>Ga0066903_100004757_pt1 | contig 11571 bp, 8 predicted proteins | sample PanSoiMetaGPlot1_FD_67491 | JGI IMG/M metagenome (GOLD analysis project Ga0066903, IMG submission 67491) | Tropical forest soil microbial communities from Panama analyzed to predict greenhouse gas emissions - Panama Soil - Plot 1 (version 2) | ecosystem: Environmental > Terrestrial > Soil >...
GGTTGCGCGGCCGGTGCCGTCGCCGGCTCGGTCACGGGTCTTCTGGCAACCCGTTTTCGGATCAACGGCCTTCTGGCCGGGATTCTGGTGATGACGGCGCTCTACTCGGTGAACCTGCGCGTGATGGGCAGGAGCAATCTGCCGCTGCTCAGCGAGCGGACAGTCTTTTCGCAGGTGCAGCAGGGAGCGGAACCCGGTCGACGATGGACAATCGGTCGCTGGGAGGTCTCGCCGCAGGACATCTTCGCGGCCCTTTTGTCGGCAGGCGTGATCGTCGCGGTGGGGGGCACGGCTTTCGCGTTTCTGCGGAGCAATCTGGGGCTGGCCATGTGTGCGACGGGGGACAACCCCGATATGATCCGGGCGCTGGGGGTCAACGTCGGTTGGATGACGACGCTGGGTCTGGCCGTCTCGAATGCCCTGGTCGCCTTTTCCGGAGCGCTCCTGGCGCAATACCAGGGATTTGCCGACGTGCAGATGGGGATCGGCATGGTGGTCTGGGGTTTCGCCAGCGTCGTGATCGGCGAATCGCTGGTCGGCTCCCGGCAGGTCGGCTGGTTGATTGTCGGAGCCGTGATGGGCTCGATCCTTTTTCGGCTCCTGGTTGCGATTGCCCTGCGGTGGGGGCTCAATCCGAATGATCTGAAACTGATCACCGCCGTCTTCGTATTTGCCGCGCTGATTGTGCCCGGCACGATCGCCGGCGCGAAAGCCCGCCTCTCGCCGGCGCGTGCCGCGGTGCGGCGGTGAACCATGCTCGAAATCCAAGACCTGCACAAGACGTTTCACCCGGACACGCCCAACGAGGTGCGGGCGCTGCAGGGGATCGACCTGACGATCGAAGAGGGATCGTTCGTGGTCGTGATTGGGACGAACGGCTCCGGAAAATCGACGCTGCTGAACGCGGTGGCCGGCTCTTTTCTTCCCGACGCCGGGCGCCTGCGGCTTTCCGGGCGCGACATTACCCGCTGGCCCGAACACCGACGGGCAAAATTCATCGGCCGGGTTTTCCAGGACCCGTTTCGCGGCACGGCGCCGGGAATGACGATCGCCGAGAACCTCGCGCTGGCGGCCCGGCGCGGCCGACTGCGCGGTCTGGGGCGCGCCCTCGCTGGCTCCGTGAAGAGAGATTTCCGCGACCGCGTCGGCCGAATGGGGCTGGGACTCGAAAGCCGGCTCGATAACGCGATCGGCAGTCTCTCGGGCGGGCAGCGGCAATCGCTCACGCTGCTGATGGCCACGATGCTTAGGCCCAGCCTGTTGCTCTTGGACGAGCATACCGCCGCGCTCGATCCGAAGAGCGCCGACCAGGTGATCCGCCTGACCGATGCGATCGTGCGGCAGGAGAAGCTGACGACGATGATGGTCACACACTCGATGCATCAGGCGGCGCATCTGGGAGACCGTCTGATCATGATGGTCCGCGGACGCGTGATCCACGATTATTCCGGGGCCGAGAAAAGGAGACTGACCCCTGAGGACCTTCTGGCCCGCTTCGAGGAAGTGCGGCGGGCCGACCAACTCGACGAATCGGCCGCCGAGATGCTCCGCGTGCAGTATGTGTGAGGAACGAGACAGGGGTCGAAAGGGTCGAAGGGGTCGAAAGGGTCGAAAGGGAACGCGCCTCGTCCCTTTCGACCCTTTCGGATTGCAGTACGACCCCTGCCGCCTCGCGCGGCAGGTGAAGAAGATTAATTGGCTAGAACTTCTTTCCCAGAGATTCTGTCAAGACCCCTGCCGGCTCGTCCGGCAGGTGAATCAGATTGCTGGGCTACAGCGGACGAATCTCGTTCACCTGCCGGGCAAGCCGGCAGGGGTCTCATTGAACATTTTGTTCCTCATGCTAGCTTAAGAATCTTGCGGTCCTGCCGGACAAGCCGGCAGGGGCCGTGAACGCACTGAGATCCATGAAACCCCTCCTCTCGACTCTTCGCAGGCTCTCGCTCGGCGTGGGGCTGATCCTCGCCGCGGGGGCCGTGCTCTTATTTTCCGATCCGGGCGTCAACCGGGGCGCGAAGACGCCGGCGGAGGGCAGGATGCTGAAAGTCGCGCTGGCCAACTTCAGCTCGACCGTGGCCCTCGACGAGGGGCAGCGTGGTATTCTCGACGGCCTGGCGGAAGAGGGATTCGCGGACGGCCAGAACATCAAGATCACGCGGTTCAATGCGGAGACCGATCGCGCGACGGCCGTCGCCATCGCCAAGGATGTCGTCAGCCGGGATTTCGATCTGATCCTGACCGTTTCGACGGCGATGCTCCAGGCCGTCGCCAATGCCAACAAACAGACCGCGCGAACGCACGTGTTTGCAATCACGACCGATCCCTGGGGCGCGGGGATCGGTGTCAGCCGCGAGGACCCCGCCGTTCATCCCGCTTACATGACCGGGTATGGCTCGCTTCAACCCGTCGAGGCGCTGTTTCGCCTGGCGCGCAAAGCAAAGCCGGACCTCAAGAAAGTGGGAGTCGTGTGGAACCCCTCGGAACCCAACTCCGAGGCTTCGACGGTCATGGCGCGCCGCATTTCCAAGGAACTGGGAATCGATCTGATTGAGGTGACGGTCGATTCTTCTGCCGGGGTCGCGGAGGCAGCGAATGCGGTCATCGGCCGCGGCGTGCGGGCGATCTGGGCCGGGGGGGACGTCACCGTCGCGATCGCGTTCGACTCGGTCGTCGCCGCCGCGCGCAATGCGCGCATTCCCGTCTTCAGCAACATGCCCGCCGATGTCGAGAAGGGGGCCCTCTTCGCGCTCGGCGCCGACTATTACGAGGTCGGCCGGCTCGCCGGGCACCTGGCGGCAAAGGTGCTCCGCGGCACCAGCCCCGCCGGCATTCCCGTCGACAACGTGCTCCCCGAGCGACTCGCGGTCAACACGACAAGGCTCCAGGGGCTCGAGCCGGCGTGGGTCATTCCAGACGACTGGCTCGGCCGCGCCGATGTTGTGGTCGATGAGGCCGGAGTTCACATTAAAGCGCTTCCGGAAACGCCCAAACTCGCGGAGGACAAGAGACTCGCCGTGCGCGCGCGGCTTGGCCGGCCCGCACGCGTGGCTTTCGTGCAGAGCGCCGAAGGGCCCACGCTCGACGCTGCGGCAGAGGGCGTCGTTGCGGGACTCGATGCGGCCGGACTGGCATCAGGCGTCGATTATGAGCTCCAAAAGTACAACGCTCAAGGAGATTTGTCGCAGTTGCCGCTGATCCTGGCGACCGTCAAGAATCGGCAAGCCGACCTGGTCATCACGTCCACGACCCCCGCAATGATTGCTGCGGCAAAGGCAATTCACGAGATCCCGATCGTGTTCACGGTCGCCAGCTATCCGCCCACCGTCGGAGTATTTGCCGAGGGGCACAGGCAGGCGAACCTCACCGGCGTTTACGACGATCCGCCGATCGCCGAGTTGATCGCGCTGGCGCGCCAGCACGAAGGGTCGGTTCAGAAGGTGGGAACGGTCTGGAACCCCGCCGAACCGAACTCGGAATATTCCGTCAAGAAACTGCGGCGCGTCTGTGCGGACGAGAAGCTGGAGCTGATCGAGCGCCATGCGGCTTCGCCGAATGAACTTCCCGACGCGACCGCGGCCGTCTGCCAGGCTGGCGCGCAATTTCTGGTGACCTCGGCCGACAACGTCGCTAGTTCGGGATTCCCCACGATCGTGGCGACGACGCGCAAGTACCGCGTTCCGATCTACTCGACCGATCCCGACATGGTTCGGCGTGGCGCCAGAGCCGCGATCGGCGACGACTACTTCGAATGGGGCAAACAGACCGGGCGGCTCGCCGCCAAAGTCCTCTCAGGGATGCAGCCCGCGGATCTCCCTCTGGAAAAGACGGCCGTCCAGCGCACCGTGGTCGCGGAGCCGGCACGGGAAGGCGGCAAGAACTGAATCGATGTGGACGCCGCGCCCCGAATGCTGCGACCCCTCCGGGGTCGAAGGCAGTCGCCGCACGGCATCCGGGGGTATCGCTCTGCTCAACCCGGGTATCGCTCCGCTCAACCCCCGGCTAACTAATGGCTATGATCCCTCACGGGGTCGTCTTACGGGCGGCCGGAACACGGCAGAGCGAAGTCTGATGATTGACAAAACGGACTGAACCCCTGCAAAATCCGCACGAGTCAGCCAACCAAGGCATTCAGGCGGGCGTCCACCGGAGTCGACTGATGCCCGGCGATCGGAGGCCGGCTGATGGAACAAGCCGTCGAGTGGTTTATCGCGATCACCACCCTTGCCGTCGGGACCTCTCACATCGCCCGGCCGCGGGACTGGGCCGAGACGTTTCGCCAGCTCCACCGTTGCGGCCGGCCAGGTGCATTCGCCAACGGCGGGCTGAGCCTGATCCCCGGTGCGATCATTGTCGCCGGGCATTGGTCATGGGATTGGCCCGGCGCCCCGCTGACAGGATTCGGGCTGCTTCTGGTGGTGAAGGGCGTGTGTTGCCTGCTGGCGCCCGAGACGGCCCTGCAATCGATGGCCCGAGGTGGCCAGTCGCCCCGCGCGTTCATAGCTGCCGGGATGGCGTCGCTGGTCGTCAGTGCGTGGGCGTGCTACTGCCTCTGGCACCGCGCCTGCTTGGACTGAGCGCCCCAGTCTGCCTCCGAGCCCGTGAAGTTTTCCCCCCTCTTCTCGCGGGAGAGGGTTGGGGGGTGAGGGAGGAATTGCCGGATTTCCGCCTCCTCAGAAACAGCGCGCCCCGCTGGAGTTCCGCCTTCAGGCGGTCCGCGCCTCCGGGCGCCGTCGAAGCCGAGAGACGCTCGACCTGCTAAAGCCGGAACTCCAGCAGTCACCCCCGGCCCCCCGGGACTTGGCTCCTGTCGCTCGCGGAAATGTGTGCGCGCGAAAATTTTTCTAGTCTGTGTGGCGGTGGAGTTTGCGGCGAGGCCCGCGGGCAAATCTGGAAAAGTCGCGGGCGAAAGTGTTTGACGGTTTCGAAAAGACGTGGGCATAATGGAATTGCTGAACCCTATTTCATCACGTGGAATGTTGTGGAATCTTGGAATCTACGGATAAGCCTAGCTGACCTGCGGCCCGTCGCGGAGTCGCAATTGTTGGCCTTCTTGGACCCCTTGGCACTCTTCAAAGAAATCTGCGGGGTTTTGCACGAAAAATGGCTTCCGGCGCGTTGGCCCCCTTGGCCATCTTGATTGGCCCCCTTGAAGCCTCGTCGTCATCACGCTTTCTGCGTTGGAACCAACCGGGTGGCCCGGTCCGCGTGCGCAGCACCGGCCAGGTCGCGAAGCGACAAGAGGCGGCGCCGTGCGCGTTCGATGACCAGTGACGTAGCGCCTTGGCCGGTGACTCCGCATGAATGTCGGCAGGCGATGCGACGTTCCGTGGCGATCGAAACCGCATGGCGCAGCCTCTTGTCGCTGCGCGACCCGGCCGCCCTGTCGGGACGGCCGGGCCACCCGATCTCGATGCTTGGCGAAAGAGTTCGCACATTCTCTGCGGAGAGCGGTGCGTCGATAGATAAAGTTGCGGAGCGGCGAGGCGCAGGACGCGCTCTCCGTTCGTCCAGACGGCTGGGACGGCCTGAAAGGCCGTCCTACGTAGCGGCGCGTTTTCGTTTCCAGGTACAATTTCGGCCAGATAGGTCAATAGACAGTGGACAGTGGACAGTTGACAGTGGGATGGGACCAACAACTGACCACTGTCCACTGTCGTGTTCGTCATTCGTAGTGCAATGAATCCCCTTCAACCTTTTCGACCTCTTCGTCGGGGTCGAAGGGGTCAAACAGGTCGAAGGGGATCCTTAGACATTCGTGACTCTCGCGTGAAGGGAGCGTCATGTCGTCCGCCGGCGGCAGTCGCGGGGTGCAGGTCCCCCGACTCGGTACGCTGATCGTTCTCGCTGCGGCGATTGCCGCTGGCGGCGTCGCCTGGCTCGAAATGCGCGCAGGACGCGCCAGCCGATCGGAAGTGGAATTCTCCGAGGCCGATCCGATCGATCGGCTGCGTTCGATCGAAGCCCTCGTCGAGGAAGATCCCGATGCCGTCGAGAAGTTGATCTCGCTCGCGACGGACACCGACGCCAGAATGCGGCGCGATGCGCTGTTTGGACTGGGGCGGCTGGGGCCCGACGCGGCTGCCGCGCTGCCGCAGGTCCGCGAGCGTTTGCGCGACGCCGACCCGCAGGTGCGCAGCTATGCGCTGACTGCCCTGGACCGCATTTGCGAAGATCGGCTGGAAGTGAGCTCAGCCGCGGTCACTCAGCTTGCCGATCCGGATCAGGGAGTCCGCGATGGAGCGGGCCGATACCTGCGCGGCGCCTCATCTTCCGTCCTGCCCGCGGTGCTGGAATTGGCCCATTCCGAACACCAGGCGACGCGAGATCATGTGGTGCGAATCATCCGTCGCATGGATCGCCGCTGCGAACATCCGGAGGTCACGGCGGTCCTTCGCGAGCTCGTGAACGACCCCGATGCAGGGGTTCGCATCGACGCCGGCCGCGGGCTGGTCGACCGGGGGGCCGCGAACCTGGCGGACGTGAGGCTCTGGCTGGCCGCCGACGATTCGGCAACGGCGTGCCTGGCGCTCGAGGCCATCGACAGCCTGGGGCCCGAACGGGAGGAGCTGTTCCCACTGCTGATCGAGCGGGCCCAGCGCCCCCCCTCCAACTGGACCCCGATTCGATTTGGCGACTTCGGACAGATCTCCAACCGCGACAACGCTGAGTACGTCTATCTGATGGGACTCTTGCGGGCGCTGGCGCGTTTCGGAACGGCAGCCCGGCCGTCCGTCGGGGCTCTTTTGGAACAGATCGAAGCCCTTCCGGCGCGGGAGCGCTCCTATTACAGCTACGCCTTGCTCGCGATCGGGGCTGATCCCGATGAAGTTCTGCGCCTGGTTGCACCGACCCAAACCAACGAAGACTCACGGGACAACGGCTGGTTCGCGGCCCTGCTTGCGCGCTGCAAACCTGACCAGGCGCGCGAGCGCGCGACGAGCTTGATCGAACGACAGGCGAGCAACCCGCTGCAGATCGATGCGGCCGACCTCGCCGAACTTTCCGGGCTGGCCGCCGCGGTCCCCGCCGCAGTCCCGCTGCTGGCTGCGTTACTCGCCCACCAGGACGAGCAGCCGCGGATGCGGGCGGTTGAAGGGCTGGAGAACTCCGGGGCCGCGGCGGGTACCGCGGTCCCCGCTCTGCTCGAGTTGCTCGAGCGAGAGGGCCCCGGCTCTGCGAACGGCAGGCGGGTGATCGAGGCTCTGGGAAAGATCGGGCCGGCAGCGCGCGCCGCAGCGCCCCGGCTCGCACAGCTTCTCGAGGCGCCTTTCGAGACGCTCGACGAGGGCAATGCGAAGTGGTACGATCCGCGGTACGCTGCGCTCCGAGCCCTCGGTCGGATTGGCAATGACGCGCCGGAGATTGTTGCGGCGATCCGCAGCCAGCTCGCCCGCGACGAATCGCCGCGCGGCCCGAGGAATGCCGGAGACGACTTGTGTCTGGAATCGCTCAAGGCGCTGATCCGGCTCGGCGGAACGGCATTGGAATCATCCGCCGTACTCGGCCTGCTCGACGATCCGATGCCGTCAGTCCGGGCGCAGGCGGCCGCCGTCGTGCCTCGGTTCTGCGCCGACGAAGCGACGGCCCTCGACCGATTGACACGCGCCCTGGGAGACGAAGACCCGTTCGTGCAATCGGCCGCGGCGCTGGCGCTGGGAGAGCTCGGCCGGAGCGCAGCGCCGGTGGCTGAGCAATTGAGGGAGCTGGCCCGCGACGGGCGAAACGCGGGCCCCAACGGGCGGCGTGCCGGATCGCAAATGTCGGAGACGCCGGGGCCACGCGCCCTGGGAGACGAAGATCCGTTCGTGCAATCGGCCGCGGCGCTGTCGCTGGGAGAGGTCGGCCGGAGTGCAGCGCCAGTGGTTCCGCAATTGAGGGAGCCGGCCCGCGACGGGCGAAACGCGAGCCCCAACTGGCGGCGTTCCGGATCGCAAATGTCGGAGACGCTGGGGCTGGGGGACCTGGACCTCAGGCGGCTCTCCGTCGCGCGAGCCGCCGCGATGGCACTTGCGAAGATCGATCCGGTGCCGAAATGACGCATGACGAATTTGTCACTGGACAGTGGACAGTGGACAGTTGCATTGTGGCCCGGGAGAGAAACAACTGACCACTGTCAACTGTCGTGTTCGTCATTCATCATTAGAAAAACGCGGACTGTAGATTACCCGATAACGGACGCACCATGATGAAAACCGACCGGCGCCTGAAGGGACTCCCGGTCCCCCGCCTGGCGACGTTTTTCGTTCTGGCCGCGGCTCTAGGCGCCTGCTACGTGGCGTGGCTCGAGCTGCGCGAGCCGCCGGGTTCTCCGCCGCCTCGGGAGCATCAGGCCGATCCCTTCGATCGGCTGCGCTCGATCGAGGCTCTGGTCGAAACCGAGTCGGGGGCGGCCGCTCAACTCGTTTCGCTGCTCGCCGACGACGATCCCAAGGTCCGCCGCGACGCCCTGTTCGGGCTGGCCCGACTGGGGACGGAAGCCGGCGGCGCCCTCGAGGCGGTGCGCGCACGCCTTGCGGACGGCGACCCTTACGTCCGCGAATACGCCTTACGCGCTTTCTCCCGCGTCTGTCCCGACCGCGACGAGGTTTATGCGGCTGCCGAGCGGGGGTTGCTCGATCCCGTTCCACCCGTGCGCGATGCGGCCGCGCGGGTTCTCCGCGAAACCGGGCGGAACCCGATTCCGGCGATCGACCCGATGATCGCGTCTCCGTCTGCTGAGATGCGCAGTCATGCCGCGCGGATGATCCTGTTTCTCGATCCGAAATGTGAGCAAGCCGGCGCGGACCAAGCGCTGCGAGTCCTGCTTAAGGACAGCGATCCCGCCGTGCGCCGGCAGGCCGTCGACGCGGCTCTGAAGCGCGGCGCCGTCGATATCGACGAGGTTCGCGACTGGCTGCTTGCGGACGATTGCAGGATCGTCGAGGCTGGTCTGTTCGTCATCGATTATCTTGGTCCCGAGCGGGACGAGTTGCTCCCGGCGCTCAAGATGCGGATCGAGCAGGCTCCGACCGTCTGGTCTACGGAGCTTTTGGGCGGACGCCAGTTGACCGGCGAGAGCATTCAGAAGCACTACTGGCAGGCGATGATGTCGGCGCTGGCGCTTTTGAAGGGGGCGGCAAAGCCAGCGGCTGCGGCGCTCGTTTGCCAGGTCGAGGCCACGCAGGCCATCGACCGGCTTCAGGCGGCGGGCGTGTTGTTGGAAATCGGCGCCGAGCGCGAAGCGGTTGTTGCCCTGTTGCTGCCGATCATGGCGTCCACGGGCGAAAAGTACGCCGCGGCGTCCCTCCTGGCGCGTGCCGATCCGGAAGCGGCCCGGCGTCTGGGCGCGCCCTTGATCGAGCGCTACGCCGGCAATCCGCAATCGATCACGCGTTCGGATCTCGATCTGGTTTCCGGCCTGGCGGCCGCTCTGCCGGAGTCGGTTCCGCTGTTCACGAAGCTCCTGGACCACCGAAACGAGGCCGAGCGGCTCTTGGCGCTGCGCGCCCTGAGAGAGAGCGGGCCCGCGGCGGCGTCCGCCGTGCCGGATTTGCTCGGGTTCCTGGCGCGGCACTCTTCCGGCTCCGAAGCCGGCCGAGAAGCGATCTGGGCGTTGGGCAAGATCGGCCCGGGAGCGCGCGGAAGCGTCCCGGTTCTCCTGAGGATCCTCGCAGATTCCAGACAGCCTGATCGGGGCGACCGCGAAGGCTATTCCTGGGACGACCCGCGGGACGACGTGATGTGGGCGCTGGCGCGGATCGGCGATGATTCGCCGCAGGTTCTCGTGGCGCTGCGCCGCCAATCGAAGCCCTCGCAGTCGGATGGGGGGGACGCTCAGAGCGATTCCCTGCGCCTGGCGGCGCTCCAGGCGTTGATTACTCTGGGCGCAGAAACGCGGGTTGCGCTTCCTGATATCCTCGATGCGCTGGGGGATCGAGCGTGGTTCATCCGCGTCGAAGCGGTCTCGGCTCTCGTCCGGCTCTCCCCCGATCCCGAGCGGGCGCTCGAGCCTCTGAGGGAGGCGTTGGACGACGAAAGCCCGTTCGTGCGTACGGCGGCAGCCGCCGCGCTTGGGGAACTGGGCCCGCAAGCGCTTCCCGCTGCCGCACGGTTGCGGAGCCTGGCCGACGACGGCCGGAACGAGACGGCGAACGTCGTCTCCGCACTGATACGCGACGGACCGATCGCGGGCCGGCAGGTTTTCGTTCCCAATGGCAGGGGAAGAGAGCTGGCCTACGTTTCGGTAGCCCGCGCGGCGCGCCGGGCGCTGGCGGCGATTGAACCGGGCGGGCAGTGAGCGGCTGCCGGAGCGACCCGTCGATATGGGAAAAAAATACAAAATGTCACGAAAACCCGCAGAACCGGCTTGCAGCATAAGGTTGTAAGATTTATCCTTCCCCCGGATCGTGACTGCAAAGCGGGGTTCCCCGCCGCCAGACGTTTCTGTCTGGATGCAGCGCGCGGTAATCAAAGAATTTCAACCCCGGCCAGGATGGTCGCCAGCAAGGGAGGCTCAAGGATGAGCTGTTTGAAATTGCATTGGCCGCAGACCCTATCGATTTATCCCCCCTCCGATTCGAATTGGCAAAGCGATTCGGACGAGACACGGATGATTCTGGCGTTTCCTCGGAACGCAGGCCGGATTGGGCGCAACTCGCAGCGCGAGCTTCTGGCCCGCGCGCGAATCCTTTACGAGAACCGCTTTTGCCCCGACTGCGGCCGGGCCGCGGTCGTTCCGGTCGACTCGGAGCCGGCTCTTTCGTACCGGGATCATCTCCCTGTCCCCGGGACGGGAACGATCGTCGGCTTCGCCTGCGAATCGTGCGGCCACGAATGGCAGGCGTAGTGTAGCCGGGTCTCTCCGAGACCCGATGCCGGCGTTGCCTGCTGATGACGCCCGATGTAGTGTGGACTCAAGTCCACACGACACGAAGTTATGACCGACGACCGGCGGCTATACGAAAAGAATACTCCGCTCTCCGATCCGCCCGCGTTTTTGCGGCGGGCCCGCGCGGTCGAGGATGCGTGGACGGCGCTTCTGGATCGCTGCAGGGGCAAGCGCGAACGACTACTCGAGATGCCCCGGATGCGCCTCGCGCGGCTTTTTGCGCTGGCGCCGCCCCCGTCTCCGCTTTTAGTGAGCCGCCTTGGCGCCAAAGAGCTGCTGTATCTCGAAGGGCTTTTTGCGCAGTGGCAGCCGCGGCTGCGGAGCGCGGTCCGCCCGGCGAAATCGGCTGCTGAGCTGGCTCGGCCGATTTCCGATCTGGAGCGCTCCTGTTCGCGGTTCAATGCGCGCTGGCTGGCGTTTGTCGGGGAGCTCGATCTCGCGCCGCTCAACAAGCTGCGCGAGGATTACAACCGCTATTATCTCCTCGAAAAGGAATGCGCGCTCTGGTCCTCGCGCATCGCCCGCATGGGCTTCGTACCCAAACGGCCCGCCACGAGCGACGATGTGCTGGAGGAATTCCCGCTGTTGGAATTCGGCTTTTAGGCTGGTGGCTCATCGATCGATAAATGTCAGGCAAGGTCTCCCAGCCGTTGGACGGGCTTCCAGCCCGTCCGGACGGCCTGGAAGGCCGTCCTACCTGACAT
>Ga0066903_100004758_pt1 | contig 11571 bp, 12 predicted proteins | sample PanSoiMetaGPlot1_FD_67491 | JGI IMG/M metagenome (GOLD analysis project Ga0066903, IMG submission 67491) | Tropical forest soil microbial communities from Panama analyzed to predict greenhouse gas emissions - Panama Soil - Plot 1 (version 2) | ecosystem: Environmental > Terrestrial > Soil >...
TGCCCGAGGCGTCCGGGTGCTCCCCACCCCACCGCCGGAACATCCCCGGCCGACACCCAATGCCCCGCTGGAGGTCGGTTCTGTCCACTGGACCGACCGAACGCTCGAGTCGCGTCCCGAGCTCCTCTTCAACTCGGTCTCGGTGCCCGAGTCCTTCGACAACCGAACCAGCTCGACGGTCAGACCGGGCGGCCACAACGAGGAGGAAACGGTGCTGTTCCTCCGGGCGAACAGCTATCCGTACGTGACCGTGGAGGCACAGGTGGCGTGGCTCCCCGAGGCCTTTGCGCTGCGGAAGGAGTGCTACGCCCTCATCACTCAGGAGGACGGCGCGGTCACGGCCGCAGTGAGGACGACGCCAGCCCAGGGGGCGCCCCCGGGGAGTTGTCGGCTGAGCACCACGAGCGCCTCGGCGACCATCTCGCTCCGCTGAGCCTGGACGCTGGCGCGCACCTGCGCGCTTCCTCAGGCGTCCCCCTGGTGCGGGGGGCTGAGCCTGGACGCTGGCGCGCACCTGCGCGCTTCCTCAGGCGTCCCCCTGGTGCGGGGGGCTGAGCCTGGACGCTGGCGCGCAATTGCGCGCTGGCTCGGGCGTCCCCCGAGCAGCCAGCTGCGAGCCCGTCACCCGTGCGCACTCCGGAATCTCCGTTGCCCACCGACATGAACCCAGCCGGCCTGGAGCACAGGCTCCGGATCCGGGCGCTCCGGTCCTCGTGGATCAAGGACGTGGTTCAGGCGGTGGCGTTCACCGCCGCCGGAATCTGGGCCATCTATACGTTCTGGTACCGGGAGAGGTACCTCCCCCAGGTCAGCGACACCGACGTGACCGTGCGCCTCGTGGTCGACGCGCTGGGCGAGCGGGACGGAATCGTGACGGTGCGCGCCCGGACCGTCCTGGAGAACCCGGGCCATGTCCCCGCCCGTCTGCTGGCGAAGAGCCTGGTGGCCCGAGGGCAGCGGCCAAGCGACGGCCCACCGAAGACCGTCAAGCGCCCCACCGTCGGAGGGCCGCTCCCGTTCGGTCCGTTCACCGAGCTGGACCGGACGGTCGAGCCCCGGAGCGAGCTGCTCTACCAGGACATCGACGTCCTCGAGCCGTTCGACGGGAAACGGAACTCGACGGTCCGCCCCGGCGGCCATCTGGAGGACGAGAAGATCCTCTTCGTCAGGCGGGCGGAGTACTCAGTTCTGAGCGTGGAGACGAGGCTGGCCTGGTTGCCGGCGGCGTATCCGCTGCGGAAGGAGTGTTACACGCTCGCCCGCGACGAGGAGGGAGTGGTGTCGGTGACGCTCCCGGACGCCGCGACCCGCTGCCGCCTGTCCACAGTGTCGGCAGAGACCGGCGTCGCCCTGCGTTGACCCAGGAGGCGCCCAACTCAGGTTGACGTGGCGACCCATTCTTGGCACATGGAATGTCCCCATGCGTTCCAAGAAGACGAAGTTCATCTTCGTAACGGGTGGGGTGGTCAGCTCTCTCGGAAAAGGGCTGGCCTCGGCGAGCATCGGGGCCCTCCTCGAGAACCGCGGCCTCGACATCACCTTCCTCAAGCTCGACCCGTACATCAACGTGGACCCGGGGACGATGAGTCCCTTCCAGCACGGCGAGGTCTTCGTCACCGACGACGGCGGCGAGACCGACATGGACCTCGGCCACTACGAGCGGTTCACGACGGCGAGCATGAGCCGGTCGAACAACTTCACCACCGGCCGGATCTACAACTCGGTCATCCAGAAGGAGCGCCGGGGCGAGTACCTGGGGAAGACGGTCCAGGTGATTCCCCACATCACCGACGAGATCAAGTCGGTCATCCGTGCAGCCGCCGAGGGGCACGACGCGATCATCGTCGAGGTGGGCGGGACGGTCGGCGACATCGAATCGCTGCCCTTCCTCGAGGCAGTGCGGCAGATGCGCTACGACGCCGGCCCGCAGAACGTCGTCTACATCCACCTGACGCTGCTCCCCTACATCGCGGCCGCGGGCGAGGTGAAGACCAAGCCCACGCAGCACTCGGTGATGAAGCTGCGGGAGATCGGCGTGCAGCCGGACATCCTCATTTGCCGCACCGACCGCGAGATTCCCGCCGAGATGCGGCAGAAGATCGCCATGTTCTGCAACGTGGATCCGGGGGGCGTCTTCTGGAGCCCCGACGTGCGGAGCATCTACGAGCTGCCGCTGGAGCTGCACCGTCAGGGGCTCGACGAGCGGCTTTCGGAGGTCCTCAACATCTGGTCGCGGGCGCCGCGGCTCGAGCGCTGGGAGCGAATCCTCGAGAAGGTCTACTCGCCGGGGAAGGGCGAGGTGCGGATCGGCATCGTCGGCAAGTACACGGACCTCAAGGAGAGCTACAAGAGCCTCAACGAGGCGCTGATGCACGGGGGGATCGCCAACGACGTCCGGGTGACCCTGAAGTACGTCGACAGCCAAGAGGTGGAAGCGCAAGGCGCGCCCGCTCTGCTCGGCGACGTGGACGCGGTGCTGGTGCCGGGCGGCTTCGGCGTGCGGGGGACCGAGGGCAAAGTGATGGCGGTTCGCCACGCCCGCGAGCGCAAGGTCCCGTTCTTCGGCATCTGCCTCGGGCTCCAAATGGCCGTGGTCGAGTTCGCGCGGAACGTGCTCGCGCTGGCGGGCGCCAACTCGGTCGAGTTCGACGAGAAGACGCCCCACCCGGTCATCTCGCTCCTCGAGTCGCAGGTCCAGATCCTGGACAAAGGCGGCACCATGCGTCTGGGGGCGTACGGCTGCGTGCTGAAAAGCGGCTCGCTCGCCGCGCGGCTCTACGGGAAAGACGAGATCAGCGAGCGGCACCGCCACCGCTACGAGGTCAACAACGCCTACCGGAACCGCCTCTCGGACGGGGGAATGGTGGTGAGCGGCCACAACCCGGAGCTGAACCTCGTGGAGATGATCGAGCTGAGCGACCACCCGTATTTCGTCGGCTGCCAGTTCCATCCCGAGTTCAAGAGCAAGCCGTTCGCCCCACATCCGCTGTTCAGCGGCTTCATCCGGGCGGCGCTCGAGCACCGGGACGGCGCGCGCAGATGATCGAGCTCGCCGGGATGAAGGTGGGCGATGGGCAGCCGCTCCTCCTCATCGCCGGCCCGGACGTCATCGAGAGCGAGGAGCACGCCCTGCGCCACGCTGTGCTGCTCCGCGACATGGCTGCTCGGCACGGCCTCCGATACGTCTTCAAGTGCAGCTACGACAAGGCCAACCGGACCAGCGGGACCTCGTTCCGGGGGCCAGGGCTGACGGAAGGCCTCCGGGTCCTCGCCCGGGTGAAGGAGAAGGCCCGGGTCCCGGTCCTAACCGACGTGCACGAGGTCGCGCAGGTCGGCCCGGTCGCGGAGGTGGTGGACGTCCTCCAGGTCCCGGCGTTCCTTTGCCGGCAGACGGATCTCGTGGTGGCGGTGGCGCGAACCGGCCGGGGAGTGAACCTCAAGAAGGGCCAGTTCGTGGCCCCGCTGGACATGGTCCAGGCCGCCCGGAAGGCCGTCGAGGCCGGAAACCCCAACGTGCTCGTGACGGAGCGCGGTGCGTCGTTCGGCTACCACAACTTGGTGGTGGACATGCGGGGCCTGGCCCTCATGCGGGGTGCCGGGCTCACCGTGTGTTTCGACGCAACGCACTCGGTCCAGCTCCCCTCGGCCGCCGGGAACGCCAGCGGGGGCGACCGAGCGATGGCGGTGGTGCTCGCCCGGGCCGCGGTGGCGGCGGGGGTCGACGCGGTCTTCATGGAAGTGCACGAGAATCCGGACGTTGCGCCGTGCGACGGGCCATCGTCGTTGAGCCCGGCGATGGCCGACGGCCTCCTCGGCCAGCTGGTGGCGATTCGGCGGGCACTCGGTCAAACCTGACCTCGGATTCGCCAATCTGGACTGTCGGAGTCCTCGTTCACAATGACGCAGAGTGCTGGAGTCCGCGTTCCGGGCCGGCCTCTCCTCCGCGTGTCAGGCGAAACCGCGGTCACCTCATTGCGCCGCTTGACGTCGGTTCGACTTCCTGACGTGTTTCGGCGTCTCACGGTGAGAGGGGGAGAGGGGCCGAATGGATCAGCTCTACACGACCCACGACATCAGCCGGTTGCTACAGGTGGACCCCTCTACGGTCAGCAAGTGGATCGACCGGGGCATCCTGCTCGCCTTCCGGACGCCCGGGGGGCATCGCCGGGTCCGGGGCGGAGATCTCCGGAGCTTCCTGATCGCGCACCAGATGCCGCTCCCCGAGGAGCTGGGAAGCACCTCGGTGAAGATCCTCGTGGTGGACGACGAGAAGCCGGTGCTCGATGCCATGCGCCGCTCGTTCAAGTCCCACGCGACGGAGGTCGAGCTGACGACCACCTCCAGTGGCGTCGAGGCGCTCCTGCTCGTTTCCGAGCTGAAGCCCCACGGGATGCTCATCGACCTGAACATGCCGGACATGGACGGGTTCGAGGTCTGCCGTCGGATCCGCGCTCGCAAGTCGCTGGAGGGCGTGCGGCTGATCACCATGACCGGGCGGCACAGCCCGGAGCTGGTGGAGCAGTCCCTCAAGGCGGGGGCGGTGGCCTGCTTGCCGAAGCCGGTCGAGGTGGAGACGCTGCTCGACCTCTTCCGGGTGCCGCTGGGCCTGGGGAAGAAGGCGACCGGCTGAGAGAGCCGGTTCGGTCACCTCAGAGCTGAATCTCGCCGCTTCCGGCCACGATGCGGCAGCTGCGGGCCTTCTCCACCAGCTTGCTCAGCAAGAGGTTGGAGAGGTCCTCGCCGCCGACGGAGAGGGCGAGGCCCACGTCCTTGCCGTTCTCGCTGCGGATGTGGATGCCGTCGGACAGCTGGAGCCGACTTCCGGAGATCTTCGCGCCGTCGGCGACCTCGATCTTTCCGCCGAACGTGGCGGCCGTGCCGGTCACCTTGGCGCCGCTCTCGAGGACCACGTTCCCGTTCACCGCCACCGCGGACTTCACCCGGGCGCCGCTGCGGAGGATGACGTCGCCGTCGATGGCGACGGCGTTCTCCAGGGACTCGCCCGCCTTGATGACCACCGGCTTGCCGCGCTCGACCCGGTCGTGGGGTCCGGCGCTGACGACGCATTCCTTGGCGAGGGCGGGAAAGGAGACGACGACGGCGAGGGACACCAGCAGCGGACGGACCACGGGCGACCTCCGGAGAAAGGACGCGCTCAGGAGACGTCTCCCGACCCGGCCGATTGCCGGTCCGCCCGATAGACCTGTCTGCGCCCCCATCCCGCCGTGATTCCAGAGACTTACGTGGGACGGAGGCGCCCTGGCGACGCCAATGACGTGGCAATTACGAGGCGTCTGACACCTCGCTGGGGACGCCTCGCTGGGGCGGTAACGAGGTGTCTGGCACCTCGTTCGGCACCTCGTTTGTCCTCGGTTCCTGGAATTCCTCGTCCGGGAGGTGTCCAACCCTCACGGCGGACCTCGAACGGCGGCTCAGTCGTCCTCGCGGGAGAGGCTGACCGCGGGTCCGGTGGAAGCCCGCTCCACGTGCACCGTCCAGGGTCGGCAGCAGACCGGGCAATCCTCCACGTACTGCTCGCTCGACATCCCGGTCGGCTCCACGTGCACGGCCACTCGCTCGCCGCAGTACGGGCAGGGCGCCGTGATCGCCACCCGGTCCGCGGGGGCGTGCCCAACACCCTCGAGCGCCAGGTGCATGCGCTCCGGTGCCGCCTCACCCAGCGCGAGGCGCTCCTGCAGGTCGAGCACGGTGGACTCCAGGGTGTCGACCTCCACGCCGAGGACCCGCGAGGGCAACCCCTCGAGCCGGCGGCGGACCCGCCCGAGGAGGGTAGCGGTCGGCGCAGGCTTTCCCTCGGTCCACTTGAGGAGCGCCGCGGCAAGCTGGGCCAGGCCCTGGAGAAGCTCGCGCCCATCTCCCTCGCTCCGCCGCCAGGCCGCCTCGAACGCTTCGTGCGAGGCACGCCAGCCGCCCGTGCCCAGGAGGCGCGCGCCCTCGAGGAGCTCCGGGTCGACCCGGGCCATCGCTGCCGGGGTCAGGCCCCGGGAGGCTCGGAGGAGAGAACCAGGTCGCCGCGGTGCAGGAACTCGCCGTCGCTGAACGCGCCGTAGAACTCGTCCAGCATCGCGTCGAAGTCCGGGTAGCGCGACTCGCGCCGATCCTGGGTCATCTTGTCGAAGATGGGGTCGAGCTTGCTCGGGACCTCGGAGTTCACCTCCGAGGGGAGCGGCGAGCGCCGGCCGGGGATGCCACCAGTCAGCATCTCGTAGAGGAGGATGCCGAGGCCGTAGACGTCCGCGGCAGGCCCCGCGTCCTTCCGGGTGATGAGCTCCGGCGCCAGGTAGCTGAGCGAGCCCGTGCCCACGAACACCTGGGGCAGCCCCTTGCCCGGCTCGACCTCGATGACCCGCGACAGTCCGAAGTCACCGAGCTCGGCGTTCCCGTACCGGTCGAAGAGCACGTTCTCCGGCTTGAGGTTGTGGTGGGTGAGCCCGGAGGCGTGAGCGGCCCGCAGCGCGTAGGAGAGCTGGAGGAAGGTGCGAATCGACTCGGCGACCGGCAGGCTCTTGCCGCCCGCGCGCTCGAGCCGCTCCCGGAGCGACCCCTGGAGGAGCTCCATCACCACGTAGGGACGCGCGCCGTCGACCGACTGGTCGAGGATGGAAACCACCGAGGGGTGGCGGACCTGGGCCTGGGCGCACAGCTCGCGCTTCAACCGCTTCAGCACCTCGCCGCGCTGGAGGAACGAGAAGTACCCGAAGATGTCCTTCAGCTCCTTGATGCACACGTCGGTCCCGAGACCGACGTGGCGACCCTTGTGCACCGTGCCCAGGGGGCCACCACCGATCGCATCGGCCTTGGTGTAGCGGCCGTCGAGGTCGGTGCCACCCTCGGGCGCGGCGGTGGCACGACGCAGGGGACGGGCGGGCGCGGCGGAGGCGGGAGCGGGAGGTGGGTTCAAGTCGGCGGTCTCCACGGAGAGGTCGTCGGTCACTGCCTCGGTCTCGAAGGGAAGCGGGCCGTCACTGATTGGCTCGTCCACCGGAGCGAGCTGCTCGCTGAAAAATTCGCCCACCTCGCCCGAGAAGCGGTCGAGGTCGGCGCCGTCCACCACCCGCTCACCCGAGTCGGTCAGCTTCAGCTGAGCCTCCCGGTCCATGGCGATGTAGTGGAACTTGCGGAGGAAGAAGAAGTAGGCGTCGAACTCGAGGCTCACCGCCGGTTCCAGGGCGGTCTTCACCTCGGCGAGCTTGTTGGAGCGGCCCTGCTTGTTGTTGTCCCGCAGGTTCTTGAGGATGAAGAGCGCCTCGCCGCTGACGGTGTCGCGGTTGAGGCTCGCTCGTGTCGCGGTCGTCATGTCCGTACCCGAGGTTGGACGTCGAGCTTAGCTGATCCCCAGAAGGCGCTTCACGGTCTGCAAGACCTCGGCGAACTTCACGGGCTTCCGGAGGTACACCTCCACACCTTCGCTTCTTGCGCGCGTCTCCGCCTCGCGCCCACCTCCGCTGATCGCCACCACAGGGATGTGGCGCAACCGGGGATCGGCCTTCATCTTCTCCACCAGGACGAAGCCATCCATCACCGGCATGTACAGGTCGGTGAGCATGAGGTGAAAGCCGCCCGAAGCGAGCGACTGCAGGGCCGAGTGCCCGTCCGAGGCGAAGTGCACCTCCAGCGGGACCTTCCCGCCGAGCTCGGCGTTGAGCTTCTTGAGGACATAGCTGTACATCTCGACCACCACCGGGTTGTCCTCGACGAGCAGCACCTTGTACCCGCCCTCCGGCACCCGGACCGAACGGCTGGCTCGCCCGCCGAGCACCGCGTCCAGGCGCTGGCGGTCAGCCTCGTCCGCCACGCGGATGCCAACGCCCCCGGCGGTCTCCTCCCGCGGAGGCCGCGCCCAGACCACCTCGCCTCGGAGGGCCACCGGCTCGAGCAACCCAGGGAAACCCACGGACAGCTCCACCCGCTGTCCCACGGCGAAGCGTTCGGAGGTCTGAACGAACAGCCCGCCGCGAGAGAGATTCTCGGTCGCGTCGAGGCAATGGGTGCGGTCGCGGAAGTTCACCCGGAGCACGAAGGGAGCACGCGGATCGGCTCTCTTGTCTTCGGTGGCCATGAAGAATCCCTATCGTTGACAAGCGGTTCGGTCGTCCCTTACGAAGCGCGGGCCCCATGGCCTCGCCCCTCCTGACGGCCGAAGAGCAGCGGGTCTTTGACGACCGGCTCGCGGAAATTCTCTCGCACTACCCGTCCGACCGGAAGAGCGCGGCGATGCTTCCTGCTCTGCACCTGTTGCAGTCGATGAAGGGATGGCTCCCACCCGATGGGATGGAGATGGTGGCCCGGAAGCTCGAGGTCTCCCCGGAGCGGGCCTACGAGGTCGCCACCTTCTACGTGATGTTCCACACGAAGAGGCCGGGCAAGTACGTGGTGGACGTCTGTACCAACCTGTCGTGCAGCCTGTGGGGAGCGGAGGACCTTCTCTCCTACCTGGAGCAGAAGCTCGGGCTGAAAGCCGGTGAGAGCAACGCCACTTGGACCCTCCGGGAGGCGGAGTGCCTCGCCTCCTGCGGCACCGCGCCCTGCCTCCAGATCAACGAGGTCCACCACGAGAATCTGCGGTCGCGCGCGGCGGTGGACGCAGTCTTCGCCCAGCTCAGGCCAGCCTCCTAGGAGTCGTCGATGCCGCTGGCGTCACAGAAAATCATCACGCGCAACTGGGGAACCCCGAACTCCTGGACGCTCGACGCCTACCGCAGCAGCGGGGGCTACAAGACCCTGGAGAAGGTCCTGGGGATGCAGCCCGCCCAGATCATCGACGAGGTGAAGAAGTCCAACCTCCGGGGCCGCGGCGGGGCCGGCTTTCCCACCGGGATGAAGTGGAGCTTCGTCCCCAAGGACAGCCCCAAGCCCAAGTACCTGGCGGTGAACGCCGACGAGTCCGAGCCAGGCACCTTCAAGGACCGCTACATCCTCGAGTACGACCCCCACATGATGCTGGAGGGGATCGCCATCGCCTCCTTCGGGATCGGCGTCCACACCGCCTACGTCTACGTGCGGGGCGAGTTCCGGTTCCAGGCCGACCGGCTCGAGAAGGCGATCGCCGAGGCGTACAAGGCGGGCATCCTCGGCAAGAAGGTCCTGGGACGTGATTTCGCCCTCGACGTCTACGTGGTCCGCGGCGCGGGCGCGTACATCTGCGGTGAGGAAACCGGGATGCTCGAGTCCCTCGAGGGCAAGAAGGGCTGGCCCCGGCTCAAGCCGCCCTTCCCCGCGGTGGTGGGGCTCTTCGGCTGTCCGACGGTGGTGAACAACGTCGAGACCCTGGCGTCGGTGCCGGCGATCTTCGAAAAGGGCGCCGACTGGTTCGCCAAGCTGGGCCCGGAGAAGTCCGGCGGCTCGCGGATGATCTGCCTCTCCGGGTCGGTGAACCGTCCCGGGGTGTTCGAGATCCTAATGTCCACCACCGTCCGCGAGCTGATCGAGAGCCAGGACTTCGGCCAGGGCATGCCCGCGGGCCGCAAGGTGAAGGCGGTGATTCCCGGCGGCTCGTCGGCCCCGGTGATGACCGCCGACGAGCTGGACACGGCGCTGGAGTTCGAGGCGCTGAAGCACATCCAGAACATGGCCGGCTCCGGTGGGGTGATCGTCATGGACGACGCCACCTGCCTCGTCCGGTGCCTGTGGCGGGTTTCGCGCTTCTACGCTGAAGAGTCCTGCGGGCAGTGCACGCCCTGCCGCGAGGGAACGCCGTGGATGACCCGCATCCTCCGGAAGATCGAGGAGGGTCGCGGCGAGCAGGGAGACATCGAGACGTTGCTCAACGTGGCACAGAGCATCGCCCCCTTTCCTCCGATGGGCCTCGGACAGACCATCTGCGCCCTGGGCGACGCCGCAGCGCTCCCGGTGCACAGCTTCGTCGTGAAGTTCCGTGAGGAGTTCGAGGAGCACATCCGTCTCGGGAAGTGCCCATACGGCGACAAGCCCTGGGGCCACTACGGAGGGATGATCGCGTGACGACCTTCCTCTTCTATCTGTTCGCGATCCTGACGGTGGCCTCCGCGTTCTCGGTCATCCTGGCGCGGAGCCCCATCTACGCGGCGATGTCCCTGGTCGGGACCTTCTTCTGCCTCGCCGGCATCTACGCACTGCTGCTGGCGCACACCATCGCCGTCCTTCAAGTCCTGGTTTACGCCGGGGCGATCATGGTGCTGTTCCTCTTCGTCATCATGCTCCTCTCGCTGGCGGAGCCGTTGCCTCCGGGGAAGATCACCTTCGGCCGGGTGGTGGGCGCGCTCTGCGCCGTCGGCCTGGGCGTCCTCCTCGCCTACGCCAGCTGGAACTTCGTCCCGGTCGGGGCCGAGCCGCCCCCCAGCTTCGGGACGCTGCAGTCGATCGGAGCTCAGCTCTACACGCAATGGCTCGCGCCTTTCGAGGCGGTGTCACTGCTCCTCCTGGTGGCCATGGTCGGTGCGGTCGTGGTCGCCAAGTCCCGCATCTAGAGGGGGCAAACGTCCCGTGCATCAGGTCCCACTCCAGAGCTACCTCACGCTGGCCGCCACCCTCTTCAGCCTCGGGGTGCTCGGCGTGCTCATCAAGCGCAACGCGCTGGTGGTCTTCATGAGCGTCGAGCTGATGCTCAACGCCTCCAACCTGACCTTTCTGGCCTTCGCGCGCGACGCCGGGGTGGACATGGGCCACCTCCCGGCGCTGTTCGTCATCGCGGTGGCCGCAGCCGAGGCCTCGATCGGCCTCGCGGTCATCATCGCCGTGTTCCGCAGTCGCGGAACGGTCAACGTGGATGAGATCCGGACGATGAGGCTCTGACCGATGCTCGCCGCCTTCATCAATCCCTTCACCGACCCGTTCCCGTCCCCGGACGGCATCGCCAGCCTTCTCTGGGTGATCGTCGCCCTTCCCCTCGTCGGGGCCTTCCTCTGTGGCGTCCTGGGGAAGTTCATGGGCCGGGCGAACACCAACTTCCTCGCCTGCGCCACGGTGGGTGGTTCGTTCGTCCTCTCTGTCTTTGCGACCTGGGCGGTGGGGAGCCAGTCGACCCAGTTCATCTCGGCGGCCAGCAACCTGCCGGTGCGCTGGTCGCTGTGGCTGGACCTGGGACGCTGGTTCTCCGCCGGCGACTTCAGCGCGCACTACGGCTTCCTGGTGGACCGGCTGACCGCGGCGTTGCTCCTGGTCATCACCGGGATCGGCTTCCTCATTCACCTGTACTCCACCGCGTACATGGAGCACGACGACGGGTACTGGCGGTACTTCGCGTACCTCAACCTCTTCGTCGCCATGATGCTGACGCTGGTCATGGCCGACAGCCTGATCCTCCTCTTCGTGGGCTGGGAGGGCGTGGGCCTCTGCAGCTACCTCCTGATCGGCTTCTGGTACCAGGACACCGAGAAGGCCTGGGCGGGCCGGAAGGCCTTCATCGCCAACCGCATCGGCGACTTCGCCTTCATCATCGGGATCATCCTCCTGGTGCTGATGCTCTGGTCCACCGAGGCGATGGGCCGGGCCGGGCCAGGCCGGGGGAACTTCCAGGACGTCGGCCGGGCGCGCGCCTGGCTGACCTCGCTCCACGACCAGGGCCCGCTGAAC
>Ga0066903_100004759_pt1 | contig 11570 bp, 9 predicted proteins | sample PanSoiMetaGPlot1_FD_67491 | JGI IMG/M metagenome (GOLD analysis project Ga0066903, IMG submission 67491) | Tropical forest soil microbial communities from Panama analyzed to predict greenhouse gas emissions - Panama Soil - Plot 1 (version 2) | ecosystem: Environmental > Terrestrial > Soil >...
CGTCGTCGCCGCCATCGGCAGCTATCCGCTCCATCTCCTTGAGTTCCTGAATCTCGTCGGGCGTCAAATCGGTGAAATGGGTGACTATCCACTCCTTGGGGAACCAGCCCAGCTCCTTGAGGTCGGACATAACCTGCGTCCGGGTCTGCCACGTCTCCATCCGATAGAGGTCCTCGATGGCACTGCTGGCAGTCAGGGCCAATTCGAAGCTCTTGATGTCCTGGATGCTGTAGCCGCGCAAAGCGAGGTGTATTATCGCGACCTTGGTGAGGCCGCTGGCGCCCTCGCGCTGCACCCACTGCACGGCCTTGGCGAACTCGGCCGAGGTGGCCGATAACGACTTTTCGGATGCCTCGCCGGCCCCCTCGCCGATGCCGACGCGGCTGAACGGGATCTTCATGGGGGCGACCATCTTCTTCTTGAAGTACTCAATGTCCTTGATGTCGTCCAGGTTCTGGGCGCCCTGCAGGACGTCGACGTCCGGCCCCGTACCATCGGGGCGGACCGGTAGGAAGAAGTCGTCCTCCTGGATGAGCGGCGAGTACCTCTCGTCGAAAGTACCGGTCTGCGGGTTATAGAAGCGCTGCCGCTTAAACTTACGCGCGATCATCTCCATGTATTCGGGCACTTCCTTGGGCGGGATAATGCCCACCGGGATCTTGAACTTGCGCTTATCGGGGGCGCGGGTGATGCGGTAGATGAGAGCGGCGTCCTCCATGAGCCGGAGTTGCTTGAAAGCCTTCCGGCCGCCATCCAGGATACTCCTACCATATGGGTTGAAGATGTTCTCCAGCGACGATAACCGCATGTGCACGACCTGCCAGGGATGCAGGAACAGCGGCTCGGGTAGGACCTCGTCCTGGAAGAAGAAGCCGACTAGGTCGCCGTATTTGGTCTCGACCCGGGTGAAGTTGTAGACGTTCATGTGCCTGAGTGCTGCGACTCCGTCGCGGTTGCGGGTGGGTACCACCTCGTAGGGGCAGTCACCGAACTTGCATAGGTAGCGGATGCACGACCGGCACTGGTTATCCCACATCAAGGTCCCAAAGAATAGTTCTTCCAGCTCCTTCTTGATGCGGCGTGACTTGGCGCGGATGATCAGCGTGTGCTTGCGTTCGGGATCGACCAGGCTGGCTTCGTCGGCGTACAGGTCGAGGGCCAGGGAGATTTCTCCCATCTGGTCCATCTGCTCGTAGTCGCGGTAGCGCTGCAGGCGGTTGATGTGCAGGTTGGTCTGGTCGAGGATGGCGGCTTGCTGGTTCCAGTCCAGGAACTCGCCGCCGGCCGTGATGCGGTCGAGCTGCGACTGGTCCTGGAAGATGCGCTCGGACTGGTAGATCCGGTTGGCCCTGGTCAAGGCCCGGACCCTGTCCCACATAAGCCAAGCGCTTGGCATTTGTCACTCCATCATGTGTGGCTACGAGCACGTACGGTATATTTAGCCGCGAGGTATCTCCCGGGACAGACAGCGCCCACGACCCGGAGTAATTAGCTATGCACTACCTGCCGATGCCACAAATGATCGTCCTGTCCCACGACGAGGGCGTGGCCGTCGTAGCCGCCCTCAGGCAGCGGGGCTACCAGTACCGGCACGAGACCAACGATAAACCATACCGGCCAGACAACATCGGCCCCAAGCAGTATAGCCAGTACCGCTACTGCCTGTGGACGCCGACCGGCACGTGGTGCGTCGGCGAGTGGCTAGGTGGCGACGGCAACTCGACGCCGCGCGACCAGCTACGCCTCTACCTGGATGCCAGCATCATCCAGCGCGACCTGGTCGAGCAAATCCTGGCCCGCCCAACGGACGAGGCCAAGCTTCACCCACCTTAGAGAGATCTAGGTGGCCTGACACGACTCCTAGTCCCGCAAAAATCAGGCGACTAGAGGAGGCTAGGCATGAAGCTAACCGTGCTTTCCGAGCAACAGCAGACGCGGCTGTTCCATGGCCTCAAGAGCGTACACCACATCAAGTCCGTCCTGGAACATGGCCTGCTGCCCGGCGGCACCGAAGAAGCCGTGTGCCTGGCCCCGAAACTGGAGGGCGCCTACGACTACCGCGCCTACCACGGCGAGCCGACCTACGCCATAGTCGAAGTGTTGGCACCCAGCCGGTCGCCGGACTACCGTTACTACTCCGAGGGCGAGGACGAGGTCCAGATCCCACACACCATCGGCCTAACCGGGCTGCCCCGGATTACAGCCATCTACATAATCGGCGACAACGGCAAACGGATCATTGACATCCCCTACGACGGCGGTGCTGCCTATAAAGTAGGCCAGCGGCTCAAGAAACCAACCAGGGATGACATTGTCTGGGCCATGGCCGACCAGTCCTTCCCGATCCTAGCTCGGGGCGACACGTTTCAATTCAGCGGTTTTGCCTACATACCGGACCAAGATCGTGACGGGCCTGCCATAGCCGTCAAGGCTCTGTCCGGCTATGAGCCGGTTGGCGACGTCCTGGTCCGCTATCCGTTCAGCGTAGACGGTCTAGCCCGAGCCATCTGGGGCAGATGGGGCTATAGTGGCCGCCAACTCCAACCGCGACAACCTCAATAGCCATATCAAGCTTAACCCCCTTATGGCCAGCCAGGGGCCTGACACAACCGGGGACACCCCCGCCCGGGGTATCCGGGGCGGGGCGTCCACACCCACTCACACCAACGGAGGACTCATGGAACTACCTGTCACCACACCAACGCCCAAGCGCAAGCTGAGCGTGTCGGTCGCCAACCGGGCGCAGCTGATCACGCCCACCGGCTTCAAGGGCTACGACTTCTGCCTCAACACGTACGTCGGCTGCCAGTTCGGCTGCCGCTACTGCTACGTGCGCTTCTTCATCAAGGACGACGACTACGACTGGGGCGAATTTGTGCGGCTGCGGGCGCACATCCACGACAAGCTGCCACAGCAGCTAAGCGGCGGCTACCTGAAAATACCGACCGGCAAGGTCCCGAAGCTCGACGAGCACAAGCAACCCGTGCTCAAGAACGGCAAACAAGTCATGCGGACTGTCTACCGCCGCGTGCCGCTCGACCGCGCCCGGCTGGTCATCGGCACCATGACCGACCCGTACCAGCCGCAGGAGGGCAAATACCGGCTGACGCGGGCCGCCCTGGACGTCTTGCTCAGCCATAAGATGCCGCTCAACAAGGTCGGCATCTTCACGCGCTCGCCGATGGTCCTGGACGACCTCGACCGCATCGTACGGCTGCCACGCAAGCGCGTCCACTTCACCATCACGCCCTACGCCCCGGACGCCCTCAAGAAGATCGAGCCAATCGCCATCCCCACCGACAAGCGCTTCGAGACGGTCAAGCGCCTCAAGGACGCCGGGGTCCGCGTCCACGTCAACGTGGCGCCGGCGCTGCCCTTCCTGAGCGATGACTTCACGGACGAGTTCGCCGCCCGCCTCGCCGACCTGAAAGTCAACGAGTTCTTCGTCGATCCCATGCAAGCCTACTCGGAGAGCTTCGCGGCGATCGACGCAACCATGCGTGGCGACCCGGCCCACGCCAAGCTATGGCGAGAGGTCAGCCGGACGGTGCAGGACGCCGCCGCCTTCCAGGACTGGAAGGACACCTACCGGGCAGCCTGGGAGCGCGCCTGGGCCAAGGTCCAGAAACGCAGCCCGCACACGCTGCCGATCTGGAGCGACCACGTCCATCACGTCTGGATCGACATGCGTAACGGTGAGCAGATGGACTTCAAGCTCTACGGCGACGAGCTGACCGACTACTAACACACCCGGGGGCGGCCGACACCGGCCGCCCCGTCTCCAACCACGCAAAAATCTTGATGTGGACAGGAGACAACCATGAACTACCGTGCCGCACTCGATCGCGTACTGACCGGACCCTTGCCACTGGCAGAGGCCGCGCCGCCCGACAAGCAGCGTGCCTATGTCAAGATGGTCATAGACGGCAAACTAGCCCTACGGCAGATAATGCAGGGCGTCCCGGCCGGACAGCGTGCCATAGTCGCCACCCACATCATCAAGACTATCCTGGCCAAGACCGCTCCGACCGGCAAGCGCTGGACAGCCCGCCCGCGCTGGGCGCCCATGCGCGAGGACATCCTCAGCGAGGAGACGCGCCGCCAGAAAATCGACCGCATCGCCAACTACATCGCCGCCGGCCTAACCGGCCTCAACCGTCTCGGCGCCATCGACATGGATACGACCAAGCGCATCCTGACGCAAATGGTCAAGGACGTCAAGGGCAATATGCAGTTCGCCATGAACCGGCCCGAGAACATGGCCAACACCATCAAGCACTATGTGGACACCGCTGTACGGCAGAACAAGGGCTTCCTACGCTTCAACGCTCAGGGCATGTCTGATACCACCAAGAACAGCATACTGCAGCAGTATAACCAGGCTCTTACCACTCACGGTCTGGTCGGCAAGTGGCAGCCACAGAAAGACGGTAGCATGATCATGGACTTCCGGCCCGCCGCCCAGCTCCAGAAGCTGGCCGACGCCGGGGTAAAAGCAGCCCAGCGACAAGGCCCAAGTCCGCATGGCACCCTGAGCATCCCCGTTGGTACGGTAGCCCAGCGGCTGGTGGCCAAGGGCCAGATCAGCGGCAATGAAGCCCAGCAGACCTTCAACCACCGCTTAAGCCAACTCGGCGTCAACCCGGCGCAAGTACGGCTGACGGCCGATGAGCCACCTAGGACGCCACCCGATGACGATTGGGGTGAGGGTCTGGGCATGGATGAGCCACCAGCTCCCGTTAGCCCACGGATTAAGTCGCGGCTAACTACCAGCGACCTAGCCCCCGGTAGTCATGCTGATGCTCCCATGGCCCACACCTACCAGCGGCCGACCACGCAGCGCCCGCCCACCAGGCACTACCGGGGCGGGCTGCCGCCCGTCCGACTCGGCCAGCCCAGCCCCCATGCTGGCGGCCAGGCCCGCGTCGGTCCGTCCGGCGACCCCATCGCCGACATCCATGGCCAGCCGGTCCGCCCTGGTGAATTCGACCTAGACACCGATGACGACGACATGTGGCCTGCGTCGCCAGAGGCCAGACCCCCCGGTGAGCCAAACCCACAGGACGTCAAGCGCTGGCGTGACTGGCCACCTCCCGGGCATGAGCCACCGGCCCCCACCAAGAGGCGGCGGCCCTGGTACAGGCGCATGTTCGGCCTGGAGGAGCTGGACCGAATTACGGACTTCCGCCCCATCTTCTAGAACTGTTGCCTCGAGGCTAGTATTCATGCTTCCGCTGCTTGACCGCCGGTAGCGGCTCGCTAGGCTTGTTGACCAACTCGCCCGAGAAGCGCGCCAATTCCGCCAGAATAGCCAGATCCGGCTGGTCCGGCGCCCCCAGCGCCATCGGCATGAGGCACTGCCCGGCGTAGTCGGCGTACTTCTGCTCCAGCTGCTTGACGCGCGCCTGGTTATCCGGCAGCCACGCCACCTGGTTGCCCTGGACTGGCAGGGCGGCCGTGCCGCCGGGCAGGACGCTGTCGGGGATGCCGACCAGAGCCAGGGCCGAGGCCATCACCAGGTCATCGAAATTGCCCGGCCCCGTCTCGGCCTCGGTCTTGCCGGTGTCGCGGCCGGCGCGGTCTTTCTTGCGCACATAGATCTGGAACTGTTTGAGCAGGCGGCGGCTATAGATGCGGACGCCGACGTCCTCCACGTCGCGGATATAATCGAGCAGATACTTGTTCAGGACCGGCTTGCTGGCATGGCTGGTGAAGTGCCCGTAGTGGGCATAACTCACTGCTGGCCCCTGCTTCGGCTTAGCGCTAGGGCGGTCGTTGACGGCCGTGCGCCGCCACAGCCGGGGGTACATGAAGTCGCGCTGCAGGTCGTCAATCATATCGTCGCCGCCGTTATTGCGCTCGATCACCGCCAGGGCACAGTTATACCAGCGGCCGAGGCGGTCCACCATCTTGATGAAGATGGACGGCAAGCGGTGGAACATCAGTTCAGCGACCTGCTCGCGGTCGTCGACGTCGAAGATCTCAATAGCCTGATAGTCGCGGCCCTTGCCGGTGGCCACGTCCACGCCCATCACGTAGGTGTGAGCGGGGCGGCCTGCTTCCAGCAGCCGCTGGCCGACATAGCGGTCCGGGGTGGCCAGCACTGGCGTCTTCCAGATCCACAGGCCCTCATCCGGCTCATCCGGTGAGAAGTCCAGGTCCTCCTGGACGCCACTGACCGGGTGGACGTAGACCTGCGAGCCGCCGACGCGCTGGTAGTCGTTGCTGACGGTGGTGCCGATGTGTACCAGCACCGACTTGGACAGCACGGTGTTACCGGAGCCGACGAAGTCAGCCAGAATTTCCTGGTCGAACTTCCAACCCTCGCCCTTGGCCTGGAGTGCCCGCCACTCGCTCTCCAACCACGGCGACCAGTACGGCCCGTAGCGCTCTGGGGATAGCTCGACCCGGCCTAGTTCCGGGTGCTGGATGATCTTCCCCTTGGCGGTCTCGACGATGCCCTCGGTCGGGGCCAGGACCATGCGGCGGCCGGACAGCTGGTCAGTGTACGTGATCCGCCAGGTCATGTCCCACCAGCGGACGAAGATGGGATGGAAGTCGTTCAGACCAGCTTCCGCGTCCGTCCAGGCGTTCCAGTACCAGTTGCCGACCCCATTAGTGGTGGAGATGACGATGACCGAGCCACCGTGCTGCAGGGTGGGTCGGCCGCCGGCCCACATGGCGTCCATGTCCTGGATGAAGCCGGCCTCGTCGATGATGTTCAGTGATGACGCATTCGACCGGAGGACGTCCGGGTGGCTGGTCAGCGATCGGATCTTGGTGCCGTTGCTGAAGTCGAGGGCGTGGTCGTTGTCGCGGGCGCCCCGGGGCAGCCACATGTCCTGCATCCATGGCGGCAGGTTCCGGAACGGCAGCTTGATGTTCTCATACAGGAAGTTCTTGGCGTCCTCGTCGGTACGCGACACGATCAGGATGGTCTTGTGGGGGGCGAACATGCCAAACCACAGACCGAAGATGCCCGAGATCTTGGAGATGCCGGACTGCCGGCACTTACGGAAGATGTTGAAGCGGTTGGTCCGGAAGGCTTTTACGGCGTCGCGCTGGTAGCCGAATGGGTCGAAGGGAATGATGCCCGCACCGGGGTGCTTGATGCGGATAAAGTTGCGCATGAACCACAGCGCCGACGTCTGGCAACGCCTAATGATCTCGCGCTGTTGGCTATTGAGCTGCACCTCGCCCACCCTAACTATTAGCCCTTGCCCGCGAAGTCATCATCGACCGGCCCCGCCAGCACGCGCTCCAACTCGCCCGAGGGAGTCACGTTATTCTGCTGGTTGAGGATATTGACGCCGCCGCGCAAGGCGGCTAGGAGCCTGGTCTTGGCATCCATGGCCTTCACGGCCGTTAGCGACATATTTCCCTTAACCTCCAGGGCCTTAACCAGCGATTCGATATAGACGCCCGGGACCGAGCCGGCAGCGTTCTGGACGGCGCGGTTAATGACCGCATCCTTGAGGTGATCAATAACCTCCTGGACCTCATGGCGGTCGACCCGCCACTTATCCAGGACCTCCTTACCGACCTCGTCGAAGTCCTTGAGGGCCGATTGGAGCAGCCGCTGTAGCATGCTGTCCTGGGCGTCGGCGGCGGCCAGGTCCACGCGGTCGGCCAGCGGCACGGCCGCCGCAACCACCTGGACCGGCGCTACTGTATGGTTGGGCGTGGCCTCCCCGATCTTGGCCGTGCCGAGCTGCGCTAATATCTCGTCCAGCCCCAGGTCCTCGTCGGACAGGTGCTGGGGGCCGGCAGCCTCATAGCCCAGGTCATCGGGGGCCTCGGGTAGGATCTGGGACTGCCAGTCCTCTGGCTTATGGTTGGGTTTCGTCGGCTTCTTACGCGCCATATGTCACCTGAAGATTGAGCGGGGGTCGTAGCCCTGGGGCCTGGCCCGGCCAACTTGTAACAGCCAGTCCATAAGGCCCTCATCCAGCTGGACGCCGCGCCGCAGCCACAGGACGCTATGGTGATAGCGCCAGTCCCTGTCCTCCTGGAGGCCGCGCCGCTGCAGCTCCTCGCGCAAGCTATTGGCATAGCCTGCTTTATCGAAGAACAACTCGTAATTACGCCCCTCGGTAGCCGTGGCCTTATCGAGCACCTGCGGGTCGAGCGGCTGGCGTGGCGCCACTACCGCTGGGGCCTTAGCGCGGGCCTGGTCGCGGTTCTGCCGTTCCTTGGGGACGCGGCCGGAGGCGAAGCGGCGGCCCCGGCCCTGGTGGGGCGGGTCGTCATGCCCGGCCAGTTTGGGGACGACGCGGCCGAAGTTTTCGCGGCCCTGGGGCGTGATTTTCGGCTCGCGGGTGCGGCGCAGCACGCGTTCCTTGGCTGATTTGTCCAGGACCTCAAGCAGGGCATTGAAGTCGTCTGGGCTTACGGTGCCTTCGTGGATGCCGGCCATAACAGTGTCGTAGGGCGCCCGCAGCGGGCAGTCGGGGCGGCAGTCGGGCTGGCCGCACTGGCAGCAGACACGTGCCTCTGGGCCACTATTGGTCGTCATGGTTGTCACGCTCTGGGTGGTAACGCCGCCGGCACGCTTCCTGGCCCCGGTTGATGGGGGAGTCGGTGAACTCGAAGCTGCGTAGCCGGATGATTTTCATGAAGCCAGTGACAATGGCGCGGGACAGCCCCGATGCCTCCACCAGCTTGCCGATAATCCCGTCATAAGGCTTGTCATCAGTCCGCAGTAGCTGTTCCAGCGCATCGAGCACTACCAGATGGTCGTTGTTATATTTGCAAACTTCTCTGGCTTCGGCCAGGAAGCGGAGCATGACGTCGCTCATCGGCCGGGGCCGGTTGTCGATGTGCGTCCGGTAGGTCCCCGAGTTCTTGCGGTCGCGGCCTTCCTTCTTGATGTGCGCCAGGATGACCGTCCGGGCGATCTGCGACCACATATTGAAGACCTTGGACGGACCGCGATAGAGGACGGTAGCCGAGCCGCCATATAGGTCTTGCTCGGCCGTCACCAGCGGCTCGGCGGCCAGGCGAGTCTGGCAGCGCGAGCAGCCCCGGATGCCGCGCCGGAACAGCTCGTCGTAGGTGATGATGCCATATTCCAGCTCATCCGGATTATAGAGCAGGGAGTCGGTTGGCCGGTCCGGGTTATAGCAGGTGCGGCAGTGTGGCCGTGCCCGGAACTTGTACAGGGTCCGCTCGATCTGGACCCAGGCCGTCTGCAGGAGGTCGTTGAACGACGACTCCTCCTGGCCCGGGTAGATGGTGTGTAGGCCCTGTTTGCGGATGATCTGCCGGATTAGCTCAGTGGCATGATCCATGATCTTGTCACGGAGCTTGACGCGCGTGCACCCGGTCCAGATATAGAGGCGCAGCTGGTCCTCTACGACCTCGTTCACGAAGTACAGATTGCGTTTGGGCCGGTCCACCGGTGGGGTGGGCGACGGGGTGGGCGGTGATGGGGTGCTAGCCTCGCCCACTTTGATGCTTGGGACGTCGGAAGCGGGAGGCAATGAAGGCTGCACCGTCAACGGTCTGGCCATCTCTGAAGATTACCCTTGTTCTGTAACCCTGACTGACCATGGTGCGCAGCCGGTTCCGCGAGTGCTTGTACAGATAGCGGTTAATGAGGAAGTAGAAGTCGATCACCCGACTCCGCCCACGCTGGTTCAACCGGACTCCTCGCCCTACCTGTTGGGTGAGATTTGAAGCCAGATTACCTCCGGTACCAATTACCAGGTTCTCACAGCCGCCGCTCAGGTCCAGGCCGCGCTTTACGATCTTACCGCCGATAACTACTTTTAGCTCGCGGCGCTCGAACCTCTCTAGTACCTCATCGCGGCGACGGTGCGGCGTCTTACCGTGAATGAACACGGCCCCCGGTATGACGCGCTCTAGGGCCAAGCCCAGGGCGTCGCGCTCCACCAGGATAAACGTGCCGTCGTCAGGATAAGCCCGGCACACAGCCGCCACATCCTGGTGGAAGGCTGGGTTCTCCACCACCTTCTCGCGGAAAGCAATGTCGAAGGCCGACGCCTCATCCCTATCATCGCCAGCGGCAGCGTCGCCGACGACGATCATATAATAGTCGACCGGCACGATCCGGCCAGCGGCCTCTACCTCCTGCCGCTCCACCTTGCAGATTACTGAACCGAGGTGCTCCTGGATGAACAGGTTCGGGACCGGCTTGTCGGGGTCGAAGGGCGTGCCGGAGAAGCCATAGCGGCGGCGCGCCCGGCACCAGTAGCGGAACAGCGACTTGTAGGGGTCGCTAGACGCCAGGTCGCACTCATCGACCATGACTATCTGGGCATGCTGGACCAGCTCCTGGAAGCACTTGGCCCGGCGGCGCCGCGACCGCAGCCCCTTCATGGTGCTCTCATACTTGCCCAGGGCCTTGACGTAGGACGGCTCATCCTTGTAGTCGGCTTGATCGGGTGGCGCCGGCAGCTTGCTCGGCGTGGTCAGCGACTGGATGGAGCCGATGACTACCAGCTGGCCCTTCGGCGTCTTGCCGGCATAGAACAGCCCGGCCTCCTCGACCACCCGCCGCAGCTCCAGGCGTTCCTTAATCTGGTCGATGATGACCAGCTGGTCGGCGAAGATGACGGTCGGACACGGCATGGCCTTACATAATCCGGCCATCAGCTCGGTCTTGCCCGAGCCGGTAGGCAGGGCGAAGATGCCAACTTCAACCTGGCAGCCGATGTGAATGGCCCTGAGTTGGTAGTCCTCGAGGGTGATACCGGGTAGCCAGTCCGGGCCAATGGCAGATAGCGGAGCTACCTCATAAGGCCACGGCGGCCGGTCGTCTGTCACCACCAGCGGCAGCTGGTGCTGGCGGCACAGGCTGCGCAGGGCGGCCAGGAACGGCCGGGCCAGGCGCTGCCGGCTGGCGTCGTAGCGGCGGTAGATGCCATTCCAGCCGCCACGCTGGGCTGGGTCCACAAAGCGGTTGTAGTTCTGCACTTCCAGACTGAAACGATCAGCAACCAGATCCTCTTCGACCTGGGTGAGATTCTCCAAGTAGACGTGTTGATTGTCGCGGATGATGGCGTGCATGGCGCGTCCCTCTTACAGTACAGGGAATACGCCAAGAGCGGGTGGGCGTGGCCCCATCCCATCGCCCAGGGCGCCCGGAGGGGCTAGGGGCCTATGTGCTGGTCAGAAATGCGCTGGCCGGCTCCAGCCCGATTGTCGCCCAGTCAACCGGACCATCACCGGCCAGCGCAGCTTTCCTAATACAGCCGCGCCACCAGCACATTCCCACATTCCCTACCGCCACCCAGTGGTGAGGGGCGGGACGAGGAGCGGGGCGGGAACCCCGCCGCCGGCACTTCGCCCGTAGGCCCGTCCGTGACACGGGCGGCCCTCCGGAGCCACTCTGGCCGGGCCGGGCGGCACCCGGGGCGTCCGCTCCCCTGCCGCGAGGACGGGGCCACGGGAGCGCCAGGCTGCTGGTTGTTATCCAGTATAGTATATCAAGTAGCAATCAGATTGCTAGTCGCCAGCGGCTACCCTGCGGCGCTAGTCGCCAGCGGCTACCCTGCGGCGCTAGTCGCCAGCGGCTACCCTGCGGCGCTAGCCGCAAGCGGCTACCC
>Ga0066903_100004760_pt1 | contig 11569 bp, 8 predicted proteins | sample PanSoiMetaGPlot1_FD_67491 | JGI IMG/M metagenome (GOLD analysis project Ga0066903, IMG submission 67491) | Tropical forest soil microbial communities from Panama analyzed to predict greenhouse gas emissions - Panama Soil - Plot 1 (version 2) | ecosystem: Environmental > Terrestrial > Soil >...
ACGCCCTGGTAGCACATGTAGTACTTGCCTTCGACCTTGAAGACGTCCTTGTCGGTGTTGACCGCGCGCTCGACGGTCGTCTTCTCGATCGCCTGGAACTGCGGATCGCCCTGGAACGCGACCTCGGGCGCTTTCACTTCTTTCTTGTTGACTCGCGCGGTCTGCGGGATCTGCGCGATCAGCACCGCCTCGACGGCCTCATCGGTGCCCGGCACCGACGCGAGCACGCGCGAGCGTGGATGCTCGAGCGGGATCTTCTTGAAGTCGGGCGGCAGCGACGTCGTCGCGAACGTCCACGGGCCGACGAAATCCGGCGCCGAGAACCAGCGGCCGGCGACGAGATAGTAGATCGCGCCGGTCTTGCCCAGGCGGAAGATGTCGCTCTCGGTGTTGCTCACCCACAGCAGGTTCGTGCCGGTCACCGCCTGGTACTGCGGCTCGCCCGTGAGCAGGATCAGTTCGGCGGGCGTGAAGCTGACGAACACCTTCGGCACCGCGTTCGCGGCGATCGTCTTGCCGGGAAGATTCGCCTTCACGTCCTTCCAGTTCTCTTCGGCCGGCAGCTTCTTGAAGCTGTCAGGCAGCTTGCCGGCGGGCGTCCACGGGCCCTTGACGTCGGTCGCCTTCAGCCACGACGTGTCGTTGCGCAGGTAGAAGACGTTGGTCGGCGCGTGCTGGAAGAGATCCCAGTTCGTATTGACGGCGTACTTCAGATCGTTCTCTTTGATCGGGCTCCAGATCGGCTCGCCGTCGACATTCAGCATCACCGCGGGCGTCTTGCTGAAGAAGAGTGCGGGCGGATCCGCCTTGACGCCTTCGACGTTCTTCGGGACGATGCTGCTCTTGTCGAGATTCGCGAGGACGCGATCGAGCGCGATCACGCGCTCGTCGTCCGGCAGGCCCTTGTCGACCTGCGCGACGATCTCGCCGACCTGCTCCTTCGGAAGGCTCGAGAAGTTCGCTTCGGAGATCTTCAGGTTCTTGAAGCGCACGAGGCGATCCGCCACCGCCACGCTGGTGTCGGCTTCCAGTTTGATCGTGCCCATCGCCGGCTTGTCGGCGGTCTTCGGCCGGTACGAGACGGCGGAGAACGCGGTCATCTTCGCCTGCTTGTCCCAGCTGGCGATCTGCGGCTGATAGATGAGGATGCTTCCGCCGCTGGGCAGGTTGTGCATCCGCGGCCAGCCGCCGTCGACGGGCGGCGCCGCCGTCGCCGCCGCGGGTTTCGCGGCGGCCGGCGCCGCGGCCGCAGGTTTCGTCGTCGCGGCCGGTTGCGCGGGCGGCTTGGCCGCCGGTTGTGCACTCTGAATGGTGGAAGCCGGAAGCGCCGCGGGCTGCGCGAGCAGGCCCGTGAGGGCGGCGATCGCGGCGGTTCGGCGCAGGGGTGTCTGGCGTGTCATGCCCAGCAGCAGAGCATGCTCCGTGCCCGTTATGGCATCGGACCTTTCACGGGATAGCGGCCGCAGTCCTCCGCAAAACCGGAGATCCTCCGGAATGCCGGATGCCTCCGCCCAGGCGATCCGCGGCCAGCCGCGGCACGCGGGCGCGAATCAGCGCGGCTTGACAATTGCAGCCTCGGCGCCAGATACCCACTCGACTTCGAGCGCGACGAAAGGACACGTGTATGCAGAAGAGGCTTGTGATGGCCGCGGCCGTGATGGCGCTGGCGCTGGTGCCGGCTTTGGCGATGGCGCAGGATGTCACGTACGACTTCGACAAAACCGCGAACTTCGCGGGGTTCAAGACCTACGCGCTGAAGGAAGGCACGCCGGTCGGCCAGAAGCTGATCGACGACCGCATCATCGCCGCGATCGAGTCGCAGCTGGCGGCCAAGGGGCTGAAGAAGGCCGACGCGAACCCGGACGTCGTGGTGGTCTATCACGTGGCGTTCGACAAGCAGAAGGACATCTCGACGTTCAGCAGCGGCTACGGCGGCGGCTACGGGCCCTACGGATACGGGTGGGGCGGCGGCTGGGGCGGCGGGACGACGTCGACCCAGGTGCGCGACATCCTGGTCGGCACGCTGGTGATCGACATGGCGGACGCGGCGAAGAAGCAGGTGGTCTGGCGCGGCATGGGCGTGAAGGAAGTCGACACGACCGCCAAGCCTGAGAAGCGCGACAAGAGCATCAACAAGGCGGTCGAGAAGATCTTCAAGAACTATCCGCCGAAGGTGAAAAAGTAGGCGCACATGATCCGTTCGCTCGCAGCGGCGCTCGTACTCACGATGGCGGGCTCGATGCCTGCCATCGCGCAGGCGAAGAAGTCCGCGCCGGCGCCCGCGGCGCCCGCGGCACCACAGACGGAAACGCTCAACCTCACGGCGTACGCCGAGCTGCTGCGCAGTGACATCCGCGCCCAGAAGGTCGCCATCCTCACAGAGATGATGGAATTCACGGAAGCGGAGGACGCCGCGTTCTGGCCGATCTATCGCGACTACGACAACGAGCTGGCGAAGCTCGGGGACGAGCGCGTCGCGCTGGTCGCCGACTATGCGCGCAGCTACGACACGTTGACGGATGACCAGGCGGATTCGCTCGCGAAGCGCGCGCTCGATCTCGAGGCGCGCCGGCAGGCCGTCAAGGCGAAGTACTACGACCGGGTACGCACCGCGCTGAAGCCGAAGACCGCGCTCCGCTTTCTTCAGGTGGAGCACCAGCTCCAGTTGCTGATCGATCTGCAAATCTCGGCCGCGTTGCCGATCGCCGCGAAATGAGAGGCCGCATGAACCGACTGCGCACCGCCGTCATGACCGCCCTGCTGGCGCTCGCCGTCGGCGCGACGCTGTCGGCCGACCGCGTGAAGCTCCGATCCGGCAAGGTCGTCGAAGGTATGTTCATGGGCGCCGACAGCAAGACCGTTCGCGTCCTGCTCGACAGCGGACAGGTCTCCGAGATTCCCATCGAACAGGCGCTCTCGGTGGAGTTCTCGGCGCGCAAGCCCGCGCCGCCTCCACCGCCTCCGGCGGCTCCGGCGCCCAAGGCCGCGCCGCGGCCGGCGGCGGATCCGGCCCCGCGGCCCAAGGCCGTCACGGTGCCGGCGGGTAGCGTTGTCAACGTCCGCCTGACGCAGGCCATCGAGGTCGACAAGTCACAGGCCGGCCAGCAGTTCAAGGCGATCGTCGACGACCCGATCATGATCAACGGCTCTGTCGTCATCCCGCGCAACGCGACCGCCGTGCTCCAGGCGGCGCAGGTGGAGCAGTCGGGAACGATGAAGGGCAGCGACAAGATCACGCTGAAGCTGAACGCCATCGGCTTCGGCGGAAAGATGTACGAGGTCGCCAGCACGTACGTCGAGAGCAAGGGCAAAGGCGAAGGCAAGAAGACGGCGCGCAAGGTCGGCGGCGGCGCCGGGCTCGGCGCCATCGTCGGCGGCATCGCCGGCGGAGGCGAGGGCGCGGCGATCGGCGCGGCCGTCGGCGGTGTCGCCGGGGCGGCGGTCTCCGCCGGCGGCGAGGAGCACCTCAAGTTGCCCGCCGAGACACGGCTGCAGTTCAAGTTGAGCGCCGGCGTCAATATCAATCCGTAGGACAAGACTTATGAGTGCGCCCGCTCCGTTCGACACGTTCCTGGTCGCGTCGCTTCTGTCGCCCGAGGCAGAGGACTCGCTGGCCACGTTCCTGGCACTGTTCATCCTCTTCGTCGTCCCGGTGGTGCTCATCGTGGTCTTCTGGCTGGTGCACATCCTGCCCGAGAAGATCGCGCACAAGCGCCACCATCCGCAGTTCGAGGCGATCAGGACGGTCTGCCTGCTGTCGCTGGTCTTCGGCGGGATGCTCTGGCCGATCGCGTGGATCTGGGCCTACACGAAGCCGGTCGTGCACAAGATGGCGTACGGCACCGACACAGCGTCGCACGAGGTGGAGGAAGAGGGCGACGCGTGGGAGGCCGACGCCAAGCCCGCCACGCCGCCAGGCCTGCACGACCGTCTGGCCCGGCTCGAGAAGGCAGGCGTATCCCCAGACGAACTGAAGGCGATCCGCGCCGACATCGAGGCCCTTGAATCCAAGGCTGCCGGACACGGAGCGGCGTAAATGGAAATCATCCTCCTCGGTATCTATGCCTTCTTCGTCTGGCTGATCTTCATCAAGCTGAAGTGGCTGCCGTGGACGACGCCGTGGAAAGTGGCCGTCGCGATCTTTCCGGTCGTCGCCATCGCGGCGCTGCTGTTGCTCCTGAACGTGTTCGCGCCGACCTCGACCAACGTGTCCGTCGTGAAGTACGTCGTGCCGATTGTCTCGCAGGTGCGCGGGCGCGTCATCGAGGTGCCGGTCGAGAACAACCGGCCGGTCAAGAAGGGCGACGTGCTTTTCAAGATCGATTCGACGCCGTACCAGAACGAAGTCAACTCGCTCGAGGCGAAGCTCGCCTCGTCGGAGGCCAAGGTCGCGTCCGATCGCACGAAGCTCGCGCAGGCCGAGGCGAAGCTCGTCGACGCCAGCTCGGGTGAAAAGGAGCTGGTGGAGCAGTTGAACCAAGCGATCGGGCAGGCCGACTCGCTGCAAGCCTCGCTCGCGCTGGCCCGGAAGCGGGTGCAGCAGAACACCGAGCTCGTAGCCGCCGGCGCGGGCAATCGCTTCGATCTCGAACAGGCGCAGACGAACGTCGCCGAGCTGACCGCGCAGATCGCGGCCGCGAAGGCGACGCAGGACCAGGTGCGCGCGAAATTGAGCGGCCGCGTCAAGGGCGACCTCGCCTCTGTCGCCGACGCCAAGGCGCAGGTCGCCACCGCCCACGCGCAGGTGCAGATGTCGCAGGCCGACGTCGCAACCATTCAGGCGCAGCTCGAGACGGCGCGCTGGGATCTCTCGCAGACCACCGTCCGCGCGCCCGGCAACGGGACGATGGTGAACGTCATGCTGCGTCCGGGCTTCTTCGTGGCCGGCATACCGTTCAACGAAGTGATGACGTTCGTCGACGAGGAGTACCAGATCTTCGCGCTGTTCGACCAGAACGAGCTGCACGCGGTGGAGCCGCACAACGAAGCCGAGATCACGCTGGATACGTATCCAGGACGTGTCATCAAGGCGCATGTCGATTCGATCCTCTGGGCGCAGGGGCAGGGACAGGCGCAGGCCTCCGGCGACTTGCCGAAGACCACGTTCGTGCCGCCGCCGGGGAAGTTCCCCGTCAAGCTCGTAGTGGCCGACAGGGACAAGTCGCTGTTCCTGGCGTCGGGCGCGCGCGGAGCGGCCGCGATCTACACTGAGCACCTGACGCTCGTGCACATCATCCGCAAGGTGCTGCTGCGCGTGTCGTCGTATCTCGACTACGTCATCATCAAGCACAGCATCAGCCTGGGTCACTGAGGAGCGCTTCATGATCCAACGCCGTTTCGCCCTCCGCGCGATCTCCATCGCCGCGTCCGCGCTGCTCGCAGCGTCGTGTGCGTTGAAGACGCCGCCGGACGCCGCCGCGATCAAGAAGGAGTCGATGGCGAAGGTCGACGTGCCGGTGGCGTGGAAAGCCGTGCAGCCGGTTGCCGGGATCGTCACCGACAACTGGCTGGCGACGTTCCAGGACAACGCGCTGACGGCCGCCGTCACCGAAGCCATCGAGAGCAACCCCGACATGCGCGTCGGCGCGGCGCGCGTCGAGCAGGCGCAGCTCTACGCCAAGCTGGCCGGCGCCAAGCTGTATCCGTCGGTCGACGTGATCGCCAAAGGCGGCCTCAAGCCCGGCAGCGACAGCTCGCCCCTGCAGGGCGCGTGGCTGATGCTGTCGTGGGAAGTCGACATCTGGGGGCGCGTCCGGTACGGACGCGCCGCCGCCGTCGCGGACGCGCTGTCGGCCGCGGCCGACTACGAGTACGCGCGGCAGTCGCTCGCCGCGCTCGTCGCCAAGAGCTGGTTCCTCGCGACGGAGGCGAACCTGCAGGCCGACCTGGCGCGCAGGACGATCGCCGATCAGGAAACGCTCGTGCGCCTCGCCGAATCACGGGCGCAGATCGGCGTCGGCAACAGCGAAGACATCTACGTCGCGCGGGCGTCGGCTGCGACATACCGGGACGCGCTGCGGCAGATCGAGCTCTCGCGCGAGAACGCGATCCGCGCTCTCGAGCTGCTGATCGGGCACTATCCGGCCGCGGCCGCGACGATCGACACCGCGTTGCCGGCGCAGCCGCCGCCTGTTCCGGCCGGGCTTCCCTCGGAGCTCCTCGAGCGCCGGCCCGACGTCGTCGCGGCCGAACGCCGCGTCGCCGCCGCCTTCAATCGCATCGGCGAAGCCAAGGCGGCACGGTTGCCCGCGATTGCGCTCACGAGCGGCGTGAGCGCGATTTCGAGTGACCTCGTCGTCCTGAAGGATCACGACAACCCCGTATGGAGCCTCGGCGCCAACCTGCTGATGCCCGTCTTCAAGGGGGCGCGCTCAAGACCAACGTCGAGATCAAGACCGCGTCGCAGAAACAGGCGGTCGCCGAATACGCCTCGATCGGCTTGCGCGCCTTCGGCGAGGTCGAGGGCGCACTGGCCGGGGAGCTCGCCGCGCGCGACCGTGAGCAGCTCCTCACGCAGGCTCTGGCCGACAACCAGCGCGCGTTCGAGATCGTCCAGACCCAGTACCGCGTCGGCAGCACCGACATGCGCTACGTGACGCAGCGGCAGCTCGCGCTGAACTCGACGCAGGCCGCGCTCATTCAGGTCCAGACCGAGCAGCGCGTGCAGCGCGTCAACCTGCACCTGGCGCTCGGCGGCAGCTTTGCGCCGCGCCCGGCGCCGCCCACGACCCACCCCTAGACCAGCCGTTCAGCGATTCGCCAGCGACGAGGCCAGTGGCGTCGTCCCGCCCGCGAGATACGTCGTCTGCGACGGATACGCGAGGTGCGCCCCGGCAGCGGCGATGATCTCGATCACGGAGAAGAGCAGCTCTTCCTGGATCTTGAGAAACGGGGCCATGTCGGTGACGTGAATGTACGCGATCACTTCGATGTCGTACGACGAGGTGCCCAGCCTCAGGAAACGGACGCGGACCGACTCGCGCTCGACGAGCGGATAGCTGCGCAGCATGGCGTCGATGCCGTCGATCACGGCGTGCATCTGTGCGGGCGTCGTCTCGTAGCGCAGGGCGAGGATAGGCCGGAACCAGAACTTGTCGCGCGCCGACAGCGTCTCGAGGCTCATGTTGGCGATCTGGCCGTTCGGGACCGTCACCACCGTGCGATCGCCCGTCCGGATGCGCGTCGAGCGCAGGCCGATGTGCTCGACCGTGCCGACGATCTCGCCGACCTTCAGGACGTCGCCGTCGCGGACCGCCTTGTCGAGGATCAGCGACGCGCCCGCAATGATGTTTTCGAGCGTTCGCTGCGCGGCGAGCGCGACCGCGATGCCGCCCACGCCGAGGCCGGCGAGGACGGGCGTCGGATCGATGCCGAAATAGCGCAGCGTGGCGATCACCGCGACGAACAGCCAGATCGTGTCCAGCGTCCGGCGGGCGACGCGGACGAGCGGGATGGCCGCTCTGTTGACCGCCAGCAGACGCCGCGTCAGCACGCCTTCGACCTCGCCGTTGAACAGGATCGCCAGCCACGCCAGCGAGGCGACGAACGCGAGGCGCGCCCCGTTCGCGAGCGACTGGCGCACGAGCAGCGAGAGCGGCAGCAACGACAGGAGCCAGTAGCCCAGGACCGTGACGATCAGGATCCGCGCCGGCACCGGCAGCGAGTCGCGGACCGGTGCGTCAGGCGGCCGTCCGGCTCGCCGCCACGCCTTCGCCACGAGCGGCGTCAACAGACGGCTCAGCCGCGACGTCAGGAAGTACAGGATCGGCACGCCGAGAAGAATCGCCAGCCAGTCGATGACGCGTACCGAACCGATCTGGCGGGTCAGATACAGACGCGAGAGGAGCGACCCGTGCCCGGCCTGCGTGACTTCGTCGTAGAGCCGCGGGACCGCGTCGAGCGTGCGCTTCGAAAACAGCCAGATCGGCTCCGCGTTGGGGGGCTTCACCCGCTCGACGATGACGTCGACGGCGCCGCCGGCGCTCTCGATCGTGCCGATCAGCTCCTGGTCGGGTGCGAGGGGGTTGGCGCGCGAACCCTCGGGCGCGTCGCTGACCAGCGACAGACGGGGAGGCAGCCGGGCGTCGAGCACGACGAAGAGCTGGTGCGCGAGCGTATTCAGGGCGCGGTCGTCGGGTTTCCCCGGCAGATACTGCCGCGCGAGATCGTTCTCCCCCTTGCGCGCCGCATTCAGGAACCCGTATACCGCGCCACGCGGCGTGCTGCGGCCGAGGGGATCGGCCGGCGCCGGTGTCGTGGGCGCCGCGGCCGGGGGTGGGGCGGTGCCGGGCAGCGTCTGCGCGCGCGTGGCCGAGGCCGCGACGACGACCGCAAAACAGCGCACGAACGTACCGATGGCAGCGCGGAGCGTCACGCGTCGGGGTCGCGCTGCGAATCGCATGCCGGTTTTATCCCGAGGACCCCTGTCGCGCCGACCCCGGCGGATGGGTTTCGGCGGTGACGCTCGCCTTGCCGAGCTCGAGCGCCTGCGACGCCGACGTGGTGGCGAAGACGTGCATCAGGCGCGCGACGATGCCGGTCCAGCCGGTCTGGTGGCTGGCGCCGAGTCCGGCGCCGTTGTCGCCGTGGAAGTACTCGTAGAAGAGGATCAGATCGCGCCAGTAGGGATCCTCCTGGAACTCGAGCGTGCCGCCGTACACCGGACGCGTGCCGTCGGCGCCGCGCAGGAAGATGCTCGCGAGCCGCCGCGACAGTTCCTCGGCGATCTGGTAGAGGGTCATGTGACGGCCGGATCCGGTCGGACACTCGACGGTGAAGCCGTCGCCGTAGAACAAGTAGTACTGCAGCAGCGCGCGCACGATGAGGCCGTTCACCGGCATCCAGATCGGACCGCGCCAGTTGGAGTTGCCGCCGAACATGCCGCTGTCGGATTCGGCCGGCAGGTACGACACGCGATACTCGTCGCTCCCGACGTGAAGGACGTAGGGATGCGCGGCGTGATGGCGCGACAGCGCGCGGATGCCGTACGGGCTCAGGAACTCCTGTTCGTCGAGCATGCGGCTCAGGACGCGGCGCAGCTTGTCCTCGTTCAGGATCGCGCCGAGCATTCGGCCGTTCACCCCGCGGGCCGTCGGATCCTGGATGAAAGCCGTCAGCTCAGGTCGCGCCTGGATGAAGTCCAGGATGCGCGTCCGCATCTCGGGATACATGTGGAGCACGTCGCCGTCGAAGACCGTGACGGCGCAGAGCGGCAGCAGGCCGACCATGGATCGGACCTTGAGACGCTGCGCCCGGCCGTCAGGCAGCCGGAGCACGTCGTAGAAGAAGCCATCCTCTTCGTCCCACATGCCCACGTCGTCGCCGGCATGGACCATCGACGCGGCGATCCACAGATAGTGTTCGATGAATTTGAGCATCATCGGCGCGTAGGCCGACCGTTCGCGCGCCAACTCGCTGCAGATTTCCAGCATGTTCTGGCAGAACAGCGCCATCCACGCCGTGCCGTCGGCCTGTTCGAGATGGCCGCCGGTCGGCAGCGGCGAGCTGCGGTCGAAGACGCCGATGTTGTCGAGGCCCAGGAACCCGCCCTCGAAGACGTTGTTGCCGGTCCGATCCTTGCGGTTCACCCACCACGTGAAATTCAGCAGCAGCTTGTGGAACGAGCGTTCGAGCCAGTCGAGGTCGCCGCGGCCGCGCGAGTGCAGCAGGCGGTAGGTGAAGATCGTGGCCCACGCGTGCACCGGCGGATTGACGTCGCCGAAGTTCCATTCGTAGGCGGGAATCTGTCCGCTCGGGTGCAGGTAGCGCTCCTGGAGCATCAGATCGAGCTGGTGCTTGCCGAAGTCGTCGTCGACGAGGGTCAGCGCGATCACGTGGAAGGCCAGGTCCCACGCGGCGTACCACGGGTACTCCCACTTGTCCGGCATCGAGATGATGTCGGCGTTGTGCATGTGGTGCCAGCGATCGTTGCGCGGCGCCGGCCCGCCGTTCGAATGCTTGAACGGATCGGCGCCGCGTTCGGTCAGCCACCGATCGACGTCGTAGTTGTAGTACTGCTTCGACCAGAGCATGCCGGCCAGCGCCTGCCGCATCACGTTGGCGGCGTCGCTGCCGACCGACGGCGGGATCACTCCGGCGTAGAACTCGTCGGCGTCGCGGCGGCGATCGGCGAAGACCGTGTCGAACTCGCTCGAGAACGCCGCGTCCGCGTTGCCGGCGATCGGCGCTCGATCCGACAGCCGGAGCCGCAGCACGTGTGAGGCGCCCGCGCCGACGGTCACGGTGTAGAGCGCCGCGACCTTGGTGCCGGTGGCGCCCGGATTCACCGCCTCGGTCCGCCCGTCGACGACGTAGGCATGGAAGGCGTCTTTGACGTAGGGCGTGCGATTGTGCCCGACGCCGAAACGCTCGAAATTGCTTTCGTTCTCGGTGAAGAGCAGCGTGGGCTTGCCATGCGCGTACAGAAAGCGTTCGCCGATGTTCGGGTGCGATGCGGCCACCACACCGTCGCGTCCTGTGTATTTCAGCGTCGGACGGGCCGCGTCGTCGCCGGCCTGCCACGACCACGTGTTCCGGAACCAGAGCGTCGGCAGCACCGACAGCGTCGCCGCCTCAGGGCCGCGGTTCGCGATCGTGATCTGCATCAGCACGTCGTCGGGCGACGCCTTGGCGTATTCCACGAACACGTCGAAATACCGGTCGTCGTCGAACACGCACGTGTCGAGGAGCTCGTATTCGAAATCGTGGCGGCCGCGATGAGCGTTGGTCGTCACCACATCGTCGTACGGGTATGCGCGCTGCGGGTACTTGTACAGATATTTCATGTACGAGTGCGTCGGCGTGGAGTCGAGGTAGAAGTAGTACTCCTTCACGTCCTCGCCGTGGTTGCCTTCGCTGTTGGTGAGGCCGAAGAGGCGCTCCTTCAGGATCGGATCGCGGCCGTTCCACAGCGCGACGGCGAAGCACAGCAGCTGGCGATCGTCGGATATGCCGGCGAGGCCGTCCTCGCCCCAGCGGTACGCGCGCGAGCGCGACTGGTCGTGCGAGAAGTACTGCCACGCGTTGCCGGTGGCGCTGTAGTCTTCGCGCACCGTGCCCCACTGTCGTTCGCTGAGATACGGTCCCCAGCGTTTCCAGGGAACGCCGTTGTCGCGCGCCGCGCGCAGCCGCGCGGATTCCTGACCCGTGGCCGGATCCTGTACCGTCATTCCGCCCTCGCCGTCCAGACTAGATTACTGGACGGCGGGCCAGGACGCATCGGGCGCGCCCGGCTTTGTCGCGCCGGTCTCGGCGCCGAAATCCTTTTCGCGGACGATGCCGTCGGTGCCGACGACGAACGTCATGACACCGGTGACGTCGTACTCCGCCGGCCACGCGACGACCGCCGGCAGGCCCCCTCCGGTCGAGGGCAGCATTCGGAAATAGTACCCGTGGAAGGGCGCCGCGCCGGCGTCGGGCGCGGCCTTTGCCACGAGGTCGCCGAGCGGGCTGGGCTTCTTGCCCGCCCCCGTTTCCCAGTACAAGCCGTTTTCACGGCCCGGATCGCTTCTCAGCTGCTGCGCATAGGCGCCGGCGGGTTTTCCGTCGTGCGGCCGCGCCGCGTACAGCT
>Ga0066903_100004761_pt1 | contig 11569 bp, 8 predicted proteins | sample PanSoiMetaGPlot1_FD_67491 | JGI IMG/M metagenome (GOLD analysis project Ga0066903, IMG submission 67491) | Tropical forest soil microbial communities from Panama analyzed to predict greenhouse gas emissions - Panama Soil - Plot 1 (version 2) | ecosystem: Environmental > Terrestrial > Soil >...
TTCCTCAAGCCGGCATTCGTCATTCTGATAGCGTGGCTGTTCGCCGAATCCGCCAGGAACCCCGACGTGCCGGCCAATGCACTCGCATTCGCGCTGCTCGTGGGCACGCTCGCGGCACTGGTGTTGCAGCCTGATTTCGGCCAAACCACGCTGATCGCCCTGGTCTGGGGCGCGCTGTTTTTCATGGCCGGGATGCGCATGATCTGGGTCATTGGGCTCGCCGGCGCCGCGGTCGGCGGTCTCGCCGGTGCCATGGTGATGATCCCGCACGTCGCCCGCCGCATCAAACGCTTCCTCGACCCTGCGTCCGGCGACACGTTTCAGGTGGACACCGCCGTCGAGTCGTTCCTGCGTGGCGGCTGGTTCGGGCGCGGGCCGGGCGAAGGCACGATCAAGCGGGTTCTCCCCGATAGCCACGCCGATTTCGTATTTGCTGTTGCGGCTGAGGAGTTCGGAATCGCACTTTGCCTCGCGCTCGTCGCATTGTTCGCGTTCATCGTGCTCCGAGCACTCACCAACGCCATGCGCAACACCGACCCGTTTTCACGCTTCGCCACTGCCGGGCTTGCGATCCTGTTCGGCACGCAATCCGCTATCAACATGGCGGTCAACCTAGCGCTCGTCCCGGCCAAAGGCATGACGCTTCCGTTCATCTCCTACGGCGGATCATCGATGATCTCGCTCGCCTATGGGACTGGAATGTTGCTCGCCTTGATGCGCGAGCGTCCCAGCGCCGAACAATTGGGCTCTGCCGAGAACCTCGCATTGGCGGGGAGCGCCGCTTGAACGATGCCCCGCCGCTGGTGGTTGTCGCCGCCGGCGGAACCGGCGGTCATTTGTTTCCCGCTCAAGCGCTGAGCGCCGCGCTGGCGCGACGCGGTCTGATTGTCGACCTCGCCACCGACGAGCGCGCGACACGCTACGGTAGCGAGTTCCCTGCGCGTGCCACTCACATCATCCCAAGCGCCACTTTGCGCGCCGGCGATCCGTTTGCTGTTGCGCAGACCCTGGCGGCGCTCGGCCGCGGCACCGCGATGGCGGTCAAACTATTCGCCCGCTTGCGACCTGCGGTCGTGATCGGCTTTGGTGGCTATCCGACCATCCCGCCGGTGATCGCTGCCGCCTTGCGGCGCATCCCCACGATTATTCACGAACAGAACGGCGTCATGGGCCGAGCCAATCGGCTGCTGGCACCGTTCGTGCGCGCGATCGCGACGAGTTTTCCCGGTGCGCTTGGATCCGGCAAGGCGATCGCCTCAAAGGCGACGCATACCGGCAACCCGGTGCGCGAGGCCGTGATCGACGCGGCGAACGTCTCGTACGTTGCGCCCGCAGAAGCCCTTCGCCTGCTGGCGTTCGGCGGCAGTCAGGGCGCCCGCATCATGGCCGATATCGTGCCGCCCGCAATCGAGACACTTCCCAAGGAGTTGCGCGAGCGGTTGGTGATTGTGCAACAGGCACGCGACGAAGACGTAGCGCGCGTGCAAGCCACCTATGACCGGCTTGGTATCCACGCCACGGTTGCGCCGTTTTTTCCGGGTCTGCCCGCCCGCATGGCTGCGAGTCACCTCGTGGTATCGCGCGCGGGGGCGTCGACGGTGGCCGAGCTTGCCGCCATCGGCCGACCCGCCATCCTGGTGCCATTGCCGCATGCATTGGATCAGGATCAGCGCGCCAACGCCAAGGTGCTCGAGCAGGCGGGCGGGGCGATTCGGATCGAGCAAACTGAATTCACGCCGCAGCGCCTCGCCGCAGAGATCGCGTCGCTCGCCTCGGCACCCCAGCGTCTTGCCGCAATGGCTGCGGCCGCGCGCTCCTGCGGCGCTCCGGACGCCGCCGAACGACTTGCGGACCTGGTGCAAAGGGTGGCAGGGCTTGCGCGTTAGAACGGAGGGTCTCAACGGATGAAACTGCCGCAGGATATCGGCCCGATCCATTTCGTCGGCATCGGCGGCATCGGCATGAGCGGGATTGCCGAGGTTTTGGTCAACCTTGGATATCAGGTCAGTGGATCAGACGTTGCCGACAGCGCCAACGTAAAACGGTTGCGTGACAAAGGCATCAGTATCGCGATTGGACACAAGGCGGAGAACCTCGACGGCGCTGAGGTTGTGGTGGTGTCGTCCGCGATCAAGCGGGACAATCCCGAACTCGTGGCCGCGCGTGCTGGCCGCCGGCCGGTGGTGCGCCGCGCCGAGATGCTGGCCGAGTTGATGCGGCTCAAGCGCTGCGTCGCCATCGCCGGGACGCACGGTAAAACGACGACGACCTCGCTGGTTGCCGGGTTGCTTGAGGCCGGCCAGTTCGATCCAACGGTGATCAACGGCGGTATCATCAATGCGTACGGGACCAACGCGCGGCTTGGGACCGGCGAGTGGATGGTGGTCGAGGCCGACGAGTCCGATGGCACGTTCCTCAAGCTGCCTGCCGACGTCGCCATCGTGACCAACATCGACCCCGAGCATCTCGATCATTTCAAAACGTTCGAGGCCGTGCAGGACGCGTTCAAGGCCTTTGTTGAAAATGTACCGTTCTACGGGTTCGCCGTCATGTGCACGGACCACCCCGTGGTGCAGGCAATGGTTGGGCGGATCGAGGACCGGCGCATCGTCACCTACGGGGAAAATCCGCAAGCCGACGTGCGCCTCGTTGACCTCGATCACGCCGATGGCCGTTCGCGCTTCAGCGTATTATTTCGCGATCGTGCCGGCAGCGAAGTGCATCGCATCAGCGGGCTGACTTTACCCATGCCGGGCCGTCACAATGCGCTCAACGCCACCGCCGCGGTCGCAGTGGCGCGTGAGCTCGGGGTTCCGGACGCGCGCATTCATGCAGCGTTGGAGAGCTTCGGCGGCGTGAAGCGACGGTTCACCCGCACCGGCACGTGGAACGGTGTTGCGGTGATTGACGATTATGGCCACCACCCAGTCGAGATCGCGGCCGTGCTCAAGGCCGCACGCGAGTCGACCAAAGGTCAGGTGATCGCGGTCGTGCAGCCGCATCGTTACACGCGGCTTCAGGCGCTTTTCGAGCAGTTCTGCACCTGCTTCAACGATGCTGACGCCGTCGTTGTCGCGCCGGTCTATCCCGCCGGCGAGGTTCCCATTGTGGGGGTGGACCGTGATCATTTCGTCGCCGGCTTGCGCGCGCGCGGACATCGCCAAGTCATTCCGCTCGACGGTCCCGAGCAGCTCGCCGGACTGGTCAAGGACCTTGTTCGCCCCGGCGACTACGTGGTGTGCCTGGGGGCGGGCTCGATAACCCAATGGGCCTATGCTTTGCCGGGCGAACTGGCGCAAGCCGCCGCATAAGTGACGGATGTTCCCCGATCTCATTCCGAAGCTGCGTGCCATCATGCCCGACTTGCGCGGGCGGCTCATGGCGAATCAGCCGCTCGCCGAATTGACTTGGTTTCGCGTCGGCGGGGCGGCGCAACTGCTGTTCATGCCGGAAGATGAGGGTGATCTTGCCTACTTCCTGGCGCATCTGCCGGCCGACCAGGCGGTGACCGCTGTCGGCCTCGGCTCCAATTTGATCGTGCGCGACGGCGGCGTGCCCGGCGTGGTGGTTCGATTGGGCCGCGGGTTCAGTGCTGTGAAGATCGAGCCTGATGCACGTATTCGCGCAGGTGCGGGGATGCCCGACGTGCGCGTGGCGCGCGCCGCGCAAGAGGCCGCGATCGCCGGACTCGCCTTTTACCGCGGCATTCCCGGGGCCATCGGCGGCGCATTGCGGATGAACGGCGGCGCCTATGGCCGCGAAACCAAGGACGTATTGATCGAGGCGCGCGGCGTCGACCGTGCCGGCCGCGTTCGGATCTGGTCGAATGCCGACCTCAACTACAGCTATCGCCACTGCGGTGCGCCCGACGACATCATTTTTTCAGAAGCACTGTTTCAAGGTTTTCCCGGCGATTCTGCCACCATCGAGCGCGAAATGGAGAAGATCACCGAATCGCGTGAAGCGACCCAACCAATCAAAAGCCGCACCGGCGGTTCGACATTCAAAAACCCGCCCGGCCACAAAGCTTGGCAGCTGATCGATGCTGCCGGATGCCGCGGGCTGCAGATCGGCGGTGCCCAGGTGTCGCCGATGCACTGCAATTTTCTGATCAACCTCGGTGGCGCAACCGCGGCGGACATTGAGGCGTTGGGGGAATCCGTCCGACGGCGCGTACAGGAGAAATCCGGAATCATGCTCGAATGGGAGATTAAACGAATCGGGCTGCAAGGAAGCGTCGCGTGAAGCACATCGCGGTTTTGATGGGAGGTTGGTCGGCGGAACGTGAGATCAGTCTGCGCTCCGGCAAGGCCTGTGCCGACGCGCTCGAGCGTCAGGGCTTCAGAGTTTCGCGCATCGACGTGGCGCGTGATGTTGCAACCGTACTTGGCAGAGTCGCACCGGACGCGGTGCTCAATCTGCTGCATGGCAGGCCGGGCGAGGACGGCACCATCCAGGGCATCCTGGAAATTCTGCAAATCCCCTACAGCCACTCGGGCGTGCTCGCCTCGGCGCTGGCCATGCAAAAGGACCACGCCAAAGCCGTGCTGCAGGCGGCCGGCGTGCGGGTCCCGCATGGGGTCGTGGCGTCTCGCTTCGCCGCCGCCAAGTCCCACCTGCTCGAGCGTCCCTATGTGATCAAGCCAATCGCGGAGGGTTCGAGCGTCGGGGTTTTCATTGTTACGCGCGAACACCAGCATCCGCCGCAGGAACTCAACCGGGAAGATTGGGCGTTCGGCGAGAACGTCCTATGCGAGGCGTACATTCCGGGCCTGGAGTTGACCTGCGCTGTCATGGGTGACCGGGCGCTCGATGTGATCGAAATCGTCCCAACGGTACGATTCTACGATTATGAGGCGAAGTACGCGCCGGGAGGATCGAAACACCTACTTCCTGCGCCGCTTAAACCAAATGTTTACCAAGAAGTTAGAAGTTTGGCTCTTCAGGCGCATCAAGCGCTCGGGTGCAGGGGCGTAAGTCGGGCGGACTTCCGTTATGACGAACGCGCGGGGACGCAGGGGCTGTTTTGCCTCGAAGTCAATACGCAACCAGGCATGACCGAAACGTCGTTGGTGCCCGAGCTCGCCGCGTACGCGGGCATTACGTTTGAAGAGCTGGTGCGATGGATGGTCGAGGACGCCTCGCTCAATCGCTGAACCGAGCCGGGCTGGCATTGATTCCGCTCGAGCGCCGCCGCGCGCCGGGAGGCGCTGGCAGAAGCCGGGCGCCGGTGCCGGTGCGGTCGCAACCGGGGACGCGGCTTGAGCGCTGGATTGCACGCCACACGCCGTTGCTCGAGCGCCTCAAGCTCACGCGCGGCGGTGGAATTGCAGCATCGGCTTTGATCATCCTGGCGGCCATCACCTATGGGGTCATCAAAGGTGGTCACGACGAGATGGTCGCGGCAGCGCTACGCGATGTCCGTGACGCTGCGGCGAACGCTGTCGGATTTCGCGTTACCAGCATCGCGCTGTCCGGGAACAAACACCTCAACCGTGAGGAAATCCTTGCCCGCGCCGGCGTGAGCGGCAACACGGCTTTGCTGTTCTTCGATGTCGCCGATGCGCGCGCCAGACTGCTGGCGGATCCGTGGATCGCCGACGCTACCATCCAAAAGCTTTATCCCGACCGTCTCCAGGTCACGCTGACGGAGCGCGAGGCGTTTGCGCTTTGGCAGAAGAATGGACGTATCAGTGTTGTTGGCTCAGACGGAACCGTGCTCGAGCCTTTCCTGTCGCGGCCGTATCTGCCGTTGCCCCTGGTGGTTGGCCGCGGTGCCGAGACCCGGGCCAATTCGTTTCTCGCGCTGCTCGGCCGTTATCCGGAAATTCGCAACAACGTCCTGGCCGCGATCCTGATCGCGGAACGGCGCTGGAATCTGCGCCTCAAGAACGGCATCGACGTGCGCCTGCCGGAAACCGACGTGGAGCGCGCGCTGGCCGAGCTTGTTGTGCTTGATCGCGAAACAAAATTGATGTCACGCGACATAGCGGCGATCGACTTGCGGTTGCCTGACCGGGTGACCGTGCGGCTTTCCGAAGCCGCCGCGCAGGCACGCGAAGCCGCCGTCAAGGAGCGTGCGAAAGCCCGCAAGGGAGGCGCCGTATGAGTACGCTGCACTACGGCCTCACTCCCAAAATGAAGCCGGTGTCGCCACGGCGCTCAGCACTGATCGTTGCACTCGACATCGGCACCAGCAAGATTGCGTGCCTGATCGCCAAATTGCGGCCCAATGCACAGGGTGAAGCACTGCGCCGCCGCAGCCATTCCATCGACGTTGTCGGCTTCAGCCACACGATTTCCCAGGGCATCAAGGGCGGTGCCGTCGTCGATCTCGTCGACGCCGAGGCCGCCGTGCGCAATGCCATCGCTCTCGCCGAGCGTTCGGCCAACGTTCAGGTCGACGCCATCGTGCTGTCCATCTCTGCCGGGCGCATCGGGAGTGAGCGCCTCGCCGCCGAGATCGGAATCCAGGGTGCAAGCGTCACCGACCACGATATCGCCCGAGCACTTGCCGCGGGTCATCGCAGCGCTGCCAAGCAAGGACGGGTGCTGTTGCATGCGCTGCCCATCGGGTTTTCTCTCGACGGTGCAAGCGGGGTGCGCGAGCCGCGCGGCATGCTGGCGCGGCGCTTCGGCGTCGACATGCACCTTGCGACCGCCGACCTTGGCGCTTGCCGAAACCTGATGCTGGTGATCGAGCGCTGTCACCTCGACATTGAGGCCATGGTGTCCGGTGCCTATGCGGCCGGGCTCTCGACGCTCGCCGACGACGAGGCCGACGTGGGTGCAGCGGTCATCGATTTCGGCGCCGGCACCACCACACTCGCGGTGTTTGCCAATGGCCGCTTCGTACATGCCGATGGGTTCGCACTGGGTGGCAATCACGTCACCATGGATCTGGCACGCGGACTGTCAATCGGTCTGCAAAGCGCGGAACGCATCAAGACGCTCTACGGCAGCGTGCTTGCCGGTGGCATGGACGACCGCGACCTCATCGCATTGCCATCATCTCGTGGCGAGGACGCGCCTGCTGCAGTTTCGCGCGCGACGTTGGCCCATATCATCCGGCCACGAATTGAAGAAATTCTCGAAATGGTGCGTGACCGTCTGGCCGCCTCGCCGTTTGCGTCGGAGCCGCGCGGACGCCTCATCCTGACCGGAGGCGGCAGTCTGCTTACCGGGCTTCCGGACCTCGCCGCCTACATGCTCGGCCGTCCGGTCGCACTGGGAAGACCGCTTGGCATTGCGGGGCTTCCGGAGGTTGCCAAAGGGCCTGCGTTTGCCGCTCTGGCAGGGCTCTTAGTCTACCCGCAGGCGGCACATCTCGAACACTTCGAACCGCGGCATACGCGGCAATATCGGGCAGGGACGGGCGGATATGTGTCCCGGGTGGGACGATGGCTGCGCGAGAGTTTCTGATGCGATCGAGCATCAATCGAGAGATCACCAGCGCCGGTGGCGGACCGGCGGAAACCGGCGGCAGGGTCCGCCCCAACAAGAGGCATCCATGAGCATCAATCTGAGGATTCCCGATATCCGGGAGTTGAAACCGCGGATCACCGTGTTTGGGGTCGGTGGCGCCGGAGGCAACGCCGTCAACAACATGATCACCGCGGGTCTGCAAGGCGTAGACTTCGTGGTCGCCAATACGGACGCCCAGGCCCTCACCAGCTCGAAGGCCGAGCGCATCATCCAGATGGGCGTTTCGGCCACGGAAGGGCTGGGCGCCGGTTCCCAGCCCGACGTCGGCCGGTCGGCCGCCGAAGAAGTCATGGACGAGATCCGCGATCACCTCACCGGCGCTCACATGGTGTTCGTCACCGCCGGTATGGGTGGTGGCACTGGCACCGGGGCCGCACCGGTCGTCGCCAAAGCGGCGCGCGAACTCGGCATCCTCACCGTTGGTGTGGTGACCAAGCCGTTTCATTTCGAGGGCCAACGTCGCATGCGGGTTGCCGAGGCCGGCATCATCGAACTTCAAAAGGGCGTCGACACCCTGATCATCATTCCGAATCAGAATTTGTTCCGGGTCGCAAACGAGAAGACCACCTTCGCCGATGCCTTCGCCATGGCCGACCAGGTGCTCTACTCGGGTGTTGCCTGCATCACCGATCTGATGGTGAAGGAAGGTCTCATCAATCTCGACTTTGCTGACGTACGCACCGTGATGCGTGAAATGGGCAAGGCCATGATGGGGACCGGGGAAGCGTCGGGCGAGAAACGCTCATTGCGGGCCGCCGAGGCGGCGATCTCGAACCCACTCATCGATGACGTGTCGATGCGCGGCGCCAAGGGCCTGCTGATCTCGATTACCGGCGGCAACGATCTCACCCTTTACGAAGTGGACGAGGCCGCAACCCGTATCCGGGAAGAGGTCGACCAGGAAGCCAACATCATCGTCGGCGCGACCTTCGACCAAAGCCTTGAGGGAATCATTCGCGTGTCGGTGGTGGCGACCGGCGTCGATCAGGCGGTATCGCCGCGCTCGGCAGCGCCGCAGGAAGTTCGCAGCGCGGATGCGACGCAGCGTATCCGTGCGGAAGTGCCGCGCGTGCACGAACGCCATGAGATGCGGCCGACCGCACAAGCGCCGGCCGCGCCGCCCCCACAAGTTAGTCCACAGCAGGTGCGGCCGACACCAGCCGCGATTCAGGCCCAGGCGACGGCCGCGGTTGCGGCGGCAGTGTTGCCTCGTGGCGCCGGCGAAGACATGACCATACGGCCGATTCCGCCCAAGCCTTCCCTGTTCGTTGAAACGCCGGCACAAGAGCCGGTGGCGGAGGCTCCTGTCTCTAAAAACTTCATTCCCCCGCAACCAGAACGACCGCAGAGCCGGCCACGGATGCCGCGGATCGATGAACTCCCAATGCCGGCACAAAATCAGTTACGTGCGCGCGAGCGCGCCGAGCCGGCCGAAGATCCGTTGGAGAAGCCACGCATGTCGTTGTTGCAGCGCCTCGCGTCAGTCGGATTGGGCCGCAAGGACAGCGAGGACGGTTCGTATCATCCGCAACCGGCGCCCCCGCGTACCGTGCAGATGCCCGAACGCCCGCGTCCGGTGCAGCGGATGGCGGCCGAAACCAACCCGCAAGAACCGGTCTCGGAATTTGCCAAGCGGCCACCGTCGCTCGGGCTTGATCTCGATCGGCCGGTGCCGCCGAACGCCCCGGGAGACGATACACTTGATATTCCGGCGTTCCTTCGCCGCCAGGCGAATTAGAATTAATCCAACCGAATCAAGACTCTCATGTTGCGCCGTGCCCTGGGCTCAAAGCTCATGGCGCGGCGCAACTGATTCGGATCAACGCGCGGGTTTACGCTCTCTTGTTGCGGAACTGACACATTATGTGAATGCCGGGATAAAGCGAACCGCCGGCGCCAATGGTCGCGTGAATTTCATCCGGTCAATCCAATTGCTGGTTGTCCGACGGCGTACGATGTCGCGGCGCCCGTCCATAAAATTAAACAATTTCAAAAACATATTTGGCCTATTGGGATCTCCGACAATGCCTGCGTGCGGGCCGGCCCGCGATTCTTGGCGAGTCATCGCCGCTTTCGACGTGGCAACATCCAGGTCGAATTGGGTCGGTTTGGAGGTAACAGTCGGTAAGAAAGCGTGAATTGGTGCATTGCCGCAGTGCGATTAAGGTCTTCAACCGCAACGGGGCTTTCGCTTGGGGACTTGCTTCGCCGGGTGTCGAGGGTGACAGCCGGAAGCTCAGCGAATGGCGACGAATGCACTGGGGCGAAACGTTACTGGGGGCAACCCTTGCGGCTGCAAAACCCTGGGTGGGTCGGGCAGGCGCGAGGTGCCAGCGGGGGTAGGTGGGGCATGAAGGCGGGTAGGCAGACCACGCTCAGCAACGAAGCGTCGGTTTCGGGCATAGGTGTTCACTCCGGATCCCCTGTCACGTTGACCTTGCATCCTGCGGATGCGGGGACCGGCATCGTTTTCCTGCGTACTGGCCTGCCAGGTCGCTCCGATTGCGAGATTCGCGCTGACGTGCGCGCTGTGACGGCGACTGAATTTGCAACCGTATTGGGTGACGACGGCGGACCGCTCTGCGCCACCGCCGAGCATGTCCTCGCCGCCCTTGCGGGCCTTGGCGTCGATAACGCTGTGGTTGAGGTGGATGGACCGGAAGTTCCGATCATGGACGGCAGCGCTGAGGCGTTCGTCGCCGCCATCGACCACGCAGGCGTTCGGGCCCTCGACGCGCCGCGCCGCTATCTGAAAGTGCTCAAGCCGGTGCGTGTCATCAACGAGAACGCCCGAGGTGAGCTTGTTCCGAATAATGCCGGGCTGAGGCTCGACGTTGAGATCGACTTCGATCATCCCATGATTGGCCGTCAGCGCTGCGCAATCGACATCACGCCGGACAGCTTCCGCCGCGAACTCGCGCGGGCGCGCACGTTCGGCTTCATGCGTGACGTAGCGAAGCTCTGGAACCAGGGCTACGCACTGGGTGCGAACTTTGAGAACACCCTGGTGGTGAGCGAGACCCGCGTGCTCAACGCCGATGGTCTGCGCTATCGGGATGAGTTCGCCCGCCACAAGGCGCTCGATGCGCTCGGGGATCTGGCGCTCGCCGGCATGCCGTTGCTTGCAACCTATCGGTCGGTGCGCGGCGGACACACACTCAATCATGCGGTGGTATCGGCCCTGATGGCCGATCCAACGGCCTGGACCATGGTGGAAGCGGTGAGCGCGACCGCCGGCGCGGGGTCGAGGCGCGCGCGGGGGCACGCGGGTTTGGCCACGATCGCCCCGGCCTACGGCCCGGACGTGTCCTGACGGCGGGCGTGTTGTCGCGCCGTTTCGGTCGCCACATTCCGGGCCGAATGTAGGCCTATTTTCCGATTGCAGACGGGGTACGTTGATCGCCGCGAGGCGAGGGGTCGAATGGGGTCTGGGGGTTTCGCTCGTATCGTCTGGACATGCGGCTGCGTGATCGTGCGCAGCCTCGTGTTCGCGTTGGCACTCGCCTCGCTCGGGGCCTGCAGCGATTTCAGCCTGTTTGCCAAGGAAGAGCAGCCGCCGGATGTACCGGCGGACCAGCTCTACAATCAGGCTGTCTTTCTGGTGAACGAGAAGAAGGATTACAAGGAAGGCGCCAAGAAGTTCGAAGAGGTCGACCGCCAGCACCCCTATTCGGAATGGGCGCGCAAGTCGCTGATCATGTCGGCCTATGCCTACTATGAGGCGCATGCTTACGACGACTGCATCGCGGCCGCCAAGCGTTACATCAGTCTGCATCCCGGCACCCCGGAAGCGCCCTACGCCCAGTATTTGATCGGCGCCTCCTACTACGATCAGATTCCCGACGTCAGCCGCGATCAGGGCCGAACCGAGAAAGCCATTCAGGCGCTCGATGAGGTCAACCGCAAATATCCGAACAGCGAATACGCAAATGATGCCCGGCGCAAAATCGAGATGGCGCGCGACCAGCTTGCCGCCAAGGAGATGGAGATCGGGCGCTATAACATGCGCAAGAAGAACTTCATCGGCGCGATCAACCGCTTCAAGGTGGTGGTCACTCAATATCAAACGACGCGTCACGTCGAG
>Ga0066903_100004763_pt1 | contig 11566 bp, 15 predicted proteins | sample PanSoiMetaGPlot1_FD_67491 | JGI IMG/M metagenome (GOLD analysis project Ga0066903, IMG submission 67491) | Tropical forest soil microbial communities from Panama analyzed to predict greenhouse gas emissions - Panama Soil - Plot 1 (version 2) | ecosystem: Environmental > Terrestrial > Soil >...
CCAGTGACGACGGCTGTAGGATCGATTACGTGTGGAGCTTGATTCTGGCGGTGGTTCTCTACTTCCTCTCGATCAGCCTGTTTCGGTGGCTTGGCGGGTTCGCCTCCGCCGGGGAGGCCGTTCAGAGGTGGGGCCACGCGGTTGCGGAGAGACGTCGCCGAACAAGCTCGTCCAGCGGTTGATCGACTGCGTCATTGCTGCCGGCTCCGTGCCATCGGAAGCGCCGCCAACGTCACATACCTAAGCGGGTTTGACGGGTAAACTGTTAGGGCGGTTAACTTACAAAAACGGCTGTTTTGCGGGCAAAGCGCGTTCCGGACGTGCTCCCGCAATCCGACGACACCAGGGTTTCATCTTGGCCCTCGGATAAAGGATCTTGTCCCTGCAAACCGGAGGTGCAATTGGCACGACGTAGTCCGCAAACCCAGATGAAGCGCGAGCGCGAGCAGGCCAAGCGCGAGAAGCGCGAGCGCAAGGAACAGAGGCGCGCTGCCGCCGCGGCTGCGCGGTCGGAGCAGCAGCCCACCGCCGAGCCGCCGGAGCCCGAGGATCCGGCAGCGGGCGAAGACGAAGCCGAATAGGAGATCTCAGGCGGACGGGTGACCGTCAGGAAGGGTTCGTGCGTGCTGAGCGCGTTCGTCGGCGCGCGCCGCTCCCTGCTCGTCACCCAGTTCGCGGAGGTGTCGCGCGTGCAGCTCATGAAGAGCGATGACATTCTCGGCGGACGGCCGCTCCCGGTAGATGCGGTCGATCGCCTCGAGCGTCTCCCTTGCGTGTCTGATTCGGAGACGCGTGATCCGCGCGACGTCGTCGTCGAGAGTCACGTTGGTTCTCGTATTCCCCGACCCGGCTTCGGCTAACGCTCGGGGCTCCCGAGGCCCCGGGTGCCGCTTAGACGCGGATCGTGGAGAAGTCCTCCTCCAGGTGCCGGCGGTCGTCTTCGTCCGTCATGGCGGAGGTTGCGGCTAGCCCGAGGTCGTGGAACCGCTTCGCCTTCGGGCCGTCGCCGGCCAGCGCATACGCGCGGGCCAGGGCCTCGTAGGCAGACGGTAGGTCGAACTCCTCCATCTGGTCCGGGGCGCCCTCGACCAGCTCGCGACAGCGTTCGGCGTGTGCGATCGCCGCCTCCGGACGGCCGAGGACGACGTTCACGCGGGAGCATTGCCATTCGCTCCGTGCCCGGTTGGCCTGCGTTCCCACCTGAAGCCAGTGATAGGCGGACGCGTGGGCACAGTGGAGAAGCTCGTCGTCCTCGTCGGAGCTTCGGTCTTCCTTCTCGATCAGCGACCACGCCTTGTTGTAGAGGTCGACGCCGAGGCGCCTGTGCGTCGCCGGATCGAGCGCCTCCGCCACAGATGGGATGTTTAGCAGGCTTCACGAGCTGGCAATCAAGCGGCATGACGTCGACGGTGGAACGCCCGGAAACCGCCGAGCACGCCGCGGGCTTCGCAGGACGCCTCGTCCGCCGTTACGTGAACGACACGATCTACGCCGTTGCGATCGAGCAGGGCGGCGACGACGTCACGGTGCGCGAGTTCATGTGCGAGTGCGGCAGGCTCGACTGCGACCAGCTCGTGATGCTGCCGCTCGGCGTCTACGACGAGAGCTGCCGGGCCGGCTCGATCACCGCGCACGCCGCCTGACGGCTCGTCCGGGCGATCCCCCAGGCGCACCCGGGCGCCGGGGAGGTTGGAGCCCGGGCACGCCGTGAACTGAGATGGGGGAGGAGGTCACCGTAAACCGCGGGCGCCCTCCGACTCAAGCGCGGGCTACCGCGGTGCCAGCCACCGTGGTGCCTGGCACCGCGGGTACCGAGCTACGTCTTCGTGGCCAGCACGGGCTCCGGCTCTGGCTCCGGAGCGGCGTCGGCGGCGAAGAGGTCGGCGACGCTCGAATCGATGTCCTCGACGACGATCGTCGTCGATCCGAGCGCCTGCGCGAGCGCTTTCGCGGGGTCGACGGCATCGCGCCCGATCTCGACGACGACCGCCGATTGGCCCGGCTGCAGCGACTTGCCGAGCTCCTCGAGCTGCGAGTCCTTGAACCCGGCGTCGTGGAGCTTCGCCGCGAGCGCGCCGATGCCGCCGCCGGCGAGAATCCCGATCGGGCCGCCGATGATGCCGATCGCCCCGCCGAGCAGGGCGCCGCGACCGGCTCCCCAGTCCTTCGACTCGATGAACTTCGGCGTGCCGTCGGGCTTGACGAGCAGGACCGCCGTGTTGCCGACCTTGTCCGGGTAGGCGCCGGCGATCGCACCTCCCGCACGCGTCCCTCCATCTGAGGTCTTGAAGCTCGCCGCGACGATGTTGCGGTTCGCATCCGCCATCACGCTCTCCTTCCCTCGCGTTGCCGCCGCGATCATAGGTGCGCCTCGTCTTGTCGGTCCGATGGTTACGCTGGCCTCGCGATGTCCGACACGAGCCCCGAGCTGGCTGCGCTTCGCGCCGAGATCGCGGCAGTCGACCGTTCGGTGCTCGATGCGCTGAACCGCCGGCTCGAGCTCGTCTCACAGGTGCGCGCCCACAAGGACGCGACGAGCGTGAGATTCGTCGACGCCGAGCGGGAGGCGACGCTCCTGCGCGATCTGGCGGCGGCCAACCCGGGGCCGCTCTCGGAGCGCGGATTGACGGCGATCTTCTCGGCCATCCTCGACGTGATGAAGCAGGAGCTACCGGCCGAGCGGCCGCCGACGGCGGGTGAGCGCCCCGGTGCCGGGATCGAGAAGCTCGCCGTGATCGGCACCGGCCTCGTCGGCACGTCGGTCGGCCTGGCCGCCGTTCGCGCAGGTGTCGGCGCCGTTGCCGCCTACGACGCAGACGCGACCCGGCTCGCCCAGGCGGTCGGTCGCGGCAAGTTCCACTCGCGCGGGTCGATCCGGGACGCGGTGCACGATGCCGAGCTCGTCGTTGTTGCGGTTCCGGTCGGCACGGCGGCTTCGGCGGTCGGCGAGGTGCTCGCGGCGGCGCCGCCGGAGGCGACGGTGACCGACGTCTCGTCGACGAAGCGCTCGCTCGTCGAGGCAATCGACGACCCGAGGTTCGTGCCCGGCCATCCGGTCGCAGGCGGCGAGACGAGCGGGCCCGACCGTGCCGCCGCCGAGCTCTTCGACGGCGCGACCTGGTTCTTGACGCCACATGCCGAGAGCGGGCCGGGGCACGTCGATGCAGTCGAGCAGTTCGTCGCCGCGCTCGGGGCGCGGCCCGCACGGCGGGATGCCCGCGAGCACGATCGACTGCTCGCGCTGACGAGCCATCTGCCACACGCCCTGGCGAACGCGTTGATGCGGATCGCGGCGGCCGAGCCGGGTGCGCTCGAGTCCGCGGGTGCGTCGTTCCGCGAGATGACGCGGGTCGCGGGCGCGAACGGCGCCGTGTGGACGGACATCTTCCTCGAGAACGGCGACCTGATCGCGCGCGCCGTGGCGGCGCTACGCGACGAGCTGGCCTCGGCCGAGCAGGCGCTCGCGGACGGGGATCGCGCATTCGTCGAACGCTCGATCGCCGACGCGCAGCGCGGGAGGAACGAGCTGTTGTCGCACGCCTATCAGACCGAGGCTGCGCAGCTGCACCGGATCCGCATCCGCGTGCCCGACCGTCCCGGCGTGCTCGCCCGCATCACGCAGATCCTCGGCGCCGCGTCGGTGAACATCGAGGACTTCGAGCTGCGCCACGTCTCGCCCGAGTACGGCGGCGTGCTGGTGATCCTCGTCGCGGGCGCCGAGACGGCCGAGCTCGCCCGCACGCTGCTGCGTCACGAGGGCTACGCGGCGGCCTAGTCCGGGATCCGCAGCACGACCTTGCCGAGCTGCTCGCCCGCTTCGACGCGCGCGTGCGCGGCCGCTGCCTCGGCGAGCGGGAAGACGGCGTCGACGATCGGTCGCGCGCGCCCGGACGCGACGAGGTCGTAGGCGCCGCTGAAGTCCTCGGGCGAGCCCATCGTCGAGCCGAGGATGGACAGCTGCTTCCACCACACGCGGTGGAGCGCCGCCGGCGGGTTCGGGCCCGTGGTGGCACCACAGACGACGATCCGCCCATCCGTGCGAGCAGCATCGAGCGTCCGGCGCCACGTCGCCTCGCCGACGTCGTCGACGACGACGTGGGCGCCGCCGCCCGTGACCTCCTTCACCGCCGCGACGACGTCCTCGGTCGCATGGTTGACACCCGCATCCGCTCCGACCTCGCGCGCCCGCGCAAGCTTTGCGTCGCTCGACGACGTGACCACGACGTTGGCGCCGAGCGCCTTCGCGATCGCGAGCGCCGCGGTGGCCACTCCGCCGCCGATCCCCCACACGAGCACCCATTCGCCCGCCTGCAGCCGTGCCCGCGTAACGAGCATGCGGTACGCCGTCTCGAACACCAGCGGGAACGCAGCGGCTTCCTCGAACCCGATTCCGTCGGGGATCGGGTGCAGGAATGCGCGCGGCACGGCGATCAGCTCGGCATACGTGCCGTCGGTGTTCTCGCCGATGATCGCGGTGCGGCCGTCCCGCACGATCGCGGGGTTGATGACCACCCGCTCGTCGGTTCCCGCGATCACGCCCGCGCCGTCGGCGCCCAGGATGCGTGGCTTCGGCACCGACGGCAGCCCCTTGCGGATCCAGAGGTCGAGGTGGTTGACGGACGCCGCGCGCAACTCGACGAGCGCTTCGCCGTCGGTGGGCTCTGGATCGGGGACGTCTTCGTACACGAGGACGTCGGGGCCGCCCTCCTCGTGGATCCTGATCGCCTTCACGCGGGCATGATCCTCGCATGAACGCCGACGAGCTCCGACGGTTCGCAGACGAGCTCGGCCTGGACGCGATCGGCGCTGCGCGCGCCGAGGCCTACGCCGACACCGAACGGCACATCCGCGACCGGCGGGAGCGTGGCCTGTTCGCCGACATGCGATTCACGATGGCGCAGCCCGAGCGGTCATGCCATCCCGAGACCCTCCTCGAGGACGCGCGCAGCGTCGTGTCGGCCGCGCTCTGCTACTGGTTGCCGGAGCCGCCGCTCGAGCCGGGGCAGGGCAGGCTCGCTCGGTACACCTGGAAGGACGGCTACGCCGAGCTGCGAACCAAGCTGACGCTACTCGGCGAACGGCTCGGCGGCCGCTTCCGCGTGCTCGTCGACGCGAACCAGCACGTCGACCGTGAGGCGGCGGCGCGGAGCGGCGTCGGCTTCTACGGCAAGAACACGCTGCTGATCACGCAGCGACACGGCTCGTGGGTGGTGCTCGGAACGCTCGTGACGGACGTCGAGCTGGAGCCGTCGCCGCCGCTCGACACCAACTGCGGCGACTGCCGGATCTGCATCGACGCGTGCCCGACCGGAGCGCTCGACGAGCCCGGGGTGCTGGACTCGACGCGATGCCTCTCGTACTGGACCCAGGCACCGGCGCCCGTGCCCGAGCCCTACCGGGCGGCGCTCGGCGCTCAGGTGTACGGCTGCGACATCTGTCAGGACGTCTGCCCGTGGAACCGCGGCGTCCAGCGACGCCGCGCCGACGACGCTGAGGACGGGGGCGGGCACGTCGATCTCGTCAGCTGGCTGGTCGACGACGGACGCTCGGTGGTCGAGGAGTACGACCGCCTCTACGTGCCGCGCAACGACCCGCGCTGGCTACAGCGCAACGCGCTGATCGCCCTGGGCAACGTCGGCGGTCACGATGCGCGCGCCGTGCTCGAGCGCTACGCGTCCGGAGACGACGAACTGCTCGCCGAGCACGCGCGGTCGTCGCTCAGTGCGCTTGACCGCCACGCGTGACCGTCGCATCGGAGTCGCGGAGCTCCCGCGTGAGCTCCTCGTGCCGGCGCCGCGCGAGCGCGCTCGACGGTGAGACGAAGACAGGGCGTGTCGCCCGCTGCACGACTTCGTTCGCGACGTCGCCGAGGATGAGCGAGCGCAAGCTGGACCTGCTCCGCGAGCCGAGCACGATCGCGGCAGCGTCGATGTCCTCGGCGTGGTTGAGGATCGCCTCGTCGATCGGCGTCGAGATCTTGACCGCTGCCGCCTCGGCGTCGAGGCCCGCCGCTCGGGCCCGCTCGGCGCCCTCGTCGGCGAGCTGCCGCGCCTGCGCCTCCTCGCGCTCGTTGATGCTGTCGGCATCCTGCACCAGCTCGAGCAGGTCGACGGCGAACCGCCTGGTTGCCACGCCGAACGGCTGCCAGTAGCAGGCGACGACGGCCTCGCGCGAGGCGAGCACGCGGGTCGCGGCCTCGAGCGCCTCGCGGGCGCCCTCGGAGCCGTCGTAGCAGACGAGCAGTGGTCCGTCGCCGTCCATCAGTCCGTGAAGAGAGCGTAGAGGCCGAGCCCGATCAGCACGGCGAGAATGAGCATGCCGACCGCGATCAGCGCGGTCCCCGTGGCCGAGCTCTCGTGAGCCGCAGCCGCTTTCTCGCGCCGGTCGAGCCCGACGATCGCGATCGACACCGCCGAGGGCGCGACGACCGCCGCGACGAGGCAAACGACCAGGATCTTGACCAGGTCGCCAAACGGCAGGTAGTCCTTGAACGCCGCTGTGATCATGCCGCCGCGGCCGGCGCTGCACGCAAGACCGGCCGTTCCTCGTCCATGAGCACATTGTCGGCAGTCACGTTGTCGTGGCGGCGTGCCTGGTAGAGGATCGCCACCAGGATCGCTCCGGCGATCGCGCCGATGACCGCAGCGCCCACCGTGGCGTTCGCGAAGGCCGAGACGCCCTCTTCGGCAAGAGCTCCCATCGCTGCGGCCGACGGCATCGTCACGACCCAGGCGATGACCATGTTCCTCACGACGCCCCAGTGCACGACCCCGCCGGCGCGCCCGAGGCCGGCGCCCATGATCCCGCCCGAGACGACCTGGGTCGTCGACAGCGAGAACCCGAAGTACGAGGACGACAAGATCGCGGTGGCGGAGCTCGTCTCGGCCGAGAAACCCTGCGGCGACTCGATCTCGGTGACGCGCGTGCCGAGCGTCTTGATCACCCGCCATCCGCCGGAGAACGTCCCGATCGCGATCGCCGAGGCGCACGCGAACTTCACCCAGAAGGGAACGCCGGCCGTCGGCGCAAGGCGCCCACCGGCGACGAGGGTGAGCACGACGACGCCCATCGTCTTTTGCGCGTCGTTCGTGCCGTGAGCCAGCGCCACCATCGAGCTCGACGCGATCTGGCTGAGCCGGAACCCGGTCCGTGTGCTGTCGGCACGGATCGAGCGCGTGAGACGGTACGACAGCATCGTCGCGAGGTATGCCGCCAGCCCGCAGACGAACGGCGCGACCACCGCAGGGATCACCACCTTCGAGGCGATTCCGCTCCAGATCACCGAGCCGCTGCCCGCGCCTGCGATCACCGCTCCGACGACCCCGCCGACGAGCGCATGCGAGGACGAGGACGGGATGCCGAAGTACCACGTGATCACGTTCCAGAGGATCGCGCCGACGAGTCCCGCGAAGATGATCGGGACGGTCACCTCCGCCTGGTCGACGATGCCTTTCGCGATCGTCGCCGCGACCGTGACCGAGATGAAGGCGCCGACGAAGTTGAGGATCGACGCCAGACCGACCGCGAAGCGGGGGCGAAGCGCGCGCGTGGCGATCGTCGTGGCCATCGCGTTCGCCGTGTCGTGGAACCCGTTCGTGAAGTCGAACACCAATGCAGTCGCGACTGTGAGCGCGACGATCCAGAACCCCACGAGGGTGCTCTTTACCGGCTGCGGGGCCGCGGCGGAGCGGCGTCACCGACCCGAAACCGCACCGTCACAGATGCGTCATGCGGGGTGAGAGCTACGCGCGGGCGCGCGACGGACGCAGCTCGGCGGCGAGCTCGCGCGCGCGCCTCGCGACGCGGGCGCGCAAATCCTGCGGCTCGAGCACGATCGCCTCGCCACGGTAGGAGACGACTTCACCCACCAGCCATTCGGCGCTGCCGACCGCCTTCTCCGCGATCGCGGAGCCGTCGAGCAGGGGCGTGGCGCCTTTCTCGACCTCCCAGCGTGCGACCGACGGCGAGTACCAGATGCGCGCGCTCGTCGCCTGCTTCAGCTCCGACGGGTCGAAGCCCTCGCGCGGCTTGAACGACTTGCGCAAAAGCTTGGCCTTGCGCATCCGGTCGAGGCGGTAGGACCGGGGCTGGTCGCGCTCGACGTCCCACGTGTGCACGTACCAGAAGGGCAGCCGGCGCTCGATCGCGTACGGCTCCACGGTGCGTGTCGCGACCTCCTGCTCCTCCGGCTTCAGGTACTCGATCTCGACCAGCCTGTGCGACTCGATGCCCGCCGTGAGCGTTGCCACGAGATCCTCCTCCTCACCCGCATGGGGCGCCGGCGTCTGCGAGAGCTCGAACTGGCCGAAGGTCTCCTCGAGCTTCGCCCGGACACGCTCGAGCGGCGAGTGCGCGCCCGCGGCGATCATCGGCCCGACGAACTCGAGGGCGAGCCGGATCGCACGCGCCTCGAGCGGCGTCAGGCGCGGCGGCCGGCGGAACGTATCGCCGAAGAGCTCCTTGTCGACGTGGACCTCGTCGCCGCGAAGCTCGGCGTACACCGCGTAGCAGCCGCCGCCGAAATTGACGAGGTTCAGCAGCGACAGATGCTCCTCGAGCTGGTCGGCCGGGATCCCGAACCGCTCTTGCAGCTCGACGGCGGGCAGCACGCCGGTGCGCTCCTCGCCGCACGCCGCGAGCAGGTAGGCGAGCAGCGACTGCAGCACACCGAAGCGCTCGGGCGCCACGGGCCCGGCCGGACGGTCCGGGGCTGCGGCGGCGGCGCCCGGCTCGGCCGGGCCTGCCGGTTCCGGTGCCGCGCCCTCGTGCGCCGTGCGGGCGGCACGGGCTCCCTCGACGACGAGCCGTCGCAGCTCCGACGGCTCGAGCGGGATCGCACGTCCGTCCTGGCGGAGAATCCAGCGCGCGAGCAGCGCCGACGAGGCATACCTGGTCGTGAAGACCTCGCCGTCGACCTCGTTGCGGCCGCCCCCGTACGCACGCTCGACCCACCACGCGGTGTCGGGAGCCACCTCGATCTTGGCGGAGCCGACGAGGTCGCCGAACTGCCATTCCGCGCGCCCGCGGTACTCCTCCACGTCGAAGTCCTGGGGGAGCTTGAAGTCGCGCTCGCGCCGGGTCGCGAAGCGGATGTCGGACCGGATGCGCGAGACGCGGAACGTGCGGATGTCGTCGCGGTCGAGATCGTGCCCGATCACGTACCAGGATCCGTTCTCGGGCAGCAGCGCGTACGGGTTCAACGTCCGCTCCTGCTCGTCGTCGCGGTAGATCGACCAGTAGCGGAACTTGACCGTCCGCTGCTTCGAGATCGCACCCTCGAGCTTGCCGAGCCGGCCCTGCAGCTCGGGCGAATAGTCGGGATCGCGCACGACAGCTCGCACGGCGGTGTCCGTCGGCGGCTCGGCGAGGCTGCCGGCCGAGCGGCCGAGCGCGAGGTTCTGGAGCGCGAGCCGGAGCGGCTCCGCATATGCGAACCGGCCCTCGAGGAGGTAGAAGCACGTCTGGAGGGCGGCAAGCTCCTCGTCGTCGAGCTCGAGCTCGGGCAGGAAGTAACGCTCGGACCGCAATGTGTACAGCTCCTCGCCGGTGAACTCGTCGCGCTGGCTGTCGAGCGGCACGCCCAGCGCCACGAGCTCCGCGCGGTCGGAGTAGAAGCGTCGTGCGAACGCCTCGTCGCTCATCTCCTGGTAGCCCTCGACGTTGGACTTGATGTCGCGCGCGGTCAGTGGACGGCGCTCGGCCATCAGGAACGCGACGAGGGAGAGCTGACGGATCAGCTTGTCCGTGTCGTGACTCATCTGACGCCGTCCGAGCCTAGCGTCCGGACGGCGCGGGCGCGCGCGTCACGCAGCGACGCGACTGCGTTCGAGATGTTGGTGCGAGGGGCAGTAGTCGCGGTCCGGGAGTGGCGTCCGCTGGCAGGGCTTGCCTTTCCGCGTGGTCGCGCGGCATCGGGCGACACCGCCGTCGAACGCGCCTGCCTCGATCTGCTCCTCGACGAACCCGACCGCCGCGGTGACGCCCTGCGAGACCGCCCACGCGACCTGGGCCTGGACGGTGATCGGGAAGTAGCGGCGGATGTCGCCGAAGAGCGCACGATCCGGCTTCGCGAAGTAGTGCGGGTCGGCCGCCAGGCGTTCCATCGTCCCCTCACACGCGACGAGCACCTCGCGTCGATAGTCGAGTCTCGTCTTGGGGTCGGCGTAGGGGTCGATGAGGTCTCGGATCGAGCGATAGATCGCTCGAGAGTACTGATACATGCAATTCTGGATATGCAGGATCCGCTCGTCCATAGGCGTCGTGAGTTCTCCTTCAGACTCGAGCTTCTGCCCCATTTAAGGCGTGAAATGCTTCACGTACCGGTGCGACCCGGGGCCACTCTACACCGTCACCGGAGCTGTTACAAATGTTTTCAATCCGGTAAACGGCTTCAGCGGGCGATCTGCCTGCTGTAGGCCCCTGGAAAACCCGCTCCGCGAACCGTCGCGACCGCATCGTCGGCATCGGTCTTCGACCCGTAGATCCCTGCAAACACCACGAAATACCCGGGCTGTAGGCTCGCGAACCGGCCGGAGTCGAGGATCCCGACCTGCGCGAGCCGCGCCTTGGCCGCCCGCGTGGCCGTCTGAAGCGCCTCGAGGCGGCCGCTGACCTTTGGGTACGACACGAGGACGACCGTCCACCCGTTTGCGTTCCGCGGCCAGGTCAGCCTGCCCGGGCGGGAGCCGGGCGCGGGCGCACCCGCGAGCTTCTTGGCGTGCGCGCGCAGACGGGCCGGGGGAACCGCTGCCGGCGCCCGGACGGGGATCGAAGCGGTCGCCGCCTCGAACCCGGTTGCGCCGGTGCCCGAGCGGCGCTCACTGACCACGATCGCGGCCGCTGCGCCGGCAGCCGCGACGAGGAGGGCGAGGAGCACCGGCCACACGAAGTCGCCCGGATACCAGCCGAGCCGGCGGATCCAGCGACGGCGCAGCGACGCAACCCGGGTGCCGACGACGGGGAGCTGGAGGCCGCAGTCGAGGCAGTACTGCTGCTCGCGCGTCCGTCGGGCGCCGCAGCGCGGGCACGTCTCCTCCGAGCCGAGAATCGCCGCGCGGCGGAACTCCGCCCGCGTCATCGGCGCGGTCTCGTCCACCTCTTACTCCTCGGAGGCGAGCACGGTCTCCTCGGAGGAGACGTCCGGCTCGCCCTTCGAGTCGAGCGTCCGGCCGCAGTTCGGGCAGAAGTGAGACCCGCGCAGGATGGGCGCTCCGCACTCGCAGCGAGGCATGTGGCGGGAGCGCGAATGGAGAAGGTCGTCGATCTCGGCGAGGCGCGCGTCGATGCCGACGACGCCGGCGCAGCGCTCGGCGAGCAGGTCCTCGCGGAAACCGCCGCGGCGGTACATCTCGACGAGCAGCCCGCCTAGCTCGAGGAGCGCCTCGTGGCGGGCCTTTCCGAGCAGCCTGCGCTCGCGCCGAAGCACGCCCGGCTGTGGGCGCCGAGGCGCGACCCCCTCGACATTCGACCGCCGGCGATGAAGCGGCGACATGCGGGGAAAAGTCTAGAGGTCGATCACGACGAGACGCTCTTCGGTCATCTCGCGCACGGTCCACGCCGGGCCTTC
>Ga0066903_100004764_pt1 | contig 11565 bp, 8 predicted proteins | sample PanSoiMetaGPlot1_FD_67491 | JGI IMG/M metagenome (GOLD analysis project Ga0066903, IMG submission 67491) | Tropical forest soil microbial communities from Panama analyzed to predict greenhouse gas emissions - Panama Soil - Plot 1 (version 2) | ecosystem: Environmental > Terrestrial > Soil >...
GGGGCCGCCCCTGGGGTCTTGTAGCCAACCACGGCCACGGCATGGCGGCTGGTTTGATAACCACGCGCTCCCACCATACAGGCGATAATTTCGAAACGCAAATTGAAAATTCAAATTTAAATTTGACTTTGCGGCCGTCTGGCGGTAGCCTGATTGTTACGTTGGCGGATAATGACCATGCGGTACGCAGCGATTATGGCTGTAGGGTTAGGGGCAGGCATCGCCGCTCTGGGGGGATGGTTTTGGACGCATCCCCGCCAAGCCGTCGACACGCTCACGCTTTACGGCAACGTTGATTTGCGGCAGGCGGACTTGGCTTTTAACGGCAGCGAGCGAATCGCCGCCGTGCTGGTGCAGGAAGGCGAGCGGGTCCGCAAAGGCGAGGTGCTCGCCAGGCTCGACACCAGCCGCCTCGACCCTCAGGTGGCGCAAGCCCAGGCGCAAGCGGCCGCCCAGCACGCCGTGGTCGAGCGAATGCACAATGGCAGCCGCCCGGAGGAGATCGCCCAGGCCCGGGCTAACCTTGACCAGGCAATCGCGGATGCCGGCAACGCGCGCATTCAACATGACCGCAAACGCGATCTGCTGCAGCGAGCTGCCGGCAGCCAACAGGATTTCGACAACGCCAAGGCAGCGTTGAGCATGGCCGAGGCGCGGGTCGCGCTCAACCAGAAGGCGTTGGATCTCGTTGTTGCGGGACCGCGCAAGGAAGACATCGCCCAGGCCGAAGCCCAGGAGCAAGGCTGCGAAGCCCAGCTGGCGTACCTGCGCCAACAGCGTGCCGATGCACAGCTCGTGGCGCCGACGGACGGCGTGGTCCGCTCGCGCCTGATGGAACCCGGCGAGATGGCCTCGCCCCAACGGCCGGTGCTGTCGCTTGCCATTCTTAATCCCAAATGGGTTCGGGCCTACGTTTCGGAGCCCAATCTGGGCCACGTCCATCCCGGAATGAAGGCGACGGTCAAGGCGGATAGTTTCCCCGATCGGAAATTTGAGGGCTGGGTAGGGTTCATCTCCCCGGTCGCGGAATTCACCCCCAAAGAGGTCCAGACTCCCGAGCTGCGGACCAGTCTTGTCTACGAAGTCAGGGTGTTCGTCACCGATCCCGCCGACGATCTTCGTCTCGGCATGCCGGCGACTGTCATGTTGCGGTTGGGCGCCACCTCGGTGCCCGCGCCCGCGCCAGGGGAGCCGGCGGTGAGCCGGCGATGAGGGCCGCTGCGCCGCTGCCGATCCTCGGGCACGGCCTGCGCAAAAGCTTCAGGCGGCAGACCGGCGACGTCGTGCGGGCGCTTGACGACGTCTCGGTGGAGGCGCAGCCGGCGAGCCTAACCGCGTTGGTGGGGCCCGACGGAGCCGGCAAGACGACGCTCATTCGCCTCCTTGTCGGGCTGATGCCACCCGAGGCCGGCGAGCTCACGGTTTTGGGGATCGATGTCGTCGCCCACCCCCAGGAGGTGCAGGATCGCATCGGTTACATGCCGCAGAAATTCGGTTTGTACGAGGATCTCAGCGTCCAGGAGAACCTTGATCTCTATGCCGACCTGCAAGGGGTGAGCGCGGCCGATCGCGCCAAGCGCTATCCCGCGCTCATGGAGATGACGGCCCTGCGCGCGTTCCGCGACCGCCTCGCCGGGCGACTGTCGGGCGGGATGAAGCAGAAACTCGGATTGGCCTGTTCCCTGGTGCGATCGCCGGATTTGCTCGTGCTCGACGAGCCGACCGTGGGGGTCGACCCGCTGTCGCGCCGAGAGCTATGGGCCATCATCCATCGCCTCGTCGATCAAGAGGGGCTAACCGTCCTGATGAGCACTTCATACCTCGATGAGGCCGAACAATGCGGGCGCGTCATTCTTCTGCATTCCGGCCGGACGCTCGCGCGGGGAACCCCCGAGGAGATCACGGCTGCCGCCGCCGATCGGACCTTTGTGGCGAAGCCGCCTGCTGGACGTACGGCCCGCGGACTGCAGGCGCGACTGTTGGACGATCCGGCGGTGGTTGATGCGGTTCCCGAGGCCGGAGAAGTGCGCTTCGTCTGCGCGCCGCAACAGAGCCCGCGGGCGTGCGGCCCTCTCGCCGGTTTGGACGCACGAGCGACAACGGCACGCTTCGAGGACGGATTCATGGCGCGGCTGCGAGACACGGTGGAGCACCGTCACGCGGCCCCCATGATGCCGCCCTGGCCGCTCGCGCCGGGCGACGGCGAGGTCGTCGTCGAGGTGCGCGATTTGGTGCGGCGCTTCGGGGCGTTTACGGCGGTAGATCATATCAGTTTCGAGGTCCGCCGCGGTGAAGTCTTCGGCTTGCTTGGACCCAATGGGGCCGGAAAGACGACGACATTCCGAATGCTTTGCGGGCTTTTGCCGGCCAGCAGCGGGACGCTGCGGATGGCCGGAATGGATCTGCGCTTCTCGCGCGCATCGGCGCGGCAGAAGATCGGCTATGTGGCGCAGAAATTCTCACTCTACGGTCAGCTATCGGTCGCCGAGAATCTGGGGTTCTTTGCCAGCGCTTATGGCCTGCGCGGCCGGCGGCGGCGCGAGCGCCTGGCTTGGGCGATGGAACAATTCGAATTGGCGGCCTTCGCCCACCTGCCCGCGGCACAGTTGCCTGGCGGCTACAAGCAACGGCTCGCCATGGCTACCGCGTTGCTCCACGAACCCGACATTGTGTTTCTCGACGAACCCACCAGCGGGGCCGACCCCTTGGCCCGGCGCGAATTCTGGCGGCGCATTACCGCGCTCGCCGAACAGGGCGTCACCGTGATCGTCACCACGCATTTCATGGAGGAAGCGGAATATTGCGACCGCGTGGTGATCTTGGACGCCGGAAGCCTGTTGGTCCAGGGAACGCCGGCCGAGATCCGCCGTCGCGCCAAGCTGCCCAACCCGACCATGGAGGATGCCTTCATCGCAATTGTCGAGGAGGCGCGCGCGCCGCGGCCTGCAGGCGGGCCTGAGCATGCTCATTGATCACCTGCGGCAGGCGCGACAAGCATTCAGGCGGATCTGGGCGCTGATCCGCAAGGAGACCTATCAGGTCCTGCGCGACCCCAGCAGCGTCGCAATCGGCATGGTCATGCCCGCCGTGCTGGTGTTGCTGTTTGGCTACGGCTTGTCGCTGGATGTCAGCAACGTACCGGTCGCCGTCGTATTCGAAGACCCCTCACCTGATGCCCATGAGCTTGCGGCCGGCTTTGAACTCTCGGCGTATTTCAAACCGGTATTCACCACATCGATGCCGCTCGCCGAACAGCTCATGCGCGCCCGCAGGGTCGACGGGATCATCCGAATCCGCTCGGACTTTTCGCGCCACCTGAAGGCGGGTAGCGCCGACGTGCAGGTCATCGTGCTCGGCACCCAAGCCAACAATGCGCGCATCATCGAGGCCTATGCGCAGGGCGCGCTCGGCCAATATGCGGCGCGGCAAGCCGCCGAGGGGCGCTCGCCAGCGCCCGGGATGGTGAAACTGCGAACGCGATTGTGGTTCAACGAAGCCAACGACAGCCACTATTTTCTAGTCCCCGGATTGATCGTCCTTATCATGACACTGATTGGTGCCTTTCTGACCGCAATGGTGATGGCCCGCGAATGGGAGCGCGGAACCATCGAAGCCCTCTTTGTCACCCCGGTGCGCGCTGGCGAGATCCTGCTCGGCAAGATGGTTCCCTATTTCGTCTTGGGCCTCGCCGGACTGTTTCTGTGCGTGGTGGCGGCGAAACTGCTGTTTGCCGTACCACTGCGGGGGTCACTTTGGGTGCTCACCGGCGTCTCCATCCTCTATCTGCTGGTGACCTTGGGTATCGGGCTATCGGTCTCGTCTGTCACCAAGAGCCAGTTTGTCGCCAGCCAGATCGCCTTGCTCTTATCGTTCATGCCGGCCATGATGCTGTCCGGATTCTTGTTCGATCTGCGCAGCATGCCGCTGGCGATCCAGTTGATCTCCTTCTTACTGCCGGCACGCTACTACGTGTCTCTGTTACAGACCGAGTTCCTCGCCGGCGACGTCTGGAGCGTGATCCTCCCGAACGCCGCCGTGCTGGCCGTCATGGCGACCGCCTTGCTGCTGTTGACCCGAATGGCAACGCGCAAAAGACTTGCGTGAGGTCCGCATGTTTGATGCCCTCTACCGCGTCCTCGCCCTTGCCCGCAAGGAATTGCTGGCGATGTTCAAGGACCCGCGCAGCCGCTTCAGCCTGATAATTCCCCCGATTCTTCAGTGCCTCATCTATGGCTATGCGGCGACCTTTGACCTCTCCACGGTCCCCTACGCGGTACTCGATCAAAGTCGCACGGCGGCCTCTCGGGCGTTGCTGGCAAAATTGGATGGATCTGGGGTGTTTGATCGAGTGGCGGATCTAACACGAGCGACCGATGTAAAGGATTTCATCGATCAACAACGCGTGGTGCTGGTCCTGCAGATCGGCCAGGATTTCGAGCGCCGGCTTTCTTCCGGTCAATCTGCCGACGTGCAAGTCATCGCCGATGGCCGCAACTCCAACACCGCGGCGACCGCGACCGGTTATGTGAGCGCAGTGGTGTCAGCTTTCAACGCCGCGTGGCTCAGCGCGCACGGACGGCGCGGGGCGCCGCTCTCGACTACCATCCGCTCTTGGTACAATCCCAACCTCGAGACGCGTTGGTTCATGGTGCCGTCGCTGATCGGCACATTGACCCTGTTGCAGACGTTGATGCTGACCGCCATGTCGGTGGCGCGCGAGCGAGAGGAAGGAACGTTCGACCAATTACTGGTCACGCCGATACGGCCAGCCGAGATCATGGCCGGGAAGGCGTTGCCTTCGATGCTCGTCGGGACGACGCAGGCGACGTCCGTGCTCCTGGTGGCACAATTGTGGTTCGGCATCCCATTCGCCGGTTCGTTCCTCACCCTCTATGCGGGGCTTAGCCTGTTTCTTCTGGCCGCGGTGGGGTTGGGGCTCTTGGTGTCGTCGGTGGTCGCCACCATGCAGCAGGCCATGCTGTTTGCCTTCGTGTTGGTGATGCCGTTTGCGCTGCTCTCCGGGCTCACCACGCCGGTCGAAAACATGCCGGCAACCTTGCAATATTTCACCGTGATCAATCCATTACGCTATGCGATCAACATCACCCATCGGGTCTATCTCGAAGGCGCGGGGTTTGCTCAACTCCTGCCGGAACTGTGGCCGTTGGCGCTCATCGGCGTTTCCACGCTCTCGGCGGCAGCTTTTTTGTTCCGTCACCGGCTGAGCTGAGCGCCCCGGCCCGATCAACCCGGTTGTGGTCCGCCCTGGTAGCAAGCAGCCGGACCCGTACCCACACACGCGGCGGTCGTCGGGTGTGACGAGCCGTTGTGACGGCAAGTCGAGGCATCGATCGCCGGCCATGCATGTCTCCCGATCGTTTTGCGCGGCTTGACCGATCTATGGCGCGGCGCGAGATTTTGGGTAAGATCAACTGTGCGGACTGATCATGAGGCCTCCACGATTGATGGAAGGAAGCCATGTCGACAACCCGCCCCGCCCCTGACCTCGCTCGCCGCAACTTCCTCAAAGGCGCCACGCTTGCGGGCGCCGCAACGCTTGCATCGCCGACCGGGGTTCAGGCGCAACTCGCACATCCAAACCCGCGGGTGACCGCCATGGTCCGGCCCGATCTGGTGGCCGAGACGATGCCTCCGTCGAATGACCCGGTGACGCAGACCTCGAGCGGCGGCGATTTCATGGTCGACGTCCTCAAAACACTCAACATTGACTATTGCGCGATCAATCCCGCCTCAAGCTTTCGCGGCATTCAGGAAGCAATCATCAATTACGGCAAGAACACCAAACCAGAGCTGATTACCTGCCCGCACGAAGAGATTGCAGTCTCGATGGCCCAGGGCTACGCCAAAATGGACGGCAGGCCGATGGCCGTATTGGCCCATGGCACCGTAGGGTTGCAACATGCGGCCATGGGCCTGTACAACGCATTCTGCGATCGGGTCCCGGTTTATTTGATGATCGGCAACATTGTCGATGCCGAGAAGCGCATGCCCGGCGTCGAATGGGCGCACTCGGCGATCGACCCGGCGGCGTTGGTGCGCGACTTCGTCAAATGGGACGATCAGCCGGCATCGCTGCAGCATTTCGCCGAGTCGGCCGTGCGCGCCTACAAGATCGCCACCACGCCCCCTATGGCACCGGTGCTGCTATCGCTTGACGCCGAGCTTCAGGAAAATCCGATCATTGACCCAGAGAGCCTGCACATTCCCAAGCTCGCCCAGGTGGCGCTCCCACAAGGCGATCCGAGCGCCGTCGACGAAGCCGCACGCCTGTTGGTCGGAGCCCAGAATCCTGTCATCCTCTGCGACCGTGTGGTGCGGACGCCCGCCGGATTCGACCGGATCATTGAGCTTGCGGAGACCCTGCAATGCGCGGTGATCGATCTCGGCGGCCGCATGAATTTCCCCTCGCGGCATCCGCTCAATCAGAGCTTCCGCAGACCGGCGGTGATCGGCCAGGCCGACCTCATTTTTGGCATCGAGCTCAACGACTATTACGGCGCGGTGCACGGTTTTAGCGACCGCATCATCCGCCACACGAGCCCGATGTTCCGTCCGAATGTAAGAACCATCAGCCTGGGCGTGCGCGATCTTTACACCAAGTCGAATTACCAAGAGTTCCAGCGCTACGCCGACGTGGACTTGGCGATCGCGGGTGATGGCGAGGCGACGCTACCCGCGCTTATCGAAGCGGTGAAGCACCGTGTCGACGCCGGCCGAGCCGCCGCCTATGAGGCGCGCGGCAGGGCGCTTGCGGCCGCACAGGTAGCGATGGTCGAGGCTGCCAAGAGCGAAGCGACTATCGGCTGGGATGCAAGTCCGATCACCACGGCGCGGCTGTGTGCGGAGCTATGGGCGCAGATCCGTCACGAGGATTGGTCGCTGGTTGGCAACGGCATCCGCATGCTGTGGCCACAGCGGTTGTGGGATTTCGATGCATCGTATCGCTGGAACGGTTTCTCCGGCGGCGCCGGCGTCGGCTACAACGCGCCAGCTTCGGCGGGCGCCGCGCTCGCCAATAAGAAGCATGGACGGCTGAGCGTGAGCATCCAGGGCGATGGCGACATGATGTTCGCACCCGGCACTTTGTGGACGGCCGCGCACCATCACATTCCCATTCTCTACATCATGCACAACAATCGGGCTTATCATCAGGAATACATGTACGTGCAGGCGATGGCCAATCGGCACGCTCGCGGCATCAATAACGCGCATATCGGCACCACGCTCACCGACCCCAACATCGACTTTGCGACCGTCGCCAAGGGGTTCGGGGTCTATGGGCAGGGGCCGATCACGGATCCAAACGATCTTAGGCCGGCGCTTGAGCGCGCCATCGCGGTCGTTAAACGTGGCGAGCCGGCGCTCGTCGATGTCGTAACCGAGCCGCGGTGAACGCCATGGCACGCCTGGTTGAAATCGTAGCCGGCGTCATGGCGTTGGCGGTGGTCGGTCTGGGACCACGCGCCAACGCACAGACCCAGCCCACCCCGTCCGGCAATGCGGCCCATGGGCGCGAACTCTACCTGGCCACCGGCTGTTTTGAATGCCACGGCCGCAACGGGCAAGGGGGTGCCTTCAACGGGCCCGCCCCAGCGCTCGCCCATACGGAGATGGGATTCGAGGCGTTCAAAGAGCAGTTGCGTCAGCCGGCAAACGACATGCCGGCGTACGCAGCTGCCGTGATGTCCGATCAGGATGTGGCCGATGTGCTGGCGTTCGTGCACGCCCTGCCCGGGCCGCGTTCCCCGGCGGACATTGCCATTTTCAAAGACTGATCGGGTGATCAAACGCGCCACGTCAGGGCAATTCCGCCGATTGGGATCCCGCGCTGGCGTCAAGCATGCCAGCGTGGGTCGTTCGGTGCCGCCCGTGGGGGCCCCGGGGGCTGCCGACCCAACAGCCTCGGAGATCGTCATTGGGGGCAATGCGAACCCTCCTGAAACCCGGGCGTTTTGAAACTTACTTGAACTATGGAACGATGCGATCGAGGATGGCGCTCCCAGGGCGGCGAGCCCGGCACCAATGAGGATAGCACAGGGGATGGTATGAGGGCTTGTGACGCAATCGCAGTAAGTGACGTGCCTGCCCCATGCGGGTCTCAGCCGCAGCCGGCCGAGGCGGAGCAACTGCTGGCACAATTTTCCGCCATGCCGCTTGCGGCGCTTTTGGCAAGCGCCCGCACGCTGAGCCTGACGGGCCACGGCACCGTGATCAGTTACTCCCGCAAGGTCTTTATCCCGCTGACGCGTCTGTGCCGAGATGTTTGCGGCTACTGCACGTTCGCGCAAAGCCCGCGCCAGGCCAGCGCCGCCTATCTCAGCCCCGAGCAGGTGCTCGCAATCGCGCGCGCGGGGCGCAGCGCGTCATGTCACGAGGCGCTGTTCACGCTCGGCGACCGGCCGGAGCGACGTTATGCGGCAGCGCGTTCGGCGCTCAAGCGCCTCGGCCATGAGAGCACCATCAGTTACCTACAGGCGATGTGCGAACTGGTCATCGCCGAAACCGGACTGCTACCGCACATTAACGCTGGCATCATGACCGCGCAGGAAATCGGCGCGCTGCGCCGGGTGAGCGTCTCGCAAGGCATCATGCTCGAGTCAATTTCGCCGCGGCTGAGCGAACCCGGCGGCCCGCATTTCGGGGCACCGGACAAGGACCCAAGCGTACGCCTGGCGATGATCGAGACAGCGGGCCGCGAGCGGGTTCCCTTTACGACCGGCATTCTCATCGGCATTGGCGAGAACCGGCTCGAACGTATTCAATCCTTGCTGGCGCTCCGCGATCTACACGGGCGCTACGGCCATCTTCAGGAAATCATCATTCAGAATTTCCGTGCCAAGCCGGGCACGCGTATGGCGCAGGCGGCCGAGCCGCCTTTCGAAGATCTGCTCTGGACCGCGGCGGTCGCGCGGCTCATTCTCGGTCCAAACATGAACCTTCAGGTTCCGCCGAATCTTAGCTTCGAGGCATTTGGGCGTCTCGCGGGCGCGGGAATCAACGACTGGGGCGGGGTCTCACCGGTCACCCCCGATCACGTCAACCCGGAGGCGCCGTGGCCGCACTTAGAGCACCTCGCGCACGCCAGTGCCGAAGCCGGATTGACGTTGACTGAACGGCTTGCCGTATATCCCGAATACGCATTGGCCGCGTCGCGCTGGCTCGACCCGGCGCTGACCCCACGGGTGCTTGCGGAAATCGACGCGACCGGCTTCGTGCGCGAAGACCCGTGGGTCCCGGGTGCGAGCGACCCCTTCGTGCCGGCGCGGCCGGCGCTGCGGCGGAGCGGCGGGAGCGTGACGACGCTGCTCGACCGCGCCACCACCGGAGATCGACTGAACGAAGACGAGATCGTGCGCCTGTTCGCGGCCCGCGGACCTGAGATCGATGAGATTGGCGCCGCTGCTGACCGCCTGCGCGCACAGGTCAACGCCGACGTCGTCACCTACGTGGTCAACCGCAACATCAACTACACCAACGTGTGCCGTTACGCGTGCGGCTTCTGTGCCTTTTCGAAAGGCAAGCTCAGCGATCATCTGCGCGGCCGACCTTATGATCTCGCACTCGAGGAAATCGCTCGGCGCACCCTCGAGGCTTGGCAGCGCGGGGCCACCGAAGTCTGCCTCCAGGGCGGCATTCATCCAGCCTACACGGGCGACACCTATCTGACTCTGGTGCGCACCGTCCTCGAGGCCGTACCTGCGATCCACATTCACGCGTTCTCGCCGCTTGAAATCGCGCATGGAGCCGCAACGCTCGGGATTTCGGTGCCCGCTTTCCTGGAGCGGCTAAAGGCCGCGGGATTGGGAACACTGCCCGGGACCGCTGCCGAGATCCTCGACGACGCAGTCCGCGCCGTCATTTGCCCGGACAAGCTCACGACCCACGAATGGCTCGAGGTGGTCGCCGCCGCACACGCGGTCGGCTTGCGCACGACTGCCACCATCATGTTCGGCCATGTCGAGGGGCCGCGCGCTTGGGCGCGGCATCTTCTCCACATTCGTGACCTGCAGCAGCGCACCGGCGGCATCACCGAATTCGTGCCGTTGCCGTTCGTCCACATGGAAGCGCCCATCTATCTCAGAGGCAAGTCGCGCAAGGGCCCGACCTGGCGCGAAACGCTGCTGATGCACGCGCTTGCCCGCCTGGTGCTGCATCCGCTGGTGACGAATATCCAGGCGTCATGGGTCAAGCTTGGCCCCGAGGGTCTTGCCGCCATGCTCAACGTCGGCGTCAATGATTGCGGCGGCACGCTGATGAACGAAAGCATTTCGCGCGCGGCCGGCACTGAACATGGTCAGGAATTGCCGCCGGAGCGCATGGAGGCGGTGATTGGCAGTGTTCGGCGCATTCCGCGTCAGCGAACAACGCTATATCGGCCGGTCGAACCGGATCGCCAACGGCTCAGTTTCGCCGCGCCGGCGTTGCAGCCTGTCGTGCAAACGCCCCTTCACGTCGCGCGCCGTGAAAGACCGCTTTCTCAGGAGCAAGGGCGTTGATACAACTGGGCTACAAGGCCTCTGCAGAACAGTTCGGCCCACGCGAACTCTTGCACTTTGGTGTGACCGCCGAAACGCTGGGGTTCGATTCCGTGTGGGTCAGCGATCATTTCCAGCCCTGGAGGCACACCGGGGGTCATGCGCCCTCTTCATTGGCCTGGCTCGGCGCCCTGGGCGCGCGAACCTCGCGGGTGCTGATCGGAACCAGCGTTCTGACCCCGACTTTCCGCTATCATCCCGCCCTCATTGCCCAGGCCTTCGGCACGCTCGGTCTGATGTTTGCGGGCCGCGTCACCCTCGGGGTCGGAACGGGTGAGTCACTCAACGAGGTCCCAGCGACGGGACTTGAGTGGCCGCCGTTCAAAGAACGGTTCGCGCGCTTGCGCGAAGCGTTGGTACTGATCGGGCGGTTGTGGCGCGAAGAGCGTGTGAGCTTCGAGGGTCAATACTATAGGACCAACAAGGCGACGATCTACGATCGCCCGGACACGCCCGTGCCGATCTATGTCGCGGCGGCCGGTGCACAGGTTGCCAAATATGCCGGCGGCGTGGCGCAAGGATTTATCTGCACCAGCGGTAAAGGCATGGAGCTTTACCGTGAGACGCTGCTTCCGCAGGTTGCCGCCGGCTTCGAAGCGGCCAAACGCACCGACAGCATCGATCGAATGATCGAGGTGAAGGTTTCGTTCGATACCGAATTGGAGCGCGCGATGGAGGATACGCGCCATTGGGCGGCGCTCGCGCTATCCGCCGACGAGAAAGTGTCCGTCGATGACGCCTTGGAGATGCAGCGGCTCGCTGACCAGCTGCCGACGGCACGCACCGCGACGCGCTTTATCGTGTCGACGGATCCCGACGAACATGTCGCCCGCATCGCGCCCTATGTGGAGCTCGGATTCCGGCATCTGGTCTTCCATGCTCCCGGTCCCGATCAGGAGCGTTTTCTGCGGCTCTATGCACAACACGTGCTTCCCCGCTTGCGTGCCCGCTTCGGCTGACCGCTTTCGGAATGGCCGATGACATCTGCACCCCGCATCGAGCTCATTGG
>Ga0066903_100004765_pt1 | contig 11565 bp, 10 predicted proteins | sample PanSoiMetaGPlot1_FD_67491 | JGI IMG/M metagenome (GOLD analysis project Ga0066903, IMG submission 67491) | Tropical forest soil microbial communities from Panama analyzed to predict greenhouse gas emissions - Panama Soil - Plot 1 (version 2) | ecosystem: Environmental > Terrestrial > Soil >...
CCGCGGAAGGGACCGACAAGCCGCGGCTGCTCGCCTACTGGCACGTTTCGCCAGACACACTCACCCCGGAAGTGATCCGCGACGGCTTCGAGTACAACGGGCACACCGCTCCGTCGCATGATTTTCCTGTCCACGACTTTGTCGTCGAGTTTGAAGTGGAAGTGCTTTCCGGCGTCGGCAGTGTCATTTGCAAGATGACCGACGGGGCCGACGAGGCGACGGCCCAGATCGCCGCCGGGGGCGAATATGGCGAAAGTAAGCTCCTGCTACCCCCTAAAGGTCTGGTGAAGACCGCGAACCGGCCACCGCTAAAGCCGGCATCAAAGTACCGGATCGAGATGGCGGTCGTGGATCGACGCGTATCGGTCGCGGTGCAGGGGCGCGAGTATTTCACCTACGATCTGCCTCCGGTTGCGCATCGAGAAGACGTGACATCGCCGTTTCGGATCGGCGGTCAGGGCATCTCCCTCGCGATTCGGCATGTGAAGCTCTATCGCGACATTTATTACCGCTCCGGGGACCGGCACGCGTCGCAGACCCCCTTCACGCTCGGCCCGAAGGAGTATTTTTTCCTTGGCGATAACTCCGCGAACTCAGACGACAGCCGCTCGTGGCAAATCCCGGCCGTTCCGGAGCGAAACTTCCTAGGTAAGCCGTTCCTGCTGCACCAGCCGAGCCGGCCGGCGCAGTGGACCGTCGGTGGCCGCCGTGTGGACTCCCAGTCGATTGACTGGGGGAGAATTCGGTGGCTGCGCTGAGCCGGCCCACAGGACTTGTGGGTCCTGTGGGAACTACAGGTCCTAGGCCGTAGGGGCCCACCACCAATAAGACATTTTGGTACCCCGCTCCCGGGACCCACTATGGCGACCGCTTTCAGCGACACCACGTTCGGCAAGATCTTCAACTTCATCATCGGCCGCGAGAAGAAGAAGCACTCCCACGGGGACCCGACCCGCGAGGTCTTCGAGACGATCGTCTTCGTGGTCGTTCTCGTCTTGATGCTCAAGCTGTTCGTCGCGGAGGCCTTCGTCATTCCGACTGGGTCGATGGCGACGACGCTGCTGGGTGACAACGTCAAGGTGACGTGTCCCGAGTGCGGACACAACTTCCCACTGTCCGCGGCGTTACAAGCCGGAAGACGGCCAGAGCCGAGCTCGGCCACGTGTCAGAATTGCGGTCACTCATTCCCGCCGACGAATAAGCGCGACTGGAATAGCGGCGACCGTGTCCTGGTCGCGAAGTACGAATACCACGTTCGTTCGCCCAGGCGATTCGATGTACCTGTCTTCAAGTATCCGCAAGAGCCGTATCACGTCAGCGACAAGACGGCGATGAACTACATCAAGCGGCTGTGCGGGCTTCCGGGAGAGACCCTGGCGATCTACAAGGGCGACCTTTATGTGAATGATCGCCTGACTTACCCTGGCCGGCCGCGGCCGGAGCGAGACCTGGACCTGTGGCAAATCAACTACACTTACGCGGGCGACGCAGAAGCGGTCGCGCTGTTCCAGAAGGGCGGCTTCCGGCCGATCCGCAAGACGCCGGAAGAGATTCTGGTCGTCCGCCGGCTGGTGTTCGACCTGGACCAACAGCCCAAGAGTCTCACCGGGATCGCCCGCACCCGATGGCACGCAACGCCGGGAGAGGACGGCGCCGGGTGGGCGATGGAAGAAAAGGGATTCACCCACTCAGGAATGATGACGGGCTGGATGCGCTACCACCACGTCGAACCAGGGTGGGAAAACGGCTCAGCGCTCAGGCAGCCGGTCCCGATCACCGACCACCTCGGTTACAATTCCCATTCGAGCACTCAACCGTACTGGGTCCCCGACCTGATCGTCGATTGCACCGCGGAGTTCAAGGCCGCGACCGACAAGGTCGTCCTCGAGTTGACCAAGGCCGGCGAAAAGTTCCGGGCTGAATTCGACAATGGCGTCTGTCGACTTTTCCACGTGTCGTCCGCGGCCGACGAGCCGGTCATGATCGCCGAGCAGAAGACAGCGATCACCGGTGCGGGCAAACGCGACCTGCGATTTGCCAATGTCGATTCCCGGTTGACCGTCTGGGTCGACAATCGGCCTCTCGACTTCGGCGACAAGGCCGATTATCCGCCGCCAAGCCGCGAGAGCTTCAAAGACACCGTCGCCGACACGCATGAGCCGGCACGAATCGGCGCCACCGGAAACGTCACCATCTCGAAGGTCTCACTCTGGCGCGACGTGTACTACACGCCGGGCCAGGATCCGAAAAACCCGGCCGCCGAATTGCCGATTTCCACATACTACGTGCAGCCGGGTCACTACTTCTGCCTCGGCGACAACAGCGCCTCGTCGGCCGACGGCCGGACGTGGGGCCTCGTGCCGGAGCGGCTCATGCTGGGACGTGCCGTCGTCGTCTATTGGCCGCCATCTCGGATCGGAGTGATCAAATAAGGATGAAGGTTGAAGGATGAAGGATGAATCCAAGGCGGGAGGCCCGCTCGTCGGGACGACGCAAATCCGTGTCCGCTATGCGGAGACGGACAAGATGGGCCTGCTCCACCACGCCAATTATCTCGTTTACTTCGAGCAGGCCCGCACCGAGCTATTACGCTCACAAGGCCTCACCTATCGCGACATGGAAGACCAGGGCTTCTTCCTCGTCATCACTAACGTGGAAGTGAAGTTCAAAAGCCCAGCTCGCTACGACGACGTTCTTACCGTCAAGACGACTGTCGCCCGTAGCACTCAGGTCCGGATCGAGCACATGTATGAAGTGAGTTGTGAAGGCCGGGCCATCGCGGAGGGGAAGACGACCCTGGCATGCGTGGATCGAAACGGGAAGCTGCAGGCGTTGCCGGACTGGTTTCGGAAGCAGCGGTCGTAGGCGATAGTCGCCGTTCGCTCCGCGAACGGACGTCCGTTCGCGGAGCGAACGGCGACTATCTGAGACACCACCGCCGGACTACGGAGACTTCTTCCCGCCCGGCACGCCGTTTGGTACGCTTTTTCCGGGTTCTGGTTTCCCGCTCGCCCTAACCCCGGAGCACCGTGCGCCGATTCTTCATTCAGGCCGTCCTCCCGACCTTCTTTTGTCTGATCCCCCTCGCCGGGGCGGTGCTGGTCGCCTTCGCCGTGCCGGAAGAGGCGATGCGCGACTACCTGAATCGCGTGCGCTACAACCGCATCGACTGGGTCATCCTCGGGCTTGGCAGCATTCTCTTCCTGGCTCAGATCATCCTGACCTGGCGGGCTCTGCAGTGGCGGGGTGACGACTTCGACAAGCGATCGGATCGCTGGCTCACGCACCTGGCATCGGCCGCTGAGTGGTTCCCATTGCTCGGCCTGATCGGCACCGTGGCCGCAATCCTGCAGACATTCAGCTCGCTGGGTGACCCGGCCGCGGGCCCGGACGCCACTTCGCCGCAGGCAATTATTCGCAACTACGCCCCGGCGATCACCGCGACCGGCAGCGGACTCTTCATGGCCCTGATGAACATCCTGCCGACATGGGTTGCCCTCATTGGCCGCGACTTGATCCGCTCGCTGGCCGGCGGCCCAGCGCCGAAGCGCGGGGAGTCGCGATGATCGAACGGCCCCGCCGAAGCGTCACCCGCTTCTTCGTCCCGCTCATCGACGTCCTCATCCTCCTGTTCTGCATCTTCCTGTTGATGCCGTTCGTCGCCACGCCCGCGGAGACTGAGTCGAAGGCGAAAGCCAAGGCCAAGGCGAAAGAGCCGGAGCTTCCGAAGGACGTCCGCGATCTGCAGACCGAGCTGGAACGGGCCCGACGCGAGGTGGAGCGGCTCAAGGCCGAGAGAGGGAACCTCGCCGAGCACCTGAGCGTGAAGGTGCTGGAAATCGATGCGAAAGACGGCCGGCTCTTCTACCTGCAAGACGGCGAACGCGTCTACGTGACGACTCAGGCGGCCGCTGAGACAGTGATCACGTTACACAAACGTGCAAGCGGGACGAAGGAGCCATTCTTCCTCATCCTCTATCCCCGACAGAAATCGGGCTTCCCCGAGCAGCAACAGGCCGACGACTACGCCCGCTGGTTCAAGGACGTACAATTCCAGTTCGATCGGCCGTTCGCGCCGTGAAAGGTTAGATGGTGGACCTTCTCTTCGCCGACATCGATGTCGCGGCCAAGGCCGGGCGATACGTCATTTACGTGCTGGCCGTCTTCGGCGGATTTCTCGTCGGTAACGTTCTGACTCTCATCCTCTGCCGGCTTCTCGCCAAGGCGATGCTCAAGCGGCGGATGCCCGAGCAGCTCGAACGGGCGCTCCGGGTCATCGGCGGCATCTTGATCGCGGCGCTGGTGGCATTTCTCTTGTTCCGCATGGGCCCAGGCTGGGGACTCGGCGGCAGCGGGACCGGTGAGGGCGAAGGTTCCGGCGGCCCTTCGAGCGAATCGAAGCAAGGGCCAGGCAAGGAGAAAACGAGCACAACATCTCCAAACGTCGAGATTGTCCAGGCGTCGCGATTGAGGGTGACGATCCAGCGCGCGGCTTCGTACCCCCAGACGTTCCGATTCGAAGGCGAACCGGAGGCGGTGGATCTCGGCGCGGCCAAGGAAAAGCTGCGCAAGCGCGCCACCGACTCGAAGGGCAAGCTCCAACTCGTCGAGATCGCGGTCTACAAGGACAGCACTGCGGTGGACAACCGTGACGTCCGGGAGTTCATTGACTTCGCCAACGAGATCGGCATCCCGACCCGGGTCGACAAGGTGAACGCCCACCTGGAGTAGATCGGTCCGTATGTCGGTCCTGACCCCGCCGCCGGCCCCTCCTGTTCCCGCCGACCCTTCGGCTGTTCGTCTCGTCCTGTTCGGCATGCCGGACGCGGGCAAGTCATCTCTTCTCGGCGCTCTGGCGCAAGCCGCCCACACCCAAGGTCGCGCATTGCACGGCCACCTGACTGACTTGTCGCATGGCCTCGGCGAGTTGCGCAACCGTGTTTACGACGAACGGCTCAGCGAGACCCTAGAGGAGATCGTCCCCTACCCGGTCCGGTTTGCGCCAAGCGGCCGGCCTGCGCGATCGGCCGTCCTGTACGACTGCGACGGCCGGGCCGCGAACGACCTCCTCACGCAGAAGCGCTCGATGGAGAAAGAGGCCAGGACCGGGACGCTCGCAGGCGCCGTACTCGATGCGGACGCTTTGATCCTGACGATCGACGCGTCGGCTGCGGCGACGCAGGTCGAGGACGATTTCCGCGAGTTCTTGCGCTTCCTGCGCCATCTGGAACTCTACCGGTCGCGCCAGCACACGGTCGGCGGACTCCCGGTCTTTCTGGTCCTCACCAAGTGCGACTTGCTCGCTCGCGACACGCCTACCCGGTCCGCTTGGCACGCCCGGATCGAGGACCGGCAGCAGGACGTCGCGCGGCGATTCAAGCAGTTCCTCGCCGCCGAGCGTGGCGGCGAAGGGGGATTGTTGTCGTTCGGCAGCATTCACCTGGAGGTTCGGGCGACTGCAGTCCGGCAGCCGGCGCTTGTGGACGCGGCGCCGCAGCCGCGAGAGCCCCATGGCGTGGCAGAGCTATTCCACCACGCTTTCGTGGAGGCGATCACGTTTCGCGACCGCCGCGTGCGGTCCCACAAGCGATTGCTCTGGACTGTTGGCGGGGCCGGGAGCTTCCTCGTGGCAATGGCCATCGCCGGGGCAATCTTCTTCCTGAACCCATCTCGACCAGTTGAACCGACTCTCGCCGACCGCTTGGAACACCTGAAGGCCGCGGAGGGACCGACCGCGGCCACGCGCCTCGGCTCCGGTCTCGACCGACGGCTTCAGGCATGGCTTGAGATTCAGTCGCATCCGGCATTCCCAGAACTGTCGGAGAACCTCCAAGAAGTCGTCCGCGAGCGACTGGACGAAGGCCAGGCGTACGTCCAGTTCCGCGACGACGTTGCCGCGACACCCCCGCCCGCGAGCGCGCGTTCGCTGGCCGAATTGGGACAAATTGAAGCCCGACTGCGGAAGCTGATGCCTCCCGCACCATACCAGGCGGAATGGGCGGCGACGGAAGCGGCCGTCGAGCGCGACCGCTTGCTCAAGGAGATCTCGGGCCTGCGGGACGCAGCCGCCCACCTGACGCAGTTCAACTTCGCGCTGAAAAACCACGCGACCAGCTTGCTGCAAGTCACCGAATTGACGCCCGAATGGGACCAGCAGGTGCGTGAGTTGGAGACGGCTGAGATGTCGCCCCCGTTCCCGCGAACCGACCCGGCCCGCGGGCCGGCGTACGACTTTGGCGATGTGGTGCTGGCACAAACGGACTGGCAGCGCTCGCGCGGACAGCTGCTGCAACTTCGCGACGTTGCTACCGCGCTCGGCATGGTCGGCGACCCGGACGAGGCGAGGGCCCCGCTCGCTCTCCGCGCGCCGCCGGCCGATGCTAACATTGCCGAACTGGCCGCCCGACGCTGGCAGAACCTCAAGACGCGCTATCCCGATTATGCCAGGTGGTCCCTGGCCACGTTCCCAGACGCAATCCGCCCCGAGTTGGAACGACGGCTGCGCCGCTCGATCGACCAGTCGAACCGCGATGGCCAGCGGCTCATCCTCGAACGCCTGAACGCAATCAACACGACCGGGAAAGAAGATTCGGCCGACTGGCCGCGGATCGGCGAGTACCTTCTCGCTCCGCCGCTCAAAGACTGGCGCGAATTGACGGCATTCCTGGCCAAGCTGGCCGACCCGGCCGTGGCCGATCCCGTGCAGACGACGGCGGACTTCCTGCGCCGCACCTCGTTCGACCTGGAAGTGACGAAGCTGCGTCTGCGAATTCCGGACACTCTGAGCGACGCGCCGGTCCGGCCGAATGGCGATTTGGTGTTGGATCATCGGAAGAACGGGGTCGCGCCGGTTCGTGTGTCGCTACGGCAGGTCGGGGAACCGGAGCGGGACCGGCAGACCCTGATCTACACATTCACCGCCGCGGCGAGCCAGACGCTGAACTACGTGCCGGGGGATGGCTTTTTCGCCGAGCTGCCGGTTCGCAAAGGGGATCAAGACTTGAAACTGACTTGGGCGGCTTCACGAACTTTGTCGTACCAGTTCGAACGCCTGCTGCGCGAGCCGCGGCTGCACGCGGCGAATCAGAGCAACGTCGACGGCCCGTTGGCCGAAGGAGTCATCGTGACGGTTAGCGAGGGGAAGTTCCCGATAGTCCCGGCGATGGTTCCAATCGTGTCCTTGGCGAAAAAGTAGAGAGTTGAAATCAGAGCCGCGCACAGAGGGTAGCGGAGTAAATCCCCCCCGGCGGGTCACTGGGGACAGAATCCGGTCGGAGACCCTGGACGGCTGGCCGCTTACTCCGCTGCGCTCCGTGCGCGGCGCTGATTGGCTTTACGCCAATCCGGCGCCGGTTAACCGTTCAACCGCCTCCAGATACTTCGCCCGCGTTTTCTCGACCACGTCCGCGGGTAGCTCCGGCGGGGGGCTGTTCTTGTCCCACGTCGTCGATTCGAGCCAGTCGCGCACGAATTGCTTGTCGAACGACGGCTGGCTTTGTCCGGGTCGATAACTGTCCCCCGGCCAGAATCGCGAACTGTCGGGCGTGAGCACCTCATCGATCAAAATCAGTTCGCCCGAAGGCAGCTTGCCCCATTCGAACTTGGTGTCGGCAATGATCACACCCTTGCCGCGAGCGTAATCGGCCGCTCGGCGGTAGATGTCGAGGCTCCTGGTTCGAAGGTCATCGGCGGTGCGTTGGCCGACGGTCGCGGACACTTGCTCGAACGGGATGTTCTCGTCGTGACCGGTTTCGGCCTTGGTGGACGGTGTGAAGATCGGGTCCGGGAGCTGGTCACACTGGCGCAAGCCGGCCGGCAGCTTGACACCGCAGACGGCCCCCGTGCGCTTGTAATCCTTCCAGCCCGATCCAACCAGGTATCCGCGGACAACGCATTCGACAGGCATGACTTCCGTCTTGCGCACGAGCATGGTCCGGCCGGCGAACTCGGCTCCCCGGAATTCTTGAGGGAAGTCTTTCGATTCGGCACTGATGAGGTGATTCGGTACTTTCAGCCAGTGCAGCCAGAAAAGCGTGAGAGCGGTCAGCACGCGCCCCTTGTCCGGGATTGGGGTCGGCAGGACCCAGTCGAAGGCGCTGATGCGGTCGGTGGCGACAATGATCAGCCGGTCGCCGAGTTCGTAGATGTCCCTGACCTTTCCCTGGCGTCGCGGATAGCTGGCGACGTTGCTCTGACGCATCGGCTGGGGCACGGTCACCTCCGTGATTAGTGTTTGTTCGGAAAATGCTCGGTCATCGCTGTCTTCATGTCGCGAACGGCCTGAACCATGCCGACGAGCACGGCTCGCGAGACGATGCTGTGGCCGATATTCAGTTCCTCGACGCCCCGGATGCGGACGATCGGCTTCACGTTCAGGTAATTCAGGCCGTGACCCATGTGGACATGCAGCCCCAAGGTCAGCGCGTGAGCCGCGGCTTTGGAGAGTTGCTGCAGATTAGTCGCGGCGCCCGTCGGCGTCACGGCCTCCGCGTAGGCGCCCGTATGGAATTCAATCGCGGTCACCGCCAACTTTCGAGAGGCATCGACCTGGCGCAGGTCGGGATCAATGAAGAGTGCTATCGGGATTCCTGCCTGCTGAAGGCTCCGCACGGAGTGCTCGACCTGGGAATAGTTCCCCACGACGTCGAGGCCCCCCTCCGTGGTCAGCTCCTGGCGCTTCTCGGGGACCAGAGTCGCCTGGTCCGGCTTGGAGCGGACAGCTATGGTCAAGATTTCATCCGAGCAAGCCAGTTCGAGATTGAGCCCGGTGGGAATCGTCTCGCGCAGGACGAGGAGGTCGCGGTCCTGAATGTGCCGGCGGTCTTCGCGCAGGTGGATGGTGATCCCGTCGGCGCCGCCCAGAAGGGCAAGCGCCGCGGCCGCAACAGGGTCCGGCTCTTTGGCCCGCCGCGCCTGGCGCACGGTGGCCACGTGATCGATGTTCACGCCCAGCCGGATCATCACGGGCTCTCGTGGCGGGTCACCGCGGCCGTCTCCGGGTCATTATGCAATAACGACACAGGCGTGGAGCCCCAGGATCGCGGCAGACCGGCCAAATGGGCCTCCGTTTGCCGGAAACGGACCAATTCCCGGCTGACGACTTTGTACAAGAGCACCGCCAGGACGATCTCAACCACGCTTTCGAAAATGTGTCGGAAGACCGGAATGTCCAGGAGCGTGTAGTTGAACACCAGGTAGTTGAGACCGAACAACACCAGGATCACGGGGACCATGATCTGCGTGGACCGGCGGACCCGGTAACGCGGATGCGTGTACATGCGGACCGCGGTGCCGACTTCGCGGAAAAGCTCTGTTAACAGCCACGGCCGGCGGACGGCGTTCACGGCATTGAGCGTGGACTGCCCGCCCGGAACAACCGAAGCCGGGACCGGCAGGTCCGGGATCGCGTCCCCTGCAGCCTGGATCGCCTCGCGGCGTTCGCGGATGTCCCCGACAACGATTTCGGCCAGCCCCGAAAGCGTGTGCCTGAGCTCGGCCAACTCGTCTTCGACACGCTGCAAGCGATCGGTCTCTGCGGACTCCAAGCGGCTTCCGGAGGTTTCCTCGAGGGTTGCGGTATTGTTCATGGCCCCTCCCTGCCAAGTGGGCGACTGGGCGACGGACTGGAAAGCCCTTACTAAGGGGTTATTCGTCAGAGTACCGCAATTCTCGGGCCTAATCAGCCGCGGAAAAACGCGAACGAGCCCGCTTTCCAAGCGGGCCCGTCTGCATTTCGTTTCGGGTCAGATTACTTCAGGGCTTCCGAGAAAGCCTTCAAGGCGCGAGCGCGGACCTTGACGCTCGCGGGCTTCGGCTTGGTGATGATGAACTCACCCGGCTTGAACGGGTTCGGGCGCCGTTCGCCTCCCTTCGTGGCCTGCTTCTTGATGGCGGTCAACTTCACCATCCCGGGCAGGGTAATGACCCCCGGGCCCTTCTTGCCCAGCTGCTTGGAGACCACGCTCTCGAGTGCAGTGAAGAACTTCTTCACGTCGCCCTTCGATGAGCCGGACTCCTGGGCGACCGCTTCATAGATCTGCCCCTTGGTGATCGACTTCGGCCTGCTGCCATTCGCCTTCGCCATGGTGAAACTCCCGAGAAACGTAGGGAAATCCATACCAAACGGTACAGCGAAAGTAAGGATGGACGGGGGGAGTGTCAACAGTCCGCCGAGGATTTCACGGCATTTTTCGGCATTTTTCACCGCCGGACGGTCCGGGGCTTGCTTTTTCCGTGGTTTTCGGCGATTTCTGCTGCCAAAGGCGGACGGAAAAGCAGTCGTATAATTCATCCGCCCTGCCAACAGCTGCCGGCCCGGAGACGCGAATGCGCCGATTTTTCTTGTCGATCCTCGGCACGCTGGAAGCCGTGATCGCCGCGGCGCTCGTTGTCATCGGACTGGAGCTCCCGACCCGCCACGATGTCGAAACGAACTTCGCCCGCGTCGAAAAGGTGACGCAAGGGACCGAGACTCAGGTGCGGCTGATGAAGGATCAGGTTGCCGACCTGCGCCGGCAAGACCTTCCCACCAAGGCCGACGACCTGCGCCGGCACACGCGCACCGCCGCCGATACCGCGACGCGACAGCAGATCGACTTCCGAACGGTGGACGCGATCGCCCGCTCCCTGGGCGACGTGTCCAAGGGGCTGCATGCCTGGGCGGACACTGTGGACGCCGATCGGATGAAGCAAGTGAGCGCCGGCCTGAATGAGACAGCGTCATTCCTGGAAACTGGCGTCGCCGATCCATCGGAAAAATCGGCCGCGGAGCTGGAAACCGCGGTCGCCGGGCTCGACAAGGACGCGACCCGGCTCGCCACCCTGCTCCGCCAGGCCCCGCCCGACCTCAAGGCCGCCAAATCGATTCACGACGGCCTGGGCTCGTTTGACACCGGGCTCGACAAGCTCGGCGACCTCATCAAGCCCGAACGCATGGAGGCGATGAAAGAGGGAATGGCCGGGCTCGAATCCTCACTCTCTTCAACCGCGGACCAGGTCGAGAAGGTGAGCGGACTCTCGTACCCAGTCGTCACGATCAACGGCCTGAAGCCGAATGTCGAGATGCAACCGTTCTGGCCGGAAGGCAAGAAGGTCGCTGAGGGACTCAAGAAAGCAACAAAGGGCGTCCAGGCCGCCAACAAGGAAATGGATCAAATGGAGAAGAGTCTGCCGGACCTGCGGAAAGCACTCGCCGAGAGTCGCAAGTCGGTCGGTCAGACGCGGGAATCGCTGGCCAAGGCGCTCAAGCAACAGGAAGAGACGGAGAAGCTCCTCAAGACCGTGCCCGAGCAGACCGCGGCACTGGCGGAAGCGCTTCCGAAGATTGGCAAGTCGCTGGCTGTAATGCTCCGCGAAACCAAGAAGCTGCGAGAGTTGGCCGCGGGGCTCAAGGCCGTCCGCAAGACGCTCGACGACACGCTGACCAAATGGCCGGATGTGGCGGCGGGCCTGAAGAAGTCTGCGAAGGTGCTCGATCAGGCCCGCGTCCAGCTCGACGAGGCCGGGGAAAACCGGGCGGAATACGAGAAGGCCATGGAAAGCTCGACCCAGGTGGCCCGGTCACTC
>Ga0066903_100004766_pt1 | contig 11565 bp, 9 predicted proteins | sample PanSoiMetaGPlot1_FD_67491 | JGI IMG/M metagenome (GOLD analysis project Ga0066903, IMG submission 67491) | Tropical forest soil microbial communities from Panama analyzed to predict greenhouse gas emissions - Panama Soil - Plot 1 (version 2) | ecosystem: Environmental > Terrestrial > Soil >...
CCAGGCAGCGCACTTCCACCTCCGGCGAGTGATTCCTTCTGAGTGGACAGACTTTGAAGCTGTTTCCGGCAGGACTCGCACAACGTGAGATGCTGGGTAATCCATCGACTTTGTTCGTCTTCCGCCAACCGACCCCGCGAGTAAGCTTGCAGGTCTTCCGTGCTCGGACAAGGTGTTGATTCAGAGCGGTTCATGATCATCAGACCTGCGAGGACCTACATGCCGGTTGGAAAAGTTCAGATCACCGTCCCGTCAAGCACCACCGCCCCCTTGGGAATTACAACAATCCCTTCACGAATGACAAAGTTCTTGCCTTCGCCCACCTGTACCTTGTCCTTGTTGACGATGCGTACATTGGCGCCGACACGGCAGTCCTTGTCGAGGATGGCGTTGTCGATGACGGAATTGTCGCCGACGCCCAGTATGGGGATGCTGCGGCCGCGGTTTTCGGCACGCTCGGCCTCGGTCTCGAAACGGTCGGCGCCGATGATGACGCTGTTTGTCAGCTTCACGTTCTTGCCGATCTGCGTGCGGATGCCCAGGATGCAACGCTCGATGCTGGTGCCGGGCTGGACGACGCAGCCGTCGCCGATCAGGCACTGGTTGAGGTGGGCATCGATGACGCGCGCAGCCGGCAGATAGCGCATGCGTGTGTAGATCACGCCCTCCGGGCTGTGGAAATCGAATGGTGGATTGGGAGCAGTCAGGGCCAGGCTGGCTTCGTGATACGCCTTGATTGTGCCGACGTCCTCCCAGTAGCCGTCAAAGAGGAAGGCCTGCACGCGATGGTTCTGGATGCTGCGCGGGAAGATCTCTTTACCAAAGTCCGTGGCCAGCGGAGGCGCCCCGAGCAGGTTGAAGAGCGCCTCGCGTGTGAACAGGTAGATGCCCATACTGGCCAGGTGCTGCCGGCCCTGACTCTGGATGCCGCGGTTTTCGATCCATTCCGGCGGCGTCCGCCATTTGGCCAACTCCGCCGGTTCCTTGGGCTTTTCCACGAACCCGACCACCCGGCCGGAATCGTCCAGGCGCACGATGCCGAAGTTCGAAGCCTGGTCAGCAGATACGGGCAAGACGGCAATGGTAACGTCCGCTTCAGTATGCCGGTGCCAGTGCAGCAGCTTGTGGAAATCCATGCGGTAAATCTGGTCACCGGAGAGGATGAGCACATCGCGGCAGCCGTCTTCGTGTACGTAGCGGATATTCTGGCGTACAGCGTCGGCAGTGCCCTGGTACCAGTCGGCCGCCTCGTTGGTTTGCTGGGCGGCCAGCACCTCGACAAAACCGCGGCTGAACGGGTCAAATTTGTAAGTGTTGGCAATGTGCCGGTGCAGGCTAACCGACAGAAACTGCGTCAGCACAAAGACACGGTTGAGTCCGCTATTGATACAGTTGGAAATGGGGATATCGATGAGCCGGTACTTGCCCGCGATAGGCACCGCCGGCTTGCTGCGCAACATTGTGAGGGGAAAGAGCCGGGTCCCGCGCCCGCCGCCCAGGATCAGGGAGAGTACGTCTTGCATGGGTCTTTCCGATTTCGCACCCGATGACTGTCAGTAGATGTGAGGGTATGCGACGGGGAGAGCAGGTGCAATGGAATTTTTGGCAATCCCTGTGCGGAGGAGAAGCAAAATCGGGAGGTAGGAGTCTTGCAGTTCTGGCACGACTCCTGCCTCCCGACAGTTCGAGTGCGAAAACGCGAGTTATTTCTTGGCGGGCATGATGACAATCTGGGCCCGCGGCTTGAGACCGGCCACCAGGGCATCGCGGAGCCGGTCGAAATACACCTCTCGCACGACGGATTTGACCTCTTCGAACTTCACGTCCTTGCCTTGCTTCTTATCGATGCACAGGATCAGATGCTGGCCGAACTCGGTGCTGACGGGTCCCGTCATCTCATACGGCTTCAGGGCGAAGGCGGCGGCGGCGAAAGGCTCCACCATGGTGCCGGAGCGCGGGAACCAGCCCAGGTCTCCTCCCTGTTCTTTGGAGGGACACTCGGAGTACTTGGTAGCCGCCTTGGCAAACGCTTTCACCAGGTTATTGTAGCGGACCTCATTCTGCTTCACCGCGTCGCTTCCGGCCGGCAACTTGGCCAGCTCGGCTGCCGATTCCTTGGCAGCCTCGTCCTCGATCTCCTTTTTGATGGTCAGGATTTTCGCCTTGGCTTGCGTCGCGTCTCCAGTGACCAGGATGTGCCGAGCGTGCACCTGGCTGCCGTCGAACATCGACTTGTTCTTGTCGAACAGTTCCGTGAGGGCCTTGTCGGTGGCCTGCTGGTCGGCAAACTTGTCCCAGCGCAGGGCGCAGGTCAACTGTTGTCGCAATTCCGTCTCGGTGAGATACATGTCCTGGAGGACCTTCTTGAAATCCTGCTTTTCGTCGTCCGCCTCCTTTTTCATCTTGTTGATCTGCTTCTCCACTTCCTCCGGGGAAACGGTAACTTTCTGCTGGATGAGGTATTGATCGATGAGGACATTGCCGACCAGGAACTCGATGGCGTCCTTGCGAGCCTCCTCCAGGTCCTTGGCGGGGACGTTCATGATGATGCGGAAGACGGCGATTTCGTAAATGGACTGGCCGTTGACGGTGGCGGCCACCTGGTCGGGCGGCGGCGGGGGCAGAGTGGGAGCCTTTGGGGCGGTGGCGGTGGTCGCCGGCGTGCCGCCCGACTGGGCCCACACCACGGCGCCGGCCACGCCCGCGCCCAGCACACATAGAGCAATCAGCAGACGCTTCTGTTTCGCCGACATTTCTCTCTCCTCGTTTCCGGGAAATGAGTCGTCTCTGTTCCGGCCCCGCCGGAGGTTTCCCTCCATTGAGCGGCCGCAAATTGTATCGTTTGATCGATGGTGCGCCGAGAGGAACATTTTTCACGGAAAGGCAGATCGGGCTGAGGAAAAATAAATCGACTGGGGTACTTTTCTTGCGCTGATCCGCCGTGGCCACTGCGTCAAAAGCCCGCTTGCTCTTTCTTACTGGCATGGTTCAAGAAGCTCTGTTTTTTGGGTTGCAGAGGCGCCCCGACCTCGGCAAATTTGGCGGTGGAGGAGGAGTTTTTGCCTCAAGCCTCACCGCCAACCACCGCCAACAGGACTTGCGGACCGCCAATTCCACCGCCAATGGCGGTGGAATTGGCGGTGCCTTTTGTAATTAAACCATGCTTTTTTACTTTTTGAGATGAAGAGCAAGAGGAAGAAAAACGAAACCGGCCTGCCCATATCGGCAGGCCGGATTTGTCCATAAGCCCGGTTATTTTCCCGGCTGAGGCGATTCAGGAAGCAGGGGAGGTTGAGGAAAACCGCCGCCACCAGGGAGACCGCCGGGTCCAGGCGGCACATTGGGAGGCGGAAAGGCCCCCGAAGGAAGACCGCCGCCGGGACCGCCAGGTCCAACCGGCAAATTAGGATCGGGAAAGGCGCCCGGAGGAAGACCGCCGCCGGGACCGCCACCACCTGGGCCTCGCGGAGGCCCAAAGCCGCCTGGAGGTTGAGGACCGGGACCGGGCCCCTTCGGTGTAAAATTGGGCCCCTTCCCCTGTGGGCCTCGCAGTTCCCGGCGGATACTCTGTACTTCCCGCAACATGTTGGTCAGATTCTGCTCGAGCGCAGCCAGGCGCTTTTCCAGATCGGGCCGGCCCTGGCCTTGTTGAATGACGATGATCTTCATGGCCCGTTCAAAGTCCTGAAGGGCTTTCTGGGCCTGATCCTTCGCCGTCTTCGCATGCTCCTTCTCCTTGATCTCCAATTCACGAATGACTTTCTTTTCTTGTTTCTTTGCTTCGAGCGCCTCGATCAGCAGCCTGGTCTTCCGCTCCAGGGCTTGTCGCTGCACTTCCAGATCCGTTTGCTGTTTTTGCAGGTCCGCTTGCATCTTCTGCAGTTTTTGCAGAGTTTCCAGAATGGACCGGTTGGGGTCCTCTTTGGTGGGCGGCTGCCCCTGCCCCCAGGTCGGCAGCCACGGGACGAGCAAAGCCGCCACCGCCAACAACAACAGAATTCCAGACGCCGTCAAGGATCGCGGCGTGCTGCCACGCATGATCATGGTCAATCTCCTTCGCAACAAATGGACGTGCCCGAAGCCGCTTGCCAGAACCGGCAGCGCCGGCCGGGCTTCCGCCAGAAAATCCACGGTTTCTACCAAAGCCAGGGCATAGGCGCGGGACGATTCCGGCAGCGCCCACAACACCCAGGCATCACAACATTCCTCTTCCGCTTCCCGAAGCTCCCGCACCGCCCACCACACCAGCGGGCACCACCAGTACAGGGCTAAGACAATCATTTCCAGGTAGCGCACCCAGGGATCTTTGCGCCGCAGGTGAGCCAACTCGTGGGCAAGCAAGGCGGAGCGCTGCTCGGCGTTGAGTCGATCGAGAAGATTGGCCGGCACCAGCAACCAGCGCGTCCTTCCAAGGACCGAGATCATTGGGGACATCGGCCCGCGAACGAGGCGAACCGCCGGACACCGCACCTGGAACTTGTCCGCCAACCTTCTGACTTCGTTTTGCAATTGCTCAGGAGCTGACCGGGCATGGGCCAACAGGCGACGGAAGCGTCCGAGCCGAACAACAGCCACAAAGAGCCAGCAGACCGCACCGATCAGCCAGATGCCGGCAGCAATCAGGAACCAATCGACAGGCCGGGATGGTTCGGTCATTGGCGTCGGAGGAACGACTGCCTTGCCGGCCTCAGGCTGAGGCGGCATTTCCGCCACTTCCCGTGGAGCCGCTTCCTCGATGATTTCCGGGACGATTGGCAATGCCTCCGCTGGAAAGTTCTCCTGGATCGGCGGCAAATCCGGCTCGGCCACGACCAATGCATCCGGTTTCTTGTCCGTCGCCTCGGCATGCGCAGACAAAAAGGGCATGGGCACAAAAAACAGCGGCGGCGTGATCAGCTTGATCAGAACCAGCAGCCAGAGAGCGTGCGTGAGGGCCGGCCGGCGAAAGGTGCGGCCGGTAACCACCGCCACCACCGCCAGCGCTGCCGCCATGGCGATGTTGCTCAGCCCAATTTCGATCAGCGCTTGCACCCGAAACTCCTATTTGTTTGCCCTGCCCCGGCGTTCTTTACCTTTTTCATCCTGCTCCAGCTCGGCGATGAGAGTCCGCAAGGCCTGGCGATCCTTGCTCGACAATTTGCCGGCTTGCACGAGGTGGGTCAGGAGGGGTGTCCAGGACCCGCCGCATAGCTTCTCGGCAAGCGTTTGTAGTCGCCGGCCCACCAGCTCATCCCGATCAATCTTCGGTGCGAACACGTGCACGGGGCTCTTGCGGTCGCGGCGCACACAGTCCTTCCCCTCCAGCCGCTCCAAGAGCTTTTGCACCGTGGCATAATGGGAAGCGCCGCCCTTGGGATAGAGCGCGTCGGTGATGGTGCGAATGGTGGCCGGGCCCTCCTGCCAGAGCACTTCCAGCACCGCCAGCTCGGCATCGGTAATGTCCTGCGGCGTTCGCGCCATGTCCGTTTGCCTCACAGACGCCATGTCTGAGCGTGAACCTAAGACATTCTGACTGATTTGTCAAGAAGAATTTGGTGGGTAAGTGGCGAATTGATGACTGGTGAGTTTCTCCCTTTCCGGAACTTGCTGTACCTCTTTCACCTGCGCATCCGGTATGGTATAAGAGATGATGGCGGAATGAGATGAACTGCTTTGCCCGAGGCCACCATGCAACAATTTGATATCGCATCCTTCAATCCACAGCCGGCCAGTGTCAATCCTTCGGACGCCAACATGTCGCCCGCCGAGGTGCTGCGTCAGATTCTGGAAGTGCAAAAGCAGCACCTGGCCCATGCCCAGGCGTGGGCGGCGGCCAACGATCCGGGAGCACGCTGGCGCGCCCTGGTCGCCCGCTGGCGTGCCGACTTCCCCGACCTTCCCGATACCTGCCGCGAAGTCTTGCCCACCCTGGAACGCGCTTATGGCTCGATCCTCGTGTCACTCGTCGAGGAATTGCGCCAGCAGGGCTACGAAGCCCTGGACAGCGAATTCGCCCTGCAGGATTTCCTCGATCGCTACGGCATGCGCCTGGGTCAGCTCGGCAACATCCTGAACCTGGTCGCTCCGCTGGCGGAGGCGGGACCACCGCAGAATGAGGCGTCTTAATGGTAGGGTGCGTTGGGTTTTCGGGCGACCAGAATCGCTGATTCAAGTCCAGGTTTCCTATCCGCCCGAAAACCCAACGCACCCTACGTCAACTCACCACTCACTACTCACCGGGCATTTTCTTCCGAACTGTACGGCCGTAGCCATTGGATGATCTCGATGCGGTTGCCGTCGGGGTCGGCGATGAAGAAGCGGTCGGCGCCGGGAATGGGCGTGGTTTCCAGGGTGGGTACATCATGGCGGTGGAAATGCTCCCGCGCTTCCCGGGCATTGGCCACGCGCAAGGCCACGTGTCGCGGGCTGATGGCATCGGGCATGTCTTTCAAAAGCAGATGCAGGTGTTGATCCCCCAGATCAAACCAGAGCACGACAAAGTCAAAAGTTCGCGGCTTGTTGATCTCGCGCAGGCCGAGGATATCGCGATAAAATCGCCGGCTGCGTTCCACATTGGTTATGATCACGGAACAATGGTCGATCTTGAGGATCGGTGGGGCCATGGGAACCTCCGCTGATGAGGCGAGCCGGGAGCGCGAGCGGCCGTAGGAATACCGGCATCTCTCCGGTCGCTCACGCTCCCGGCTCGCCGAGATGTATAAAATAAACATAGAAGGAGGGCTTGTCCATGAGCACAACCATTGATTTGACCCGGAAACACTGTGCCTCGTGTGAAGGAGAGGTGCCGGCCCTCACGGCCGACCAGATCCAATCGTACCTATCCGAAGTGCCGCAATGGAAATTGACTGCGGATGGCAAGCGGCTGCGGCGGGAATGGCGTCTCAAGGACTTCGTCACCGGGCTGGATTTCTTCCAGCGCGTGGGACTCATCGCCGAAGAGGAAGGGCATCATCCCGATCTGCACCTGAGCAACTATCGCCAGGCAGCCATTGAAATTTGGACTCATTCCCTGGGCGGACTTTCCGAAAACGATTTCATCCTGGCCGCCAAGATCGACAAGCTGCCGGTGGAGCTGAAAAAGTAAGCCGGTGTGGTTGCCTCAGAACCACCCCTTGTGGCGCAGCCATGTCTTTACCGCCTGCGTGAGCAGCACATAGCCGAGCAGGGTCAGGACCAGTAGCGGCCAGTACAGTTCCGGCAAAGGGGTGAATCCGAGCGGCTCCCCGATCGGGGAAATGGGCAGCCAGACGCCAATCATCATGATCAGCGCCGTCGTCACCAGGAGCGGCCAGCTGGCCAGACTCTCCACAAACGGAATCCGGCTCGTGCGGATGACGTGAATGATCAGGGTCTGCGTCAGAAGCGATTCCACAAACCAACCTGTTTGAAATAGCCTCACTTCGTGAGGCACTTCCGCCGCATCCGGGGGCGGCACGATCCAGCAGTGGAAGACGAACAGCATGATGAAAAACGTGGTGTAATCGAAAATCGAGCTGCACGGCCCGACAAACAGGATGAATCGGGCGATCTGACCCATGGACCAGGGCCGGGGTTTGGCCACTTGTTCGGGGTCCACGTTGTCGGTCGGGATCGGCACCTGGGAGAAATCGTAAAGCAGGTTATTGGTGAGAATCTGGATCGGCGCCATGGGGACGTATGGCAGGAAGATGCTGGCCCCGACCACGCTGAACATGTTGCCGAAGTTGGAACTGGCCCCCATGCGGACGTACTTGAGGATATTGGCGAAAATCTTGCGGCCCTCCAGGACCCCTTCCTCCAGAACGAGCAGGTTCTTTTCCAGGAGGATCAGGTCGGCGGATTCCTTTGCGATATCCACTGCGGTATCGACGGAGATGCCGACGTCGGCGGCCCGCAGAGCAGGGGCGTCGTTGATGCCGTCGCCGAGAAAACCGACCACGTGGCCGGCGCTCTGCAGCGCCTTGATGATCCGCTGCTTGTGGCTGGGAGTGAGCCGGGCGAACAGGGTGGCCTTGGCCGCCGCGATCGCCAGCTCCGCATCGGACATCGTCTCCACCTGATTGCCCAGAAGGATTTGATCGGTGGCGATGCCGACCTCGTGACAGATTTTCTTGCTCACCAGCTCATTGTCGCCGGTCAGCACTTTCACCGAGACGCCGTGTTCCTGCAGGGTGGCGATGGCCCGCCCGGCCGTCTCCTTCGGAGGATCGAGAAACGCCACGTAGCCCTTCAAGACCATGTCCTTTTCGTCCTCCCTTCCGTAAGCCGGCTTGCCTTCCAGGTCTTTGAAGGCCAGAGCCAGGACACGAAACCCTTCCGAGCTGAGGCGTTCGTATTCCTCCTTCAAATCCTGCAACAGAACCTGCTCGATGGGCAGCTGCTTGCCCTCCAGCTCGAAGGTGGTGCAGCGTTTGATGATCTCCTCCGGGGCGCCTTTGCAGATGAGCCGGTGGACCTGCTGCGGCGTCTTCACCACCACCGACATGACCTTGCGGGAAAAATCGAAGGGGATTTCATCGACCTTGGCGTAGTCCTGAATCGGCAGTTGCTGGTGGAAGGGCTCCGCATAAGAGAGAATGGCCCGGTCCAGCAGGTTTTTCAGCCCCGTCTGGAAATGGCTGTTGAGGAACGCAAGCAACAGCACGCTCTCATCCTCTTCCAGGACGACGTTGCAATGCCGTTCCAGGATGATCCGGTCCATGGTGAGAGTGCCGGTCTTGTCGGTGCAGAGAATATCCATGGCTCCGAAGTTCTGGATGGCGTTCAGCCGTTTGACGATGACCTTTCTCTTGGACATGGCGATGGCGCCCTTGGAGAGGCACACGGTAACAATCATGGGGAGCATTTCGGGGGTCAGGCCGACGGCCACGGCCAGGGCGAAGAGGAACGCTTCCTTCCAATCTCCCTTGGTGATACCGTTGATGAGAAATACCAGGGGCACCATGACGGCCATGAAACGGATCATCAGCCAGGTGAAATGGCTGATGCCGCGGTCGAAACTGGTCGGCGCCTGCCGGCCCACGATGGCGCTGGAAATGGTCCCCAGCAAGCTCCCCCGGCCGGTGGCCACGATCACCCCCTGTGCCGAGCCGCTTTCCACGCTGGTTCCCAGGAAGCACACGCCTTTCAGTTCCAGCGGGGATTTTTTTGAGCAGTCTTCGCGCTCGGCGAATTTCTCCACCGGAAACGATTCACCGGTCAGGCTGGCCTGGGTGATGAACAGATCCTTGCAGGAAAGGAGACGCAGGTCGGCGGGGATCATGTCCCCGGCCGATAGCAGGACCACATCGCCCGGGACAAGCTGACCGATGGGAATCTCGCGAGGCTTCTCCTGACGCACCACCGTCGCCGTGACATTGATCATGGCCTTAAGCTTGGCTGCGGCCGTATCGGCACGGGCTTCCTGGACAAAGCGCAGAAGTACTCCCAGGGCAACCATGATGCCCATGACCACGGCCGCCTTGACATCGCCCGTGAGGATCGAGATGACAGCCAGGACCAGAAGCAGGATCACGAGCGGGTTGATCAAGGCATGTCCGAGCAAGCGGAGTCTGTGAAAGCGCGCCTCTTCGGCAACAAGGTTTGGACCATGTTCATGCAGACGCTCGACCGCTTTCTCCTCGGAAAGACCGGATGGAGAAGTTTGCAACCGGTCCAAGGTTTCTTTCGCCTCGCAAGAAGCGCATTCCAATAGAAGCGGCGAAACCTGGGCGGCGCCGGGTTTCAAAGCGGGTGCTTTGATCTTCGGAAGAAGGGGCATTCCGGGATTCTCCGATCGCCAGATAAATGTAGCCGAATTCGTGAGAATTCGGCCACGCTATGAGAGTGGTGTAGTCCTTCGTGAGCCAAATTCCAAGCATGCGTGTGAAGAAACGGTGAATGGCATTAGCGGATGGGCAGGCGGACGTAGAGAAGCGCAGGTCCGGCTTGCTGGAGCCGTTGCCAGCGAGGCGATTCCTCCACGCGCGCGAGCAGGCCGGTCTGATCGTGGAAGGTGCCATCCAGAACCAGGAAATCGACCCGGTAATCGTCGAGGATCTTATCCCAGCCGGCGTGACCCTTGGTCAGCGTCGAATATTCTTCCCAGACCTTGTCGGGATAAATTTCCACCCGGCCATCCATGAACACTTTGTAATTGGGAGAAAAGGACCAGGTCAGATACTCACCCCATTCCAGGCGCGCAAAGATTCGGCCTTTCGGGGCAAGCCCGGCCAGCCGGTGATGGACGGTATCCAGTTCCTCCTCCGTGCGCGGCGTCGCCAATCGTCCGGCGAGGACCGGATTGTAAGGCTGCAATCCGGGCAAGCTCATCACAAGCAGAACCAGGATCGCACCCAAAACCAGGGCGGCATCCCAGGCCGGCGCCGGCTTTTCCTCCGAATCACGAGATTTCGGCCAAAGGTAAACGATCAACATCGCCGCCAGGGGAGCCCAAATGATCAACCACCAGGCCACCATGCGAACCCATAGACAGGCCAGCGGCAAAAAACAGCCGACCAGGATCACTTCCTTGGCAGCCGGTTTGCGGCCGCGCTGGATGCTGGCGACGACCAGGCCGATCATGATGATCAATGAAACAAGCCCGAACTTGCTGATCCAAAAGTCCAGCGTGGGTGGGCCCCATTCGTCGATACCCCGTGCCGAGGCAATTCCCGAAGTTTGCCGGACATATTCATAGATGCCCCACCCATAGGGATTGATCAGCGTGGCCAGCAGGCTGACGGCCAGGCAAATTGCCAGTCGCCATGTTGGTGGATTGTTGAACAATCGCCCCGCGCGCCAACCGTGCCAGGCGGCGGTCAAACCAAAACAACCGATGAGCATGAGCCCGGCCGGAAAGGCGCCGTGCAGATTGGTCCACAATGCCAGAATGAAGGGAGGAACTAGGAGCCAGGCCGGCCGTTCTTCCGACCGGTCCAGCACATCATAAAGAAGAACAAACAGCAGCAAGGAGAATGTCTGTGGCCTGATCGTCAGGATTTGCCAGAGGCCGAAGAAGGTGAAGATGCCGAGAGCCGCTGCCACCGGCAGCGATCCCGATTTCCGCCAGCACAGGCAGACCAGCATGCTCAGGGTCAGGGCAAGGAGCAAGGCATTGGTCACGCGGACCAGGTCCATCCCACCCCATTGATAAAGGTGATAGTAAGCAACCTGCGAAAGCCAGTTCAAATCCTGAAACGATTGTCCCGGAATGGTGAAGGTGAACTGGTCGTGATCGACGAGCCGGCCTTCTTCCACCATGGCCCGGCCGCGTGCCAGGTGATGCCAGAAGTCGGCCAGGTAGTTGCGATCCGCCATCAAGGCAATGAACACCAGGGCCGGCACAATGGCCAGGCGAACCCAGGTATTGGTGGGCAACCAATTACGAAACCAATTGGTCATAAGAAACTATAGCATACCCGAACCGGGCGAGCGTCGAGGCGTAAGCCCGACGTGGAAATCTCTCCCCGCGTCGGGCTTACGCCTCGACGCTCGCCACTGGTTATTTTTGCCCTTGCATTTCGCTCCGGATCGGCGTATCTGACCGGCCGTTGCCGAATTGCTTCCTGCTTCACCTGCCTTGCGTGGCCGTTCCCATTTTCCAAG
>Ga0066903_100004767_pt1 | contig 11563 bp, 14 predicted proteins | sample PanSoiMetaGPlot1_FD_67491 | JGI IMG/M metagenome (GOLD analysis project Ga0066903, IMG submission 67491) | Tropical forest soil microbial communities from Panama analyzed to predict greenhouse gas emissions - Panama Soil - Plot 1 (version 2) | ecosystem: Environmental > Terrestrial > Soil >...
GCCCGAAGGTTCAGCGGAAGGCGGCAGCCTTCGCGCGGTGACACGAGCCGGATGAATCGAGAGGTTCACGTCCGGAATCTGTGAGGGGCTCGGGGTGAAATTCCCTGGGCCTACTCGGCAATCGCGTCTTCTTTGGCAAGTGCAAAGGACGTCTGCTCACCACTAATGAGCAGACCAAAACATCCTTTGATCCCTCATTGGTTGCCCTTTGCTCGATACGAAATCTTGGTGATCGAGCGGAAGGCCGGAAGCGGCGCGTTGATTGCCGCTTGGGTCATCCGTCGCCTTGCGAGCGTTCCTGCGAGTCGCGATTGCAGCCCTGCGCGTGCGTATGCCACGCCGAAAATCGGCAATGATCATTTCCAGCCGCGCGCCTGCATAAGCCATTGCGAGCGAAGCCACCGCTACGGGCACATACGTCAGGCCCGCATAGATCGGGATGAAATGGCACAGAAACAGGCGTAGCTCATTGAGCCGAGCAAGGTGTCGGCGCGACTCCAGCACTCGCCGACCCCTAAGTCTGCAGGGGCGACCCGCACTGGCGGGAACGAGCCGGCCTGCAGCACGGTGTTGCCGGTGATGCAGTTGATGGCCATCTACGCCGCCAGTTCTTTGATGCCGAGATAAGAGTTGGCAACGCCGCCCATGTTTCGGATGCTGGCCGTGCCGTTAAATGAAGTGGTGCCAGCCGCGGTACCCCCGGCGCGCATCTTGAACGTCGTCGATGAGGTCGTGCCCGCGAGCAGCCAGTGGTTTATGGCCAAGGTCAGTGAGCCATTTGCGAGATTGGAATTGTGCGAAAATAAGGCCTGCAGGGCGTTCGTAGTCGTGTCCTGGTACAGTCCCATCTGAATCGGCACCGCACCGCTGTTCGACCCGAACATCTTCACTTCGATGTCGAGCACATTGGCGGATGACGCTGGCGTAATCGCTTGCGTCATATACTGGTCGCCCTGGGTGTTTGACGGGATGGAATCGCCGCCCGGCATGGTCGTGGTGCCGGTGCCGAGCGCGCCGGTCAGGTTGCGCTGCCGCTGCACCTCCATCCCCGGCAGCGGCGTCGAGCCCGGCTGATAGAGCTGCATGCGGGTCGCGAGCACGTTCCAGGTGCCCGCGGTCGCCAAAGTGCCGCCGCTTTCCCACGTCGCATAGCCGAGCGGCACATACGGCACGTTCGATCGCCCCGTGGTGCTGTACGCGGTCTGCGCCGCGGAAGCGCCCGACGCCGCCGACGTCGTGATGATCCCCCAGCCGCGCAGCGGGTAGATGCCGGTGACATTCGTCCCTGCCCCGGCCCCCGCCGCCATCGACACGCAGTTGATGACGAACAGCTCGACCGTCCCGGCATTGTCGAGCGCGCTGATCCACACGCGCCCCGGCGTCGCATTCAGGAAGCCGATCGCCTGGCCGGACGGAATCGTGATCGACAGCGCAGCCGTGACGGTGCGGACCGTGTAGTCCCCGGTCGTGGCGGTAACGTCACGGAACAGGACGTAGACCGGGTCTGATGCGCTCGGATCGTTGCCGGCGAGGTTCTTGAGCGCGAAGGTCTGCGCGTTACCGGCTTGCGATTGAACGATCGTGCCGTTGAGCATGAGGGCGGTGAACGGGATCGCGGTGTTGCCAAGCTCCATGGCCAGCACGGCGCCGCTCGCGAGCTGGGTCGCCGTGATCGTGTTATTGGCGATCTGCGTCGCGGTGATCGTATTAATGGCGATCTTCGCCGCCGTCACCGCCTGCGTCGCGATGGTGCCGGTGCCGCCGCCCGAGGCAAACGACACATCGCCCGAGCCGAACGCCGGCAGCGCCGCCGCCGGGATATCGCCTGATGCGATCGCGCGGAACGCCGCTGCCGCCGCCGGTCCGCTCGCCGGCCCGGCAAAGAACGTGTTCGCCGTCCTGGTGCCGAACCCGATCACCGAGTTGACGAAAGTGAGGTTCGATGTCCCGAGCGTAATCGGGTCGGCCGTGGTGAGCTGAAAGCCGAGGCCGTTGTTCACGGTCCCCTGCACCACCATCACCTGCAGGCCGTTCGCGAACTGCGAGTTGCTCTGCGCATCGATCGCCCGGGTCCACGGGCCCGAATGCGCGTTATAGATGCCGTTGGCGGTGGCGTCCGTCTGGTCCTTGACCAGCATGCGGTTGCCATCGGCCAGCGCCACGCCGTCGATCGTCTGCAGCCCCGACAACGTGATATTGCTGCCCGTCGTCGCGACTCTGACAGGCGCCTTCCAGGCAAGGTCCGGGTTAGGATTGGTCGCGATCGGCGGATCAGCGGCCGACAGGACATTGCCGCGCATGTCGATGGCGGCCATCAGACGAGGCCCCATCCATCGAGCTCGCCGCTGCGGTCGCCGGATTTCATGTCACGCCACCGCGCTCGGCCGCAGCCAGTAGTCGATGCCGCGCTCCCGCTTCACCTTCTGCTCATCCCCATCGCGGTACTTCACGTTGCCGGTTGCGCCGGCTCGCCGGCACCGGGCAGCGTTCCAGCGCTTGGCTCCGCCAACGGTACCTCTTGTGGCGCAGCTGCCGGCGCTGCCGGTGGAGAATAGGAAGGCTCCGATGCCAGCGATCGCTCAAGAGCCTGCCGATAGGCGCGTTGATTGGCTTCGGAGCCCCAGTATTTTCCCGGCTCCTCCTTCAGCATTGTCTCGTACTTCGCGACGTCCCTTTGCGCGGCTTCCCTGTCGGCTCGCGCAAGCGACCGCCGAGCCTCCGGCGTCAGATCGCCAAGCAGCTCACCGAAGACCTGTTGCTCGTGCGCCGCCTCGTCCGGACCGCCGATGGCACGCAGCGTCCAGTCGATGAGATGCGCCGGTGTGCCGATGTTGCGCATGAAGTCTGCAATGTAGAGAAACGCCTGTTGCGGACCGAGTTCGGTGCTTCGAGCGAGTTCGTGGAGCAGCGGTTCGATTCGGCTCTGCAGTTGCGGCTCCTTCTCCGCCTCCGCCACCAGCGCCCGTGCGGCGCTGCGTTCGTGTGGAGCAAACAGACGATCGATGAGATCGCCGTACCGCCCGGGCGGCTCGGCGCCTCTGGGCTCCTGTGTGCTGTCTTGGTCAGATCCGGCCGCCTCGCTCAAAAATGCCATGCCGTCATCGACCACTCCGCCCATCAGGCCGAACCCCTCGGTTGCTGTGCTCGCGAGCAGCTCACGGCCTTGCTCTGGCGAAAGCTCTCCGGCAACCACACGTCCGTTGATTGACGCAGCTTCGTGCAGCAACGCTTCGATGCGGTTCGCGACACGCGGCTCGGCGCCGAACCGTTCGACAAATGAATTGGCGAGAAGACGGTCGCGAGGCTTCAGGAACAGTCGATCGATTAACGCGGTGTAATTTGACATGCGAGCCTCACGCCGCCGCAGCCGTTGTCGCCCTGGCCAGTTCGCGCAAGGCCTCGATGTGAGGATGGGCGTGCGGATAGTCGCGCAGGATCGAAACCAGCACGAAGTCGGCTAATTCACGGTAGTGCTGCCGCAGCTGCCGACGCAGTCCGACAAGAAACGCAGCCTCGTCGCCACGACCTAACCGCATTATTGACCCGGTCAGCATGGTCTCGACTTCCGAGGTATACATCACCGCGCGCTGAGCCTCGGGAATGCCGAGCCGCTCCTGCGCCGCCAGCCGGGTCCTGGCGAGCTCGTACAGATCGCCGGCAATGTTCGCTGCGCGCACCGCGCCGTCGGTGGCAACCAAGCCGACGATCATGTCGGTCGTTAGCGGCTCGGGCTCGACGAGGCCCAACTCTTCCGCGCTCACCTCGTGACGCACCAACAGAGTGGTGCAAGTCCAAGCCTGCTTATGCCGCCAATCGGGAAACAGGGTTGCAACCGCGTTCGCGACCGCGCCCTCAACTGCCGCGGCGGGAATCGATTCCGGCGCGCCTCCCCTGCAGATGCTCCAGCGACCGGCCCTCGCCGTCCGCTCCGGGCAAACGATGGTCACCGGCTGAAGCGCCCGGAATTTCTCCTCGAGCTCGTCTGCTGGCGTCGTCCACAGTGGTTCCGTGCCCCAGGCCCCGATCGTCAGAGCGGCGCCCTGCCGGAAATAATACGCCGCAGTACGGGCGAGGACCCCGATCTGCCCTGCGCCTTGCTTGCGGAAGAAGCCGGCATTTGCGGACAGGTTGAATTCAGTCCAGCCGAGCAAGCCGGAATCGCCGCACGGGGCAACGGGCGGGTCCTTCCAAATCAGTACGTGGTCGGCCATCGTGCGCCTCAGAGCGGCAGAAGGTTGAAATTCGCCATCAACGCGTTGAGGCGGCCCTGCAGTTGCGCTGTCGTCATCGGAGTGGTCCCGGTGCTCGCTCCCGGCACCGCCGAGAACTTCGCGTTGAACGGCGTGCCACCAACGAAACTGCTCGGCGCCGCCGCCTGCATGGCGCTGATGGTGTTTTCAAGCAGCACGAGGCCGCTCAGATCGAAGGTCGGGGTAGCCATATCGTCGTCTCCTATGTCGCGTCCGATCAGGCCGACGCGGTCACCATCGAGGCGAGGTGCCTTTCAGCAGCCTCCTTGCTATCGAGGTTGCGGGTGACGAGCACGCCGTCGGCGATACGCCGCACGCACCATCGATCGGCTGGGCCCATATAACGGACCTCGTGTTCGGCGGGCGCGAGCTCGCTCTCGACGGCTTCGAGGTCTATGCGGCGCAACACGAACTGCGAGACCGCCCGCACCAACAGTTCGGCGCCGTTGCTTCTTTTGCATGTGCGGCAGGACTTAAAATTAGTGGTGTTCCTGCTTGCCGGCATACTGGTTATGTTGGGCGTGGTCGCGGACGTGCTAGTGGATCGAGTTCGCTAGTCAAGATGGTTAAATTTCAAACTGAGACACTACCGGGATTTTCCGGGCCGCCATCGGCGCCCGGTGACTGGCCCCTTTTTGAAGCGGTCATCGACGACACCCGCCCCGCGTGATCCACACGACGCGATAGGCCAGCGAATCGAGGCCGCCCCGCTGTGCCGCCGCGATGATCCGATCAAGAAAGGCCTGCAGGCCTGCGCTCGCATCATACTCGATGCCAAGCCGGCGCGACGCCAGCGTCACCACGCGGCCGACGCGGCGGACCACCTCGATGTCTTGCTTATCCATGACGGCTCCTGCTGTGTATGAACCAAAGCACGCGGTAGGTGCGCTGGTCGAGGCCTCCGCGCTGCGCCGCAAGCAGCACGCGGTGGCATCGCTCCTTGATCCCGAGCGCCGAAACCTCCGCCAAGCCGAGCGTGTATTCCGCCCTCGCCAGGACGACGGCCATCGCGCGCGCGGTAGCGGTCACATCAGTCATTTCCACCCCACGCAGTCCCGAAGCGAGTGCCCTTGATCAAGCCCGTGATCCGCCACATGTGCCCATACGTTTCAGGGCTCAGACCGCCATTCTGCGAGGCTGCCAGAACACATTTGCACCGCTCGAACAGCGGCTTTTCCTCATCGCAGGGAATACCCAGCTGGCGTTCCGCTTCGGCAATCAGCCAGAAAATGCGCCGCACGAGTTCGATGCTGCTCATCTCCTTCCTGGGTTCAGCCATCGACATCACCATCGCCCCGACTTCCGAAGATCGCTTCATAGAGCGAAGGCGGAATCAACTCGCCAGATCCCACGATGGCTTTGACCCGCTCGACATCGGAGCCGGCCCCCTCGGGAAGGCTGACCTCGACCTCGGCCTGCCGCAACAGATCCTTGACGCGTGCGGCCACCTCGGGCGGCGTCAATGGCGGCGGCACTATGGTCGTCTTGATCGGGCCGCCGTTCTTGCCGGTGAGCTCGGCGCGAGTCGGGAACAGCCGGAAATGCCGCCCGAGATCGACCAGGGCCGCCCGCTTGTCGCATAGCTTGAACCTGGTCTTGACGATGACGGCCGGCTCCGCGTCCTCGCGCTGCTCGGTACGCGTCTCAACCGTGATCTCGCCCACCGCAGCGGCCTGGTCGCGCGTCATGCCGGAAAAGTCGGTGCGCGGCTGCCCCTCGCCGTCGATGGTGACGTAATCGAGGATGTTGGCGAAAGCGAGCTTGCGCAACTCGCTCAGCACGTTGGCCGCCGTCAGCGTAACCACCTCAGCAGCTTTGGCCTTCAACTCAGCAATTCGCGCCGCAACGTCAACATTTCTCAGCAAACGGCTGGCAGCGGTCTCCGCCGCGTGGATGTCCTCTATGACGTGGTCACGGTACCAGCCGGCGGCCAGCCGCTTTACGAAGTCGGCTACGGCGGCGACCGTTACGCATCGGCCACTTCAAACTTCCTTCGCAAGACCAACACACGAGTCCAGCCCGTCATGCGGCACCGCGATATCATGTGATGCGGCGATATATATCACGTCGAACGCCACGCCTACCACGAAGCCGCGGTTCCGGAGCAACTCGCCACGTCCACGATGGTCTGCATGCACGGACGCTCACCGGGTCCAGTAATGGTGGTCGGGCTAGATGAGTATCCTGAAACGATCGCCTTCAGGCGGGCCGAGCACCGCGCGCTAGCTTTTGCGGAGCGGCTCTCGCCGTAACGGCGAGAAGCGCTTGTATCACGCGCTGCCACGCGCCCCGCAATTCCACGAATGGCTGGCCACCTCCAAGATGGGCGCGATTAAGGCGCCGCTCGGCGGTCCACCGGTTCTCCACACGCATTGCGCTTGGCTTCAATCGCGTCCGCCTCAGCCGCGCAGTTGGTCGCCTCCGGAATCGATCCGCTATTTTCGAAAAGCCGATCATCCGGCTGTATACACAGCTGGCGGCGCAAATCGCCGAGGTGCAGCGGTCAGCGACGCAGACTCCTACCTGCTGATCCGCGGTCCGGGTCGCCACGCATTCCTCGCCGACTCGGATTTCACCGCGGAATTGCTCGGATTCTCTGCTTGACACCAGTCGAGTCGCTTGGCGCAACAAACGAGGGCAGGTTAATCTGACGTGCGTCACAGTGATGTCTATCGGGGCTGTTCATAATGTCCGAGGCAGACTCAAGCGCGGGCCACAAGCTCAACGTTTTCATCTCTTATAGTCGCGATGACCTGTACTTCGCCGATCAACTCGATGCGGCTCTCAAGCTAGCTGGTTTCGCCACTGCCCTCGACCGCCACGGCATCTCTGGCGGAGAAGACTGGCGACGTAGACTCGGCGCGCTGATCCGCGACGCAGACACCGTGGTGTTCGTGTTGTCACCGGCCTCGGCCACTTCGGAGATCTGTGCCTGGGAAGTTGCTGAGGCGGCCAGCCTCAACAAGCGTATCATCCCCGTGCTGTCGCGACCCCTCGAAGGGGTTAGTCCACCACGACAGCTCGCGGACCTCAACTATATTTTCTTTTATGATGAGCCCAAGTCGCCGGGTTCGGGCTTTGGCACCGGACAGGTGCGGCTCGTGACAGCGCTCAACACCGACCTCGAATGGCTACGCGAGCATACTCGGCTCTTGCAACGCGCGACGGAGTGGGACACCGGCGGTAGGCCGGAGAACCGGCTCCTGTCGGGCGGTGATATCACGGGAGCGAAGGCCTGGGCTGCACGTCGGCCGAAGGATGCGCCGGAGCCGACCACTCTGCATCTGGACTTTATCCGCACCAGTGAAGAGGTGGAAGAAAAACGGCAAAACACCGAGCGCCACCGATTGGAGGAGGTAGCGTCCGCGCAGGCTGAGCGAGCCAAGGCGCTCGAAGAAAGGGAGATTGCGCAAATTCATGAGGCCGAGCAGGCACGGCGCGTCGTCCGGCGCACTTTGGCAGGACTGGCGGTCGCGCTGCTATTGGCGGTCGTGGCTGGGGCCGCTGGCTTGTTCGCATGGCAACAGCAGCAGGTGGCTAGCACTGAAAGGGATCGCGCAAGGGGGGCCTTGGCCCGGGTGCTGGCGGACCGGTCTTGGAGTGCGCTGTCTGCAGGCAACAAGGACCTCGCGATCCGGTACGCATTATCAGGCTGGCGCGTGGCGCCGGGCAACGCTGCCTACTACCGGGCGCCACTAGCTCAAGCACTGATGCCAAACATCGCTCCATCATCTGTCCATCGTCTTCATGACGGACGCTTGACCGCGCTCGCGGCTAGCGGGAAGTATCTAGTTTCCGGTGGCGAAGACGGCAAAATTGTTCTCCTTGACGCTACTTCCGGAAACCTGATTGGGAGCGCGCCCAACGCCGGGGCTGCCGTTAGGGCGGTGTTCGTTGAGCCGTCTGGCGAAAGGGTCTTGATTGTCACCGATGACGCCGGCATACGGATCCTGGACGTGGCAACGCGGCAGCCCCTCTTGGACCTGAGAGGGCATGCAAACACGATAGTTGGCGTGACCTTTAGTCCTGATGGCAGGCGTCTCGCGACTGCCTCTTACGAGAGCGTGAGGCTTTGGGACTTATCGACCGGAAAACTTCTCGCAACGTTGCTCGGGCATCAGGCCACGGTTGAGGCCCTGGTCTTCAGTCCAGATGGCCGACTGCTGGTCACTGCAAGCGGAGATAACACGACGAAAATCTGGGACCCCGCCACCGGCAGAGAACTCGGCAGGTTGGTTGGGCATGCCGCTGCTGTCACGTCAGTGGCCTTCTCACCAGACGGCCACTTCATACTGACGGGCTCTGATGATCGAAGCGTTATCGCATGGGATGCGAGCCAGAGTTTTCAGCTCTCGAAGAAGCTCAGCAATCATGCGGCGGGGGTGCAGGCGGTTTCATTCGGCTCTGACGGGTCGCGCGCCTACGTAATCGACGTTGCCGGCAATGCTTATATCTGGGACTGGCGCAACGAGCGCATCATTGTGGCTACCGCGCGCGGATCAGACCAGTTCGGCTTCGCATCGTTCGGTCTCGGAGGTACGCACGCCGCAATTACTGGGGAGGGCGGCGTGCTCCGACTCTGGGATTCAGAGGCAGCTCGGATTGTCACGGAGTTGAGGAGCGGCGAAGAGGCCAAGGTGTCGACTCTTCTGTGGTCTGGGCATCAATTAATTGTTGGCGATGAGTCTGGCGCACTCGCGATTTACGATTTGGCCAGCGTGACGCTGCCCATTGAGCACTTAGCAGCACGGGCATGCGCCAAGGAGCATTTGTTTGTGCCGCGCTTCACATGGATGGAATCCGCGACTGATCCACTCATTCGGGAGGTGTGGGATCCTCAGGGGAATAGTCGCTCGGTTTGTGAGTGACCGACGGGTGAGCATTACCGCCCCCAGACCACCTGGGGCAGTACTGCCTTTTCCAGATGTCAACTGTCCTCCCTAAAGCGACCGAGCGAAATGACCGCTTGGTCGCTGGGGCAAATATCTGCAATGGGTCGGGGGCTGCCGCCGCGCCTCCGTTGGCATCACGACCGGTGTAGCCCAGATAGCTGCCGAGTTGGCGGCGCAATTAGCGCGGCTCACGTGACCGCTGGCCATAATGCCCCTCCGCGAATCCAGTGTCTTCGGGCCGGCGCCCCGGGGCCAGGCCGTCCGCTGGTCCTTCGAGCCGCCCGGATTGTTGTAGCCTGAGTTCAGTTGTGCCAGCGGCGATCATGACGACGTCGCGGGCACACGTTCCGGTCGACTACAGCCGCTCCCGCGGCCGCTCGAAATCGTAAGGGGCGAGCACCGCCCTGCATGCCGCGCGGGTCCGCGGCGCGAGCAAGGACGGTATAAACATTGTCCAGTCACATCCCCATCACCGTCGACCCGTCGGCCTGCCGCGGCGCAGCGCCGGTGTCGGTGCCAAGCGAGGCGGGATCTGTCGGATCGGCCGGCCCGAGAGCGGCGCACGCGTCGTCGCTCGTCATCGCGGGCAGAGCAGGCGGCTCATCTGCGGCGATCGAGCGCTCAAGCGCCTGGCGGTAAGCGGCCTAGTTTTCCCGTCGCCAGTATTCCGAGGACGAGCCTCGGCAAGATGAAATGCACCTCGGGAGGTTTGACTGTACACGACGTACTTCCGAGGGGCGGGAAAGGCTTCGTTGGCAAGCCATCCGCCCCAGTTGCGGCTGAAGCCGGCACCGGCAAGAAGGATATAGGACATGCAAAAATCGCCTCCTGCAAAGTTTTTTTGAAATAACCGTCCATACGGGACCCGTTAATATGCAAATGTCCGCAATTTGGCGGTCCTTTTTTTCACGTATTCCGCAGCGACTTTGGTTTGTCGTGAGGAAGTAACGATGGTAGGTAGGGAGGGCATCGGCGATTGCGGCAGCGGATCACGGCTCTGGATGCTTCCAGCCGTTGCAATGTGCCAGTTCGTGGCGCGCAACGCCGGGATCATCTACACGGATAACAAAGCATCGCCCCACGACGCGATAGGCGCAGCCGACCATCTTGCGCGCAGGCTTGACACCCGCGGCCCGGCAGCGTCGGTCTACCTCCTGCGCCGATCCTTTATCGAGCGGCAGCACGGTCTCGAGCCGATCAGACCACCGCACGAACTGCGGTGGCGGCTCCACATTTTTTTGCCCTACGAAGCGACTCGATCCTGTAGGGAGTCGAAAGTCAGGCCTCGGCTGCCGCTGCCACGGTGGCGCTGCACCGAGCGTCGTCGTCACCACTGACATCGCCTGAATCCATGGCGGCGGCTTTGGCGCAATCGGCGGTGCGATGGTCGATGCAAGTTTGATGGTTCCAGGCAACTCAGTCGAGGCCCAGAACTGCCACGTCCATGACTCTATCAGTGACCACGGCATCCAGGACCACCACACCGGCACGGGAGGCCAGGACCACAAGGGTCGTGCCGGCACGTCGGGGGGCATTGGCACCTTCCAACACTTGTCCGGCGAGCTTTTCAAGATGATGGCCGGCGTCGATTTGGTCCACGTGCCATATCGTGGTGCGGGATTCGCATTGACAGACTTGGTTAGCGGACAAGTGCAAATGATGATTGATTCGATAACCTCGTCGATTGAGCACGTCAAAGCTGGCAGATTGCGAGCACTGGGGGTGAGCAGCGCGACGCGCTGGGATATGCTGCCGGAAATCCCAGCCGTGGCAGAATTTTTGCCCGGTTACGAGGCCGTCGGGTTTGGCGGCGTTATGGCGCCGAGGGGCACACCTGTCGAGATCATTGAAAGGCTAAACAGAGAAATTAATGCAGGTCTACAAGATCCCGCGGTAAAAGCGCGCTTCATGGAGTGGGGTATGGCGGTGATGCCTGGCTCGCCCGCGGACTTTGGCAAATTCTTCGCGCAAGAAATCGAGAAATGGCGCAAGGTTGTGAACATTTCTGGCGCAAAAGCCGAATGATCGGCGTGTGGGAATTTTGTTCCAGTGGCGCAACCTGGTCGCCGCGAGTTCCGCTTAGGGCATTAAGAGTCGCGCCGACGCGTCCGCTGACGTTCAATGGCATGAGTTGACGCTCGAATTCTGTACTTGCTACAAGCACACTTCCCCATCGGCGCACTTACTTTCTTTAGGGTGAGCCTTTGGCGCTGCTTACTACGGCTTGTCCCTCCGCTTTATCGCCAGCATGTCAATCGGCTTGCAAATTTGACCCCTGATCGGCGTCCAATTTTGACCCCTTTGTTCGACGAGTCCGGGCGGTAGCGCTCGCGCCGTCGGAGCTGGTGGGGGTTGCGGAGGCGGCGCGAGCGCGGGTTGTTGGGCGATCGTCGGCGCGGCTCTTGAAGCGCCAGCTGTCAT
>Ga0066903_100004768_pt1 | contig 11563 bp, 12 predicted proteins | sample PanSoiMetaGPlot1_FD_67491 | JGI IMG/M metagenome (GOLD analysis project Ga0066903, IMG submission 67491) | Tropical forest soil microbial communities from Panama analyzed to predict greenhouse gas emissions - Panama Soil - Plot 1 (version 2) | ecosystem: Environmental > Terrestrial > Soil >...
CAGCTGTTCGCTTCGGCTGACGAAGAGCCCATCCCCGGCGATCACGAGTCCGCCTGCCCGCCGTTGCGCCAGCGATGTGAAGACCGCATCGAAACTCCCTTCAGTGCTCGCATGCACAACATGGAGCTGCCGTCCAAGGATGCGGGCCGCTGCGTGCAGATCTCTCGATTGGGATTCGGCAGCGGAATTGGTCGGATTGATGAGCACTGCAATTGCCGTCGTCCTGGGCAGGACCTCGTGCAACAGTTCCAGCCGCTTCGGCAGCACTTCCGTGTTCAAGCTGGTCACGCCGGTGAGGTTGCCGCCCGGCCGGCTCAGGCTGGCGACAAATCCGAGCTGGACCGGGTCGCCGCCGGTCGCGAAGACGGTGGGAATGGTTGAGGTCGCAGCCTTCGCTGCAAGCGCGACAGGGAGAGCTCCGGTCGCGACCATTACGGAAACCTGACGGCGCACGAGATCGGCCGCCAATGTCGGCAGCCGATCGTATTGGTCCTTCGCCCAGCGGTATTCGATCGCGACGTTGCGGTGTTCAAAATAGCCGCTTTCGTTCAGGCCCTGGCGGAATGCCGCCACGTTTTCTTGGAGCGCCTCAGGCCGTGTTGAACTAAGATAACCGACGACCGGCATCGTCGGCTGCTGTGCGCGTGCCACGAGCGGGACACTGGCAGCGGCGCCGCCGAGGAATGCGATGAACTCCCGCCGTCTCATTCGATCACCTCGTCGGCGCGTGCGCGCAACGTCGGCGGAATAACTAGGCCGATCGCTTTCGCTGTCTTCAGGTTGATCACCAGGTCGAATTTGGTCGGGAATTGCACCGGGAGCTCGCTCGGCCTGGCGCCGCGCAGGATGCGATCGACGTAGGAGGCGGCACTCCGGTACAGATCCAGGCTGTCCGGTCCGTAGGAGATCAGGGCGCCCTCGATGGCGTAGAGCCTGCTGCTAAAGATAGCGGGCAATCCGTGGAGTTTTGCCAGGCGCAGGATCAAGCCGCGGTCGGCGTCGCTGGGCGGGGGTGGGACCATGATCAGGCCGCCGTTTGCATCAGCACCGAATGCGTCGATTGCGCGCTCGAGCGGAGGGCCGCTCCAAACCGGAGTTCGTATCGCCTTGATGGCAAGTGCTGCCGCGGCTGCCTCTATCTCGGTGAGGTAGGGTTCGGTTACCCGGAATTCAGGATTGAAGATGAGTGCGACCCTGGTGACGTGCGGTGCGGCCTCCTTCAGCAACTCCAGCCATTTGCCGGCGATCGAGGCGAACAGGTTTGTGATCCCTGTCGTATTGCCGCCAGGGCGCGCGATGCTTCCCACCACTCTGCTGGCGACCGGGTCTCCGACCTGAACGAAGACGATCGGGATGGTCTGAGTTAGCTCTTGGACAGCATGTGTTGCAGCCGCGGTGGTGACGACCATGACATCAGGGGCCAGGCCGAGCAGCTCTTCCGCATTCCGCCGCACACGGGCGAGATCGCCGGCGTCGAAGCGAAGGTCGACGCGCAGGTTGCGGCCTTCGATCCAGCCCAGCTCCTGCAGTCTCTGTCGCAGGGCGGCTGCATAAGCTTGAGGGACGGGATCCGTTTCAACGCTCGGCATCATCACGCCGAGCCGCCGTCCGCGCCTGTCCTGCTGCGCGCGCGCAACGAGCGGCCAGCACGACGCAGGCGCGGCTGCTGCGCCACAGACGCCGGCGATGAATTCCCGCCGCTTCATTCGATCACCTCGTCAGCAAGAGCGCGAAGTGTCGGCGGAATCTGAAGGGCCAGCTCCTTCGCGGTCTTGAGGTTGATCACCAGTTCGAACCTGGTCGACTGCACCACCGGGAGATCGGCGGGCTTCGCTCCCTTGAGAATGCGGCCAGTGTATGTGCCAGCCAGACCATAAGCGTCCACAATGCTGGCCCCATAACTCATCAGGCCGCCGTCTTCGGCATATTCGCGGCCACCAAACGATGCGGGGACCGCCAAGCGCGTCGCCAACTGCACCAATTGAAGGCGCCGGCTGGTAAAGAAGGGGCCCGTGCCGACGAAGAGAGCGTTAGGGCGCTCGCGCTCGAGCGTTGCGAACGCCGCATCGATCTCGCTGCTGGTATCGGCGCTAAGTACCTGGACTTGGAACCCTAAGACGCCGGCAGCAAGTTTCACCTCGTGCAATTCCACCTCGGCAATCCTTGCATTGGCAGGATTGACGAGCAGCGCAATGTGGACAGCCGTAGGCGCCAGCTGCCGCAGCAGGCCGAGGCGCTTTGCGGCCACTTCCAAGTTGAAGAAATTGATTCCCGTCAGATTTCCACCTGGTCGCGCTAGGCTTGTAACGAGACCAAGCCCGACGGGGTCTTCTGCAGTGATGAAGACAATGGGAGTCGTCGTGGTTGATGCTTTTGCTGCTACGATCGGAGGGAGACTTCCCGCCACAATCACCGCCACTCGCCGGCGCACCAGATCGGCTGCCAGTGCCGGCAGCCGATCGAGCTGGTTCTCGGCCCACCGGTATTCAATCGCAACGTTTCTGCCCTCTTCATACCTTGCCTCGCTGAGACCTTGCCGAAATGCCCGCATTCGGTCAGCTCTTGAGTCAGGCGACGCACTGTTCAGGAACCCGATCACGGGCATCGCGCTCTGCTGCGCGCGCACTGTCAGTGGCCATGCCAGCGCCGAGCCGCCAAGCAGTGTGATGAGCTCGCGCCGTCTCATTCGATCACCTCGTCGGCGAGCGCGAGCAGCATCGGCGGGATGGCAATGCCGAGCGCCGTGGCGGTCTTGAGATTGATGATCAGCTCCACCTTGGTGGACTGCTGCACCGGAAGCTCGGATGGCTTCCGGCCGTTCAAAATTTGACCGACATAACTCCCTGCGATGCGATACGCATCCGTAAGTGGCGTGTCGTAGCTCATCAGACCACCTGCCGCGACCGATAGGCGGCGATCGTAAATTGCGGGAATTGAGTGGCGTGCTGCGAGCGCTACGATCTGGTCAGTACGGGACTGCATGAATCCAATATCGCTGATGACGACCAGCGCGCCAATTTGTAGCCGAGGAACGGCCGCGAAGGCCATATCCAATTCGCGATCATTGCTTGCAGGCAGGATGTGGAGTTGCACCCCAAGTGTGCGAGCTGCCTCCGCTGCCTGACTCAGCCGGCGCTCAGAATTCACATAATTAGGATTTGCGAGCGCGCCTATGTTGACTGCGGTCGGAACCAGCTGATGCAACAGGCCCAATACCTTCGGCACAACTGTTACGCCCAATTGGCTTACGCCCGTAGCATTGCCTCCCGGCCGATTGAGGGCGGCGACCAGACCGCTTGTCACCGGATCGGTGCCGACAGTGAAGACGATAGGAATCGTTGTTGTTGCCGCCTTGGCCGCTAACGCTGCAGCGTCGCCGGGCGTCAGCATCACCGCGACTTTTCGGCGGGCCAGATCGGCCGCCAACTCCGGCAGGCGATTGAATTGACCGTCAGCGTAGCGGTATTCGATCGTGACGTTTCGGCCCTCTGTGTAGCCCAGCTCGCTCAGACCGCGGCGGAAAGCCGCTGTATAGCCCGCGCTCGGTTCGCGCCAACCAGAATAGAGATAGCCGATGACTGGGTTCACTGCCTGCTGCGCGCGCGCGGCGAGCGGCCACGTGGCTGCCGCAGTGCCAAGGAGCGTGATGAACTCGCGCCGTCTCACTCGATCACCTCGTCGGCGAGCGCCAGCACCTCTGGCGACAGGCTGAAGCCGAGCGCCTTCGCCGTCTGCATATTGACGACAAATTTGAACTTGGTGGGCAACTGGACCGGCAGGTCACCGGCCTTTGCGCCCTTCAGAATGCGATCGACATAGGACGCAGCCTGCCGGGATGGCTCGATCTCATCGATGCCATAGCAGGCAAGGCCGCCATTCACCACGAAATACGGCAACTGATACATCGCCGGCAGACGATGTCGCGCTGCGAGCGTGATGATCAGGCGCTGATATTGAGCTGTGGCTGCGCTGGCCACGACATAAAGACCGCCTCTGGGTTCAGCTGCAAATGTATTGAGCGCGCGCTCGATATCGTCAGCGGTGCGGATTGCCATGTTGGACATTTGAATGCCGAACGATGGCGCGGCGGCCTCAAACTCGGCAAACAGTCTCGCAGATAGAGTCTGCAGGGGATCGAAGACTTGCGCAACGCGGACGATGGAAGGCTCAATCTTCCTGAGCAGCTCTAGTTGCTTGGCAGCAAGTCCGAAATCCTGGCCGGCAAATCCTGTGATATTGCCGCCCGGCCGGGCGAGGTGTGTGACAAACCCCTGTCCAACCGGATCAGTAACCGTCGCGAACACGATTGGAATGGTGCTGGTGGCCCGCCGCATGGTCTGCAACGCCGGAGAGGTCGCCACGAAAATGACGTCCGGGGCAAGCTGCGCCATCTCCGCCGCGAGCAGCGGCGCGCGAGCGGAATCATTGTGAGAAAGCCGCTCGATAAAAATGACATTGCGTCCCTCGGCCCATCCTAACTCCGCCAGCGCCTTTCGGAACGCTTCAAACCGGGGCAACACGCCCTGCGGATTACCTACCGCAAATATGCCGACATGCCGCATCCGCCCGCGCTGCTGCGCCCGGGCGGTTAGCGGCAACAGGGCCGCCGCTCCGCCAAGAAGCGTAAACTCACGGCGCCCGATTGCGCGGTCGCTCATTCGATCACCTCATCGGCGAAAGCGCGCAAGGTGGGCGGCACGGTGAGGCCGAGCGCCTTGGCGGTCTTGAGGTTGATCACCAGGTCGAACTTGGTCGGGAATTGTACCGGCAATTCACTGATCTTGGCACCGCGAAGGATGCGGTCGACGTAAGATGCTGCAAGGCGGTGCGCCTTGATGGGGTCCGATCCGTATGACATGAAGCCATCGTCGGCAACGCTCCTCCGCGCGGAATGCATAGTCGGGAGCCGATGTTTCAGTGCGAGCCGGTTGATCAGCTCGCGAGCCCTCTGGGAAGGAGGCGGGGGCACCATGAGGAGGGCGCCGTCAGGCTCTGCCCCGAAGGCACCGATGGCCAGTTCCAATTCAGAGATGTTGCGGTAGGGCGTCCGGATTGTCTTAACGCCGAGCACATCTGCGGCGCGCTCAATCACGGCGAAGTAATTGTCGGTGACAATCTCGGCAGCAAAGATGAGCGCAACCCGAGCGGCGCGCGGTGACGCTTCCTTGAGCAGCTCCATCCACTTGCCGGCGATCGACTGATAAACGCTCGTCACTCCCGTTGCATTGCCCTCCGGACGGGCGAGGTTTTGCAAAAGCCCACCAGCCACGGGGTCGCCGACGTTGGTGAAAACGATCGGAATGGCCCGGGTTCGCTGAACCAGCAACCGGGTTGCCGGCATAGAACCGACAGCAATTAGGTCGGGAGCGAGAGCTATCAATTCGTCTGCTTGCGCACGCATCCGGTCCGGATCGTCATCGGAATAGCGGACGTCGAGCTGCAGGTTGTGACCTTCGATCCAGCCCAGTGTCGCGAGCCCCTCCCGGGTCGCGCGCAGCTGAGCCTGAAAGTACGGATCAGTGTCCGCGCCACGCAACAATATTCCGATCCTCCGCACCCTCCGGTCCTGCTGAGCGCGCGCGCCGACTGGCCATGCGGTCGCTGCGTTGCCTAGAAGCGTGATGAACTCGCGCCGCCTCATTTGATCACCTCGTCAGCGCGAAACAAAAGAGACTCGGGGATCGTCAGGCCGATTGCCGCGACGGTCTTGAGGTTGATCACCAGATCGAACTTGGTCGGGAACTGCACCGGCAATTCGCTGATCTTGGCACCCCGGAGAATACGGTCGACGTAGGTTGCCGCAATTCGGTGCGCTTCGTAGGCATCCGCTCCGTACCCCATCATGCCGCCCTCGGCGGGGAAGTACTTAGACTGATACATCGTGGGCAGCCGGTGCTTTAGCGCGAGCCGGTTGATCAATTCGCGATTGCCTTGGGAAGGAGGCGGCGCCAACATGAGCAGACCGCCATTCGGTTCCGCCGCAAAGGCATCGATGGCGTGTTCCAGCTCAGCGGCGTTGCGATAGGGTGTCCGGATTGCCTTCACGTCCAGAGCGTCTGCGGCTGCGCCGATCACGCCGAAGTACTGATCGTTGACGTTTCCGGCATTGAAGACGAGCGCGACCCGGGTGGTGCGTGGCGCCGCCTCCTTGAGCAACTGCAGCCATTTGCCCCCGAGTGATTGGTATTGGCCCGTCGTCCCGGTGGCGTTGCCCTCAGGACGCGCGATGTTTTTCAACAGGCCAATTGCTACGGGGTCACCTACACTGGTGAAGACAATCGGAATGGTCTGGGTCCGCTGCAACAGCGCCTGCGCCGCCGGTCCACCGGCAACACGAATGACGTCGGGAGCGAGGCGCACCAACTCGTCGGCATCCCTCTGCCTACGATCGGGGTCGCCAGCGGAAAAGCGAAGGTCGAAGTGCACATTGCGACCCTCGACCCAGCCCAGTTTCGCGAGCGCCTCGCGCGTAACGTCCCACCGGGCTTGAATAAAGCGATCGGCTTCATCGCTAACGTCCAATATCGCGATCCGCCGTACCCGCCCGTCCTGCTGCGAGTGCGCAGCGAACGGCCAGAGCACCGCAGGCGCGGCTGCTGCGCCACAGACGCCGGTGATGAATTCCCGCCGCCTCATGCGATCACCTCGTCGGCGCGCAGCCGCACAACGTTAGGCACCTCAAGGCCAAGCGCCTTTGCGGTTTTCGTGTTGAGCACCGTCTCGTACTTGGTCGGGGCCTGCACCGGCAGGTCGGCTGGCTTTTCACCCTTGAGGATGCGATCAACGTATCCGGCCGCTTTCCAGTACTGGTCGATGTAATCAGCCCCATAGGAGATCAGGCCGCCGGCGGCGACGAAGGATCGTTCGGAGTAGACCGCGGGCAGTTTGTGCCGGGCCGCCAGCGTGATGATCAGATGGCGATGAAGTGTCGCCGACGCGCTCGTCGGCACGATCACGCCGCCATTCGCAGAGAGCGCGGGCGCCGCGAGGGCGCGCTCGATCTCGCCGGCGTCGCGCACGTTGACCGGGTTGATTTCCATTCTGAGCGCCGCCGCCGCTGTCTGGATGGCGGCAAACTGGCTGGTTCCGGATCCCACGGCGGGATCCCGAAGGACCACTACACGCGTCACACCGGGCGCGATCTGCTTGAGTAGCTCGAGCCATTCCCCGCTGATGCTGTATTCGATAGACATGAAACCAGTGGCATTGCCACCCGGCCGCCCCAGGCTGTCGACCAAGCCGGCGCCGACCGGATCGACCACGATCGGGAACACGATCGGCACGGTACGGGTCGCCTGTAGCATCGCTCCCACCGTCGCCGCGCCATGGGCCAGGATGACGTCGGGCGCGAGGGAGGCCAATTCCGCCGCGTGTCTGCGACTGTTGGCGGCGTTGTTTGTGGCCCAGCGGGTGTCGATCCGCACGTTTCGGCCGATGGTCCAGCCCAAGCGCGCCAGCCCCTGCAAGAACGTCTCGACAAAAGCCTGAAATCTCGGATCGTCCGCGGCTCCGGGCAGGAGTATGCCGATCCGCCGAACGCGCCCATCCTGCTGCGCGCGCGCGGCGAATGGCCACGCCATTGCCGCGCTGCCCAGGGCAGCAATGAATTCGCGCCGGTTCATGCGAGACCCTCCCTCCCCGGCTTGCTCTTCTAATCGATCACCTCATCGGCCCGGGCGATGAGCATCGGCGGAATATCGAGGCCCATGGACTTCGCCGTCCCGCGGTTGATCACCAGTTCGAACTTGTTCGGAAATTGCACCGGCAGCTCGCCCGGCTTGGCGCCACGCAGAATGCGATCGACATAGTTTGCGGATTGGCGGAAGAGATCGGCGCTGTCCGCCCCGTAGGACATGAGGCCGCCATCAATGGAATAAGTGCGAGCATAGTAAATCGCAGGCAGCCGGCGATCGCGCACAAGACGCAGGGTCAGGTCGCGATCGGTGCCAACGAGACCGGGCGGCACAATGATCAGTGCACGGTTGGGTTCGGCAGCGAATTGCTCGATCCCGCTCTCGATGTCGGCGAGATTGCGGATCGGCAGCTTGGTAAGTGTCACGTCGAACATCGGCGCCGCCTCCTCGATGGCAGCGAACCAGTCCCCCCGGGCGCTCAGGTCGGCGTTGTACAGGATCGCGACCCGGGCAAGACGCGGTGCGATCTCCTTGAGCAGCTCCAGCCACTTGCCTCCAAGCGAGAAAAACAGATTGGTAATTCCAGTTACGTTGCCACCGGGACGGTTGAGGCTTGTGATAAGCCCGGCCGCGACCGGATCGCCAACACCGGCGAATACGATCGGAATCGTCCTGGTCAGCCCTTGCAGGGCTGCGGTTGCGGCGTTTGTGTTTGCCACGACCACGTCGGGAGCGGTCCGGAGGAGCTCCTCGGCTGCGGTGCGGATACGCTCGCGATCGCTGTTATAGCGAAGCTCAATTTTGAGGTTGCGGCCCTCGAACCAGCCAAGCTCTTGCATGCCCTCGCGCAGCGAGTCCGCCTGGGCGCGCGATCCGCGATTATCTGCACGTCCATATATCAAGACGCCGACCCGTCGCACCCGCTCTGCGGGCTGTGCTCGGGCAGCGAGCGGCCAAAGGATCGTTGCCCCCAGTACAGCCAGGCATTTCCGGCGTCCTACGTCAGGGTCCATCATGGCCCTCCGGGGATCTGCGTCCGCAAAACATCATACCATCAAATAACAGTGCTGTTTTGGCAATTAAGCTTGCTGGGCTCCAGGATCACCGAGCGGAATTCGCGACACTCACGGTCGGTCCATCACCGCGAGCCACCGCGTCGACATGTGTTTTCTGCTGAAGGCTCTGTTCCAAGCCAGCCTGGTATCTCGCAGGACTGAACTTCGCCAATTGACGGCGGATCGAGATCGCCTCGTCGATCGCTGCACGCGCACCCGCATGATCTCCGATCTCGCCTAGCCGTACCGATAAAAGATGCAGGCTTCCCGCCAGGTAAGGAGCGTAGTGCGTCGAGCTGAGCCGCATGAGGCGACGATACATTTCGGTTGCCTTGCGGGTCGCGGCGAGCGCGGCTTGATGGTCACCATTTGCACGATGTTGCTCGGAGGCTTGGACCAACTGCTTCGCGACAGTCGGCGTAAATTGAGCTTTGCCAAACTGGCTGTAAACAAATCCCAAACTCACGCCGACACCCACCGTCAGCATGGCGACCAACCCGAGCATCGCCCGCCTTGTCTCCTTGGCCCCAATGGCGCTCGCCGAAATGGCGGATGCGAGATTTGTCATGATACTAATCCTTTTTCTGGAATGACTAAGTCTACTCGCCGCAATCGCGCCGCCAGGCTGAGGGCATGATGCAACGAACCTTATGGCTCGCCGACATGCCGCCAATGTCGACCTCGGTTGTGAGCGCGGACACTTGGGTCTGCTCATTCGCCAAGGTGGGAGCGAAGCAAACAAACCCCGCGCTGATACCAACGGCAAGTGCGACTACGGCGAAGATCGTTGAGCGCCTGTGAGTGAGAATGGCCATGATCTACTCCTGATATTCGTGGTTCTCGAATGTGCTTGAGGTGAACTTATTGTTCGCAATCGCGCCGCCAGGCCGGGGGCATGATGCAGCGTACCTTGCGACTCGCGGACATGCTGCTGATGCCGGGCCTGCTGTCGGAGGCGAGGACCTGGATCTGCTCGTTGGCGAGGGTGGGAGCGAAATGGACGAACCCTGCTGTGATGCCGAGAACGAGCGCGAATGCAGTCAGGATCGTTGGACGGTTGTGGGAGAGAGAGTTCATAACTTTGCCCTCGTTTTGGTGAGCGCCATTGCTCATCGGAATGCGCCAATAATCTCGCCACTCGCCCGGCCCGTAAATTGAACAGGCGCATTCATCCGTTTGACGGAAGGGGGACACGAGAGCGAGAAAAATCATTGTGCAACAATAACTTATGGGCCATCTGCGAGGCTGGGGAGGCCGGTCTCGCAGCTTCAGACTGAAGTCTGATAGAATAGCTTTCGGGCAGGCCGGATCGGACCTTTTCCGAAGCTGCTCAATGCCGCAGTGGGCTAGAAATGCCCATCGGATCAATGAGCTGGTTCCAATTGGCGTCACCTTCAGCGTTCGAAAACTTTCGTATTCATCCTAAAGTTAGACGAGACCATTGCGTATGAAATTCCTGGTACTCGACGACCATGAGCTGATCCGCGAAGCCATGCGCGGCGCGCTCAACCAATTGGACACCGAAGCCATTATTCTTGAGGCTGCGGACAGTCTGCAGGCCATGCCGCTCATTGAAGAAAACGCCGATCTTGATCTCATCCTCCTCGACCTGAATCTTCCCGATCGCGATGGTTTCAGCGTGCTGGTCGAGCTTCGCAAGAATTATCCGGCAATCTCGGTTGTTGTGATGTCAGCGCAGCAAGACCACGACAGTGTGGTCAAGGCGCTTAATTTGGGAGCCCTCGGATTTATCCCGAAATCCGCCACCCGCAAGGTGATCCTGGGCGCCCTGCAATTGGTGATGTCCGGCGACACCTACATTCCGCGGCAGGCGTTGCCCCCAGAGCAGCCTCCCTTAACGACTACGACACCTCCCACATCGCAAGCCAAACCAGAAGCGGGGGGCGACAAAGTCTCGCCTGCCGATCTGGGACTGACTGGTCGGCAGATCGAAGTGCTAGCACTGATCATGCAAGGCAAAAGCAACAAGGCAATCTGCCGTGTGCTCGATCTGTCCGAGCCGACCGTGAAGAGCCACGTCAGCGCCATTCTCAGGGCATTGAACGTCAGCAATCGGACTGAGATCGTTGTCGCCGTCACCGCGCTGAAGTGGGATGTGCCAACGACGCCGAGTTCATAAGCAAGCCGATCAGTCTCGGCAGCAGCCTTTGTAAGGCTCGCTGTCTAAAGCGATGGTCCAGTAACGGTCGGAAGATTGGTTATTCGATCACCTCGTCTGCAATGCTGAGCAATCCAGGCGGCACCTCAAGACCAAGCATCCGGGCGCTCTGCTGATTGATGACCAGCTCGAACTTAGTCGACTGTATCACCGGCAAATCCGCGGGCTTTGCGCCTTTGAGAATGCGGCCGGCATAGATGCCGGCTTGCCGGTACCAATTCAGTCGATCGGTCCCGTAGCTCATCAGCCCGCCCACCTCCGCACTGGGGCGATTTGAATATATCGTCGGGATCGCATGGCGTGACGCCAAGTTGACCAGCTGGACACGTCGGGCAGCGAAGAAGGGGCCGCTGCTAACGAACATGGCGTCTGGCGGCTCACGCGCTATCGCCGCAAAGGCTGCATTGATCTCCGCGCTGCTGCTGGCTTTGTAAATCTGAATCTGCAGCCCCATCGCGCGGGCAGCAGTTTCCACCTCGCGCAATGTCGTCTCGGCAATCACGGTCTCGGCCGGGTTGACGAGCACGGCGACCCGCTGTGCCGTCGGCACCAACTGATGCAATAGCCCCAAGCGCTTCCCCACCAACTCAGCCGCAAAGAAATTGATACCAGTCATATTGCGGCCCGGCCGCGCAAGGCTATCAACCAGCCCAAGCCTGACCGGGTCTTCGGGAGCCAGAAACACAACGGGGATC
>Ga0066903_100004769_pt1 | contig 11563 bp, 8 predicted proteins | sample PanSoiMetaGPlot1_FD_67491 | JGI IMG/M metagenome (GOLD analysis project Ga0066903, IMG submission 67491) | Tropical forest soil microbial communities from Panama analyzed to predict greenhouse gas emissions - Panama Soil - Plot 1 (version 2) | ecosystem: Environmental > Terrestrial > Soil >...
GGGTGTCATCCTCTGCGAACTGCTTACCGATCGCCTCCCTTTCGATCTGTCGAACCTCACGCCCGCTGAGGCAGCGTCCGTGATAAAGACCCAGGAACCTGCCAAGCCTTCCGCAATTGCAAAATTCGCGTTATCGCCACATGTTCACACTCGCGTGTCAGATAAAACAGAGTGGGCCGACCTCGATGTGCTCTGCTTGACCGCAATGCACAAAGACATGTCGCGACGCTATGCCTCGGTTGAAGCCCTAACTCGGGATGTGAATCACTTTCTGAATAACGAACCCCTGGAGGCTCACGCCGATACAATTCGCTATCGAGTCAGCAAGTTCGTACGACGAAATCGTCAGCCGGTTATCGCAGCCAGCATTGTTGGTGCCGCAATCATCGGCCTGACCATATTCTTTACCGCGCGCCTTGCGATTGCGCGCAATGCTGCCCTCGCAGAGGCGGCCCGCACGCAGCGAATTCAGCGCTTCACGTTGAATCTCTTTCAAGGCGGGGACGAAGCCGCTGGGCCTGCGGATGATCTCAAAGTGGTTGCCCTACTTGACCGTGGCGTTCAGGAAGCTAAGGCTCTGGATGCCGATCCCGAAATGCAGGCACAACTGTATCAAACTCTGGGCAGCGTTTATCAGAAAATGGGAAAGCTTGAGCAAGCAGACGGCCTTCTGCATCTGGCCCTCGAACGGCACAAGCAACTACACGGCCCCGACCATGCCGACGTCGCTGAAGATTTGGTCGCCATTGGCCTTCTGCGCTCTGATCAGGCTAAGTTGGAAGAATCAGAGCAGCTAGTCCGGCAAGGACTCGAAATGAGCAAGAAGCACCTGCCGGCCAATCATCCTACCGTGGCGAGGGCCACGTCAGCCCTCGGCCTAGTTCTTGAGAACCGCGGGAACTATGAGCAGGCGATCCAGGTGCTAAATGAGGCTGCCCGACTCGAATCGGCACCCGGTGGAGATAACGCCGACCTGGCAGCTACCCTCACAGAACTCGCAAATTGCCACTTCTATGCCGGTGATTACGAAGCGGCAGATGCGTTGAACCGCCGCGTGCTCGAAATGGACCGCCAACTTTATGGCCCTCGCCACCCTCATATCGCCGATGACCTGATCAATCTCGGCGCGATCCAGGCGCAATGGGAGCACTACAAGGAGGCCGAGGTTTTTAATCGCCAGGCACTCGAAATTACGCAAGCATGGTACGGAAAGGATAATCCCGAAACCGCTTCCGCAGCCACGATTCTTGGCAGAACCCTGATTAATCTAGGACGCCTCGATGAGGCAGAGGCACTGTTACAACAGGCTCTTTCCGTCCAAGAGCATTTTTATGGCAAGGTCCATCCCCGGGTTGCATCGGCGTTGAGTGACTTGGGAAAAGTGGCCCTTCAGCGTGGAAAGTTGGAGGACGCCCGAGCCGATTTCACCCGCATGGAAGACATCTACCGCACAGTGTACGGCGACAAGCACTACTTGATCGGCGTGGCTCTCTCCAATCTTGGGACGGTGGAGCTAGAGGAGAAACACTACCCGCGAGCTGAGACTGTGCTTCGTGAAGCCGTGACCAAGTTCAGCGAGACGTTGTCTCCAACGCATTTCAATACGGCCGTGGCACGGGTTAAACTTGGGCGCTCCCTTCTGCGTCAACACCGTTATTCCGAGGCCGAGAGCGAAAGTATGGCAGGATATAAGATACTTTCGGCTCAATCTAACCCGTCATCGCTCTGGCTCAACTACGCACGCGAAGATCTGGCGGCGATCTATTCCGAGCTGAACCAATCTGATAAGGCACGGCAGTTCCAAACTGAATTGACCGCAAGCGCCAAGAAGTAGCGCTGATAATTGGCACACCCAGCGATCATTAGAGATCTCTAATCGCGTTCCTTGAAACTGACATCTACCTCTGGCCGCAACGTGCCAGACATCCGCTCATGAAGAATCCGGTTCAGCCGATAGTGTTGGTAGCCAGAACTGCGTTGGCAGTCCGGCCAGCCTCACGGGCAGCTGACATGCGCGAGAAGCTGTGTGTCTTGGACGCGATGATCGTGACATCTTGAAGGTTCTTGGCTATCGAGAGGAGGTTACCCGTGAGCGACAGTGATATCGTTCAAGACTTTCTCATTGAGAGCTATGAAAATCTAGACCGTCTCGACCGTGATCTCATCGAATTGGAAAAGAACCCCCAGGATATCGATGCTCTCGCAGGAGTATTTCGTACCATCCACACCATCAAAGGTACCTGCGGCTTTCTCGGTTTCAGCAAGCTGGAAACAATCGCTCATGCGGGCGAGAACCTTCTCAGCCGTCTACGTGACCATCAACTTGCGTTATCGCCGGAAATTACCACAGCGCTGCTGACGATGGTGGATGCAGTTCGGCAGATGCTGAAGGCGATTGAAACTAGCGGACAAGACGGAGACAACGACTACCCAGAACTCCGTGACAATCTCGCACGCTTGCAAACTCCGGCCGATGAGCCGGCGTTCATTCTGACTAATGAAAAGGCCGCGTTGGTCGGTGAGGTCGCGAAGAATGTGGACACCGAGGCTTCTGCGCTTTTGTCCCAAGCAGAAGTGAAGCTGCCCGATGGCTCGTCAGCTTTGCTACCGACTGAGGGCCGCACTCGCGACGCCTCGGCAGAGACCATCCGTGTAGGCGTGAACCTCCTCGACCGCTTGATGACCATGGTAGGTGAGTTAGTGTTAGCCAGGAATCAACTGCTCCAATTCACAGATACTCTCGAGCACAATGAGCTTCACACGGCATCACAGCGACTAAATCTCATAGCCACCGAACTGCAGGAACAGGTCATGAAAACTCGCATGCAGCCCATCGGAAATCTCTGGAGCCAATATCCGCGCACTGTGCGCGACGTGGCATTGGGCTGTGGCAAGCAGGTTGAAATTGAGATGGATGGCAAGGACACGGAACTGGACAAGACCATCATCGAATCGATCAAAGATCCCTTGACTCACCTGGTTCGTAATGCCGTTGATCACGGCATTGAAGCGCCAGAGCTTCGCATCAAGGTAGGCAAACCTCCTGCGGGACGGATCCTGTTGCGTGCATATCACGAAGGTGGCCAGGTCATTATCGAAATTTGCGATGACGGAGCCGGTCTGGATTTGGAACGTATTCGCACGAAAGCGGTCGCTCGTGGCCTTCTTGATGGTCCCCACGCCGCACAAATGTCGGAACGAGAGCTTTCTCAGCTCATCTTCGTTCCCGGCTTCTCCACTGCTGAGCAGATCACAAACGTTTCCGGGCGCGGCGTGGGCATGGATGTTGTGAAGACAAACATCGAGAGGATTGGCGGAGTCGTGGATGTCCAATCAGTCTCTGGAAAAGGTACAACCATTCGAGTGAAGATTCCGCTGACGTTAGCCATAATCCCGGCCCTAATCGTGAGGTGCGAGGGCGAGCGTTATGCGATCCCACAAGTAAACCTGCTCGAACTGGTGCGGCTAGAAGCCGAGAGGGACTCGAAGAGAATCGAGATGGTGCACGGCGCTCCCGTTTACCGATTGAGGGGCCGGCTTCTACCCTTGGTCTACCTCAAACGCGAACTGAAGTCCAACCTTCGGGATTCCACGGCTACCGCAACGGAGGAGTCTGAAGTGGAACTCCCAGACTTCGCCCTTGCACGCCAAAAGCATCAGGCCTGGATCGAGCGGCTCCGGCAAGTGATGGAGGGGAAAATCACTATCAGTGCCGGAGAGGCGGGTTCCGCAAAGGGATGTGACCTTGGCAAATGGCTTTATTCCTTTGGCCTGAAACAATACATGGGTGTTCCTGAGATTCATTCGCTGGAACAAGCTCACAAACAGTTCCACGAATCCGTGCGTGATTTTGTAACCACGCATGCTGCTGGAATGAAATCGCGGGATCAGGGTGAGTTCGACATTATTGCTACGATGTCGCAGCAGATCGTTGCCCTCCTCACTCAGGTCGAAAAGAGAGTACTGGAAGCTCAAGCTGTGAGCATCGTGGTGCTACAAGCTGACGACCGGCAGTTTGGCCTGGTTGTCGACGAGATTCATGACTCACAGGAGATAGTCGTAAAACCGCTCAGGAAGCAGCTCAATGTCGCAAAAACCTTTGCTGGCTCGAGCATCATGGGTGATGGAAGGGTTGCCCTGATCCTCGATGTACTCGGCTTGGCGCGCCGTGCAAACGCCGTAACCGAAGACCACGATCATCGAGAATCTGACAAATGCAGGGCCTCAAACGATTCGGGCAAGAAGCAGACTTTCTTGCTGTTCTCCGGGCCTGACGATTCCCGCATGGCAATTCCGTTAAGCACAGTCGCGCGTCTCGAAGAATTTGCGCTTTCACAGGTTGAGCCTTCTGGCAACCAGTGGGTCGCACAATACCGTGGTCAAATCTTGCCGCTGATCCGCCTAGACAGCGTACTTGATGAGCGGCGCCGAACATCACGAAACAAGCGAGCCCTTCCGCCAGAGAATTCCGGCACGCTGCAGGTCCTGGTTTTGAATCAGGGCGGTAAGAGCGTCGGGTTAGTGGTCGAGCGGATTCTGGACATCGTGGAAGATGTGGCTCTGATTAGGTCTCCCGCAACCCGGGCAGCTGTCCTGTATTCGGCAGTCATCGGGAAACGAGTCACCGAACTGCTCGATATTGCTGCTGTTCTGAAAGCCGCAGAACGTGGTTCTGCAACATGCGCCAACTCCGCAAGAGTAGCGGCAGGAGCGAATTAGAATGCCCCAATCATCTCAGTTCTGCACCTTCTACCTCGAGAAGCTCTTGTTTGGAGTCGAACTAAAAGGCGTTCAAGAGGTGATCCGGTCACTCATCACGACCGACGTTCCATTGGCCCCAGACGCCGTGGCAGGTCTCATGAACCTTCGGGGCCAGATCGTGACCGCAATTGACCTGCGACAACGTCTCGCGCTGCCACCACGGTCTGGCGATTCTGCGCCTATGAATGTCGTGATCCGTTCCGAGGAAGGTGCGGTGAGCTTGCTCGTTGACGCAGTTGGCGATGTTGTGGAAGTCGATCACGGCACATTCGAGCCACCGCCGGATACGTTGCAAGGAAAGGTACGGCACCTGATCTTGGGAGTTCACAAACTCCCGGGGTGCCTGTTGCATGTTCTTGACGTCGAGCGCGCATGCAGAATGGCGGAAGATGAGGTCGCCGTTGTCGGACACTAGTCCTACTCTCGGAGTATCCAACCTCAACGCCGATTGCTGTCTACAGAGTCCCTTGTCGTACTAATCAGATGAGTGCGCCCTCAAGCCCCGGACTAGCAAGCGCCCGCGACGACGCCTTGAGCCTTACCGACCCTATCTATCGCCAGATTCGTGACTTGATTTACAAGGTTTCTGGCATATATCAGCCGGAGGAAAAACTTTACCTCCTGGCAAATGCTTGTACCCGGCGTATTAAACTGGTGAACGTCGATAGCAGCCGTGCGTACTGGAATCTGCTGATGGCGAGTCCTAATCGTGATCCCGAAATGCGGGCACTCTTGAACGAGGTCACGATTGGGGAAACCTGCTTTTTTCGCAGTCAGCCGCAACTCGAAGCGCTTCGCAAGATCATCCTCCCGGAATTAGTAAAGGAAAAATCCCGGCAGATACTCAAACGCATTCGCCTCTGGAGCGCAGGGTGCTCCACGGGTGAAGAACCTTACACGTTGGCCATGACTCTTCTCGAAGAAGCCGATGGCTTGCTCAGAGGATGGACATTTGATATCCAGGCCACCGACCTGAATGACCGCTCGCTTGAAGCTGCCAAAGCCGGCGTATTTGGCGACTATGCTCTCCGCATGACGCCGGAGCTTTTCAAACGCAAATACTTTACTTCCATCGACGAGAAGCACCTGCAAGTGCGACCGGAGGTCAAGAATCTCATCACCTTCAACCGTCTCAATTTGCGTGACGACGCAAAGATGCTGTTCATGAGAGGTATCGATGTCATTTTCTGTTGCAACGTCCTCATCTATTTCGACGGCGTCTCTAAGACGATGGTGGTGAATCATTTCTTCAATGATCTGAACTCTGGGGGTTACCTCTTCTTAGGGACATCAGAATCTTTAATGAAGTTGAATGAGCAGTTTCACCTGATGCACTTTCCTGGGGCGATTTCGTATTGGAAGCCGCTCACCCGAGTACAAAACAATGAATGCGCGCTTTGAATCTTCTATTCGCGAGCGGGTGGACGGAATCGTGTCCACCCCGGCAATTCCAGCGGTCTTTTTGCCGCTCCCCAACCTGCTCCAGACTCCGGACTCCGCCAGCCTCGAGGATGTCGCGAGGCTCGTTGCCTACGACAACGGAATCGCTGCCCAGTGCCTACGGGTCGCCAGTTCACCACTGTTTGGCTTGGCGAAGACTCCTGAGTCCATCCGTACGGCCGTTGTGATGCTTGGACTTCGCCGTGTAGAGACGATTCTCCTCACCTGCTGTCTTGGGAATGCATTTTCCACTCGGGGTTGGCCGATTGATCCAAAGACTTTTTGGACTCACTCTCTGGGTTGCGCTATGGTGTGTCGCCAGTTCAGTGCCAAACTCTGCTGCTGCGATGACGACAAGGCATACATGGCAGGCCTGTTGCACGACATTGGCTTCATGGTCAATTGCATGGTATTTCCAGACGAAGCGTCTACGGCGGTGAATATGGCTCGTGAGCGACAGATCCCGTTAGAACAAGCAGAACGTGCAACGATGGGTTTTACTCACTGCGATAGCGGAAAAGCACTGGCCGAGAAATGGCACATTGCAGAGGACATTGTTCAGGTAATCGCCGGTCATCACTTCACAGAACAGAAATGCTCATCAACTCCGTTGGTAGCGCTGGTCCACTTGAGCGACCTTCTTTGCAGAATGCGCAACCTGGGCTATGGCTACTTCGAGAGCCACGGGGTGGACTTACTCTGCGACCCCGCATGGGCCACCCTTTTCGCAGAGAGTAAGACTCTCAATCAACTGGATATTGAGCGGTTTACATTTGAAATCGATGAGTCGTTGGGGGAAATTCGCCAGTTAGTTGGAATCATCTTCGGCTAAGAAAGATGACAACGCTCCCTCGGCGCGCATCTTTACCCCTGAATTGCTAACGTGATGATAAGAGGATGGCCTTCAAATAGTAATCGGAGTTCGATCGTCTCGGAATCTGCCAAGGAATGCACGTTGTAATCGTCGCCGATGATCACGCTGGGAACAGACAACATGCAACTGTCTCCCAGGCCCGAAATCTTGTTCTTGAAGTTACCAACCACCATATTGGCAACCTCTCCCAAAGCATCTGCCAGCTGGTCGCCAACCTTTTCTAGATCCACTTCCAGCATCTTTGATGCCATAATTGCAGCGGATTCGCGACTGCAGCATACGCTCAGGACGCCGCATAGCTTCCCAGCAAGCCCGACCATGGAAGTCACATTAAGAGTTTCCTGAATGGCGGGATCATACGGGGCAAGCTGGCATCCCATCATGAGTTCAAAGACCTCACAAGCAGAAACTTCCAGCAATGAAATCCAATTCTGATGGGTGGAGTGTAAATCGACTCGATCGTTTCTGCCTTTCATGCTTTCACCCCCAGTACAGGGATCACGTGCTCTTTTACTTGGTCCGCAGTAAACGGCTTACGAATGTAGCCGCGCGCACCAAAGGAGAGCGCCTGTACCACGTGCGACTCACTGCCCTCCGTCGTGATCATTACAACCGGGACGTCCTTCGCATTGTTGACACCGGCCAGTCGCTTCACAAACTCCAGGCCATCCATCACCGGCATGTTGATGTCACAGAGAATCAGGTGAACCTGATGCTCCGCCAAGACAGCCAGCGCCTCAGCACCATTTCCTGCCTCGTAAACGGTGCCGAGCTTAATCCCTGCCTGGCGGAGGGAGCGCTCCACGATTCTCCGCATGACCGATGAATCGTCGACGATGAGAGTATGCACGTCATCCATCGAGGTCTACCCCCGTTAATGACTCAAAATTCTTTCTAGGGAATATATCGACCCGGCGCGGCAACACTTAAGCACGGCTCTTGCAGCAAAGGCGAAACATCAGGAGGAAGGTCACGCCGGCAGCTTCTATTAGGAATCCCTAATTAACGCGTTTGATCCCCAAGGAACAAGACGTCCCCGAACTTCAGTTTCCCGTTGGCCTGCGCTTTCCTACGTGGCTTAGGATCCGCCGAACTTTCTTAGGAGAAATCGAGAGCCGAGCGGCCACCCGTGAAACTTTTTTGCCTTCGCGCTCCCATACCTTCGGAATAATCATCTCGGCAAATTCTTCTGTGACTTCCTGAAATGTTTTGTCCCCCACCGATCCTTGTGACCATGCACGCAACCTGGCGTCTACTGTCCCCCTGCGTAAAATCCTGCCCTTGAGTGTCTGCAACTCCTCCCACGTGCCATCACCATGGTCTCCTTTTGAGAGTGCAGCAGCCTGTTCATAGGACTGACGGGCAGAATCGAGATCACCAAAAAAACTATTGGAATAGGTGAGACCTTGCCAGGTATAGGCATCGGCTAGCAAACGCCGATCTTGCGTATGTTTGACAAGTTCAATAGCGTCCTGAGCGCAATCCTGCGCCAGACGGGCGTGGGTTCCGGGTTCAGCACCTCCGCTGATTTCATCCTCGACACGCGCGTTCCCAATCATGCACTGCAGGAGCCGCGACCTCGCCATCAAGATATAGTCTTTCTTTTGCTCGCCGAGCGTGAATGCCAGGCCTGCTTCCTCCTCTGCGCTCTCGAGGTCACCATTGTCCAGATGCAGGTATCCGCAATTCAGGTGAATACCACCGATGCCATGGTAGTTCGGATATTGCTTGTAGATGGCACCCGCTTCCGCCAAGGCAGCAAACGCCTCTTGCCTTAGCTGCTCGAAGCGTGTGCGGTATTGCGATCCATTTGTACGGCTTGCCGCGCCCCGTGCTGCTGCCTTGCGATGCCGAACTACGTCCGCATCGATCTTGCGTCGCAGTTGCAACGCAATTAGCCGCTTCACGTAGGCCATGTTGGACAGCGAACGTGCCACGTTCCGGTGGTGTGGATCGCGTTTCTTGTACTCGGCGATGGCTTCTTCAAAATGTTCGATCGCGTGCTGGAAGCGTCCCTCACGATGCGCAATGCGACCATAGGACGAATGAATATTGCCCAAGGTGACGTGATCGTCCGACTTCTCGAGAACTGCTTCTGCTTCCTTCAGAATACGTACAGCTTCCTTCGTCTTTCCTTTTTGGAAGAATAGCCAGCTTTCGAGTACACGCATCACTGCTGCCATTGGCTGGTGGTCTGCCATGAGCGCTACGTCTCGGCCGGCGGTTGTGTATTGCAGGGCCGCGTCGTACTCGCCCTTCATTCGCAAGCAGCGACCCTTCCAAAAGTTGGCAATCGAGAACAGGACCTCGTCGTCCAGCTCGGCCTCGAAAGAAAGGACGAAATCGAAGTGCGGAATAGCGATCTCAGTTGCCTGTTCTGCCATGGCCACCATACCCTCGGCCACTCTCAGGTAGACGTAGTCTCGCAGCGACAGCTGTGCTCGCTTGGATTTCGGAAATCGTGCCAGGACATCCTTTACGAGTCCGGGACGCTGGAAACCAATATCGACCCACATAGCAAGGAAGCCCGTGAATACGCCAGCTTGTCGTTGTGTGGGATCAAGCGAGGGAAGAAGCGGTAGGCACTCTTCAAGCAGAGTCATACCGCGATGTAAGCGGCGGCAAACCAAGTCGTCTTTTAATCGGTCTAAAAGCTCGTCAGAGAATTCCGTGATTCGGCGGCTCATCGTTTAGGTGGCGTTTAGCACGAGACTCAGTCGATGTAATCATAAGCCACTGTAGTGAGGAATTCGGGGAAATCGGGACTGGTCATCATTTCCATATACATCTTTGCCGCCAAATCCATGCGTGAGCCACCTAGTTTTTCTTTTTGCTGGTTAATGACTTCGCGTACCATCTCCCGGCTCACCGCCTGGCCATCATTGAGCTTTGCTTCGTGTTTGACCCATTGCCACACCTGGGCGCGACAAATTTCCGCCGTAGCCGCATCTTCCATCAGGTTGTAAATAGGCACACATCCCAAACTGCGTAGCCAGGATTCGAGGTATTGCAGTCCTACATCGATATTCCAGCGTAGTCCTTCGAAGGTAATCTCGCCCTTGGTGACCTCGAGCAAGTCAGCGGCAGTGACTTTGCTCATGTCATGCTTAACTGAGATCTGATTAGCATTCTTCATGTGCGCATCGAATATTTCCTTCGCAACCGGAACAAGGCCGGGATGCGCAACCCAAGTTCCATCGTGCCCTGCGCTAACTTCACGAAGTTTGTCTTGCCGGACTTTCGCCAGAGCCTTCTCATTCGCTTCCTGATTACTCTTGATCGGAATCTGGGCTGCCATGCCGCCCATAGCGTGAATTCCCCGCCGATGACATGTCTGAATGAGCAGCGTGACATATGACCTAAGAAAATGCTTGTCCATGGTCAGCGTGGCCCGATCCGGTAACACAAACTCTGGCCTGTTCCGGAACTTCTTGATGTAACTAAAAATGTAATCCCATCGCCCGCAATTGAGTCCTGCCGAGTGGTCCCGCAGCTCGTAAAGAATCTCGTCCATCTCAAATGCCGCCAGGATGGTTTCAATCAGCACTGTCGCTCGAATCGTTCCCCGCGGTATGCCCAGTTCATCTTGTGCGAAGCAGAACACATCATTCCAAAGCCGGGCCTCAAGATGGCTCTCCATTTTCGGGAGGTAAAAGTAGGGGCCGGTGCCCCGCCTGATCAACTCCTCAGCATTATGGAAGAAGTAGAGTCCGAAATCGAAAAGCGAAGCCGAGATCGGCTTGCCGTCAACCAGGAAGTGTCGTTCAACAAGATGCCATCCTCGCGGTCGCACCATCAAAGTACCCACCTTGGGCAACAACTCGTACTGCCTGCCTTCGGGGCTGGTAAATCGGATGGTCCGCCGCACGGTCTCCCGGAGATTCAACTGCCCTTCAATGTTGTTTTGCCAAGTCGGTGAATTCGAATCTTCAAAGTCCGCCATGAACACATTCGCCCCGCTGTTCAGGGCATTGATGATCATCTTGCGATCTACGGGGCCGGTGATTTCAACTCGGCGATCCTGCAGATCCTTCGGAATCGGGGCGACCTTCCATTCGGCTTTGCGGACTTGTTCGGTTTCCGGCAGGAAGTCCGGCATGACGCCGCGATCGATCTCCTGCTGCCGAACCCGTCGTCGGGCAAGCAGTTCTACCCTTCGTGCCTCGAAGTTTCGTGCCAGCTTCTTGAGAAAGAGGGCGGCTTCCGGAGTAAGGATTTGCGCTTCCGCAGGCGTGCGAGTTAATTCCGCTGTACTCATACCGATTCATATTACAGTGGGGACGAACTTCCTGTAGGCCCGCTTGAGCTACTCGTCCGATTCGGACCAGTTGCCTTGCCAAGCCCTACCAACGGGGCTTTTACTGTCTCAGTCCGCAGCACGGAGGCCCACTCATGACCCGCGACTATTCACCTCTTGAACTCGAACAGCAATGGCGAACCGACCCTCGCTGGAGAGGTATCCAACGCCCTTACACCGGCGAGGACGTT
>Ga0066903_100004770_pt1 | contig 11560 bp, 7 predicted proteins | sample PanSoiMetaGPlot1_FD_67491 | JGI IMG/M metagenome (GOLD analysis project Ga0066903, IMG submission 67491) | Tropical forest soil microbial communities from Panama analyzed to predict greenhouse gas emissions - Panama Soil - Plot 1 (version 2) | ecosystem: Environmental > Terrestrial > Soil >...
CAGCCGGTTCCCGACCTGGCGAGGACGCTCGCTCAGAATCCGTACTGCGCGGTGCCCGTCTCGACGCCGGTCGTCTCGCACGGCATCGAGGCTCCGATCCCGTCGGCCGGGCCCTACTACCTGGCGGCGCACACGGACTCGGTCGCCGTGCTGAAGCGCAACCCCAACTACCACGGCCCGCGACCGCAGCATCTCGACGCGATCGTCTACGAGCTCGGCGTGTCTCCGGCCGACGCCGTCGGTCGGATCGCGGCCGGGAAACTCGACTATCTGCTCGAATCCGACGACGCCCTTGCTCCGAACACGGCCGCGGCTCGTGCCGCCGGTTCGCGCTACCGTCTGACGCCGAACAGCTTCGGCAAGAGCGTCTGGCTCGGCTTCAACGTGGACAGGTCGCTGTTCGCCGACATCCGGCTGCGTCGCGCCGTCCAGTACGCGCTCGACCGCCGCGCTCTCGCCGCCACCGAGTCGGACATTCCGGCGACCCGCCTGCTTCCGCCGAAGCTGCCCGGGTACGACCCCAAGCCGCTCTACCCGCTCCAGCCCGACCTGCGCAAGGCGCGCGCGTTGATGCACGGTCGGCGCGTTCACGCCATGTTCGCGACCTTCGACCCGGCCGCGGACCCCCAGTCGGCCGCCTTTGCGCGCGCCGTGCGCGAGCAGCTGGCCGCGATCGGCATCAGCACGACCGTCGTTCCCCTGACCAACGACGACTACCAAAGCGGCGCCGTGTACACCAAGACTGCGGGCTCGGACATCTTCTGGGGCTCCCTGACGTCCGATAACGGCGACCCGGTGACAGCTCTCCGCGCCCTGTCCCTGACGCCGCAAGAGTCCGTCGAGCTGCAACGCATCGCGCGGCTCACCGCGCCCGAGCGCGATCGGGCGGCGGCCGCGGTCGCGGCCCGGATCGATCGGCAGTCGCTGTTCGCGGTGTACGGGTACAGCGCCATTCCGGAGCTCGTGTCGCCGCGGCTGGGCTGCATCGTGCACCAGCCGGAGTACGGTGGCGTCGACCTCGCGGCTCTCTGCCTGCGCCGCTCCTCCTAGCCCGGCGGAGCTCCCGTCAGCGGAAACGCGTTCGCCGTCCTGTAATCCGGCGGACATCGACCTGATGCACGCAATGAGCGGCTCCTAGCCCCGGCGTTTGAAGAACAACCTGCCCTTCGCCGCCGTCGCGAGCTCCCACCCCTGGCGGCCTAGCTCCTCGAGCCGGGCGCGATCGATGTCAGCCGGCTCGACCAGGTACTCCCAGGTCACGTCCGCGCGTCCGGCGGTTTCCGCCCGCGTCGGCGAGTAGCCCGTCCAGCCGACGCCGGAGTGTCGAGCAGGGAGAGGCGCCGGCGGCCCTGCGGCGGCAATGCTGCCAGGGCCCTGCTTCTTCGCCCGGTACACCGCGTCGTCGACCCGCACGAACAGGCCCTGCGCCTCGTCCGACTCGCACTCCCCCCCGCCGCCACTGATCGTGATCTCGCTGCCGAACCGGCCCGTGCTGCCCTGCCGGACGAGGCGGAGGAGCCGCGCGAACACGACTTCGGAGCCCTGGAGTGTCGTCTCGGGCAGGATGAGCGCGAACTCGTCCCCTCCGATTCGGCAGGCGATATCGCTGCCTCGAAGGTTTCGCTGCAGAATCCGGCCGATCTCGGTCAGCAGCATGTTCCCAGCCGCATGACCGAGCGCATCGTTGATCCTCTTGAACCCGTCGACATCGAAGATCACGAGCGAGAGGCTTCGTCCGTAGCGCCGGGCCTGCTCGATCTCGCTGCTGAGGGCAGTTTCGAAGAACGCGCGGTTGTACAGGCCGGTCCGAGCGTCGAGGTGATCCACCCACTGACTCTAGGCCGCGCGAAGAGTGCGGACAAGCGCAGAGAAAGCAAGGGAGGACGAGATCCCCGAAGCCTCCCTCGTCCCCCCTTTTCAGCAGAACCCGTTTTTGAGCGTGACGTGTTCTGCCGCCAGTCCAGGGTGCCGTCCGTCCCGTTGCCGTCTCGTGGAGGCGAGTTAAGCCTTCGTGCACAACGTCAGGGCCACGTAAGACGTGGCCTGCGGGGCCGCCCTCAGTCGTCGCCGAGGGCGAGGGCCGGCTCGAGCTCCGGCGCCGCAGCGCGGGGCTCGGGTACGAGCAGCGCGGCGAAGCCGCAGACGACGAGGAACGCGGTCGCCATCACGAACGTCTCCGTGAAGCCGGTCTCCGCGGGAAGGCCGTCGGAGGCCGTGCTGGTCGCGATCAGCGTCGCCGCCAGCTGGCCGCCGAGCGCGCCGCCGATCGTGCGCATGACCGTGTTCATGCCGCCGGCCGCGCCGGTCTGGTGCGCCGGCACCGCCTGCACGACGATGTTGCCGAGCGCCGCGAATGCAAGCCCGATCCCGATGCCCATCAGCGCGGAGCTGAGCAGCATGTCGTAGGGGTGGTCGTGGGCGGCGGCGATCAGCCCGAAGGCGGCGGCCGAGAACACGGAGCCGACGACCGCGGCCGCCTTCGAGCCGAACCGTGCCGAGATCGGCCCCGCGGCCATCCCCACGAGCATCATCGCGATCGTCGACGGGAGCAGGTAGAGCCCGGACGCGACGACCGAGGCGCCGAAGCCGAAGCCCGTGCTCTTCGGCAGCTGCGCGAACTGCGGGAAGACGATGAACGCGGAGTACATGCCGGCGCCGAGCAGGAACGCGGTCAGGTTCGCCGTCCATACGCCGCGGATCCGCATCATCGCCATGTCGATCAGCGGCTCGGTGGACCTGACCTCGACCGCCACCCAGGCGGCGCAAACGCCGAGCCCGGCGACCAGCAGCCCGATCGTGCGCGGCGAGCCCCATCCCCAGGTCGTCGTCTCGCTGATCGCGATCAGGACCGTGCAGATGCCCGTGCTCATGAGCGCCGCGGCGAGCCAGTTGATGCGGCCGGGGACGCGTACGGGTGACTCCGGCACGAAGCGCCAGGTGCAGATCGCCGCAACGACGATCACGGCGAGCGGCAGCCAGAAGAGCCAGTTCCAGCTCAGGTGCTCGACGACGATCGCGCCCGAGACGATGCCGACCCCGGCCCCAATGCCGAGGATCGCCGAGACGAGGCCGATGCTCCCCGGAACCCGCTCACGCGGGAACTCGTCGCGGATGATCCCGAACGCGAGCGGGTAGATGCCGCCGGCGACTCCCTGGATCACACGCGCGATGATCAGCAGCGCGAGCGTGTGTGCGAGCGCGGCGAGCAGCGTGCCCGCGCCGAGCAGCACGAGCGTCCAGAGCAGCACGCGCTCCTTCCCGTACATGTCTCCGAGCCGCCCGAGGATCGCCGTGCCGACCGACGCCGACAGCAGGTAGCCGGTCAGGAGCCAGGTGACGCCGGTCTCGGACGCGTTCAGGTCGTGCTGGATCGTCGGCAGCGCCGGTACGACCGAGGAACTGAGGACGGCATAGGCGAGGCCGGCCATCGACAGCACGGCCAGCGTGACCCTGGGATCGCCGCGGCGGACCGCGAGCCTGCTCACCACGCCGCCAGGAGCGCCGCGCTGCGCTCGGCGCCCGAGTCGCGAAGGCGGTCGTTGAGGGCGGCGACGAGACGAACGATCTCCGCCCGCTCGTCGGCGGGCATCCCCTCGAGCGCGGCGGCGAGCGCAGCTGCGGCTTCCTTCCGGCGCCGCTCGACCCACGCCCGGCCTCCCGCGGTCGCGACCAGGAGCACGGCGCGCCGGTCGTCGGGGTCCGGGCGTCGCTCGACGATTCCCCCGGCGACCATGCCGTCCACCGCCCGGCTGACGGTCGGGTCGCTCGCGCCGATACGGGCGGCGAGCGCGCCCAGCCGCAGCGGCCCGGCCGAGACGAGCTCGATCAGGACGACCCGCTGGGTCGAGGTCAGGGCCGGCCCGTCGCCGCCGGTCCCGGTCCGCGCCAGCAGCGAGAACAGGAGCTCGAGCTCGTTCACGAGCTCGAGAGGCGCCCTTTCTTGCATCGCGCAAGTATTACACGGCGCAAGGATTCGAAGGCTGTAGCCGCCCTGCGCGCCTCCCGAGCGCGGCAGGTGAGTTCGGAGGACCTCTAAACCGAGCTCTCGGCTCAGGCCGTTGCGGACTTCGCCTTCGCCTGCGCAGCGAGGCTCGCGTGGACGAACTGGACGGCCATCGCGCCTTCGCCTACGGCCGTGGCGCATCGTTTCGTGGATCCGGAGCGGACGTCGCCGGCCGCGAACACGCCCGGCAGGCTCGTCTCGAGGAGGTTGTCGGCGCCCGCCGCGACTCCCGTGAGGATGAAGCCGTTGTCGTCGCGGGCCAGCGCACCGTCGAGCCACTCCGTGCAGGGCAGCGCGCCCAGGAAGAAGAACAGGAACGAGATCGGCAGGCGCTCGCCGCTCTTCAGCGTGACCGAGTCCAGCTGCCCGTCGTTGCCATGGAGGGCGGCGATCTCGCTGCGGTCGCGGACCACGACCCCGTAACGCTTGAGCTCCCGTACGAGGTAGTCGGACATCGTCTCCCGTAGGTCGGTTCGGCGGTGGAGCAGTGTGACCAGCGCGCCGCCACGCGCGAGCCAGACGGCGGCCTGACCGGCAGAGTTGCCGCCGCCGACCACGCCGACCCGTGAGGCGCCGCACAGCTGAGCCTCGGGCGGACCGGCGGCGTAGAAGGCGCTCGTTCCCTCGTAGTCGCGGAGGCCGTCGACGGGCAGCCGACGGTATTGCGCGCCCGTGGCGAGGAGGACAGTGCGGGCGACGACGACGCGGTCGCCTTCCAGCCTCACGAGGTAACGGTCCTCGAACTCCTCGAGCGACTCGGCGCGGAAGGGCGTCGCCGTGCGGGCATTGAACTTGCGGGCCTGTGTCACGGCCCGACTGGTCAGCTCGGCTCCGCTGATGCCGGCCGGGAAGCCCAGATAGTTCTCGATCCTGCGGGAGGATCCGGCCTGGCCGCCGAGCGCCGTGCTCTCGATCGCGAGCGTCTCGAGGCCCTCGGAGGCGCCGTAGACGGCGGCGCCGAGTCCGGCCGGGCCGGCGCCAACGATGAGGAGATCGACGTCCTCGCGCGGAGCAAGCTCGAGGCCGACGCCGAGGAGACGTAGGACCTCGCCGATCGACGGACCCTGAAGCTCAGGGCCGCCGGGGAGCCGTACCAGGGGCAGCTGCTCCCAGTCGAGCCTGTCGACGAGCTCCGCCGAGGCCTCGTCGTGCGCAGTGTCGTGCCAGGTGAACGGGAGCCGGTTGCCGCGCGCGAACTCGACCATCCGCAGCGTCGGCTCCGACGATCGGGGGCCAACGATTTCGAGGCCGATCCCCTCGACCTGCTGTAACGCCTCCCGGCGCGAGATGAACGTCGACAGGAGCAGGTCGCTGAGGGGCCCGTCCTCGAAGAGGAGCGCGCGCAGCGCTTCGCGGTCGACCGCGATGTAGCGCAACGGCTCGGTGACCACTGCCGTGACGAAGACGGTCTGCCCGGAGAGGAGATTCATCTCGCCGAGGAACCCCGCGCTCCCGTGCCGGACGATCTCGTTACCGGCGGCGTCGAGGATCGCCACCGCGCCCTCGAGGATGGCGATGAACGGATAGCGCTGGTCGCCGACGCGATACAGCACATCGCCGACGCGGGCCTCGCGCTCGTCCCCGATCTCGGCCAGCGTCGCGATCTGGGACTGCGTCAGCGAGGCGCTACGCGGAGTCAGCATTGAACGAGCCTAGCCGTCCCGGTGTGGGTGGCAGATCGACGCGCCCGCGCGAACGGGCGAGCAGGAATCCCACCACCGGGTGCCCGGATTCCGCTCCAGGCGGCGGTGAGGGGAGGGATTTGAATGTCATGGAGCATCAAGTCGCTGATAGACAACGTGCCTCCATCACGACGTTCGGCGCGGGCTGACGACCACCGCTAGGGTCGAGGCATGGGCGTGCTGCGCGAAGTCGTCGAGGCGGATCTGCCGGCTTTCTACGAGCACCAGCGCGACCCCGAGGCGGCGGCCATGGCCGCATTTCCGCCGCGTGACCGCGACGCCTTCATGGCGCACTGGGCGAAGGTGCTCGCGAACGACTCCGCCCTGACCTGGACGGTCGTCTCCGACGGCGAGGTCGCCGGCAACATCGGGTGCTGGGAGGCGGACGGGCGCAGGCTGGTCGGCTACTGGATCGGGCGGGAGTTCTGGGGCCGCGGCCTCGCGACGCAGGCCCTGTCTGAGCTCCTGGGCGTCGTCCAGGCGCGCCCGCTGTACGCGCACGTGGTGAAGAGCAACGTCGCGTCGATCCGCGTGCTCGAGAAGTGCGGGTTCGTCACGGTTAGCGGGCACACCGGCGACGACGGGGTCGAGGAACTGACCTTCGAGTTGCGCGCTTGAGCGGGATCCGGTTCTTCTCCTTCGCAGGGGCGGGCCGTCTTCCATAGCCGCAAGGGCGATTCATCTCTCCGCCAGCCCTCCGCGCACGTGGGTGTGCGGGGAACGAGGTAAGTGTGCGCCTAGGGAGCGCCAGTCCAAGGCGGTCATGAGCGGATCAGAGCGGAGAGGGAGTCGCCGCTCATCGCCTGGACGAGCCGAGACCCCGCTCTTGATCCGGGATTGCGGCTTGTGAGGCGGAGGGGGAGGGATTTGAACCCTCGTCGGACGAAACCGCCCGAAACGGTTTTCGAGACCGCCGCATTCGACCGCTCTGCCACCCCTCCGCGGGTCGTCCTAGGGTAGCGGGCTGGGGTCGCCGGTATTCTGAGGCCCGCTGGGAGAAGTGGCCGAGTGGCTGAAGGCGGCGCCCTGCTAAGGCGTTAGGTGGGGAAATCCCTGCCTCGAGGGTTCGAATCCCTCCTTCTCCGCTCTCGGAAAGGGCGGGGGCGGGCCTTGCGCGGCCCGCCCCCGCTTCGTTGCTAGTAGACCTCGCTCTTGTTCAGGTTGATCTCGTCGAGGACGGTGACCGCGTCGCCGTAGCGCCCGGCATTGCCTGCGGGCGGGAGCGCCAACGTGGCCATGCCGTAGCGGGCTCCGTCGCGGACGCTCTGCAGACCGAGCTTCGTGTCGAGCTTGGACTTGATCACGGTTCCAGCGTTGATGCGTCGGGTCGCGAGGTTGAAGTACGCCCCCAGCAGCTGCTGCCGGAGAATGCTCGGTGACCCACCGCTCGAGTCGAACGTCGCTGTGAGCTCCGACGAGGACAGCAATCCGTCGGGGGTGGAGCCGTCAGCGCCGTCGTAGCGCTGGTCGGTCGCCTGGATGCGGGCCCGGATCTCGGCCGTCCAGGTCTCGGGATGCGTCTTCCAGTAGCCGTGCGAGAGCGGATCCCGCGTCGGCGGCACCGTAGTGATGCCGGTCGTGCGTGCGTCGGTCACGGGCGCGTACGTGCACCCGTTGTCGTTCGTGAACGTCAGGCCGGCACCGTTCTTGACCGACTCACCCGCGACGAAGAGCAGGCTCGGCCGCGCCGTGTACTCGATCGTCTTGGAGCCGGACGATGCGCTCACGGCGCCGACGGTCCACTTCAGTGACGTCGTCCCGTCGGCGTTGTGGACGACCGAGTCGGGTTTCGGGCCTGCGCCCTGGTCGAGGGCGAGGCTGTAGTAGACGTCGACCGGAAGCTTGTCGGTGACGACGACGGACTTCGCGTCGCCCGAGCCGGTGTTCTCGTAGGTCAGCGTGTAGGTGATCGCTTCGCCCGCGTTGACGGACGTCGTCGCGGTCTTCGCCAGCGTCAGGACCGGGGCGTGCACCACTGTCGACGCCGTCCCCTTGTTGTTGCTGGTGTCGTCCTCGGCGTCGTTCAAGACATTCGTGCCGGAGACACTCGCGGCGTTGACGAGCGTCGTCCCGTCTGCAGTCGTGCACGGGACGAGGTACGTGAACTTCTCGTCGTGGGAGTCGCCTGCTGCGACGACGCCGACGGACCTCGTAGCCGTGGTCGAGTCGGGGAACGTGTCGACGACGGAGACGGACTTGGCGTCACCGGTGCCGACGTTCGACGTCGTCACCGTGTACGACAGCGTGTCTCCCGCCGAGGCGTCTTCCTTGTCGACCGTCTTCGTCAGCGACAGGTCGGGACTGTAGAGCGCGAATGTCGCCTCCTTGAGGATTTGCGCCTCCTCGAAGGTCATGTCCGGACCGTGCTGGACCGAGCTTCCTCCTGCGGTCGGCGAGAGCGCGGCCCGATACTGGATGTTCGCCCAGTCGTCGTACCCGTGGAGCTTCCTGAGCGCCGGGTCGCTGACCACGTTGGTGCCGACGGCCAGATCCTGCGAGTCGTCACCTGACTTGGCCGTGTCGCAGACGAAGTCGGCGCCGGCGGAGATGACCTTTCCGGTTCCCGGCTGTGTCGCGACCTTGTCGTCGTTCGCCGGCGTGGTGTCGATCTTGCCGTTACCGCCCGGCCCGACGCAGGAGTCGAGGTTGAGGTCCACTTTGACGCCGACGTTGTCGATCGACTTGTTCTGGGTCCAGTCGATGGCGGCGTTCCCCTGGCTCGTCCGCTGCGTATAGGTGGGATCGAGCCAGAAGGTGAAGTCGGTGCCGTCCCCGATGCCGCTGCCCTCGTTGAGAGAGAACTTGTCGAGGTCGGGCAGCTTCGACCCTGAGTAGTCGAGCCGGAAGCTCTTGTCCGGCTTGCCGTCGTTGTCCGTGTCGATGTTGGCGGCGATGTTCGGGTCGGGAATGCCGGTCGGGTCGAAGAAGTAGTTCATGTCGCTCAGGTAGTTCGGCTTGTAGTTCCGGCCTTCGTCACCGCCGTGTCCGAGCCCGAGCGAGTGGCCCAGCTCGTGCATGAGGCTTCCGGACTGGTCGCGGAAGGTCCCGACCTGGTTCGCCCACGAGCCGAGGCTGATGATGAAGTCGCGGTTGTCGACGCAGCACAGGCCCGAGCTGGACGAGCCCGCCGCCTGGTCGTGGACGAACACGACGTAGTGGAAATACGGCCGTCGGGCGGAATTGAAGTTGCCCCCGTCACGCACCGCCTTCAGGGCCGAGTCGAGCGAGCTGCCGCTGGGTATGAACACGGCCTGCTCCGAGATCGCGTTGCTGCGATCCACCAGGAGGTTCACACCGCTCGACTGTTGCGGGAAGCCTGCGTACGGGCAGGGCGTGGTCGCCTGTACCGGTGCAGCGTTCATCGAGGCGACGACGTCGTTGACGGCGTCGTCGGTCGGCCGATGGCTGTGCGTCCCGTCGGCCATCCAGTCGACCTCGACCGCGATCGTCTTGCGGCAGGGGTCAGCGCCCATGGCGGCCATGTCGGCGACGACGTTGCCGTTCGTGTCGCGCACGCCGAAGCGCTCGACGCCGTCGGGGATCCCGTCGCCGTCGGTGTCGCCGTTGCTCGAGAGCGAGATGTCGAACAGAACCTTCCCCGCCTCTCCTCCCTCCGTGAGGTTGAACTGGTTGTGGTCGCCGTCTCCCTGCGAGAAGCCGACGTTGGCCGGGACATCGCCGCTCCAGGTGCCCGTCTGCAGGTTGAAGAGGACGGTGAGCGTCTGGACGCCGTCGGTCGGGTTCAGGTCCATGATGTCGTCGGGCGCTGCGAGCGCCGAGTCCTCGTCCCAGACCTGGATCTGGATCGGGATCGTCCCGAGGCTGTCGTCGACGCTTTTCGTGAACCGCCAGTACGGCGAGACGTCCGCCTTGTCGTCGATCGAGCCCGTCTTGTCGAACCCGAGTCCCGCGATCTGAACGCGGCCGTAATAGTCGCCGCAGCAGCCCTGACCGACCTGGGGGTCAGGGTTCTGGACCTCGACGAAACGCTCGATCACGACCGTCACGTTCGTGGACGCCGCCGCTGCCGACTGAGGGCGTGCCGCTAAGAACGCGCCCATGCTCACGATGGCGAGCACCAGCAGAATCAGCGACCCCCGGGTCGTTGGCCTTCGTGTCTTCATCGCCTGCTCCTTTCTCCGAAGATCGAGCTCAGTGCATGAAGCTCCCGCAACGTGGGCGATGCGAGGGTCCATTCGTTGAGGACGGCGGACGCAAGACGGTCGGCCTGGCAACGCTGCCATCCAGCGCGCGTCTGCCAGAGCTCGATCGTCCTGAAGCCCTCGTCCGTCGGGCCGGCGACGTGGAAGATCAGCCCCTCCGGAACCGGCTCGTCGAGCGCGGCCGCCAGGCGGGTGTAGTGCTTCCAACTTGCCGGAAAGTCCTGTACGAATGCATACGTCATGGCTTCGGCAGGCTCACCAGCACCGGTTTAGCGCCGGTATAGGCAGGCACAGATGGAGTACCGGATCCTCGGTCCGCTCGAGGTTGCGGACGGAGATCGGGTCGTGCAGATCCGCGCGGCCAAGCAGCGTGCCGTCTTGCTTTGCCTGCTGATACGCGCCAACGAGGCGGTTTCGGGCGACCAGCTCGTCGATGCGCTGTGGGGTGAGGACGCGCCGCGCTCGGCACCGAAGCTCGTCCAGGTCTACGTCTCGAAGCTGCGGCGCGTCCTCGGCGACGCCGCGATCGAGACGCACTCGGCGGGCTACCTGCTCCCCCTGGATCGGGATTCCCTCGATGCAGCGCACTTCGAGCGGGTCCTCGGCGAGGGCCGCGCGGCTCTGGCCCGGGGCAATGCGCAGATCGCCCTGTCCCGGCTCGATCGCGCACTGGGTCTGTGGCGGGGGCAGGCGCTTCAGGACGTGGCCTACGAGCGCTTCGCCTCTGCGGAAGCGAATCGGCTCGAGGAGCTTCGGCTCGTCTGCCTCGAGGAGCGGATCGCCGCGGAGCTCGAGCTGGGGCGTCACGATGCGGTGCTGGCAGAGCTGCGCCTGCTCGTCTCCGAGTATCCGCTCAGGGAGCGGCTGACACAGCAGCTGATGCTCGCGCTCTATCGATCGGGCCGCCAGGTCGACGCGCTCGACGCGTACCGCGCGACGGCGGCAGCGCTGCGCGAAGAGCTCGGCCTCGACCCCGGCCCGGAATTGCGCGCGCTCGAGCGGGCGATCCTGAACCAGGAACCGGCTCTCGATCGACGGGGCGACGCGGTGTCCGAGCACCGTCCGGTTCCCGTCCCGCTCTCGTCCTTCGTGGGCAGGGCGGACGAGCTGGCGAAGCTCCTGGCCACGCTCGGCCGCGACGACGTGCGGCTCCTGACCATCACCGGCGCGGGTGGGACGGGCAAGACCAGGCTCGCGCTCGAGGTGGCGAGGCACGCCGATTCCGGCTTCGCAAACGGTGCTGCGTTCGTAGAGCTCGCCCCGGTGCGGGATCCCGCGCTCGTTACGCAGACGGTCGCCCTGGCGCTCGATGCTGTAGAGCTCGCGGACGAGCCGGCGCTCGGGCTCGGGCGCTGGCTGCGCGATCAGGAGCTCCTGCTCGTCGTCGACAACTTCGAGCACGTCGTCGACTCTGCTTCCGAGCTCACGCGGATCCTCACGCAGGCGCCACACGTGACGCTTCTCGTGACGAGCCGGCGCGTCCTACATGTCTCCGGCGAGCACGTGTTTCCGCTCCAGCCGCTTCCGGAGGACGATGCCGAGCGGCTGTTCGCCGAGCGGGCCGTCGCGCGCGACCCGGAGGCCGATCTCTCCGACCGGCAGGCGATTCGCGCGATCTGTCGGCGTCTCGACGGGCTGCCGCTGGCGATCGAGCTCGCCGCGGCGCGTGCGTCGGCTCTGGCGCCGCCGCTTCTACTCGAGAAGCTCGTCGG
>Ga0066903_100004772_pt1 | contig 11558 bp, 7 predicted proteins | sample PanSoiMetaGPlot1_FD_67491 | JGI IMG/M metagenome (GOLD analysis project Ga0066903, IMG submission 67491) | Tropical forest soil microbial communities from Panama analyzed to predict greenhouse gas emissions - Panama Soil - Plot 1 (version 2) | ecosystem: Environmental > Terrestrial > Soil >...
GATACGGACATGCTGGAATATGTCTGCAACGAGAACGAGAAGGATACGTCGCGCCTGGTGGGCACGGCAAAGGCGGTGGCGCAGCCAGCCCCCTCTGTGCTGGCGAAGTACGCGGGCGAATACACGTGTCGAGAAGGTCCGCCCGGAGTCGCCGCGTTCTTCGGTCTCACGCAGATTGTCAGCGTGAACCATGGGGAACTGTACATGAAGGACTTTCCTCTCCTTCCACAAACCGAGACCCGGTTCGATTCGACGGCGGGGACGATCGAGTTCTTCGTGGATGCCGGCGGCAAGATCACGCATCTCATTCTCAGCGCGGCGGAGGGCGACGCCAGATACGACCGCAAGCCGTAGCGCTGTACCGTGTGAGGTGTTCGAAGGGCGCGACGGCAAGGTCGCGCCATTCGACATCTGCTTCGACAGTTCGCCGTTTCCGAAGTAACCGACGTTAGTCCAACGCGGCGCCGGCGGTGAAATTGACGACCGTTCCAGTCATCATGCGTGCGTAGTCGGACGCGACAAGCACAGCCGCTCTTGCGGTGTCCGCCACAGTCGCAGAAGCCTTCAAGAAATTGAGCTGCGCAATACCGCCAAGTGCTTGTTCTCTTGTGATGCCTGCCCGACTGACGATGGCGTCCGCGGTCTCCTGGATGCTTCGGCTGTCGACGTTTGCCATCGTACGAAGGCAGACGACTCGGACGCCGCTTGCTCCCACTTCAATCGCGAGGTTCTCGGTGAGCGACTCGATTGCACCGAATGCTGTCCCGATAGCCGTCGCGCCTTGCACGTGACCGCGGGCAGGACTTCCGGTTAGGAAAATGATGATTCCTGAACCCTGCTTCATCATGTGGCGCGCACCTGCCCGCGAGGCGATGAACTGTGGTTTGACCACGGTGACCATCGGCAACATGAACTCATCGATTGTCAAATCGATGGCGTGTTTCGTGTTTCCGTAGTCGTGCGCCGACGGGCCGACGGCTGTGAACACGATATCGAGCTTCCCTTCGCGCTTGACGATCCCATCGATATATTCGTTGACCGCCTTGTCATCGAGCGCGTCGACCACGGCGGACTGCACCAGTCCGCCGCTGGCGTTGATGTGATTGGCAACCTCCTCGATCCTCGACCGGGTTCGCCCGGCCAGAAAAACCTGCGCGCCTTGCGCCGCGAATTCCTTCGCGACCGCCGAACCGATCGAGCCCGCCGCACCAAACACGACAGCCCGCTTCCCTTGCAGCATCTGAAGTCCCATGGGATCCTCCCTTGAACTGACCCTTCTGCTTCAAGGACGTTCGCGGAGCAGCGGACTCGACATCGGCCACAAGAAACCATCCCAGCCCAACGGACCTCCCATTTGCGTGTGATTGAAGTAATGCGCATAGGGGTGATGTCATGACGTCAGCTGAAGTCCGTGCCGCGCGAGGGGCAAAGAGCGATAGCGGCGGCCCGTCGCCGCAAAGATGGCGTTTGTCAACGCCGGCAGCACGGTGACCGGTCCCACTTCGCCTACGCCTCCGAGCGGACGCGCGCCGCTGTTGACGAAATGCACGTCTACTGGCGGCATCTCCGGCAGGCGAAGCACCTTGTAATCATGCCAGTTGCTCTCCAGGGCGCGACCGGCTGCGAACGTGATCTCCGAGAGGAACGCGCACGAAAGCGCCCACGCAACTCCGCCTTCGATCGAGTTGGCGGAAATCCCCGGATCGAGCACGGTTCCTGGATCGACAACGCACGCAACGCGATGAATTCGAACCATGCCCTCGCTCGGGATTGAAATCTCAACGACGTGCGCCGTAAGAGTGCGGAAGGCCTCGCAAAAGGCAATGCCACGGTAGTGGCCGCGCGGTGCGACCGTCATCCAGTCCGATCGCTCGGCCGCGAGATCGAGGACCTTCAAGGCGCGTGTATCGCCAGAAAGAAGGTCGCGACGATACGCGTACGGATCCTGGCCCTTTCGGTTGGCCAGCTCGTCGACAAAGCTCTCGATGGCGAACACGTTTGGGCCGTAACCGGTCGTGCGCAACACGGACGTCGGCACGCCGACCCTCAACAGGTGGAAGTCGACACGCTGGTTGGGAATTCGATAGCGCGTCTCAAGCACTCCCTCGAGACAACTCGAATCATAGGTGGCCGTCACGGCGTCCGCGGCGACGTACTGCAGAATCGACGGCGACACAACCTTGTGCGCGATCGCCTGCAGCTTTCCGAACTCGTCGATTCCTGCTGCGATGCGATTCGCAACAGCAGGACGGTAGAGATCGTGCTGTGTGTCCTCTTCGCGGGACCAGATGACCTTCACCGGCGCGCCGACGGCTTTCGATGCCAGGACCGCGTGGACGACGTAGTCGGCGACCAGCCGGCGCCCGAATCCGCCGCCAAGAAGCGTACGATTGATTGTCACGTTCCCCTGCGGAACGCCGAGTACTTGCGCGACGACGTTCTGCGCCATCTCCTGACCCTGCGTCGGTGCCCACACCTCGCAGCGGCCAGGCGTCACGTGGGCCGTGCAGTTCATCGGCTCCATCGTTGCGTGCGCGAGAAACTGCGATTCGTACTCCGCCGTTACGGTGGTCGCAAACCCTCTGGCGATGGCATTCTTGTCGCCCACCACGTGGGGCGTCTCAAACACGTCGCCGTCCAGTGCGCGACGGTAGTCTTCACGAAGCGTCTTGCTGCTGAGCGCGGCCGCCGGACCTGAGTCGAACGTGACGTCAAGCGCCGCAAGCGCTGTACGCGCTTGCCAGTAGCTCTGTGCGACGACGACGATGCCGTTCGGCACGTCGACGACATCAACAAATCCTGGAGATTGGCTGATCGACCCCTTGTCGTAGCGCCCAACAGTACCGCCGAATACAGGGCTCATTCTGACCGCGCCGTACAGCTGGCCCGGACGTATGACATCGATGCCGAAGATCCCGCTACCGTCCACTTTGCTGCGGCTCTCGACGCGTGGCAGGCCGCGACCGATGAGCGTCCACTGGGACGGGCTCTTGAGCGAAGGCGCCTTCGGTGCCGGTCTTTCCGCCGCATCGCTCGCCAGTTCGCCGAAGGTCAGCGCACGGCCGCTTGCGGCGTGAACGACGCGGCTCCGCTCGGTATGGCAGCTCTTCGGATCGACTTTCCATCGATCACTGGCCGCTGCAATCAGCATGGCTCTCGCACGAGCGCCCATCTGACGCATCATGTCGAAGAATGCCGTCGTGCTCTCGCTGTTGCCGGTGAACTGCCAGTTGATCCGCGGATTGCGATAGGCGGGATCGGCCGGAGCGTTTTCGAGCCTTACGCGCGACCAGTCGGCCCCGAGTTCATCGGCGATCACGGCTGGGAGCGTTGTTTGAATGCCCTGGCCCATTTCGGCTTGGGAGACAACCAACGTGACGGTGTTGTCGGACGCGATCTTCACCCACGCGTTCAGCGAGACCGGACCATTAGCCCGCGCTGACTCGAAGGTCCCGTGCAAACACAATCCGCCCGCGATCGTCGCGGACGTGATCAGGAAGTCGCGTCGGGTCGTTTTGACTACTGCGGGCATGCGGCGCCTCCCTCAATCCATGTCCTCACGCTTGCCACAAATGCCGCGTGCGACACCGGCGGCGGTGTTCGTCCGGCGCCCGGGTGCCAGCAAGCCACCACGAGCGGATCGTTCATCGCGTGATCCAGCACGTCGGCAGGCGTCCTGTTGCCGTTCGTCGCCGGATCCTTCAGCAGCCTGCACTGATCGCCTGGCGAGAGACCGCTCCAGGCCATGCGCTTCGTCGGCGGAGGCAGCCGCCAGTCCGGCGCGCCCGGAGGCGCGTGTGGAATGTCCAGGCTTGCTTCCTGATGACAGTTCGTACAGCGCATGCCGACGGCTCCGCGGCCATCCGCGCCACGGCGCACGTTCATCGTATGGAGGCGCGCATCCTCACCTTGCAACGGCACGTCTCCGGAGATGTGGCAGTTCGAACATCGTGCACTCGACAACACCGAGGCGATGGTGGAAAACGCCTGGACCGATCGGTTGTCGCTCTGCGCGCTCGGTGCCGCAACAGCCAGGGCCACGAGCGTCAGCGTCGCCGCGCGGTGCACCGCCCGGCGGATTCGCTTGTACGTGCCGCAGCGGCACAGGTTTCCGGCAAGCGCGTCATCGATCTCGGCGTCGGTCGGATGCGGGCTGGCTTTCAGCAGCGCAACCGTCGCCATGATTTGCCCGGACTGACAGTAGCCGCATTGCGCTACCTGTTCGGCGAGCCAAGCGCGTTGCACCGGGTGATCAGCGTTCTTCGACAGCCCTTCGATGGTCGTGACATGTTTGCCGGTGGCACGGGCGACCGGCGTCACACAGGATCGAATCGGCTGGCCGTCGAGCAAGACCGTGCACGCGCCACACTGCGCGATGCCGCAGCCGAATTTCGTGCCCGTCAGTCCGAGGTTCTCTCTCAAGACCCACAGAAGTGGAGTAGTGAGATCAACATCTATTGTCATCGTGGAACCGTTGACGATCACTGGTAATGCCATCGCTTCCTCGTTAGAAACGGTATGTGACCCACGGCGATACAAAACTCATCGTCGATGTGCCGTGCACCGACGTTTCCTCGAACGTGCCATTGAAGACGAAGATGTAGTTGACATGTGCCGAAAGATGGCGCGACAACTGCCAATCGAACTGCACCGTCGGCCGGCTGCCTTCGTACCGGCCGGGTACGCCGTTGCTCGGCACGACCAGTTGCCCGGGAATGCCGTACAGGCCGTCGTTCTCGCTCTGTCGCCAGTAAAATCCCCAACCCGCCGCGATCGCCGTCGTCGGCGTTGGCGTGATATTGATCGTCGGCTCGAAGCGGATCGAGTTGTTTGGGCCGAGAAGCTGTGCGCGGCCGGAGTATGTTCCGCTCTGAAACATGGCGTTGAACGTCTGGAGATCCGGACTCGCATGGTCCTTGTCGCCGCTCGCGATGTCGATGACCGCGTCGATTCGGGGACGCCACGCGACGTTGCTCAGAATTCGAGAGCCGTTCGCCACCGCTCGCCACGCGCGGATGTCGCCCGTGCCAAAGCGGCCGAACTGAAACATCGCTTCGGCGTCGTAGCCCCACTCGCCCAGACGCCACACGCGGCCGCCTACCGTATGGCGTGTCTCGTCGCCGACGCCCTGATCGAAGCGCGCGCCGAGGCGGTCGATGCCGAGATAGTAGGCATCGACGCCAGTGTTCCTGGACGCCGGCGTAGGCAGCCGACTCGCAAACGCGCCCCAGACTTCAAACTGTCGGTGGGATCCATCGTCGAACGCGCCGTTTCGGTTCACGACCGGCCTCGCCGCCCACGCGTCGAAGCGCCACGAATTGAACCGGGAGGTCAACCGCACGCCGTCGAAACTGAGGGGCACGTTTGGACCTTCGCGCAGCGAGTACATCCGTCCCGATCCGATCGCGATCTCCTGACGGCCCGCGCGGACGATCGACGATGTCGATCCCGCGGAGTACAGCGTCGCCTCCACGAAGCCCTGATGTAAGTCGATCGAGTTCTTGTCCAACACGGCGCGCGGACCGCCCGCGCGGCCGCCTTCGAGCGAGCTGTCGAACTCGGTCCACACGCGCACGCGCGGCCCGGCGTGAAGGTCGGCGTGCCAGAGAATGCGCTGCAGGTAATAGCCGTTCGGAGACGGCGTCGCGAGGCCCCAGTCCTGGTTCCAGAACTTCTCGTACGTCGCACGGGCTTCGCCGCCGAGCGACATGTAGGTCGCATCGCTGGCGGAGAGCGGCACGAACTTCACGGGATCCCAGGCGTCGTCGGACTCGTCCGGCGACGCAAGCCGGCGCCAGTCTTCTTCGAACGTGGGGAGCGGATAGCGGGGCGACGGCGGAGCGGTTTGCGCGAATGCGCGTGAGCAACAGAGGAACGACGCGAGGACGACGAGGAGAACGTTCGACTGCTTGATGTTGTCCACGGCTTGTAAGATAGGTTCGAGGAGCTCGTCGCGCCGTGAAATCGCCGTTTAGATCGCGTTCAGAACGCGTTGAGCAACAAGTCGACGAGTGAAGCTCGCGGCCGCCAGCCCGCAGGCGCCTGACGAACTGACGCGGGATCGAGATCAAGCAGCCCAAGGAGCACTTCCCCGACGATCCGCGAGCCGACGGGACCGAGGCGATCGCCGCCTGCGCGAATGTCTGCCTCTCGCAGGATGTAGAACCAGAGCGGCGTCTCCCCCTTCCATCCGGCCCGCTCGGCGCCCACCTCGGACGCGCTCAGCGGCGTTTCACCCAGGTACGCCGCAACGGCTTCCCCAGACGGCAGACCGACGCCCTGACCGCGCGCGAGGTCGCGCACCGCGAGCGACTGCAGCTCCGCGACGGCACACTCCCCGGTCAGCGCGACTGGCAACGCTATCAAGCCTCCGACCAGACGGCCGTCGATCTTCTTCGCTCGCTGAGCACGCGGACGCGCGGGCGCGTCGAACAACCGCGTCCAGTCGACGCGGCGATCGGCGGTGATCGGACGGAATCCGATCAAGTCTGGAAATATCGGAACGCCCCGAGTCGTCGCGTTCAATTCGTACCGGTGGCGAATCTGGGAGTGGCCGTACCTATAGGCTGCGTCGGCAAATTCCAACGGGATGAACGCCTGACCCTGGGGACGGAAAAAGCGGCGGCCTTCACGCTGCAGCGCATAGACGACATCTGAACCGATGAGCGACGGCAGGAATTCACGAAGCACCGAGGTCTGGTAGTGCCAGCGGAGCTCGCGCGCTGCGGTTTCGAAGATGTCGGATTCAGGAACACGATCGGCGCGTGCCCGATCGACGAACCGGTTGTGCGCACGCACAAACGCGAGGTGCATCTGCGATATCAACGCATGGGAGTCGTTGCGCGGATCGCCAATGATCGCCGTTCCTTCGAGGTTTCGCTGCACATCGCAGCCATCGGGACTCGTCAGCAGCTTCGCGGGATCGTCGCGGCGAAACAGAAACGGGTGGCCAACCGGGCCATCGCCGTACAGGCATTCCAAATTGAGTTGCGGCGAGCGCGCGTTTCTCAAGCGTGCCGGATCGACGTGCGCCTGCGGCAGGGATCGGTCCGCCGTGACGTCGTGCGCTACAAACTGGCCGAAAAACGGCCAGCCCGCCGCCTCCGATCCGAGGGACATCGCCTCGTCGACGTCTTCGCCGCAGTCGCAAGGCCCTCCTGCCCGTCCCAACGCGTAGAGGAACGATTCGTCCGCGTCGAACGCGGGCAAATCTGGAAACAGCCGGGCGTACGACGAAGGTCCGACTTCCCCAGCGCGCTCCGAGGCCGCGCGCGCCGGCGCGAGACAGCACATGAACGGTGTCGAGTCGCTCATTTCACGCTCGTACGACCTTGCGCTGACGCGCCAACCGCGACGACGCTGTGGGCCGTCTCAACCAGGTAAGCGTTCACGGGAAACAGCTGGTCTGAAAGCGATGCACTGTGATCTCACGTGCCATGTGCAAACTCCTTGCGCAAGCTGCATCAACGCAAAGTACGCAGCGGTCAAATCGAGCTATACCTCGCACCTTCCAGGTGTTCTTCGCATCACCCGAATGGGTGATCGTCGTGATCGTCATGGATATTCGAGCTCGTATTTCCGGAGCCTGACGTACAGCTGCGTGCGCGAGAGACCCAGCTGCCTCGCGGCCCTGGCCTTGTTTCCCCTGCATTCGCGCAGGACGCCGTGGATCGTCTCGCGCTCTACGACGCTCAAATCCGTTGTCTGAGGGAGAGTCGATCGGAAGCGCGGCTGCAGCGACAAGTGATCCGTGGTGATCAGCCCCCCTTCGCACAGGATGGCCGCGCGTTCGAGCGCATTGCGGAGCTCGCGAACGTTTCCGGGCCAGTCGTGACGCAGCAGCGCCTCGCGGGCATCGTTCGTGAGACCGGCCGGGGGACGGCCGAACGACCGTGCGATGTCGCCGAGAAACGCCTCGCTGAGCTCGAGGATGTCGGTCGCGCGTTCGCGCAGTGGAGGAATGTGAATGTCGAAAACGAGTAACCGATAGTAGAGGTCCTCGCGAAAGGCTCCACGCTCGACCGCTTTTTCCAAGTTCCGATTCGTTGCGGCAATGACGCGCACGTTGGCCCTTTGCGGACGCACACCGCCCAATCGCTGGAATTCGCGTTCTTGCAGCACGCGCAGAAACTTCGCCTGCCCGCTGAGACTCATCTCGCCGACTTCATCGAGAAAGAGGACGCCCCCGGCCGCCAGCTCGATTTGCCCCGGCTTCGCTTGATGGGCACCGGTGAATGCACCGCGTTCGTACCCGAACAGCTCCGACTCGAGCAGATGTTCCGGCAGGGCGGCGCAGTTCAAACCGACGAACGGTCCGTCTTTCCGCCGGGAGATACGATGGATGAATCGCGCGATCACTTCCTTTCCAGTACCAGATTCACCGACAAGCAGCACAGTCGTCTCCGTATCGGCGACCTGTTTGGCCTGTTTAAGAATCGACAGCCACCCGTTCGACGTTCCGATGACGGTCGACCAGGCGTTCATGACCTTGAGTCCGAGCCGTTTGCCGCGTCGCGGCCGTGCAACGCGAGCAGCCGGTTGAGGTCAGCGCGATCCGGCCGGGCCACCTCGCTCGACGGCTGCGCCAACTCGTTGATGTGGACTTTTGCGTGGCTCGGAATGCCAGCCGAATCGAAATGAATGGACGCGAGGGGAAGATCCCATTCGCGGGGATCCCGTTCCTCCGTCGTCGTGACCGCGAACGTTGCCACCACCACGCCCACATCGTCGCTCGTGGGCTGGCCGAAAGGCGTGACCGCGGCGTCTAATTTCCGTCAGATTTCCGCTGGGACCGTTCGGCGGGTTCGAACGCGGGGCGGCCCGTTCTCTTCGACAATCTCTCGGACGCGCGCGTCTCCCCAAAACGCTTGTCGCAGCGTTCCGTGACCGTCGAGGGACGCCGCAATCTTCAGGATCAGCGCGTGCGCCTTCGCGTGATGCCGTTGTGCATCGTTGCGGCGCGTCGACACGTATATTTTCGAGGCGCTGGCATGGACACGCCAGCCGGCTATGGGAATCGCAACGCGTTCGACGATTTCAACAGCATTCCCAATATAGTTACCGGCCTCAGAGCGCTCGCCCTGGGCAATCGCGACTCTTGCACGGAGCTCCCATGCGAGCGATGTGAGGAACGCGTCCTCGAAGTCGGAGACGACCTTGATGAGCGAATCGACTTCGTGCCGAGCGGCCCCCAGATCTCCGCTGGCGAGCAAGGCTTCGGCAAATCCGAGTCGCGCGAAGAGCTGCCAGTACCAATACAGGACAGTGCGCGGCCTGCCAAGGTCGCGCGCGTGTGTGAACTTCTCGAGCGCTCGATCGGGCCTGCCGAGGCCCAAATCCGCAAATCCGTCGAATGCCATCATTCGAGGCACCCAAGTCTCGACCAGCGGATTCGATCGCGCGGCGGAAAGTACTTCGTTCGTCAACGCGCGGATCGTTTCGTAGTCACACGCCTGCCAATGAACGAGCGCGAGGTTCGTGCGAAAGACGCTCATCCACTGCACGTTTTCATTCTTCGCGGCCAATTCGACGGCGGCAGTCAGCACATCGTGCGCGGGGCCGAGCCGCCCGAGGGATGCAAGCGCGAAACCCTTTACCGAGAACGCGGAGGCTGTCAACCAGAGGCTGTCGGTATCGGTCAGCGCCATGAGCGCGCGCTCACTGCTTTCGAGCGCCTCGACGTACTGCGATTGGAGACGCTGCACCGAGCCGTTGACGATTAACTCGTACGGCGGCAATTCCCGGCCGTATTGGCGCAGTCGATCGAGCGCCGCACTCCGTTTTTCAACATCAGACGTTCTCCAACCCTTCATCAGAAGCGACCAACACGCAACCATCAATGCCGCCCTGGCTTCGAGTTCCGGATCATTCACTCGTGCGGCAACGAGCGCAGCGCGTTCACATGCAGCGAGACAGCGATCGGGATCGATCAGCGCAGTCGGTCGCGTCAACAACAGCAACGCATCCGATTCGGCGGCGAGTCCGGCCCCGGCCGCAGAATCCGCCATCGCCTGATACAGGTCAGCAGACGTCACCATGTCGCCGACGGCGTAATGGGCATCGCCGGCCAGCTTCAGTATCTGAATCTGGAGATCGGACCTTTGGGCCTCCGGGACTGCCATCAGCAGGTGGCGCGCATGTTCGAGAATCGCTATCGATTCGCGGTGCGCGTACCGCTGGCTGGCATTTTGCGCAGCGATCAGGAGGTAGCCAACCGAGCGCTCGGCCACGCCGGCCTCTTCCCAGTGCAGTGCCAGTTCGACAGCCATCTCAGGATCGACTGGCGAGCGAAGATGTTCCAAGGCCGCCGCGAGACGCCGGTGCAGGTTCGCCCGATCGGCAGGATTCAGGCCCCGATACAAGACGTCGCGATACAGCGAATGTCTGAACACCAACTCTGACGTCGAACTTCCGTTCGGCAGTTGCCGCGTGCCGCGCAGCCGCAGAAACTGCTGCCGTTCCGCCAACGCGGCGCACTCCGTTTCGACCTCTATCGACTCGAGTGACAACATCGCGGCGACGGCCCACGCGGTGAACTGGACGCCAGCCACGCTCGCGCACGCGAGCAATCGACGCTGCGGCTCCGTGACATGCGTCAGCTGCAATTCGAGCATCTGCTTGAGCGTTTCCGGGACGCCAGGGTCGACCTCGGAGATCGGAACGGTCAGCCGCCAACGGCCGTCAGATCGCGACAACACATGACGCTGGACAAGATCATCGATCATCGCCACCATGAACAGCGGATTGCCGTCGGAGTGGCGATGGATGAAGTCGGCCAGCGAATTCGGAAGGTCGCCGTCTCCGAAGGTCGTGGCGAGATACTCGGCGACATCCGATCGTTGCAGTCGTTCAAGAGTGACCTCCGAAGCCAGTCGGTGAAGGACGAGATCTTGTTTCAGCGTCTTCAGCGGACTCTGTGACACGATGACATCGGCGGGGCGGAATGTGCAGGCGAGTAGCAGTTTCGCCGGTTCACGCCGGCGGGCCAGCGCGGAAATCACGTCCAGCGTCGATCGATCGACCCAGTGCAGGTCCTCCAAGACGATCACGAACGTGGCGATCTCGCTCATGACCTCGAGCGCTTCACACAGCTCGCGCACCATGCGTTCACGCGTGGCGCCCAGGATTTCGCGCTGGAGCGCCGCCCTCTGATCGCTCCGCAGCACCGAAGGAAACTGGATGAGCCACGTAGGGGCGTGGCGCTGGAGCATGTTGATAATCGGCACTGCCACAGCGCCTGATACGAATTGTCCCAGCGCTTCAAACAGCGGGTAATACGCCTCTTTCCCACCGAAGCCTTCGACGGAGTGGCCTCGTGCGATCCGGACGCCGGGCGCTGAGGCGCAGCGCCTGTGGAACGCGTCCATCAGACTGCTTTTGCCGATGCCGGGCTCACCGGCGACGAATAGGATCTGTCGACGTCCTGCTTCAGCGTTTTTCAGCGCGACGTCAAGATCCGCGAGTGCCTGACCCCGACCAACCAGCCGCGTTGCTGGATCGTCTCTGGCCAATACGGTATCGGTTACAGGAGCGACGAATTCGTATCCCCGTTTAGGATA
>Ga0066903_100004773_pt1 | contig 11555 bp, 7 predicted proteins | sample PanSoiMetaGPlot1_FD_67491 | JGI IMG/M metagenome (GOLD analysis project Ga0066903, IMG submission 67491) | Tropical forest soil microbial communities from Panama analyzed to predict greenhouse gas emissions - Panama Soil - Plot 1 (version 2) | ecosystem: Environmental > Terrestrial > Soil >...
GGTGAGCGGACTCTCGTGTTGATGTGTTCAACCACAATGCGTGGCACTGCCAGGTTCCGGGTTCGAAGTGGCATCTAAGTTGGCCGCCCGCGGGCCGTGCGCGAATCGGCCCTCTGGCGATACATCTCTGATGCTGTTCTGGAAAATCTGGCTGCCCTAACACGTCAATCGCATTGAGTCGTGATGGCGACAACCGGAATCAGCTGTACAGCTTCTAATTCTTTCGACCACCTATGCCTTTTCGTATGACATTTTGTGCTATGGCTGTTGTCCTGTTCGCACTCGAAGGATGCACGCACACCTCGTTGCGGCGGGCGTTCCATCAAACGAGTACTCCTCCGGCGGCCCCTCCGATGGTCTTGGCCGTCTATGAGCCGTGGTTCGGACATCCAAGGCACATTGACGTCGGGTATTCTTCGCAGGATCCGATCACGCTGCGAAGGCAGATTGAGCAGGCGAAAGCACGCGGCATCTCGGGCTTCGTTGTGGATTGGTACGGAGATCGGGAACCCTTTATCGACAAGAGCTACGCCCTGCTGCAATCGGCCGCGGCGCAACAGCGGTTCAACGTCGCCATGATGTATGACGAGGCGAACACCGCAAGGGACGAAGCGACCGACGATGCCCTCTCGGCATTCGAGAAGTTCCGGAAAACCTATCTCTCAGCCGGGGCTCGGGGGCGCGAAGCTTACCTGCAATATCGAGGTCGGCCCGTCATCTTCATCTTCCCGAAGGGGGGACAAACGGATTGGAACCGCGTGCGCAGCGAGGTGAACCAATGGGACCCCCCGCCGCTGCTCATCTACGAATACCGGCAGACTCCTTTCGCAGCCGCATTTGACGGGTTTTACGCGTGGATCAATCCGGGCAAGAGCGGTTGGTCGGCGAACGGAAGCAACTGGGGCGAGGACTATTTGCGCGACTTCTACCAAACCATGCAGACCAAGTATCCCGAAAAGATTGCCGTCGGGTCGGCGTGGCCCGGTTTCGACGACCGGAGGGCGTCCTGGAGCCTCGGACGGATGATGTCCCGCCGCTGCGGTGCGACACTGGCCGACACCATGAAACTGAATCGGGAGTTCAATACCGTCGACCACCCCATGCCTTTCCTGCTGATTGCCACATGGAATGATTACGAAGAGGGCAGCGCGATCGAACGCGACGCCGACAGATGTGAACAACAGCAATAGATGCGAGCTCTGTCTTACGCCGCAGGGAAGTATTTATTGAGGTCTTCAGGGGTCAGATCAGCAGTCTCGAACTCCCCACGACGACCGGTGGAAGTGTACGCGCGCTCGCAGCGATAGACGCGGTTGATGATCGACAACGGCCGGTGCCGAACCTCATCATACACACGCCCAATGTACTCGCCGAGAATTCCTATGCAAAGAAGTGGGAGGCTGCTCATGAAGGACATGGTCGCCAACAGACCGAAGGCCATGCCGCTGCTGCCCAGAGCTGCGATAACCCCGAAAACGGCGGCGGTAAGAAAACCAAGTCCAGCCAGAACAAAGCTAAGACGGAGTGGCTTGTAGCTAAAGCTGGTGATGGCATCCATCGCATACTTAATGCGACTCAAGAATGTAAGCTTGCCTTCTCCGCCAATCCGATCCTGGCGATCGTAGTACACGGTCGCGGTCCGATATCCGACCCACGCCCTCAGGCCGGGCAAATAGCGGTTCCCCTCGCGCAGGCGGTTGAGGGAATCCAGAACCTGCCGGTCTAGCAAGCCGAAAATACCGGCGTTTAGTGGAATCGGATAGTCCGACATAGCTCCCAGGATGCGATAGAAGAGCGGAAATAGAACTGCCAGAAGCTTCCGGCTTTCTCGCCTGCTTCTCCTCACAGCAGTGACAACCTGGGCTCCGGCATGCCAGGCTTCGATGAGTTGTGGCACAACTTCTGGCGGGTCCTGGAGATCGCCATCCATTAACACGATGGCATCGCCGCGAGCGGTTTGCAGACCGGCGTGCAGGGCGCCCATGTGACCGAAGTTTCGGGACAGGTCCACGACCACCAAGTGCGGATCCTCCGACTGCAATTGGCGGAGCAGTTCCAGGGATCGGTCTTTCGATCCGTCATTCACATACACTACTTCCCATGGCTCATCTACCTGGTTCAGGGTAGTGCTGATCGCGTCGTGCAGTATGGCAATAATCTCTTCTTCGTTGTAAATCGGTATGACGACCGAGATCATTCCGGAATGCCCCCAAGGGATTTTGTGTCGATCCAGCTTGCCGCCGAAACTCTGATTCCATCGTAAGCCAATGAGTTGTCAAGCTCCGCCCTGAAACAGGCGAACTTTCCATCGGGATTCGGTCGGCGTGAGCACGGCAACGTACCTGGTTCGGACACTTCGTGCGGCGACCAGCTGTTCTCCCTTGCGGATGGTGATCTCATACTCGACTTCGTCTATGAGCTGGATCGACAGGCCTTCTGGAGAGTAAAAGAGGACGCTGATGTGGTGGGAGGTATCGTGGTAAGCAGTGCGAATTCCGATATTTGTCTGTTCGCGAACGGTGTCGGTGAGTTGCTGTTTCGCCTGGCCGACGAAGTACGCGTCCAGCAAGTCCGAACGATTCTCGCTCATCGCCTTGTTCAAGGCTTGCCAAGACGCCAGGTAGTCGCGAAGGATCGATGACTGCGTCTGCTCCTCCACAGGTCGCGGTCCTACAGAATTCATTGGGTCGACACGGACGGTTGGCCCTGCGGATGCGACCAGAACCAGCGATGCGTTGGCCAGCACCATGGCGGCCACCAGACACACTCTGCTTTGGGGACCGTTCATAGACCACCATTCCACCGGATTTCGTTGCCCATCACTACACCGGAGGCGACCGAAATGACTGCGCCCGGATGGGACGGAAGCTCGGTCTTCGCGATGCCGCGCTTCAACGGAACGTCAACCGTGGATTGGGTTCCGGCGAAACTCTCGCTGAAGCTGACGATCGTTCCGTCCGGGACTGGATTGCCGCTGCAGTCGAGGACAGGCTGGGTTTCAAGAACGACGCGTTGCCCGCGTCCGGGATGAGCTGCCATGCGTATGGTGCAGGGCTCGCCCGGAACTTGCTGGATCACTCTTGTCTCATGAACGTCTGCGGCGCGAGCCGCGAATGTGGCCGTGCCTGCTTTGGCGCCGGAATTCATCCTGACCCAGCCAACCCCATTGTGGCTGGCGGCCGCATGAGATTGCTTTCGCCCGGTCGAATCGGTCAGTTCGAATGACAATTGCTGCGGCTCAAGAATGAGATTTCCAAACCTGTCGAACACGTATACAACTCCGCTGACGGCATTCGACAGATTAACCGGGAGGCGCGAAGGCTTAGCGAGAAAACTGAGTTTTGCCGGGGCCGGAGAGGCGACCACGTTGAATTGCGCCACTCGAGATGAGGAACCGGAAGTCAGGACTGCCACGTAGGGTCCAGCTAGGTGTAAATCCTCGGCGCTGAAGGCAATGCTTTCTCCCAGGCGGACCTTTCGTTGCAAGACGCGGCTTGGGCCCACGATGTACAACGTCGCCTCGCCGGACCCCGAAGTAGGTACCGAGAATACCGTTCCGGCCACGACCCGCTGCGGAAACTGCAACTCCGAGGATTGCCCCGCCACAAATGGAGATACTGCGGTCAGAAGAGCGAGAATGTGGGCCCAGATTCTCATTGAAAATGGCTCGAACTGTAAGTAGTTGCCACGACACGGTAGTTGCTGACCTTACCCGAGACATCTGCCGGCAAGGGAATCGAAAACCTGACAGGGGTCTCGGGGAGGAGAGCGCGATTGGGATATCCGTCTGCGACCCAAACGATTTGGCCGCTGTTGTCATAGAACGTACCAATCACGTGAGCTACATTCACGATCTGACCGCTCTGATTGACCAGCTCGCCGGTCAGCGACGAATCGGGCACCGGAATTAGTTTCTGCGATTCAATGCCGATCACCGGATCGGCGGAAGCAGCCACGAGCGTAGCCGAAGGCTGAATGCGAACACTGTCCACTTGCGACAGCCGCACACCACTGAAATCAATGCGGAACGGTGAAACTTGCTTAGGCAGCAGGATGTGCGAGATCTTGTCGAAGCTGTCCTCGTTGGCGAGCGCAACCCCTTTACCATTGAGGAGTGACGCCTTGACCGTTACGAAGGCTGGCACCACATCTTCGTTCAAGACTTCTCCCAGGATCACGACTCCGCCACCACGATCGACCGGATGCATGGCCACAATACGAACGTGGGGAGCCTCCACATCCTGAGCACCCCAATCATCTTCGGCGCCGCGATAGATAACATCCCAGCGCAGGTAGTTGACTGGAATCACCTGAGGAGGGACTTTGGCTTCCTTAACGACAGGCCACACCACCTGCCAGCGTTCGCCGGATTTCACCACGCGCAGATCGCGTGTGTCTTGAAATGTTCCTACGACCGAGGCCCAGCGCAATATGGCTTTGACCTGCGCTTCGTCGGAGGATGCGCGGAGGGGCTGGATGTCGTATCCGGCAAGCGAAGCATACGTTCGCAAGCTCCCGTAGTTGCCGGTGAGATCGCGGGTGAACTCTGCCTCCGAGAATTCACTCTTATTGGCAAGACTGTTGTAGGCGGCCGACCAGTCATGACCGGCAATCCGCTGCAGCAGGTCATGGACGGTGCCTTGGGGACCGGAAGCTGAACCCATGAGGCGCGCCTGGGCATCTGCGGCACCTAGGCCCGATGCGCCGGGCCAAAGCGTGCCGGCCACGATCAAAGCGATCGTGGCAAGGGCTAAGAGGAGCGCAAGCAGTCTTCCGCTCACGAGATTAACCTCCCGAGGACGAGGTCGTCGCCAGCCGCGGCTGGTTCCTGTTCCGAAAGCACTGGCTCTACCTGTTCCATGCGTCTTCGACCGGGAATGAGCACAACCAGCAGAGCCAGAAGGCTACTGGCAACGGGCAATGTGCCCCACAAGAGTCCCTGCCACGCCAATGGCTTTTGGGGAGAATTGAGTGGCGTGGCGGGCGGGACGTCATCCTTAGCCCACACGCGGATCAGTCTGTTCTCCAGGCTGTCCACCGGGCGCCAGCCGCCAAAGACCAGTAACGGCTCATAATAAGGATCCTTCACGAACACCCATTTCAATGCGTAGCGGTCGGCGTGCTGAAGGATCGCGGTGAGCGCATCAAGGCCGGCCTGGCCAAAATATTTCGAACTGGTCAGAGGACCAGAGCCGTGCGCTGTAAGTTCCGGAAGCATGCGGCCCGAGTTCCATTCTCCATCGACACTACTGGCATCAGTGAGAATCGCCAACCTTGCGATCTTGTTTCCGAAACCCAATGTGACGTAGCGGTATCGGTCGTGGCCGTCACGGTTCAACCATGCCGCGACTGAATCGACCTGAAACATCTCTGCATCGGCAGGACGAAAGCTCGCCCATGCCACGGCGACGGCACAGGTGAGACCGCCGGCTACGGTAACGGCAGCCAGAGAGCGCCAGCGAGCGCGCTGGGCCAGTTCATCTACAAGCAAGCCGATGAATGGCAGAGCGAGCAGCGAAGCCCAATAGGTAAACCGCTCCATCGTCAAGACTTCGAAAGCTCGCCCGAGCAGGATCCGGGCCACCGGTGTAGTTCCGCCGAGGCCCAGCAAGAATGCAACCCAGAAACCAAGCAACAATGGCCGCAGACGCACGATCGACGCCCCCCTAAGCAGAATGAATGGGAAAGCCAGGATCATGGCTCCGTATGGGACTAGGAAGTAGTTGACTCCCCATTGCGGGCTCAAAATGTAATTGGCGCGGCTGGGATGCGGGATGGGGACCTGAGTAACGGGATACTCGAGCAGGGCCATCCAGAATGGCAAGAGCACGACGGCGATCATCGCGCCCACCATCACCGCAATGAACGCAGTTCGAAATACAAACCCTGCAGTGTGAGAAGACCTGTCAAGCCTCACGTCGAGAATTGCCAGGGCAAGCACCGGCAATGCGAACAGGAATGAACCGAACAGCAGGGTCGCGTGATGCGCCGCTGCGGCCGCCACTGCCAAGGCAGATCCTTTCAGCAGGGACCGCCAGTCGTTCTCGCGAACCCACTGGTAAATGTAGGGCAAAGCATTCAGGTACAGAGGAGCGGCGAAAGTGGTGGAGAGTTGTCCCGCAGAGTAGACAAGGAAGCACTCCGCTCCGAGAAGCACGCTGGCCAAAGCCGCGTAAGTCGCCGCGCGACGATTCACCCACAGGGCCGAGAAGCGGTAGATTCCGAGTGCGAGCAGCAGGATGGCGACAAACTGGACCAGCATGTAGGCCATATCGAGGCCGATCACGCGAGAAATGATTGCGATCCACTGTTGCCCCAGGGGCGGATACGTCGTTTGCGAAAATCCCGCGTACCATTTCGGGTTCCACGGATCGAACCAATGCTGAGAATAATGCGAGGCGAAGAAGATATGGAAATTCGTGTCGTAGGACTTCAGCGGCAACTTCATCAACAAAAGGGGCGCATGAACAAGGAATGCAATGAGAAAGACCAGGCTGAGTCGAAACGGACGTTGCACTCCCCCGACGACTTCAATCCTCGGCACAGTTTCCCTCCGGTTCGGCCACTTGGATTGCGAGTATCTCGGAGGGGGTTGCTTGCCGAAGTAATCCGGTCAGCTCTGAGAGGGCAGCCAACGTCCTGGGGTTGTTTCGAATCGAAGTACCGCAAATCTTGGATCGAGCGTTACCGGAGGCGGATTGCGATCCCAGTTGCCCAGATTGACTGCTCTTGCATTTGTCGCCGCGTTCCTTCTGGCGACATGTTGGTGGAGCCTCGGCCAGACCTACAAGGTGAACGCCGAGCCCACACAGCAGTCCGGAAAGCAGCAGTCCTCACACCAGGCACCGGAGAAATCGCTCGGCTGGGGATCGAATATCCAGAATGCTCGCTTGGCGCGCGCGGCCGAATCGGCATTGAAGAGCGGCAACTACGCGTCGGCTGTCGAGTTCGCCCAGCGGGCGGCGGATTCCGCGCCGAACGATCCGCAGTTGTGGTTTTTGCTCGGGTATGCGGCGCGGCTCGCGGGGAAGTCCCAGCTCTCGATCGATGCCTATACCCGTGGCTTGCGACTTCGGCCGTCTTCGCTGGAAGGAATGTCAGGATTGGCGCAGACCTACAGTCGCATGGGGCGAAAAGATGAGGCCAGAAATCTGCTGAACCGCCTGCTCGCGGCTGATCCGAGGAGGACGGGCGATCTGCTGCTGCTGGGGGAAGTGCTCCTGCAGTCGGGGGACTACGAACAAGCAATCACGCCTTTGCAGCGCGCCGAGCAAGTGCAGGCATCGCCTCGCTCGGAACTGTTGCTCGCGTTAGCTCACCAGCGAATGAAGCAGTTTGATGAGGCTCGTCGTTACCTGGACATGGCTAAACGGCGATCGCCGAATAACCCCGAGGTTCTGCGCTCCCTGGCCGCGTTTTATCGTGAGACGGGAGACTACGCTGCCGCCATTTCGGCGCTTCGGGGCATCCACAGCAGCAGTGCAGAGATCAAAGCTGAGCTCGCATATACCTACCAGCTCTCAGGCAAGCCGGACGAGGCTGCCAGTCTCTACGGGCAGGCAGCCAACGCGGCGCCGCAGGACTTGAACCTGCAGCTCTCGGCGGCCCAGGCCCAGTTGAGCACCGGAAACATCGAGAATTCCAAACAATTTCTGCATCGCGCCGCCAGTCTGGATGCGAATCACTACCGCCTGCACGCGGTTCGCGGGGAAGTGGCGCGCTTGGAAGATCGCGATCAGGACGCGATCCAGGAATACAACCTCGCACTCAGCAATCTGCCGCAGGCGCCGGCAGAAGGTCCATTGTACGGAATTCAGCTCCAGATCAACCTGGTGCAGCTTTACCAGCACTCGAGAGACGAGGCTTCTGCCAAAAGCCACCTCGCGACGGCGCAGACAGAAATTGGACAATTGAACATCGGTGGACGTGGGCGGGAGGAATTTCTGCGGCTACGCGCCCTGATCAAGCTGCAGGCGGGGGACACCGAAGGCGCGTTACAGGATGTCCACGATGCTCTTGCTCTGAATCCCAAAGATCCAAACGCCCTGCAACTCAATGGCGATTTGTTGGCCAAAATGGGACAAAATCAGGAAGCCATTGATCTTTATAAGAAGGTTCTGGCCAATGATTCCGACAACCAGCTGGCGCTGACATCTCTCGGGTCGGTGTCGCGGGAACTGGGCCGCGATCGAGACGCGGAGAAGTACTTTCAGCGCCTCGCAGCCGCACATCCGAGGCTCTATGTTCCACACTTGTCCTTGGGCGACATGTATACGTCACGCCGTGATTTCGCGAAAGCGGAAGCCGAGTATGGCAAGGCGCATAAGCTGGCGCCCAATAACAGTCTGGTGGTGGCTGGTGGTATGAATGCCGCGATCGAGGCGCATCAATTTCCTGTTGCCGCCGAGTGGCTCCGCCTGGCGAATGCACAGATGCTTCAGGACCCGCAGGTCCTGCGTGAAAAAGAGCGGTATCTGACCTGGACAGGGAAGTATGAAGAGTCCGCGGTTGTGGGACAAGAGGCGATCAAGAAACTTCCGCATGACAGGGATGTGGTGGTGTACCTCGGATACGATCTCCTCCACCTGGAACACTACGACGAACTGCTGCAACTGACATCGCGGTATGAGGAGATCCTGCCGAAGGAGCCGACGCTTCCGCTCCTGGCTGGATATGTCTACAAACATAATGGCGATCTTCCGCAGGCACGCAAGGCGTTTTCGCGAGCGATCGAACGTGGTCCCAACGTGCCGACAGCGTATGTGAATCGAGGGTACGTCTTGCACGATCTGCGACTTGGGGCTGAAGCTGCCGCGGATTTTCAGGCCGCTCTACGCCTCGAGCCGAAGAACGGTGAAGCTCATCTGGGCCTCGCCTATGCCAGCCTGGATCTGCACCGACCGCGGGCTGCGATTGAAAATGCCAAGCTCGCCGAAGCAGAACTTGGGGACTCCATGGCGTTGCATCTGATTCGAGGGACCGGCTACGGTGCCGAGGGGATGCTGAAGAAATCGGCTGCAGAGTACCAAATAGCAGTGAAGAGTGCGCCGAATGATGGCCGGCTGCACCTGGCACTGGCAAACACCCTCTACGACCTGCACGATTACAACGAGTCCATCTCGCAGTTGCAGATCGCCAGCAAGCTGCTGCCCGCCGACAGCACGGTATATGCACAAATGGCGCGATCCTACGCTCAGTTAGGCGATCGCGGCCACGCCATGGAATATGTGCAATTGGCGGAGAAGCGAGGTGGGGAGGACATTTATGTTTCGACCGGAGAAGCTCTCAGCATTCTGGGAGAACAGGACGCCGCCATGTCGCGCTTCGAACGCGCCCTCGAGGCCACCGAAAGCGATCGCGTGGGTGTGCGCCTGGCGGTTGGGCGGCTGATGCTAAGTCGCGGCGACGATGAAGGTGCGCGGCGTCAGATTGCGCTGGCATTGATGGAATCGGCTTCGGGCCGGGCGGCTCCGCCGACTGGCAGCGAGTTGCTGTCGGCGGCAGACTTGCTTCTTGGCATGCACGAATACCAACTCGCCGAAACCTACTTCCAACGTGCGCTTGCGGCGGGGGCGTCTGAGACCGCGGTGCGCGTCGGGCTGGCCAATGCTTACCTGGCGCTGGGCGATACACCACGAGCGGAAGCCCAGCTCTCAGAAGTCAGCCATGCCATTCCGGACGACGAACCCGGCTATCAGTATCTGCTGGCGCAAGCCAATGTTTTTCGCCAACGGCGACAGAACACGAAGGCGTTGAGCGCGTTTGCAATGGCGTCGGAAGCGGCCGGTGAAGATAAGGCTGCCGACCGGGAAATGTTGAGGGCCAGCGCGGATGAAGGGATGCGCGTCAATCGTCAGTTGAGTTTGCTCTCGGATTTTTCCGTCGCGCCGATTTTCGAGGACACCACAGTCTATGCGCTGGATGCCCAGCTGTTAAGCGCGCCCCCGGGAGCGCTGCCGTTACCCAGATCGTCGATCGAGAGCCGCTGGACCACGGCTTATCACCTCCACTTACCCGGCATGCCTGATGCTGGGGGATTTTTCCAGATCCGGAACGCGCGTGGTGCAATTTCGCAGCCGAGTGCAAATGCCATCATCAATCGCGACACCTGGGACTATTCGCTAAATTTCGGCGTCAATCCGACATTGCGGCTTGGCAACAATGTCTTTGGCCTCAGTGCTGGCGTGCAGCGGACCTGGCGCAGGGATCATGCCGATCCCCTTCACATGAACCAGAACCTGTTCCGGCAGTATGTCTACCTGTCAACCAGCTCATTTTTTAACTGGGTGTCGGTGAGAGGGTTCGCGATCCGGGAAGCCGGTCCCTTTACTGAGAGCAATCTGCGCTCACGCGACCTGGCTGGATCGTTGGAATTCCGCGTCGGCAGACCCTGGGGCAGGACCGCGTTCATCTCAGGATGGGGTGCTCGTGACGAACAATTCTCTCCCGTGATTCGCGAGTACTACTACACGTCGACCTACGCCGGCATTGAGGAGCAGTTGTCCGACCGTTTTCGCGTACGCGCAATCGGGGAATATCTGCGGTCATGGCGAGTGGAAGGCAGAGAGTTTGCGATTGCACAGGCACTTCGGCCAGCCGGGAGCATCGAGTTCCTGCCCACCAAGAACTGGGCGGTGGAAGCATCCTTTGCATATTCTCGCAACATGGGATTTCACGCCTATGACGCCGTCCAGACCGGCTTTGCGGTCTCTTACGCCATGCCGATTCAGCGCAGGTTTAATGAGAATGGACGCAAGCTAGAACTGCGTTACCCAATACGGTTCTCTGCCGGCATGCAACAGGAAACGTTCTTCCATTTCAATGGCGCGAGCAACCAGCAATTCCGCCCATTTGTCCAAGTCAGCATCTTTTGAGAACGCACAAAACCAGGGCCCATGAAAATCTGTCTCGTCACAGCATTCCCTCCCAGCGGACGTCAACTGAACGAATATGGCTTTCACTTGGCGCGCCAGTTGCAACGCAACCCGTTGGTTCGTCTCACGATCCTCGGCGATGTTCTCGGTGACTATGCCTGGGCGACCGATCAGGATGGCAAGCCGATCATGGCGGAGGATCAGCGCGAGCTGGCCGGCTTCGACGTAGTCCGATGTTGGGAATCGAACCGCTTGTCGGCACCCTTGCGTCTTGCGAAATGTGTCCGGGCGTTGAAACCCGACGTGGTGTGGTTCAACCTTGTGTACTCCACCTTTGCCACCCAGGCGCATCCCCTGGCTGCGTTTGCGGGATTGTGCACACCAGCGCTCATGCGAGCCATGGGTTACTACACTCACGTAACTCTCCACCACATTCTCGAGCACGTGGACTTTGCCGGGGCAGGAGTGAAACAGGAACGACTGTTCCGCGTGGGCAGCGATCTGGCGACGCGCGTGTTGTTGCAAGCGAACTCAGTAACCGTCCTGCTACCCGGATACCGACGCACTCTGACGAAAAAGTATGCGGCGCGTAATGTCCTGCTCGGCACACACGGTACATTCGCCGCTCGTCCGATGCCTCCGGATTTTTCCTTACGCGGTAATCCTCACCAAAGAATTCTG
>Ga0066903_100004774_pt1 | contig 11555 bp, 13 predicted proteins | sample PanSoiMetaGPlot1_FD_67491 | JGI IMG/M metagenome (GOLD analysis project Ga0066903, IMG submission 67491) | Tropical forest soil microbial communities from Panama analyzed to predict greenhouse gas emissions - Panama Soil - Plot 1 (version 2) | ecosystem: Environmental > Terrestrial > Soil >...
AGGAACAATCCTGGACAGAGCTTGCTCTCCATCGTCCGCGAATCCACTTCATCCAGCGACACGCCGCCGGACGTGACTTCTGCTTTTTCGAAACCGAGCGTTCCGCGCACCGATAGCCGAAGATGCTTCACCGCTTGCACCAGCTTCTGCCGATCGACTTTGCTCAGTCCAGCGGCCCGTCGATCGATCGGTTGACCGGTCAGCATCAACAGCGTGTCGCAAAGGCGCCGCGGCAGCAGCTCACTCAAGACGACTGCGAGCTGCTTCTTTCCAGACGCCAATGATTCGGCTCGCAGGTACTCATCAAGTTCCGGTTCCGCGCGCGAAGGGAGGAAATCGAGTTCCAGCTCAAGCGCGTCGGGATGCGCGTGCCGGCTGACCGCCTTGCTCACGTCAAGCGGTGCGGGACCAGACAAACCGAAGTGTGCAAACAGGAATCCGCCGCGCCGCGATGTGAGAGGCTGATTCTGCTCGAGTACCGTCACCGTGACATCGTCGAGCGTAACGCCACGCAGCTCGCCCACCCAATCCGCCCGGACTGTGAGTGGGACCAGGGCCGGCCTGGGCGGGACGATCGTGTGGCCGAACTTCGCGGCGAAGGCATAACCGTCGCCCCGCGTGCCGCTACCTGGGTAAGACTGACCCCCGGTCGTGATGATGACTCGCGGGGCAGTCAGGAGTCGCTGTGGAGTGGTGATCTCGAAGTGATCGCCGCGCTTGCGCACGTCCGTTGCCGGCTCGCCAAGGGAGAGCGTGGCTCCGCTGCGCCGCAACCGGCGGAGCAGGGCATCGAGCACGTCCAGGGCCTTGTTGCTGACCGGGAAGATCTTGCCCGTTTCCTCGACCTTGGTCGGCACACCTTCCGCTTCGAAAAACGCGACCGTGTCCCGCACCGAAAGCGCCGCCAGGGGGGAATGAAGGAATTTGCCCGGCGGGCCGTACGCCGCGACAATGCCGCGATTGTCGCAGTTCTGAGTGATGTTGCAGCGCGTGCCGCCCGACATGAGGATCTTGACGCCTGGCTTGCGGTTCTTTTCCAACAGAAGTGTGCGCCGGCCGCGATCGGCGGCGTGGATCGCGGCCATCAATCCCGCGGCGCCGGCCCCGAGCACGATCACATCCCAGCCGGCGGTAATCACCCGTTCGTCCACGCGATCAAGCCTCGTCGCCCTTGTAAATCCACGGCACGACCGTCACGTAAGTCGCGATGATCATCAGGGTGATGACGGGATAGACCCGCGAATCGAAGCAGGCGAACGGTCCGGTCGCGGTGTGCCAGACCCAGAGAATGTACGCCCCTGCCGCGACCAACACGGCCGGCCATTGTGGACCGGTCGACGGGTTCGACCCACGCGTCAACTGCGATCGAAGACCCACGAGGAGCCCAATCGCCAGCACGAAGAGGAGACTGTGGCCGATGCAGTGGTCTTTCGGATCGCCGGCCATCTCCTTGTCCACGAGCGGCACAAAAGTCGTGTGGAAGGCGACGATTTCGCCGGGGATGAGCTTGAGCAGTCGGTCCAGGTACGAGAGCGCGGCGTCCGTGCGTGCGGCTGGCGCCCCTTTTTGAGTCGGTGCGCTCGCGACGTTGCGATAAACGCGGAAGAGTGACATGGGGAGTCTCGGTCGGGAAGGTGTGGATGTTACCGCGGCTAAAGCGATGAGACAAGCATGGCACGTGGGTGGGCAATATAACGTCCCGGAATCGCGACTCCCACCTGAGCACCTCATGAGTTCCGACCGATACGACGATGATGACGACGACCGCCCGCGGCGGAGGCGTCGCGACGAGGACGAGGACGAGGACAGCGACTCCCCGCGCCGGCGGCGGGACGAGGACGATGACGAAGATCGTCCGCGTCGCCGGCGCTACGATGAGCAGGACGACTTCGATGATTACCCCCGGCGCAAGCGCGGCGACGGCCTGGGAATTGCGTCGATGATCATCGGTATTTGCAGTTGTGTCTTTTCGCTCCTCGGACTGTGTTGCGGTCTCTTCACCGGGCTCGGTGTCCTAGGCGGCATCGTCGCGGTCGTTCTCGGATTTGTGGCGCGAAGTCAAACGCCGAGTTCCTCGACTGCAAAAACCGGGATCATCACCGGCTTCATTGGAATCGGTCTGGCGATCCTCATGATCATTCTCGTTGTTGTCCTGCAGTTCGGGTTGGCAATGAACAAGTGATACTGCGATGCCCACGCCCGACTTCTACGACGATGATGACGATCGCCCGCGGCGCAAACGTCGCGACGAGGAAGAGGATGAGCGTCCGCGCCGGCGCAGGCGTAGGTACCGAGACCAGGCCGAAGACGATTACGCCGACGACGTGCGACCACGACGTCGACGGGGTGGCGACGGTTTGGGCGTCACGGCGATGGTCGTTGGCATTGTGTCGATCGTGATCGATCTGATCACTCCGCTCGGGGCTTGTGTCTGCCCGTTCATCATCGTCGGCGTGATTCTCGGACTCGTGGGCGGGGTTATGGCCGTGATTTTCGGTTTCATGGCCCGGAATCGGACTGGCTCGGGAATGGGGACGGCCGGAATCATCACCGGCTTCGTCGCAATCGCCTTCGCGCTTGTGATGGTCGTCCTGGTCGCCTTGGGCGTGGGATTTCTGGCGATGAACGCGCCGCCCCCTCCGGGTCCCGCGGGTGGACCGGGCGGCCCTGGCGGCCCTGGCGGAAATCCAGGCTTCAACAAGCCGAAGCGATTCTAAACGACCGCGCGAATGGGTCACCGCCCCGTGAACGCAAAGTAAATCTTGTCAAACAGGAAGAGGACGAGCGTGATCACGACAGTGAGCAGCACGCAGACCAGCCAGACCTGAAACGCGATGCGGTCGGCGCGGGTCACCGGCGCGCCGCTGGCCGTATAGCGCGGGAGTTGATCGCCGTTCGGGGCCGGTTCGGGGGGATTCGTCGGGTTCGTCGCCATGACGGGGTTCCTGTTCAATCGGTCCTTCGCAGTTCATTTTATCGGGTCAGGGCAGCGTCCACGATACGGGAATGAGGATCGACTCCGCGGTTGGCCCTTTCAGGCGCACGGTCACGACCGCGACGCCGGCCGCTTTCGCTTTGTCAAAATCCACGGTCACGCGCAAGGTCGTCATCGCCCCCGGGCCCGCGGCCCACTTGCAGGCGATCGCGGGGTGATCCGATTCGGCCTTGTCTACCAGCACTTCGCCGTCCGCGGCGTCGCGCAACCGAACCAGCGACGACGCGGTTGTTTGCCCCTTCGCGAATCGCAACGTGACGCTTGCTGGCGCGGCCTGCACGCCCGTCGCGGCGGACTTCTTCACGACACGCAGCGGGATCCGCAATTCCTTGTACGCCGGGTCGTCGGTGTCGATGCAGACCTCGTCCGCGTATTGCCCCGGCGGGCAGGCGTCGGCCACAGTCAGGTCAATCTTCTGGGTCCGCCGGCCCCCCGAGTCCGCAGCCGGCTTCACTTCGGCCTTCACGTCCTTCAGGCCGAGCCGCACGCCGGTGACACTGAGCGGTCTGCCCCGGCGATCAATCACCGTGAGCGTCCCCGTGATTTCTTTCTCGGCCGACATCATCAGGGCGACCGGCTCGACGCTTACGTCCTTGCGCACCTTCGCCGTGACCTGGATCAACTGCTCGCCGGTCGCGGGAGCGTTTGATTGCGTTCGGTAGCGAATGGCCATCTTCCAGGAATTCGGCCCTTCTGGCTGGGTAAGGAGGTTGATCGCGACGGACAGATCCGTTGCCTGGCCCGGTTCCAGAGCGTGAGCAGCCAGTTGGTGCCGAAAGCATCCACAAACGCCGACGACGTCGGTGATCGTGATTGCGGTGGACCCGGTGTTCTTCAATCGAAACGTGTGGGCGAGCGGCTTGTTGGCGGCGAGTTCGCCAAGATCGACGTTGGGCGACTCGATCGCGAGTGGGGACGGATCGGCTGCGACGGTCGCAGCGAGCAGGAGGAGGGGAATCATGACTCCCGGGAAATACCTGCACGTAAGCGGGCGAGCAAGCCCACTTCGCGACGGCGAGCGGAGCGGCGTGAGCCGCCCGATGGTGCCCTCGGCCCGCTTACGCGAAGCCGTTCGCCATCACGCGACTCAGTTAACCACCTGGAACGGCTTTTGCGACAGAAAGCGGTCGAGGTCCTTCCCAAACGGATCAAGGTTCGGCTGTGACGACTGCGGCATCTGCCGTTGGATGGCCCTGTGGAACTTCTTGTAGTCGCCGTCGAAGGCACCACCCCGCCAGACGCGGATTAGGGTTTCGGTGAAAAGTCCGTTCCTGTCGCCGTCGCTCGCCTCCTGGCTGTCCTGGCACGCCGCGAGCGTAATTACCGACGCCGTGACCCTGTCCTGCGACACTTCCTCTTTGGTGTAGCGCGCACCGCGCTGCTTGTACTCTTCGCGCAAGGCCGGTGTCGCCTGGATGGCATCGAAAACCTCCTTCGGCATCGACTTGAACGCGTGTGGAAGTGTCGATCGGAAGTCCACTTTCTTTCGCGCATCGTAGCGCTCCTTGAGGAGCGCCGCTCGTTCGGCGGTGAGGGCTGGGGCAAGCGCCTTGCGCGTGTTGGCGTCCACGTCGAGAGCGTGCCGCGCCGCCTCACGGACCGGAATGGCCTTCGCGCTCGTGCCACTATGGCACGAGTCTACGACGATCAAAATGCGCGCCGGCCGCTTGAACTGCTGCCATAACACGCACAAGTCATCGTCGAGGATTTCGCCATCGTACAGGCACCATGTCTCGTCCTCGTGGTCATCCACTTCATCCCCGTTCACGTCTGGTACCTGGCCGCCGTGTCCGGAAAAACTGATGAGCAGAATGCCGTTGTCCTGAAGCTGCTTCGCCGCGTCCAGCACCAGTTGCTCAAAGTTGGGCCGCGTCGCTTCGCGTGTCTTGAGCACCTTGATCGTTTTGAATCCGGCATCCTTCGCGATCTGCGCCATGGCATCCGCGTCCCCCTCGCACCCGGTTAATGGCCCCGACCAGCCGGCATAGCGGTTCGGGTCTACCCGGTTTAGCCCCATGCAGATCGCCAGGGCCTTTTCGGTCCCGGTGCCGGACATTGTCGCCGGTGCCTCAAAGCTGACCCCCTTGGTCAGCGCGGGGTTAACCTTCCAGAAATCGATCCGTTTCTTGATTTCAGCGTTGTTCGGTCCCAAATCTTCGGCCGACCCGGGCCCGGGCGACAGGAGTGCCGCGGTTGCGACCGCGAGCACAAGAAGGCAGAAAGCGTAGGAGAGGCGGGATCGCATCGGAAGACTCTTCGGGGATGCAGGGTGAAACTCGCTGTCAACCCTAAGCTGCCGGTTTCCCCCCGGTCAAGCATCTTCCCGATGTTTCGCACGTCGCCCGGTTCGTCAATTCCCGATTCTGCCACGCTTTCCGTGCAGGAGGGACGGCCGCGCGGCCGAAGGAATCCGGGGACCCGGCAGACAGGGGAAGCCGGGCCTTTGGGGCAATTGCCATCCTTGAACGGGTAAACCCATGCCGACCTTTGTTCGACCGGCCCGGCTGTTGGTCGTGGGGCTGAGCGTCGCCCTCGGATTCGCGACCTCGGCGCACGCCGGGGACATCTTCTGCCCGTTCCACAAGGACTCCAGGGGGCTCCGTGGGGCGCGCGACTTCGCGGGTGCCGTGTACATGCCGACCAATGCCCCGACGCCGCAAATGGTTGGCGTGCCCATCCCGGCGGCCCGCGACGAGGCGCTCGACCGTGCGATCGAGGCGGAGCAGTACGCGATCAAGGCCGAAGCCGCCCGAGCAGCATTCCGAGCCGAGGTTGAAGGACGCCAGCGCCTGCTGCAGAAATTGAATTCCCTGAGTTCGTCGGGCCAGACGACGACCGCGGGCGTTCCCCCCGACATCGAGGGCAAGCTGCGCGAAATCAATGATCGGCTCGACAAGATTGCCACTCGAATCACGGATGTCGAGCGGCTATTGCTCATCCACGACAACTATTTGCAAGAGCTCTACAAGGTGATCCCGCCCGGGGCCGCGCCTCCGCCTCCTGGGCCTGGGCCGACACCGGGCCCGATGCCGACACCCGTTCCGCCAAAGCCTTCGGACAAGAAGGATGGCGAGTCAAAGTCGGTGTTGTTGCCTCCAACTCCAGTCGGAGTGCCGACGGCCACCTCGGGGCCACGGATGCCTTAGATCCTGTGACGCCATCAACCAGTTCGCCGAGCGCCGGGGCGCGGCCACCAAGCCCACCCCCCGGCTAGCGCCGGGGGTTCGCCAAGGTCGCTGCGAACCCCCGGCGTTAGCCGGGGGGGGTGGGGTCGCCAGCGCCCCGACGCCGTCAATTCAGTTGCAATGAACCCCTACGTCAGATTGTTTTCCAGGCCCGCCGCCCCACGTAAATCGTCCGTCCCAAACCCTTTAAGGCGAAGTCTCGGATTCGTCCAGAAAAGTTCGTTTCGTCCACAGAGGGGTGGCAGGGGGTACTCCAGACGAAACGAAACGCGATGACACAGACCTCAGTGAACCCGACGGCAATATCGATCCTTCCGGAAGAATCGATAAAGCCGGTTGTCCGGGCCATCCGATCAAACCGACAGTCCCTGGACCTCGGACGTGGACCGTCCGCCCGGAGGCTGTCATGCGCGGCGCGTTTGTCGGTCTGCTACTCCTGGCCGGATTGGGCTGCAAACACGCCCAGTCTGGGTACGGTGAGTGCGCGGAGTGCGCTGCACTGCACAAAGCCGGCTGCCTCGGCCACGACGGCCTGTGCCCACATCACGCCGCCGGCCACACCTGCCCGATCTGCGAGAAGAAGAAAGAGAAGGCCGCTCCGCGCGCCGGACCGGAGGAACGCGAGACGGTCGTCACCCAGGACGTCATGCTCGTCCCACGAATGGTCTACGTGCCGTATGCCCCGCAGGTCCCGGTCGCGCCGGTCCGGATGGCCAATGTTGTGCCCGGCGCCCGCTCGTTCGAACAGCCGAAGGAAGCGCCGCCCGACAAGCGCGAGGCGCCCCCGCCACCGCCGACAGAAAAAGTGATCTGTGAGACACTCGACCGATGCGCCCAGATGATGCAGATCATGGACAAGCGGTTGTGCGATCTCGAGCAGAGGCTGCAAAACCCGCCCGCGCCGCCGCCCGTCATCATTCAAGAAGTGCCCGGCCCACGGTGCTTCCCGTCTCTGTTCGGTAAACCCCATCTCCCGTGCCTCGGGTCGCTGTGCGACAAGCCGTGACCCGCTGCGCTCGGACACCCGACGGGAGAGGACGAATGAAAGCGGGATGGCTCCTGACACTCGCGGCACTGGCCCTCGCGGGGGCCGGCGCGCCGGCGCGAGCCCAGGAAGTCCTGGTCCCGTACTCCGATCTCCCCGGAACCCGGGCGGCCGGACAATTCACATTGCTGCCGGCTGACGGGACGAATGTCCTCAATTCGGCTCCGCTGTTTCTGGACGGCGGAAGTACCACGCGAGTCGCCACAAGCGGCACCGTGGGCGGCCTGGCCGCGACTTCGACAAACGGCCGACTAACGGTCGGCTTCGACTACCTCCGGCCGTGGTGGTCGTTCCGCGACTTCACCATTGCTATCCCACCGGGTTACGCGGCTGCGTTCCCGGCCTTTCCCGGGGTCGGCCACACGGACGGCGAATTTGCATTCGTCCCCCTCGTCCGTTACGACTACCACGTGCAGGACATGGGGATCGATTTCGGTGCCGCGGGCACCTTCCTCGGCCTCTCCGGGCGATTCCAGCGCAACGTTGCTGCGACCGGCAGCGCCGCGGGCGACATGGTCGTCTCTTACGACTTGACCTTGATTTCCGTCATCCCGGTGCAGGCGGCCCGGCGGTTTGACGCGGCCGAGCTGTTTGCAGAGAAGGGGCACGATGTGGAGGCCGGCGTATTCGTTGACCTGAGCATCGGCACCCGCTTCGCGTCGCTCGACCAGAATTACACGAGCACGGTCCATGCTTCGACCGCGACCGGCGTGAACGTCGCCACGCGGACTACGAGCCAAAGCTTTCGCGGCATTGGCCTGACCGCGGCCATGGGGTGGCAAGTGCCCGCGGGTCAGGACTGGGTCGCGTTCCTCGGCGCACGCGGGTCGATCCTTATCGGCGACAATCAGCGAAGCTCGAGCGCCACGGTCGTCGCCCCGGGTTTCCCGGCGTTCGCCGACACCATCTCGGAGTCGCGGACCTTGCTTGTGCCGGTGGTGGAGACGGAAGCGGGAGTCGAATGGGGGACAGACCTGGGCGAGCGACTGGCTCGCGGGGAAGCGCCGCCGCAGTTCTGTGTCCGCCTCGCTCTGGTCGGCCAGTACTGGGGCGGAATGGGTCCACTCTCAGCCGGCAGCACGCAGGGGTTTCGAACGAACGACCTGTTTCTGGCGGGGGTGAGCGTGCAGATCGGGCTAAGGCATTAGTGCGAACGAAAGCAGTTCTGCCGGCAGATCAGTCGCCGGGTTCTGAGACGCCAAAGCTGAGACGCCACGCGCGCGCGGGTTTGGCGCCTTAGCTTTTCCGGTTTGACGGATCTTGAGGCTCCAAAAGAAGTAAGGTCGAGAATCGGGTGTCCCACATATGGTGCACAAAGGCGCGCAGACGCCCCCAGAAGCGGTTTGACTCTTCGTCGTGGCCAAATGAGCGCCGCCGGCCAGTGTATCGGGCGACTTCTTGGTGCGTGGCTGGGTGTTGCTCTCGGACGGAGGCGGTCGCCGGTCACGGTGTGTGCACCGGCGGCACCACGACCCGTTCCTTGTGAACCAAATGCTCCCGGTCCCGCCGCACGTGGTGGTACGCCAGCCCGGCGATCGCGATCCCGAGGCCGATAACGGCGACGCAGGTGCAGAACACCAGGATGAAGATGAGCGGTTTGTCCATCTTGGACCATTTGAGCAGGATCGGCTCGCCATCGGACCCCAAGGCCCGTTCACTCGAATACCGCTCTCCGATGCCGATCGATGTGAGGCCGAGCGCGATCAGGGCTCCGGCGGTGATGATCGCTCCGCAAAGCGCGCGCATGTGCGTCTCCAGGTAATTTCGCCGGCGGACCGGCCTACATGTTGAGCATCTTCAGGCCGCCCCCGCACACGAGCAGGATGCCGGCCAGGATGATGAATATGCTGCTGCACCCGCAGCCGGGCCAGACGCCGTACTGGCCGCGCGGGCTCATATCGTTGCCAAAAAAACCGCCCCCGCCCAGCATGCCGCCGCTCATGGCAGCCCCCTTCTGAAAGAGGACAGAGGACAGAAGACAGAGGACAGAACGCCTGCCTCCGCATTCTGGCCTGACCGCTGTTCTCAGCCTTCTGCCTTCTGTTCTCTGTCCTCGGTCTTCTGTACCCTCACCTTGCCCCGGCCGGGGCGATCCGGCCTTCGTCGAATGCCCGCTTCGCGTCCTTCGCTTGCGGGGCCCACTTTCGAAGCTGCTCAATGCGCTTCCGATGCGTCGGGTGGTCGGAGAGAAGTTCTGGGACTTGACTCTCCCCGGTCGCCCGGAGCATGCGCATCCAGAACGCCACCGCCTCGTCAGTGTCGTAGTCGCCAAACGCCATCAGGAAGACGCCGATGTGGTCGGCTTCCGACTCCTGATAGCGGTCGTAGCTGAGGCTGCGAAGCGGGCTGCCGCCGCGGCGCTCGCGGGCGATCCGCTCGCTCGCGTGGTGGGCCAGGGCGTGCGCCATTTCGTGCGACAGGACCGCGGCGAGCTGGCCGTCCGAACCGGCCACCGGGATGATCCCCGTGAACACCACCATCTTGCCTGCGGGCAGACAAAAGGCATTGACCTGCCGCTCGCTCACCACCGAGACTTCCCATTCGAAGACGTAGCCGCGGATGCGCAGTCCGATCTCGCGCTGGAGCGGTTCGATCTCCGCGGCCCTCGCCAACCGGTCGACGATGCGCTTGCAGCGGACCACGTCTGGGTGGCTCGTGGGCATGATGCGCCCGCGGTATTCCTGCAAAACTTCCTCGTAAGCCTCCCGCCCGGCTTGCAACTCTTCCCGTGGGGTCAGCGCGAGCGGTTGCTCGCGCCCGCCCGGCCCTTCGCCTCGCCCGCCCCCGGCACTTTCATCGCTCGCAAAGTTGCACCCAGCGATGAGCAGCATCCCGACGCTCAAAGCACAGCGTTTTCGCAGGTCGGGACTGCCGAGACCGGTCATGAGCGCCCTTGGGGTCGGGGCATAGTGGGTATTCCCACATTCCGGAAACGATGTGATTGCATTCGGCGTGCCATTGCTGGGAGGCGGCCGCAGATTAATTGGCGAGCGTCGAGGCGTGAGCCCGACGTGCCTGCGCGCAGACACGTCGGGCTCACGCCTCGACGCTCGCCAAAAACGAACGGGGCCGGCGACGTGCGCCGACCCCGCGAGGCCTCGTTTGATTTCCCTAACTTGCGGTCGCCCCGAATCGAGAAACCTCCACGATCAAACTGCCCCCAATTGGCAAATGGGATGCCGCGGAACACTGTCGAACGATCGATCACGTCGGCGTATCGCCTCATACAACGACAGCGAGTCCTTCCGGGAGTGTCACCATGTCGCAAGCCAAAGAACGCACCTACTCCGAGGCCGAAATCGCCACCAAGATCCAGGAACTCGGCCTCGCCGGCTGGTACCTGGAGGATGGCTGGCTTCGGCGCAAGTACAACACGGACGGCTGGCCGCAAACGCTGATGGCCGTGAATGCAGTTGGCTACGTTTGCGAAGCCGCGTACCACCACGCCGACCTGGCCGTCACCTGGGGCAAGCTCTGGGTCAAGTTGATGACCCACTCGGCCGGCGGGATCACGGACAAGGATTTTGAAGTGGCGAAGAAGATCGAGGAAGTCGTCCTCTGGCGTCCATCGGGCGGCCCGCTCGGCACCGGCAACCCACAGAAGTTCGTGTTCAGCAAATCCTGACACCCCACACACTCATGAAGCACGTTCTCCCCACTCTGCTCTTTTGCGCCGCGTGCGTCGCGGCCGCCGACAAGCCGGAATTCGCCTGGAAGGACCCGGACGGCGAACACCCGATGCTGACCTACGAAGGCAAGCCGGTCCTGGAGTACGTCCGGCCGACCTTCGACAAGTCGAAGACTCCCGCCAAGAAGGAGCCGACCGCGAATCCGACCATCAAGCCGTTCCACCATCTGTACGACGAGACCGGCAAAGTGCGCCTGACGAACGGCCCGGAAGGGCAGTACCCGCACCATCGCGGCATCTTCTTCGGTTTCAACAACATCTCCTATGACGGCAAGAAGGCGGACGTCTGGCACTGCCGCACCGGCGAGTCGCAGCAGCACGTCACGACGCTCAGCCACGACGCGGGGCCGGCGTTCGGCCGGCACAAGGTGAAGATCAACTGGAACGGCCAGGATGGCAAGACCTTCGCTGTGGAGGAGCGCGAGCTGACTGTGTCCCACCCGGACAAGGGCTGGGTGGTGGACTTCGCTTCGGTTCTAACGACGGACCGCGACAAGGTGCACCTCGACGGCGACCCGCAGCACGCGGGCTTCCATTTCCGGGCCAACGTGGAGGTCGAGAAGACCAAGGCCGAGACGTACTTCCTGAGGCCCGATGGCAAGGGCGAACTCGGCACGGAAGTGAACTGGGAGCCGAAGGGAA
>Ga0066903_100004775_pt1 | contig 11554 bp, 8 predicted proteins | sample PanSoiMetaGPlot1_FD_67491 | JGI IMG/M metagenome (GOLD analysis project Ga0066903, IMG submission 67491) | Tropical forest soil microbial communities from Panama analyzed to predict greenhouse gas emissions - Panama Soil - Plot 1 (version 2) | ecosystem: Environmental > Terrestrial > Soil >...
CAGCTCACGCCGAACCGATGAGATCAAGGCCTGGGGGTCTTGATGTGTCCGAACAATCAGGTTGCTCGCGCCTGTGTAGTTCTGGAAAAGAGGACGATAAACGACAGGCTTGGGGTCTTCGCTCAGACCGGTATATTTTCCATCTTGAGCAACGCCCACGACCTGAACCCTCGGCGAATCAGCAGTGCCCACGCTGAAGCGTTTGCCAATCGGGTCTTCGCCGCGCCAGAAGCGCTGTGCGAAGGTCTCGTTGACGATCGCTACACGCCGGGAATTCTCGTCGTCCAAATCGAAGAAATCGCGTCCCTCCACAAGCCGTGTGCCCATGGCCTGAAAATAGCCGGGGCTTACCGCACTGGTCAGGGCCCGCGGCGCGTTTGATGGGCGCCGGGGCTCCTCGCCCTCGATGAAAACCGGCGCTCTGGGAAAATGGATGTCCACGGGCACCGTCTCCGCGATGCCTGCGGTCGACACGCCCGGCAGCGTACGCACGCGCTCCAACAGACGCTTCTGGAAGGTTTTGCCGCGGGCGTCATCGTATCCCTGCAATCTGAGATCGAACGACGCTTCGATTGCGTTCTGCGGGTTGAAGCCCGCGTCTACCGTCTGCGCTTGCCCGAGAGCCCGCAGCATCAATCCCCCGCCAATCAACAGCAAAAGCGACAGGGCAACCTGACAAACAATCAGACCGCTTTTCAGCAATGACCGCCGCAATCCACCGGACGAATTCTCGCCCCTCAATCCCGGTAGCAGATCGAGCTTTGTGGCTTGCAGCGCGGGCAGTAAGCCGAATAGCAATCCAGTCCCGAGTGAGATCGCCAGTGCAAAAACCAACACTCGCTCGTCGACGTGAAGCTCAAATGAGACCGGAACATCTATGGGCAGCTTGATCGCACTGACGATGCTGGCAACACGTAATGCTACAAACAGTCCCAGCGCTCCACCTGCCATTGCCAGGAGAACGCTCTCGGTCAGCAACTGCCCGATCAGGCGCCGGCGGCTCGCACCCAGGGCCAACCGTACCGCTATCTCTCGCCGGCGTTCGTTTGCGCGGGCCAACAATAGATTTGCCAGATTGGTGCAGGCCAGCATGAGCACCAGACCAACCGCGGCCATCAAGACCCCGGTGAAACCAATAGCCGGCCCGCGCAACGGCCCGGGCAGCCGGCCCGGAGCGGATAATGCAACCCGTTCACCCTGGTTGACATTCGGATATTCGCTTTCAAGCTGCGCCGCGATCGAGTTAAGAGCACCCTGCGCCTGCACTGGGCTGACGCCTGGCTTCAGACGGCCCTGCACAAAGAGGTACTCTGAGTCCCGTTTGTTCAACCAGTTGTTGCCAGTGTTGATCTCCTGTTCCATCGCAATCGGAAACCACATCTCGGGCGAGATGATCGCCTCCGTGCCATTAAAGCCCGGCGGCGCCACACCGATTACAGTATAGCTGCGGCCATTCACTAAAACCTCTTTGCTTATGATGTTTTGGTCGCCGCCGAATCGATCACGCCAGCACCTGTCGCTTATCACCGCCACCGGATGGCCGCCCGGCGTCTGGTCGTCACTTGTCGAAATAACCCTGCCCAGCGCCGCTCTTACCCCCAGTACATCGAAGTAGTTGCCGCTTACGAGATAACCCCACAGTCGCTCATTGATGCCCTCGTGGCTCATGCTAAGCGGCGCGAACTGATAAGCGATGAGGCCGGCGAACACCTGGTTTCGATCCCGATAGTCCTTGTAGTTGGGATACGAAAAGGTAGTGAAACTGTGCCCTTCAAAGGTGCTGTTGAGCGAGATCAGTTCACCGGGCCTTTCTATTGGCAAGGGCCTCAGCAACAGGGCGTTTATGACGCTGAAGATGGCCGTGTTGGCTCCGATGCCCAACCCGAGTGTGAGGATCGCAACAACCGTAAATCCCGGCCTTTTGATCAGAATTCGAAAAGCGTAGCGAGTGTCCCGCCACATGGTCTCCAACCACCTGCCGCCGCGCACGTCATAGCCATCTTCCTTGATTCTGGCGACCGGCCCGAATAGCTTGTGCGCTTCGCGTCTTGCCTCATCGGCAGACATTCCGCGGCGGATGTATTCGTCGGTGCGCATCTCGAGGTGGAATTGCAGTTCTGCCTCGATCTCCTGGTGAACCCGGCCGGAGCGATATAAGGCGCGCACTCGCTTGAATAGATATCTCAGCAGTGACATTGGCGTGGTCCTCTCATGTAGCTTGAAGAATCTTGGAAATCGCCATTGATAAATGCTCCCAATGCTTTTCCTCGGTGGCCAACCGGCGCCGGCCGGTGCGGGTCAATCTATAGAACCTGGCTTTCCTGTTGTTATCGGAAAGGCCCCACTCGCTCTTTATCCAGCCCCGTTCCTCGATTCGATATAGAGCCGGATACAACGTGCCCTCTTCCACCTTGAGCATATCTTCGGCGAGTTGTTGGATGCGCTGCCCAATGCCGTATCCATGCATCGGTCCGAGTGAAAGCGCTTTCAAAACCAGCATGTCGAATGTTCCCTGCGGCAGCTCCGGCTTTTGCTTTGCCACAAATCCTCCATTCCCTGGGAATCAATCCTATCAGTCCGTTCCCTAGAAGTAAAGAGGGGAGGGTGAACTCGTTCAACCCGCCGTCGTTCGGCGTGTCTCTGGTTGCTCTTTGCATACATTGTGCCGGCGTTCGCCCAACGTTGCTTACCAACCCAACGTTGCTTACCGGGCCCGGACCGGCGAATCTGGCACAACTAACCAATCCGACAAAGCCACCCAACAACTACCATCTCCCCCAGTCGAAACTCTCCGTCAGATCGACCGGAATTCGTATTTAAATGCCTTCTGCCAGAGGCTTTGGCGCTCTCATTCACTGACCGGGTTGATCTTAACCGTCAGCTCTTGCGGGGCTTCTTCCTTGTGTGCCGTGTGAAATGGGAGCGTCCGGTCGCCTCCTAGATCCCATCTGAATGAAATGGAACACGGTTTTCGTCCATGCAATTAATGAAGGGCTAACATCAGAAATCGGGTCTCGGGGCTGACCGCGCCCACATTCTGTGCTTTTGGGGTCGCTCACCCGGGAATGCATATTTGAAGTGCCCGGCCATTGGCCCTGACGCGCACGGTTCTCTAGTAGTTTTGATGTTTGCCCTGGCACCAGCCGCCCTTTGCGGCCCAGTCGGCGCTCGGGATGCTGGAGCGCCACTCGATAACGGAGGGACAAATGAGAAAGACCGCTCAGCCGAAAAATGGGGTATCAGTAAAGGCATATGCCGGCACTACCGGAGTGCTGTTGGCGATGAACCTCAAGGGGCGTCCTGGGAAAGACTTCTTGGGCTTCGCGATCGAAAAGGATTTTGGCCTGGGGAGGAAGGAATGGCTGAATGGAATGCTTCCTTTCCCTGGCATGCGGCATCAGCCCGGACAGCCAATTTCATCTAATATTGCGCCGTTTCAGAAGTTTCGTTGGTCAGACTACACCGTTGATCCTGACACTACCTACAAGTACATAGTCCATCCAGTCTCGGGCAACCCTCAGAAGCCTACTGTGGAAGACGGCCCCAGCATAACCGTCAAGACCTCGAGCATGTCGAAAGGCGAGCACAGCGTGCTGTTCAATCGGGCCGCCGCGGCCAGCCAGGCATTTGCCCGAAAGTTTCAGACCCTTGCGCAGCGGATCGGTGAAGCCCCAAAGGGAAAAAAGAAGGCTGTGCCCATGACTCCTGACGCTCTGGTCTGGCTTAGCCGCGGTGTTAAGGAGGCGATTGTCAGTTTCGTAGAACAGGCCAAGGACGCCGACTGGGCGCTTGATGTCGCGATATATCAGTATGAGCTGGAGGACATCGTAAACGCCGTAAACGCCGCGCAGAAGCGAGGTGTTGATTTGCGGGTCGTTTATCACGCCAAGAAGGGGGACAAGCAGACCCAGAAGAATGAAGAAAATCTGAAAAAGATCCCAAAAAGCCGAAAGAGAGGCCGCCTCACAAGCAAGATATTCCACCACAAATTCATCGTATTGAGCCGAATCGTCAACGGTGACAAAGTTCCGCAGGCGGTACTCTGCGGATCGACCAACTTTACGCACAACGGGGTGTACCGTCAGGCAAACTTCGTGCATATTGTTACCCTGGCTGATGTCGCGAAGGAGTATGTCGCCTTATTCGATGAGTTGTTCGATGGAAATACTCCGGCAGAAACAAAGGCCTACATCAATGAAAACGATCCGATTCAGAGCGGTGAGGCCCTGTATGTGGGTTTCTCGCCACGGTCCAAGAACCTTGATCTTTTAGAGTTTATCAAGGAAATAGACGGAGCTTCGCGCGACGTCCTCTTCTGCACGGCATTCAACTTGTTCAAGGGTGTTCAGGATGCCCTCCTCGGCAAAGCCCATGACGATATCTTGCGGTACGGTATTCAGGACAAGGGCAGTAAAATTACAGGGTTTCACGCCGATCGCACCGCGGACTTCGAAGCCACGGCGATGCTTAGCACGGGCCTCGATGGGTTTCTCAAGGAATCGCTCAAGGGCGACCAGGGAACAGGCCGAATCCTGATCCATACCAAGTTGATCGTGGCGGACTTTACTTCAGACTCGCCGACTGTAATTTGCGGGTCGCACAACTTTTCTCAGCCGGCGTCAAGCGGCAATGACGAGAACTTCCTGATCATCAAGGGCAACACTGACGTCGCGGACTCGTATGGCTGCGAATTGATGCGTATTTACGATCACTACCGGTTCCGCTATCTGGAGGAGAAGGCGAGGAAGGCCGGCAAGAAGCCGCGACAGCCTGTCCTGAAGACTGATAGCTCCTGGACAGACAAATATTTCAAGAAGGGATCGCTGTCCGAAAGCGACAGAAAGCGTTTCTCGTAGCCGAATAGGGCGAGATTTAGTTCGTCCCTGCGTGAGCCCTCAGCGATCCTTCCGGATCGCTGAGCAATCGTCACTGTGAGGGATGGTTATTGTAAGGAAAGAACAAACCAGCGAACCTGGGGGCTCGGAGGTAAACCATGCGAACGACTTTTCCAGGCAGTGAGTATCAGCGCTATAGCAGAATTCTGCTACTAGCCTCACTGATCCTTCTAATGCACGTCTTCATTGGGGAGCCAACTTATGCCGGAATCGGGCGGACGGTAACGCCATCCGGAATCGGCGGCACCAGGCCGATCCCTCTTTTTGGTGCCGGGCAAGGTGCCGGGGCGGAAAAGCCGGCCAACGGGGGAACAGAATCGGCGGGCGGCAGCAAACCTTCTGGCGAAAATGGAAAAACAGACGACTCCGCCGGCGGAGGGTCTACCGTCTGTGAGGAAGTCGTCATTGGACCGAACTTTCCTCCTGATCCCTCTCACCCCGAAAAGAAGCTGGACGCGAGCACCCTCGCTGCGGCGCTAAACACTGCGGGAGGTGTAAGTGTAAAGGCAATCACACCCGACAGACTGCTCGTCTGCGGATCACCAGCCAATCTGGATGTTGTCAAGCGCACAGCGCAGGAAGCCACCGGACTGCCACACGTCGAGTCCGCCAAGGAGACCCATACCGTCAGGCTGTTCTTCTTTAGGAGAGCCGGGGATATCGCCACCGCGATAAACAACAGTGCCGGGCTACACGTGAAGGTGCAGGCAGTTGGAGACGATCTGCTGGTCTTTCCGGCGGAGAGCGAGGCGGATGAAAGGGCGATTCGGGAATTGAAACAGTGGATCGCGATGATTGACGTCCCTCGCTCCGAGCTATCGGTGCTGGCCTGGAGTGTGCAGATTTCTTCCACCGATCGTACGATCATCAATGAGGTATCCAACAGGATCAGGGTTGATGTGTCGAAATACAATGACAAGCTGCAGGATGCGCTCGAGCAAGCGCGGAGCTATCTGGAAACTCGGATCAAGGAGGCCCAGGCCCAGAGAGGACGCGTTTTTGCCAACAGGTTCAGTACGTATCTCACCGGGAGATTCACCTGGTTCCCCGAGAGCAACAACCCCAACTCGACGCCGGAGCAGACATGCCCCGATGGCGAATACTGCCTGGGATACGTCAGAATCTTCTCCGAAATCAAGCCAACGCTGAGCAGCTTATTACCTGCATTAATCGCCGCGCAACCTACAATAATTGGCAGCGATGTTCTAGTAAAACAGTTCGTCGATTGCCTTGAATCAAGCGGCTGCTGCGAACGTGATCTCACTGATGCTAATAGGAAACGTAACGAGATTTACCTCGCCCGACACAACAACAAACCTCCTGATCCTATAAGTGATGTGACCAAGACGCCTAGTGATTCAAAAGAGCCTCTCACCTGCGAGATGAAGGATGAAATCTGGGACGACTTAACCAATCATCCCGAGCGCGGGCCCGGCTTCGAATGCTTTCGAGATCAGTTGCAGACCCGATTGAAGCCCGAGAACGTCGCGCCGCTTCGGAAGGCTCTGGCAGACTTTCTCTTTCAATACAAAGTCGCCCAATTCTACCCCCAGAGCTTCGTCCCCTATTATCAGGCCCGTAGCTCACAAACGCTGGACACGAATCTCGATCCACTTATTGTCGCCTTCAATGAGGATCTCGCCGTGTACCTCCGCGCAATTCAGAGCGGGCTAAGCGAGATAGAAAAAGGAAAGAACGTAAGCCTAGCCTCGGATGGAATAGTGACAGTCGGAACTATCAGCGGGAATGCATCAAGCGTTGAGACCACGACCCAGAGCTTTTTCCGGTCACCTCCCACCGTCTCGGTTCGGGACATCGTGACTTCTGCGGCAGCGAGCCAGGGAAAGGTGCCTACGTTCTTGACCGGCAATCTTTCCGCCCACGCCGCCGAACTGCTGGCGGGGGCAATACAGGCGGAGCAGCGCACCGTGGCCAACGTCGGCAGGAACCTGAACCTATCCGTTACTGCCAATACGCTGGCGGGAGCGTCCGCCTGCGAAATGGACGTCGAGCTCAATAGTCTGGAGAGTGACAAGCCCAGCTTGCTCAATCTCAACGACAAGTCCTCTTCGTCCGACGACTATGTCGACAGAGTCGGCAAGCATAACACGCACACTAAGGTGCGTGTTGATTCGCAGAAGCTCTTTGAGATATCGTCGTTCGCTTCAGCCCTTGTCCACGGTAGAAGCGTTCCCCTGATTCCGCCTTTTCTAGACCTCCCCTATCTCGGTAACCTCGCCCGTTTGCGATTGGCGCCAGGAACTGTGTACCATCGCAGCTTTGCCATCGTAAGCGCTGTAGTAATTCCGACAGCAGCGGACCTGGCCAATGTAATCGACTTCGCGGCGGACCTGGAACCGGCGGAAGTGAGCTTGATCGGGCCGCCGGAAGTAACAAACCGGCCCGTGGAACGTGAAGCGGGCGGAATAACTATCTCGTTGGGACGTCCCCCGCGGAAGGCTCTAGCCGCACCAGGTATACGGCGACACGCCAACCGAGTAAGACAAAGGCCTCGAAGGATCGCTCCGCAACCCGAGGCCCCACCTCAGGCTCAACAAGGTACCACAAGCACAGAGCCTCCGAAGAATCAGAAGACCGGCGTGACTCACTACTACTGGATTGTGACACACTACATCGGGGGCGCTCATATATCGGGTCCATTCGAGGTCCCGGATGCGCCTCGCAGCTACGATGCACACCACACCGTCACTTTGACCTGGCGCATCCCGGAAGGGGCCCAGTCGTTTGATATCCTGCGTACGCCGACGAATACGAGGCCTTCGGGCAATTGTCAACTCGCGGTCCAGACTGGCATTAAGCCTTCTTTCTTGACCTCCACTTGGACAGACAATGTTGCAAGTCCGGTGAACATCAATGTGCCCATTGATGTTAAGGTCTTTAGGAGAATCAACAAGCCTCCCCCGAACCTGTTTACATTCCACCGCCATATGCTTGATTGCATTGCCCAAGAAGCCCGCTCCGAGAATGGCCAGCCCCCTGCCGACTGCGGAGCGCTCAAGCTGTCTACTACGAACATCGAGTGACTAGAGAGGTCTCAGAACGACGGGCGGCTTAGGGCAAGAACGGAATTGAACGAGCGAAGATCAGGCTTGCTGTTCAATTCCCTTCTCAACCACCAGGCGCCTAACTGCACGGCGCCAGCGCGTACACAGATGTCGAAATCCTGGCTCATGGTATGAGCGGATTGTTAGGAAGCTGAAGTGAACGCTGAGGCGGACGGTTTAAGCAAGTATGTCAAGTGTTCAAGCATGACGTTAGGGTCAATCGGCTTTGCAAGTGCGCGGTCGGCCCCGGCGGAAATAGCCTGTGACCCCAATTCAGTGAAGCACCCGGTTAAGACTACAATCGGGACACTGCTGAGGCTCGAGGGGAACCGCCTCACCGACTTGATGACCTCGATTCCATCAAGCCGAGGCATGCCAACGTCGGTGATTATCAGGTCGGGCATCTCTCTCGACAGTACTGCCAGACCTTCGGAGCCATCTCCAGCGGAGACGACGCTATAGCCCGCAAGCTCCAACCAGGCGGCGATCGAATCACGAAGCAATGGGTTGTCCTCGATTACAAGGATCTTATGTCGTGTACTCATATCCGGCGCATCCTTCGAGAACTTGAGCGTCCGATTATTTTGGTCATCGCGTGACCCTGGCAAAGAGCATATTGGCCGCTGGTTCATAAAAGTCTCCCGCCCTAAGGCTCGCACTATCTGAGATCCAAACGATAACGACGACTGCGGCCGGCTGGGAGATGTTCGGCGCCACTAACCCGGCTGTCGAAGCGGACCGGCCGATTCTTCGCCGATTCTTCTTGGACTATAAATCTCGAGCTAATCGGCGCTCGATTTCATCCTTGACCGTGGCCTTGATGCGGCCAATTGTGATCCTGTCCCTGGCGTAGAATGTTTTATACCAGTCGCCTATAGGCCCTGTGATTGTTAGGGACAAGCAGCGCGGTCTCTCATAGAAATATAGGTCTATGCCCCACTCTCCGTCGCGTTCCCGTTCTCCGATAGCTTCCCGAACCGCGCCCTCGAGCAGGTTGCGGCGCGATGAATTTGGGAGGTTGGTGCGCATTACAAACATCATCGCCTCCTTTTTCAGGTCCGGCACTGCATACCTGTGGTTCAGGCGACATATGGCACGAGTCGGCAGATAACCTTACTGCCCTTCTCTACGATGATTCGCTCGCATTGCTCCAGAATCGCCCTAAATTCAGCAGTACTCGCGTCACCAACTATATAGCTTCGCATCGCGCGTGCCGATGAGCAGCTTATCTTAAATTCCTGTCGTACTTGGAACTCTAGTATAGGTTCGCGAGCCAAACCGCATCAGAGACGAACGGTCTATGTAGAATTTGCGCGATCCTGTCTAAAAGGGTCCGCCTTCTTCAATCGGCCAGGGACAGCATGTCTCTTGAATCGAGACAGCGCCGCTGTTGGGAGTTCGTACGCGATATTTCGCGGCTGTGTGGGTTCACAAAGCCATTGTGGTCGGGAGCTGACTGCTTAGAGACCCCTGAAGGCGGCTGGAGCAGGACCGGGAAGCAACGCTCCGCCCGAAGATCTGTACCAGATCCAGAAGCCGAGTGTTTACTGGCCGATTTCTAATCGAGAGTCGCCGTCGAAGGGGACTTGGTCCGCGGAGTCAATCGCAGCTCTTGTGTGCTGCTCTCGACGGTACATCAGGTTGCACCAAGCGGACTGTAAGTCTTCCAGAATCGCTTTGGCCTCGAAGGACGCGGCGTTCATTGGAAGAGGGGACGGTGCCTGTATGCCCTGGTGCTGCCACGTGCGCCATCCCCACAGCCGATGCTCGGCTGGTTGGAGCGACACAGACTTGGCTGATTTCTTTGGACATCGGCTAAGGAATAGTCGGGGAGAGATTCGAACTCTCAACTTCCAGTTTGTAGGACTGGCACGCTTCCAGTTGCGTCACCCGACCAGGTAATTGCTGAGGGAAAAGCTCCGTGCGGGACTCGAACCCGCCCTGCCGGTTTGGAAGACCGGAGTCATTCCAGCTAGACCAACGGAGCCGAAAGGGTCTGACAATCTTGCTTCGATGATGCTGGCCCTGTTGGACAGTACTATCCCAGTTTCGCCATGGCCAACTCGAATGTATCGCTCTGGCGACAAGGGATTCGAATGCCAAATCAAAAGCGGCGACAAGTCGCCGCACTCCAAAAAAGCGCCGCAATCCAAAAGGAGAGGCGCTGCGAAGAAGAAGAATATGGAGAGCTAGGGAATCGAACCCTACACACCTTGCTTGCAAGGCAAAGTCGCCGCCATGGTACATGGCCCCCCAAGCCTCCAGCCAGAATCGTCACGACCATCTAATGACTTGCTGGATTGGCCTTTGCCAAACCGAGTCGGAGGCGAAATGGGCCGCGTGGGATTCGAACCCACTACCTCTCGATTAAAAGTCGAGGGCTCATCCTGGATAGAGCTTCCGGCCCAAACAAAATAGTCCCGGCGAGATTCGAACTCGCATCACGCGCTAATCTGGCGCTTGCAGGGTATAAGCCTGCCGCTCTTCCATTTGAGCTACGGGACTGTGTCAGAAACGGATGGGTCCGGTGGGACTCGAACCCACATCCTCCGGTTTAAGAGACCGAGGCTCAACCAATTGAGCTACGAACCCGATACTCGATACGCTGCGTTCCGCCGTCCCGTTAAAGAATACCCGGGGCCGCAAGCCCGGGCGGCCCGAGAACGGCCGCCCCTACGGGTTACTTCATTGTTGCGGGCGCCGCAGGCATGTTTGACCCTTCATGCTGTCTTCGGGAATCGAACCCGAACTCTCACGGTTATCAACCGTGCGCTTTGCCATTTAAGCTAAGACAGCAACGAGAGAATCTGGCAGGGATGGCGAGACTTGAACTCGCTAGGACAGGTTTGAAAAACCTGGCGCGCGACCGCTTTGCATTCATCCCCGCATCTACTTCATCACTCTGGTGCGGGAGAGGAGAATCGAACTCCTAAAACCGGCGTTTTAAGCGCCGGATGTCTGCCTGTTGCATCACTCCCGCAGGGATGGAACAAAGCTTCGTGCGGGATTCGAACCCGCGTCTTTGCCATGGCAGGGCAACGTCTTGCCAACTGGACCAACGAAGCATTCAATGGGAGCGAAGAGATTCGAACTCTTAGAACTTGCATTTTGAGTGCAAGATGTCTGCCAGTTGCATCACACTCCCCAAGAGCCGGTAGCGCAAACTGTCAGTTTGCGTCGATTTCTCCCTGCCGATTCGATTCAACCAGCCCATTGCATCACAATAAAAGTAGCGAGGGACTGGCTGCGCTGTAAGCGCAAACTGTCGGTTTGCGTCATTATCTCGAGAAAAAAGTCAGGAGAGTTCCTAGCAATGCGAACGAGAGGATTTGAACCTCCAGGATCTAGTCTCTCGAACTAGAATGTCTTCCAGTTGCATCACGTTCGCCAAAGTGCCGGTGAAGGGAGTCGAACCCCCAGAAACTTCGTTCTAAGCGAAGCATGTCTACCAGTTGCATCACACCGGCAAAATTGAAAGGAAGGGGCGGGACTCGAACCCGCAACGGAATGGCTACCGCTACTGGTTTTCAAGACCAGCTCCTCGTCCAGCCGGACCCCTTCCATAGAATGGCGGTGACGGGAGGAGTCGAACCT
>Ga0066903_100004776_pt1 | contig 11553 bp, 6 predicted proteins | sample PanSoiMetaGPlot1_FD_67491 | JGI IMG/M metagenome (GOLD analysis project Ga0066903, IMG submission 67491) | Tropical forest soil microbial communities from Panama analyzed to predict greenhouse gas emissions - Panama Soil - Plot 1 (version 2) | ecosystem: Environmental > Terrestrial > Soil >...
GAGCAGGTGCAACACGAAGCGCTGGCGACGCTGATGGCCTCCCAAGCAGGCGTCCACGCACCTTCGATCGTGACCGCTGCGCGCGGGCCGAACGGCGACGCTCTCATCGTCACGCGCCAGGCCGACACCCCGCCAATCGAGGACCTTCCGTCCGAGCAGGTGAGCGACGAACTGCTGCTCGCGCTCTGGGAGCAAGTCGCGCGTCTCCACTCGGCGGGCATCTCGCACGGCCGCCTGAACCTGAGCAACGTCATCGTGGTCGACGGCAGCCCGATGTTGGTCGACTTCTCGGCCGCGACACTCGGCGCGCCCCAATCGGCACTCGACATCGACAACGCAGAGCTCATGGTCGCGTGCACAGTTCTGGTCGGGCCGGACCGCACGCTGAGCAAGGCGATCGAGGCTGGCTGGCGGGACGCTCTGGGCCGCGTGCTCCCGTACTTGCAACCAGCGGCGCTCACGCCCCACCTCCGCGACCTCGCCCGCTCGCATGAGGTCGACCTGAAGGATCTTCGCGAGGCCTCGGCCGCGGCCTGCGGCGAGAAGGCACCCGACCTCGTTCAACTGCGGCGCATTCGCCCCAAAGACATCGCGGTGATGGCCGCGCTGATCCTGGCCGCCTACCTGCTGCTCAGCCAGCTCGCGAACATCGGCTTCGGCACGATCGCCCACCAGGTAAGCCAAGCGAGCCCCGCCTGGGTCGTCGTCGCGCTCATCCTCGCGCAGGCCACGCTCGTGGGATCCGGCGTATCCATGCGCGGAGGGGTGGAGACACCACTCCCGCTGCTCCCGTGCGTCGCCGAACAGTCGGCGATCAAGTTCGTCAACCTGACAGTGCCGAGCTCGGCAGGACGAATCGCGATGAATCTCCGGTTTCTCGAGCGGCTCGGAGTGCCGCTTCCGGAGGCGGTCGCCGGCTCAGCCGTGGACGACGTGTCCAACAAGATCGTCTCGATCGCGCTCTTCCTCCTGGCGCTTCCGTTTGTGCACACGAGCAAGAACCTGTTCCACGGAGGGGTCAACACCCATCTCCTCGCGGCGCTGGGAATCGCCCTCGGCATCGGTGTCGTCGCCGTCCTCGCCGTGCCGAAGCTGCATGACAAGGTCATCCCGCCGATGCGGCAGGCGTTCTCCAGCCTCATGGCGCTCGCGCGTAACCCCCGCAAGCTCCTCGAAATCTTCGGCGGGGTGCTCGCCTCCGCACTCCTCTACGCGCTCGCGCTCGGCGCCGTCGGCCTCGCTTACGGCGTCCACCTAAACCTGGCCGAGCTCCTATTCGTGTTCACGGGAGCGTCGGTGCTTTCCAGCCTCATCCCAAGCCCCGGTGGGGTCGGGGCCGCCGAGGCAAGTTTCGCAGCCCTACTCACGGCGATAGGCGTACACCAGCCGACCGCGTTCGCGATCGCGATCACGCTGCGCCTCTGCACCTTCTATCTGCCGCCGATCTGGGGCTATGGGTCGCTGCGGTGGCTCAGCCGAAAGGGCTACCTGTAACAACCACGGTCGGCGCGGTATCGCCACTCTTCATGCCGCGAAGTCGGATCGCGAGCGGTCGGGTCTCAGGAAGCGCCCTCGACGGCTGGCTCGGCGCTGACCCCAGCTGCGACCACTGGCGGCGACCCCCAGTTTCCTGACCTGGTGAAACCCCAACTGGGAGGGGCCGGCGAGAAGACGCTCGCCCGGCAAGCGACGAGCCATTGCAGGGGATCTCGCGCTACACCCGCGGCCGTGAGGAAACCCCGCGGCCATCGTCTGCAGCCTCCGCTCCCGAGTCAGCTCGACCCGCTCGCCAGTTTGGTGATCCGGTCGATGTCCTGCATGGCCCAGCGGAGCTCCTCTTTGACGGCAGCATCGGTCGAGGCGTTATTCGCACTCGTCACTCGGTTGCGGGCACGTGCGGCGGCGTCGCGAATCGCCGTGAGAGTGTGAGGCGACGGCCTAGGTGGCGTCGGAGTAGGGGTGGGGGGCGGAGGAGGCGTCGGCGCGGGGGCTGGCGTGGGCGTTGGCGGGGCTGGCGGCGCCGGGGCCGGTGCGGGTGGCGGCTGTACGGTCGTGTAGTCAAAGCAGTCGCTCATGTCGCTCGCTGCCTGCGTGCGCGCGTTCAGGTTGGGGAGGTTGAAGGTGGTTTCGCAATAGCGGAGGAGGCTCACATGCGAGTGCTGCTCGTGGGAGATGTAGCCGGACCTGGCGTAGGCGCCAAGAACGATGCAGGGGACGCGGTTGCCATAGCGGAACTGACTGCCGTCGCGCCACGTCTCGACCTGGGGAGGGTCGATGTGATCGGTCCAGCCGCCCCAGTCGTCCCAGGTTACGAAGATAGCCGTCTTCTCCCAGAGACCCCCGGCGACGATTGCGTCGACCTGAGCGGCGGTCCACGCCTCGCCCGCGGTGACGTTGCCGACACCAGTCTGCCGGTCGGTGGTCGTATCGGGGGGATGCTCGCTGTGGGCGTGATCGGCGTAGACCCAGCTCACACTCGGGAGTGTCCCCGCCTTTGCGTCGGAGAGGAACTGGACAGACGGTTTCTGCTTGCCTGCAAGGGACTTGATGAACTCGAAGGCGTAGCCGCCGTAGTTCCCCCAGGTGAGGCCGGCCTGCTCGAGCAATCCGGGAAGCGAGGGAATATCGATCTGCTCCTGTGGGCCCGCGCGGTAGTTGCCAGGCGGGTTGTCGATCCAGGGGGAATCGGCGGCGATCAGCATCAGGTGGTTTGGCGTCGAGGGGCCGGCCACGTCAGTGAAGTACGCGTCGCACAGCGTGTACTGGCGCGCCCATTGCCAGTACACGGGAATCGCCTCCTCCCCGTATTGCTCACCGACGGCGCCGGTTGCCCGTCGCAGCCACGCCTCGTGGGTGTGGCTCGGATCGACTGCGGGCGGATTCGACGCATCAGCCAGGCTCGGCTCCCCGTCGGCACCGGGAAAGCGGCCGAAATACGTGTCGAAGCCGTGGTTCTCTTTCACGACCACGACCACGTGCTCGATGGGGGTCGCCATCAGGGTCACTCCTCTCTGCCGCAGAGGACGCACGCCCGGACAGATATAGCCTCTTCCCTCCGAATGAGCTCTTGATGAAGGCGAGGGGGATCCCACGCACTGGACTGCGTCCCCCCACCGTGGGGCAAACCCGCGCCGTTGAGCGGAAAGGCGGAGGGAGAGATTCGAACTCTCTGATCTGCCTAAGCCGGTCAGAGGTCACCAACTCGTTCGGAACACTCAGCCAAGATCGCCGGGGCGCCTCCGTCTGTACACCGAGTCGCGACAGTTGTAGCGTTGACTCATGTCAAGCGCCGCGCAGCCGCTCCCGCCGCGGAAGCTGATCCGGCAAATCGCCGATGACCTGATTTGGCTCCTACGCGAGGCCTGGCGAGTCGTAGTCGTGGCCTTCTGCTTCATGTTCTTCGTCTACGCAGTTCCGCTCATGCGCTCATCGAACAAGGAGGAGCGCTATGAGGGCCATGGCTACTTCGTGTGGGCGGTCGCGCTTTGGGTGTTCGCCATTCCCGAGGTCTACGGCTTCGCCGCCGGAAAGCAAAAGTGGGTTCCGACGCTCTCGAGCACCGTTGGCAACCTGATCAACAGGCACGACTGGATGAGCGTCTTTGTCATAGCTGTTCTGTTCGGATGCGTGTTGCATGTCGTGCGGGTGCAGGTGCCCGCACGGCGGCTAAGACGTGAGCGGGCAGAAGGTCCCGCAATTGGCACAGACATCCCGTCAGGAGAGCAGTGGACGATGCCCGCTTCGGAGAGCGGCCGGCTGACCAGAACCCAAGGAGACGACGATCTTCCCGTCGACGTGCGGTACGAGATCATCGCGGGCCTCTTCACCGTGATCGCTTTTGTCGTACCGATCCTCGGCGGCGCCGGGAAACAGACTGTCGGCGAGTGCGGCTACGGCGTGATGCTCACCCTGTTGTTCTTCGTGCCAGGAATCCTTGCCTATCGTCACGACAAGCTCGTGCCGTTTCCCGGGCTCTTCACAACGGTCGGGTTCCTCGAGCAGAAGTCGGTGGGTGTCGCCTTGATTTTGGGAGGCGGCCTCGTGTTTCTCGCACTCCACCTCACGTTCTACCCGTTCCCCTCGATCCTCCCAGACATTCAAGGGCTGCATCACCATTGCCAGACCGTGTCGGATCCCTCGCTCTGCGTGAACCCCACTCCGTAGGACTTGGCACTGGCGTTCTGACTCTTCCGATACATGGTCAACCCGAACACATCTGAGCCAACACGGTTCAACGTGTTTGGTGGTGGTTGAGGAAGGCTCACGGCTTTCGTCGTAAGCATCGGGGCAGTTCAGGGGCGCTCGTCCGACGCGAGCGCCCCTGCCGATCTGGATCTCCAGTGATCACAGCGCATGAGGGGGACGACGATCCCTCGGCAGGACGGATGCCACCTAGCGCGATCGGCGAGCTCCAAGTTACGAACCAGTCACAGCGCTAGCTGGCGACGGTCAGGTGGGAGGACGCCCGGCTAGGCCCAGCTCAATCGCCGCTCAGACCGCTGCTCTCACTGGGTGGCCTTGATGCACGTCTCTCGCGTCGGTGTTCCCCCAATGATTGTCTCGATGATCTCGGCCTCCGGGATTGAGAACACGTGCAACGGGTCCTGGGTGCCTTTCTCGCCGATGAAGGTGCGGGTATTCGTCTCCCCAACGAGGACTCCGTCTACGTGCTGAACGTGGTGCCCGGCCGTGATACAGACCCTCGCGTCGAGCATCGGCAGAGTCGCGGCGAAGACGAACCCGAAGGGCACCGCCGCCAGCGCCACGACGAGCGCCATCCTGACCACCACAGTGCCCTCGTTCCACCTCTCGCGAACATCCTCGGCGGTAGCTGGCTCCCTTCTTGCCCTCAGTGCCAGCTTCGCTCTCAGATTGAGCGCGACCAGCGCGATGAGCAGGGTGACGAGAAATGTGAGAAGAAGTGAGGGCAGCAGCTTGCGCCAATCGTGGGTGAAGCCCGTCATCTGATACGTGGCGAACGCCGCCGCAACCACCGCCAGAATCCCGCTCGGCGCGAAGAGCGGTTTCCAAGCTCGCCAGGACGGCTTCGCGTCCCACTCGTCGACGAACCACGTTGGAGTCGGCGCGCTACCCCACAGGAGTCGGGCGATTCCATAGATTGCGGCGGCGCCGAGTGCGGGAGCCACAATTTGTGCGAGCCCTATCGAGACTAGGAAATCGCGAGGTAACTGTGACGTGACTCCGAGTGACGGGAGATCCCTGAGGTAGAGGCGAATCGCGAAGACGCCGCCTCCCGCGACATACACGAGCGCAACGAAGCCAACGACAAGACCGAAAAGCTGGCCGAGCCTCTTGACCACATCGGCCGCCGGACCATCGCCTTCCTCGGACACGTCGCGATCATGTCGCAATTGCAACACCAATCACAGTCGGCGCCGGCTAATCGAGCGTCAGCAGCGACCTGAGCGCGGCCAGCTCGCTGGACCACTCCTGCTCGGCCTGGGCGAGCGCGGCCTGCCGTGCCTTTTCTTGTTCGGAGCGGGCGTCGAAGGCGTCTTGCACGGCTTTGACACCGACGGCAACGGTCTTGTCCTGCCTCGCCGCGGCCTTGATCGCCTTGGTGGCGAAGGTCGCGGTCAACCGCTTCCGTTCCTCGGCCTGGGTGGTCGCCTGCGCCTTTGCGTCTGCGGTGAGCTGCCCGATGCCCGCGACACTGGTGTCGAGGACCGTGGCGACCGCCTGCCTCGACGTCTGGGGGACCGAGACGTCACCGGCGACGGCGACGTGCGGCAGGCCTTCGGGGATCTCGAGGATGGTTCCCGGGACGAGCTTGCCGAGGTCGGCGTCTGGGTTCGCCGCTTCGATCGCGGCGGACACCTGGCCGACGGCCTTCGTCGAGACCGAGCCGGTGAAGAGTCGGGGTCTGAGCGCGGCGAAGTTCTTCTCCTCGCCGACGATGATCACTGCCATGGCGTGCCTCCCAAGGTAGTCGTCACGGGACGGTCGGGTTGAAGGGCGCCCACGGGGCTTGCAGCGGCGAGCTGCCGAGGTAGGTGCCTCCGGGGGTGAGGTTGCCGAGCGCGGCGAAGCGCTTGGGGTCGACGTTGAGCACGATTTGCGCTCTCGTGCCGCGGGCGCGGTTCGTCGACGCGGTGATCGTGGACGCGGTGAGGTCCATCGCGACCTGACTGTCACCGGCGAGATGCTCGCACTGGTTCCCCTGCGCGACGAGCTCGCCGCCGATGCGGACGAGGCACGTCGGCTCGTTCCCACCGCCGCTGAGCGAGTTCGACGCGAGGCCGACGTGCTCCGGCGCAGCCGCCGCGAGGTATGCGCTCGCGCCGGTGAGGACGAGCACGCCGTCGTGCGCCGGCACGGCGGTCACCGCATCGCTGATGCCGAGCGCCGTCCCTGCAACGGATTCGACAAGCAGCGCGATCCAGACCCCCTCCGGCGGAGCCGGCTGGTCGGCGCTGAAGCGCGACGAGTTGTCGGACACCGAGGCGCCCTCGAAGGGGCCGAAGACGGCGACGCCGACGCTGAGCCCGAGGTAGCCGCCGGGCGGGCCGACCCCGTCCACCGTGTTTCCGGTCACCCGCACGTCTTGTGACGTGAGCACGAAGATGCCCGCGCGAAGGATCGCGCTCTGGAGATCGATCCCCACGCGTGCGACGAAGTTCCCTGCGACGGTGACGGAGCCGGCGCGCATCAAGCCGATGCCGAACGCCGAGCTCGTGCCCTCTGGGGCCGCCTCGACGTCGAGCACCTCGTTGTTCTCCACCGAGACACGGTCCGCGCTCCCGTCGTTCTCGACAAGGATCCCCGCACCGGCGCGACTGACGACATTGTCCTTGACGATCAGCGTCTGCACGGCCGTGCGGAGTGAGATCCCGGTACCGGAGCGGTCGTGTACCCGGTTGCCTGTGACGCGAACGTGACCGGGGTCAACAGTGAAGTCGCCCGCGTCGACGACGATTCCGTCCGTTCCACGCGGGACGACGGCGACGTCGGCGACGGCTCCTGTCGTCGCGGTGACTCCTCTGAGCGCGAGCGCGTTGACGACGTTCGCGTCGACCGTCACGTCAGGACCAACGGTGATCCCCGTGCCGGAAGTCGCGACCTTGTTGCCGGTCACGTCGAGCGCGCCGCCTGGCAGCACGGCACCGGTGGCGACGATTCCGCCCGACGTCCCTGCGAGCACCTCGTTGTGCTCGAGGCGGCAGGAGTACGCGTACGCCGAGCGGCCGCCGAGGTCGAGCCCGAGATCGAGCCCGACGAGGACGTTGTCCTGCACGCGCAGGGCCGCCGCCAGCACTCCGAGCCTCTCTTCGTCGCCGGCGGCGATCGCGGTGCGCGCGACTACGACGTTCCGTCGGAGCGAGGAGATGAGCATCGGGCCGCTGAGCTCGATCCCAGCCCCGGTCCCGTCATTCGTCGTGTACGAGAGCACGGCGAGGTCGTGGACGTCGGCGAGGACCGCCGATCGGAGCTGCAGCGCCGCCGCTCCGGCGGCTCCGCTCAGGATCGCGAGGCTGTCGATCGTGAGTCCGAGGGTCTGGGTGGCGGTGAGCGCCGTCCCTGTCGCAAGGACGAGCGTCCCCGGCCCCTGGCCATGGATCCGAAGCGAACGCGCGCCGTCGGCGTTCACCGTCTCGCGCAGGAGGTAGCGACCTGCCTCTAGGCAGACGGTCCCGCCGCCCGCCGCCTTGACCTGGTCAACGGCCGCCTGGATCGTGAGCGCGCCGCTCGCGTGCGACTCCGGCGTCACGCAGACGGTGCAGGCACAGCTCTCGCCTCCCCCCGCCTCGGGCGGCCACTGGCGGCGGCAATCCGTCTGCGAGCTCGGGAAGGTGACGGTGCCGAGCCGCGCGTAGTGGTGGTGGACGCCGAGCGGCGGTGCCGCGTTGAGGATCTCGATCGACGTGTCGGCCGTGCGCGCGGCGAAGATCCAGTAGTCGCCGGCGCGGAAGTTGCCGCTGCCGCCGGACGCGACCGAGAACGAGACGACGATCCCGCTCTCGAGCACGACCTGGGTCGCCGACGCCGAGGGAACCGTGATCACGCCGGTCGCGCCAGGACCGTCGAGGTCGACGATCGTCGCACCGGTTCCGTCCTTGACGGGACCCGCCTGATCCCAGCGCCGTACGCGCAGGTGGCGCTTGGCGGCGTCGTCCGCGGACGCGGGCTGCAGGTCGGCGGGAATCGCTCCGGTGAAGGTGATCGTGCGCTCCGCGTCGTCGACTGTCACCTTGCGGAGCTCGCCAGGCTTCTGCCCGAGCTCGTAGTGGTCGTCGAGGATCTCGACCCAGTCGCCCGTCGAGACTCGCAGCACGTCGTCCTTGCCGACCGACGCGAGGCGGAGCACAGTCGTTGAGACCATCTCGACGATGGGGATCGCCACCGAGCCGTTGTCGCGCGACCATTTGAACGTCGCCGTCCCAGGCGCGCCGCCCTCGTGCACCTCGACACGGTAGGTCTGGTTCTCGAGGCCGCGGTAGCCGCCGGTCGGCGGTAGCTTGCACGGGTCGTCGGTCGGCGGGATGTCGATCGTGGCGGTTGTCAGGCGACCGGCGGGCGGCCGGATCACGTCGAGCCAACCCGGGATGTCGGAGTCGTTCGATTCGCAGGTCGCGGTGCCGATGTTCGGCAGCAGGCGCACCTGCCACACGGTCTGCCAGCGCGCGGTGGTGTCGACACCGACCGCGATCTCGACGAGCTCGGAGTCCTCAAGGTACGTGACCTCGCGCTGCCAGACGTCGAGGTAGGCGAGGTGCGGCCCGCCGCTCGGCATCGGGTCCGGCGTCGGCCAGTACGGCTGCTGCTCGTACGGCGTGTCGGCCGTCCCCGTGCGCTCGTCCAGCAGAGCGTCGTAGCCGGTGGGGTCGGTTTGGGGCAGGCCGTGGTTCTCGGCGAGCAGGCCGTCGACGTACATGCGGCCGCGACCGATCGTGAGCTCGCCGCCGGAGGCGGTGACCCGGAACCCGTCCGGCGTCAGGCGCGGCACCCAGGCGACTCCGCTGTGGTCCGGATCGGGGCCAAAGGACGTCAGGTCGCAGGTCTCCGCCCGTAGCCGCCGGTCGAGCAGCGCGACGTACTCGTTGAAGTCACCGTCGAGCAGGAGACGTCCCTGCTGGAGGACCACGCCCGCGAAGTCGCGAAGCGGGTCGAACCTCACGCGGCTGACGTCGGCACCCATGTCAACTCCTTCCGTCCATCACGTGGCGTAGAAGAACCCGGCCTCGAGGCCAAAGCGGAGGTACTCGTCGAGGCGAATCCGGAGGTTGCTCTCGCGCTGCGGCGCGTAGAGCTCGTGCGTGACGCCCATCTCGCTCTCATCGCTCGCTCCCATCCGGATCGCGTCGATCGTCGAGCGCCGCAACTGCATGTAGCCCGGGTCGCCGTAGCGGAGGGAGGTGTGGAACGGCCGCTCGGCCGGGTCGGCCCCGGCGCAGTGGAAGCGGCGCGGCGTGCGCGAACTCGGCGGCACGAACGAGAATCGGATGCAGCCCACCTGCCGCCGCTCCGCCCAGATCGGCCACTTCCACGCGTCGCCGCTCGCGAGCTCCGCCATCAGCAGCGAGTCGGACACGTCGAGTTGCCGCGCGTGCACCTTGCCCAGCACGCTGCACGCCTCGAGCGTCAGGTATCCGCCTTCGCTGAGCCCGTCGCCGGTGTCGCGGTCAGCGGCGCCCGAGACGGTGAGCAGGCCGCCGCCGCCCGCCGGCGCACGGCCGCAGAACGCGATCTCGCTCCGGCCGCACGCGTCGATCACCGAGTCGTTCGCCCTCACCTCGACGCCGTCGACCCCGACGACCGGACCGACGATGCAGTGGTCGAGCGTCACGCGCGCGAACGGATGGAGGACGATCAGGCTCGCGCGGCCGAGCCAGTGTGGCTCGCCGTCGGGGTCGCGGGTGATGCCGGGTACGAGCGTGCAGTGCCGCAGCACGAGCGTCCGCGTCTCCGTGTCTGCGGACTCCTCGATCACGAGTGGACCGCCGGCGAGCACGAGCCCGTCGATGACGACGGTCGTGTTCGGCTCCAGCCCCAGCTTGAGCTGGTCGCTGCGCGAGAGAAGCGGCCGCGCGCGGTTCGCCGCCTGGACAAGAACCGTCCCCGCGGTCGCGGTGATCGTCGGCGGCGCGGCGTACGGGTCGCTGTCGAGGATCTGCACCTCGCCGCCGCCCTGGACGGTCGTGAGTGCAGGGCTGAGCGGGTCGCCGCCCGAGACGTTCTCGGTCGGCTCGAGCGTCTCGAGCGAGGCCGACCGGTCGTAGCCGCCACCGCCGATCGAAAGCGCCGCGCCGTAGTGGAACGTCGCTCGGCGGGTCTCGCCGGCGTCGGGCGCCGCCGGGAACGCGACCCGGCCGAGTACCGGGTCGATCGCAACGAAGGTGTCCGCCGGTCGCGGCTCGTGCGCCCACGCGCCGGGCACGGACGGGTCGTCCGAGAGGTCGCAGATGTGTACGTCGCCGATCGCGACGTTGTCGAGCGAGAGCGAGAGGCCGGCGCCGTAGAGCGCAGCGAGGTTCGCGTCTGTGAACCGGCGCAGGAGCGGCAGCGGCACGTCGAGCGGTTCGGCGAGGTGCGTGATGTCGGTCTCGGTTCGCGGGAGCGCGAAGAGCGGCTTGTCGGTGCCGAGCGGGTCGAACCGGTAGCGGAGCCCCGAGCCGTCGGCGTCGACGAGCGGCGACGCGGTGAGGCGGAGCGCCTGCACGCGCCAGAGGAACAGACCGACGTTCGGAATGTTGTAGCGGCCCGACCGCAACGGGATGCGCCGCATCTCGCCCGTGTGCGCAAAGGTGTCGAACGCGCCTGCCTGGAACGTGCCGCCGAGCTCGAGCCGTGCGGCCGAGCGGAGGTCGGCCGTAGCCGCCGCATGGCCCCGGACGTGGTTCATGTACTGCGTCGTCACGAGGAGCTGGAAGAACTCGACGGCGTGCGCAGGCCAGCCGGTCACGTCGCGCGCCAGCTGCTCGAGCACGCCGACCGTGCCCTTTCGGCGCCGGTAGCGAATCGTGTTCGCGACGTCGGCGCGCGGCGACGCGACCTGCGGCACGACGCCGTGCAGCGTCCGATAGCCGACGAGGTCGCCGATGTACGGCGCGACCCACGCCTCACACGTCTCGACGAACTCGTCGTCGTATGCCTGCTCGAGGCTCTCCGCGAGGACGTTGATCTGCGTCGTCAGAACGTCGACGAGCTCGCGCAGGATCCCGTCCTGCTCGACGTCGCGGACGCGGTAGACCGACGGAAGGAGGCGATAGACCTCCTCGGTCGTATAGAGGCCGCTGCCGCTCACGTCATGACCTCCAGCCAGTCGAAGGGCGCGTCGTCGAGGACGAGCAGCCCGGCCGGAATCGCGTTGCCTTGCGCGTCGACCGCGGACTGCTGCGCGAGCAGGCGCTCCGCGAGCGACGCGGTCGAACCGGTGTAGAGGCGGTCCACATCGACGGCGAGCACGCCCGCGACGCCGTCCGCGACGGCATCGATCTGCGAGCGGAAGACCGGGTCGACGAAGTTGCGGACGTCGAATGAGTACGCGTCGCGGAGCGCGCTCTCCACGTCGCCGAGCACCGTGTCGAAGTCGTA
>Ga0066903_100004777_pt1 | contig 11552 bp, 9 predicted proteins | sample PanSoiMetaGPlot1_FD_67491 | JGI IMG/M metagenome (GOLD analysis project Ga0066903, IMG submission 67491) | Tropical forest soil microbial communities from Panama analyzed to predict greenhouse gas emissions - Panama Soil - Plot 1 (version 2) | ecosystem: Environmental > Terrestrial > Soil >...
GAGCCGCCGCCGCCGAGGCCGATCACCTTGATCTTCGCCGCTTCGCGCTCTTCCTCCAGCTCGAACACCGGCCGCCGGCCTACCTGCTCCATCGACACCTCCTCGCTCTCGCTCTCTGTGTTTAGAACAGCTCGCCGACCCAGCCGCGCATGCGGCGGCCCAGTCGCTCCACGAACGATCCCTCGGTCGCTTCCGCGGCGCTCGTCGATGTCCCATGCCCGCGCGCGCCGTAGAGCGCGAGCCCGACCGCGGTGGCGTAGATCGGGCTCTGAACCACGTCGGCGAGCCCGCCGAGCCGCGACGGGGTGCCCCGCCGCACCGGCACGTCGAACACCTGCTCGGCCAGCTCCGGGACCCCGCGCATGATCGACGTGCCGCCGGTGAGGACCACGCCGGCCGCGGCCGCATCCTCGAGCCCCGCGCGCGCCAGGTCGCGCGCCACGAGCGTGAACATCTCCTCCACGCGAGGCTGGATGATCTCGGAGAGGATGTGCCGCGAGAGCTGGCGCGCCTTGCGTCCGCCCACCGACGGCACGTCGACGGTCTCGTCCTCGCGCACCAGCGCCGTCAGCGCGGAGCCGTGCCGCTTCTTCAGCTCCTCCGCGTCCGCCGTGGGCGTGCGCAGGCCCACCGCGATGTCATTTGACACGTGATCGCCTCCGAGCGGCAGCACGCCGGTGTACCACACGGCGCCGTCGCGGAACAGCGCCACGTCCGTGGTGCCGCCGCCGATGTCGATGACGAGGACGCCCAGCTCCTTCTCCTCCTCCGAGAGGATCGCCTCGGCGGACGCCAGCGGCTCGAGCACCACGTCCTGCACCGAGAGCCCCGCCCGGTTCACGCTGCGAATGACGTTGCGCACCGAGTTGGTGGCGCCGGTCACCAGGTGCACTTCCACCTCGAGGCGCACGCCCGACATGCCGAGCGGCTCCTTCACGCCGTCCTGGTCGTCCACGACATAGGTCTGCGGCAGCACGTGGATGACCTCGCGGTCCTGGGGCAGGTTGATGGCGCGGGCCGCGTCGAGCGCGCGCTCGACGTCGTGCTGGCTCACCTCGCGGTGCTTGCCCGAGACCGCCACCACCCCGCGGCTGTTGAGTCCGCGGATGTGCCCGCCGGCGATGCCGGCCAGCACCGATGCGATCTCCGCGCCCGCCATCTCCTCGGCCTCGCTCACCGCCTGCTTGATGGACTCGACGGTGGAGTCGATGTTGACGACGACGCCCTTGCGCAGGCCGCGACAGGGGCTCATGCCGACGCCCACGATGTCGAGCGATCCGAGCGGCGACCACTCGGCGATGACGCAGCACGACTTCGTGGTGCCGACATCCAGCCCGGCGACGAGCTCGCGGCCCTTGGCTCTCGGCATCACGCCCTCACCGGGCCGCGGTCTTCAGGACAACCTGATCGCGGAACCGCAGGTCGATGGCCGCCACGCTTTCCCCGGACGCCTTGAGCTGCGCCAGCACGCCCAGAAGCCGGCCGAGCCGCGTCTCCCAGTCCTCCTTTCCGAGGCGCACCTCGATGCCGTCCACCGTGTACAGCACGGGGCCTTCCGGCCGGCTCATGTCGATCTCCGAGATCGTCTGGAGCAGCCCGCCCTCCGACCGCTGCAGCAGCCGCAACAGCGCGAGACCGGCCGCGGTGCGCTCCCCGGCCTCCGCGCGGCCCGAGCCGAGATCGTCGGTGAACAGGCCGCTGATGACCGGCGTGCTCGGCGCGACCGCGCGCGCCTCCGGCCCCAGGTCGACGCCATGCTCGTCGATCCAGTGCAGCTTGCCCGCGTTCACCAGCGTGAACGGCCGCCGCTCCTCGACGACGATCGCCACGCGATTCGGCAGTGTGCGGACGACCGAGGCGTGCCGCACCAGCGGGAGCGCCTCGAGCCGCGCGGCAATGTCCCGCGTGTTGAGCGCGAAGATGTTGGTGCCCGGCGCGATGCCGGCGGTCTCCTCGATCGTCTCGCGGCTGAGCCGGCTCTGGCCGCTCACCTCGACCGAGGCCACCGCGAACCGCGGGGATGCCGCGAGCCACCCCGCGAGCAGGGCGATGACGCCGAGCGCGCCCAGACCGAGCGCGAAGAGCCCGGCACGGCCCGCGACGCGACGCGCGCGGCGAGCCACGCGACGGCGGAGGCGAGCGCGGTCGACGCGCTGGCCGGACATGAGCCGGCCGCGCGACGCGAGATCCTCGAAGGTGCCGGTCCCGCCACGGGGCGTGAGCGTCGAGCGCCGCATCTGCTCAGATCTCCCCGAGCGTGCGGATCTCCGGCTCGAGGGAGATCCCGAAGTGGTGCTGGACGCGGTCGCGGGTGAGGTCCATCAGCGCCTTGATGTCGGCGCAGGTGGCGCCGCCCCGGTTGACGATGAAGTTCGCATCCTTCGCGGAGATCTCGACGCCGTTCAACCGCTTGCCCCTGAGCCCCACCTTCTCGATGAGGCGGCTGGCGGCGTCGCCCCCGGGATTCTTCCACACAGAGCCCGCCGAGGCGAGTGCCAAAGGTTGCGAGGCCTTCTTTCGCTTGAGCCGCTGCTTGATCTCCTTCTGGATCTCGGGGTGCGGCCGGCGATGCAGGCCGAGCCGCGCACCGACGAGCACGGCGCCCGGCGGCGGTGCGAAGACGCGACAGCTGAACGAGCCCGCCCGCGGCTTGAACTCGCCGAGCGCGCCGTCCGGGTGGAGGAAGTAGACGGCGGACACGAAGTCGCCGATGGCGCCGTCCGCGGTGCCCGCATTCATGGCGACCGCGCCTCCGATGGTCGCGGGGATGCCGACCAGGCACTCGATGCCGCCCAGGTTGAGCGCGGCCGCCTCGCGAATCAAGGCCGAGAGGTTCACGCCGGCGCCCGCCACGGCCTCCTCCCCGTGGAAATCGACTCGTCCCAGACAGCCTTCGAGCCTCAGCACGACGCCGTGGAAGCCCCGATCGCTGACCAGGAGGTTGTTGCCCCCGCCGATGATCTGGACGGGCAACTGCTCGCGCTCGGCGAAGGACAGCGCCAGGCGAATGTCGTCCACGTCCTGGGGGACCACGAAGATGTCGGCCGGCCCCCCGATGCGCAACGAGGTGTGAAAGCTGAGCGGCTCCTTGAATCGCACCTCGCCCCGGATCTCTCCTAGCATCGCTCCCTCCTCTTCGGCGACAGGCCGCCGTCCTGCAAGCGGGCCAGGAACTCGGCCCCCAACTGTCCCACGTCGCCGGCGCCGAGCGTCAGCACGAGATCGCCGGGACGCGTGGATTCACACAGGTAGTCGATGATGCGCGGCCGGTCGCCGTCCATGTAGAGCACCTCGCGGTGACCGTGCGCCGCGATGCCCTCCGCCAGGTCCCTTGCGTGCACGCCGGAAATGGGCGCCTCCCCGGCCGGATAGATGTCCATCACGATCAGCACCTCGGACTGGTAGAACGCGGTCAGGAACTCGCGCCGCAGGTGATGTGTCCGCGTGTAGCGGTGCGGCTGGAACACGGTGATGACGCGCCGGTCGAATCCCGCCTTGGCGGCGGCGAGGGTCGCGCGGACCTCCGCAGGGTGATGTCCGTAGTCGTCCACGACCAGCACGCCGGCGGCCTCTCCCCGGATCTGGAAGCGCCGCTGGACGCCCGCGAAGCCGGCGAGCGCGGGCTGGATGCGCGAGAACGGCATCTCGAGGTCGAGCCCGACGGCGACCGCGGCGAGCGCGTTCAGGACGTTGTGCCGTCCCGGCACCTGCAGCGACGCGGGCCCCAGCAGGCGACCGCGGTGCACCACCTCGAACTGCGAGTGGAGCCCCGAGTACACGAGCCGGCGCGCGGTGAGATCGGCGCCGGACTCGAGGCCGTACGTGATCACCCGCTTCTCGATCGCCGGGATCATCTGCTGGATGTTGGGCTCGTCCAGGCAGACCACCGCCGCCCCGTAGAACGGCACCTTGTTGATGAAGGCGAGAAACGCCGAGCGGATCGCGTCGAGATCGGCGTAGTGATCGAGGTGCTCGGCGTCCACGGTGGTGACGACCGCGATGGTGGGCGAGAGCTTGAGGAACGAGCCATCGGACTCGTCGGCCTCGGCCACCAGGAACTCGCCACGGCCGAGCCGCGCGTTCGCTCCCAGGCCGTGCACCCGGCCCCCGACGACGACCGTCGGGTCGAAGTCGCCCGCGCCGAGCACGGCCGCCACCAGCGACGTCGTCGTCGTCTTGCCGTGCGTTCCCGCGATCGCGATGCCGTACTTGAGCCGCATCAGCTCCGCCAGCATCTCGGCGCGCGCGATCACCGGAATGCCGCGCTGGCGTGCGACCTGGACCTCCACGTTCTCGCGGGCCACGGCCGACGAGTAGACGACCACGTGCGCGCCTTCCACGTGAGAGGGCTGATGCCCCGTGAACACCTTGGCGCCGAGGCGCTCGAGGTGCTCCACCGCGTCGTTGCGCCGGGCATCGGATCCGGTGACGCGATAGCCGAGGGTGAGCAGGACCTCGGCGATCCCGCTCATTCCCACGCCGCCGATCCCGACGAAGTGGATCTGCTGGTACTTCTTGAACATGGGTCCTAGGCGCTCCCCGCGTGCTGCGAGATGTTGAGCAGGACGCCCGCCGAGAACATCGTCATCAAGAGCGCCGATCCGCCGAACGACACGAACGGCAGCGGAAGGCCCTTGGTGGGCAGGGCCCCGGTGACGACACCCAGGTTCACGAGCGTCTGGGTGGCCAGCATGATCGTCAACCCGAGCGCCAGGTAGCTGCCGAAGGTGTCGGGCGCCCGGAGCCCGACGCGCAAGCCCCGCCAGATGAGCAGCGCGAACAGCGCCACCACCACGAGCGCGCCGACCAGCCCAAGCTCCTCGCCGATGATCGCGAAGATGAAATCGGTGTACGGCTCGGGCAGGTAGAAGAGCTTTTGCTTCGACTCGCCGAGCCCGAGCCCGAACCACCCGCCTGATCCGAGGGCGAGGAAGGACTGGATGATCTGGAAGCCGCTCCCCTGCGGATCGTCCCAGGGATTCATGAACGCCACCATGCGCCGCCAGCGGTACGGCTTCATCGCGATCAGGATCGCGACCACGGGAAGCGCCGCCGCGCCGATGGCCAGCATGTGCGCGGGTCGCGCTCCGGCGAGGTACGCCACCGCGAGCGTCAGGATGACCAGCGCGAGGCTGTTGCCGAGGTCGGGTTGCAAGATCGTGAGCCCCGCCATGATCCCCGCCACCGTGAGCAGCGGCATGAGGCCGTGGGAGAACGTCCGGATCGCCTCCTGACGCCGGGTGAGGAACGACGCCAGGTGCAGTACCAGGGCGAACTTGGCCAACTCGACCGGCTGGAACGAGACGGGGCCGATGCGGAACCAGCGGCGCGTGCCGTTGATGGCCTGGCCGAACGGCGGCACCAGCACCAGCACGAGCAGAGCAATCGACAGCACGAGGAGCGGCACGACGAGCGGCTCGAGCCGCCGATAGTCGAGCCGCATCGCGACCCACAGCCCGCCGAAGCCGGCCACCGCCCAGAACAGCTGCTTCTTCAGGAAGAAGAACGGGTCGTGGAAGCGATCGGCCGCGACGATCGCGCTCGCCGAATAGACCATCACGACGCCCACCGAGACGAGGACGACGACCAGCGCAAACAGCCAGACGTCGGGCGTGAGCTTTCTGGGCATCAGCCGACCAGCCGCAGCACCATGGCCCTGAAGACGTCTCCGCGGTGCTCGAAATTCTGAAACATGTCGAACGAGGCGCACGCCGGCGACAGGAGCACGACATCGCCGGGCCGCGCCGCACTGCGCGCGGCTGCCACCGCGTCTTCCATCGAAGGCGCCTCCTCGACGCTGGCGCCCGCGCGCTCGAGCGGTTCCCGGAGGCGGCCGCGGTCGACGCCGATCAGGATGGCGTGTCTCACGCGGCCGCGCGCCGCGTCGCCGAGCGGCGAGAAATCCTGCCCCTTGCCCTTGCCGCCGGCGATGAGGACGATCGGTTCCGCGAAGCTCTCGAGGGCCTTGATCGTGGAGTCCACGTTCGTGCCCTTGGAGTCGTTGTAGTAGGCGACGCCGCCCGCGTCGGTGACGCGCTCGATCCGGTGGGCCACGCCCTTGAACCCGGCGATGCCCCGTCGGATGGCGGCGGGCGCCATCCCCGTCCACAGCGCGCAGGCCGCCGCGACGAGGACGTTCTCGACGTTGTGCTGGCCGCGGAGCGAGATGTCGCCCACCGGGCAGATGCGCTCGGCGCTGCCGTTGAGCCGCGCGGCGATCCAGCCGTCCTCGACGAACACGCCGGGGCGGTCGCGCCGCAGGCGACTGGTCCAGAAGAGCTGGCCGCGGACGCGCGGGGCGAGCGACGCCGAGCCGGGATCGTCGGCGTTCAGCACAGCGCAGTCGGCCTGCGTCTGGTTCGCCAGGATGCGCGCCTTGGCGTCGACGTAGCGCGCGACGCTGCCGTGGCGGTCGAGATGATCGGGCGTGATGTTCAGCACGGCGGCGACGCGCGGCCGGAACAGTGCCGTGCTCTCCAGCTGGAAGCTCGAGACCTCCGCCACCGCGATGCCGTCCGCGGGGAAGTCGAGCGCCTCGTCCGACAAGGGAGTGCCGATATTGCCGCCCACCAGCACCGGGCGCACCTGGGCCCGCAACAGCTCGCCGACGAGCGCAGTGGTCGTCGTCTTGCCGTTCGTGCCCGTGATCGCGATGACGTCGGCCTCCATCGCGCGCCAGGCCAGCTCGAGCTCGCCGATGATCGCGATCCCGCGCGCCCGCGTCCGCGTGAGCGCCGGCAAGGTCAGCGGGACGCCGGGGCTCACGACGACCAGTTCGGCGCCGGCGAACGCCTCATCGGGGTGACCGCCCGTCCAGAGCTGACAGCCCTCGAGCTCGAGCCCGCGCGCCTCCGGGGACAGGGCGCTCTTGTCCGCCGCGTCGGATGCGAGCACGCGACCGCCCACGCGCCGGACCAGCCGGGCGGCGGCGACCCCGCTCTTCGCGAGCCCCACGACGGCCACCGTCTTGCCGGCCAGCCAGCGCCGGTACGCGGGACCGCGCCCGGTCGCCCCGTTCATGTCGTCCTCCTCATCCCGGATCCAGCTCGTCGCCGCGCTTAACATGACATCCCGGGCGTCAGCGGAGCTTCAGGGTCGTCAGGGCCAGGAGCGCGAGCATGAAAGAGAGAATCCAGAAGCGCACGATGATCTTGGGCTCGGCCCAGCCCTTCATCTCGAAGTGGTGGTGGAGCGGCGCCATGCGGAACACTCGCCGCCCGGTCAGCTTGAACGACGCGACCTGGATGATCACCGACCCTGCCTCGACCACGTAGATCCCGCCGATGAGGGGCAGCAGCAACTCGGCCTTCGTCAGGACCGCCAGCGCGCCGAGCGCTCCGCCCAGCGCGAGCGAGCCCACGTCCCCCATGAAGACCTGGGCCGGATAGCTGTTGAACCAGAGGAAGCCCAGAGCCGCGCCGACCAGCGCGCCGCAGAAGATCGTCAGCTCGCCCGTGCCCTTCACGTTGAGGATGCGGAGATAGTCCGCGGCCTTGAAATTGCCGGTGAGATACGCGATGACCGCGAACGCGCCGCCCGCCGTCACGATGGGTCCGATCGCCAGCCCGTCGAGGCCATCGGTCAGGTTCACCGCGTTCGACGCGCCGACGATCACCATCACCGCGAAGGGAACCCAGAGCGCGCCCAGGTTCAGGAGCCATCCCTTGAAGAAGGGAATGGCGAGTCCCGTCGTGAATCCATCGGGCGGCCAGATGTAGAGCCAGCTCATCAGGAGCCCGATGAGGAGGATCTGGCCGCCGAACTTTTCCCCGGCCGAGATGCCCTTGCGGGTCTTGAGCTTCTTCCTGTCGTCGAGGAAGCCGATCAGCCCGAGCCCGGTCGTGGCCAGGATCACCGCCCAGACGTACCGGTTGCGAAGATTCGTCCACAAGAACGTCGAGCCGAGGATCGCGCTCAGGATCACGAGCCCGCCCATCGTCGGCGTGCCGGCCTTGGAGCGGTGTCGCTCCGGCGTGTCCTCGCGGATCGTCTCCTCGCCGTGCTGCGCCACCCGCAACCGGCGGATGAGCCAGGGACCGAGCGCAAACGTGATCACGATCGCCGTGACGGTGGCGATCGCCGCGCGGAACGTGATGTACCGAAACACGTTGAACGCGCTCCAGTACCGGACGAGCGGGACGAGGAGGACGTATAGCATCAGCCATCCTCCCCTCCAGAGCGGCCGATGAGCGCGTCGACCACGCGCTCCATCCGCATGCCGCGCGAGCCCTTCACCAGCACGGCGTCGCCGGGCACGAGGCGCTTCAGGAGCACCGCCACCGTGTCCTCGAACGTGCGCGTGTGATGGCTCTCGGCGAGGCCGGCCGCCTTGGCCGCCTCCACGGCTGTCGCCGCGTGACGACCCACGCCGACGAACTCGGCCGCGCCTGCGGCCGCGATGGCGCGGCCCGCTTCCTCGTGGGCGCGCTCGGTGTCCGCGCCCAGCTCCAGCATGTCGCCCAGCACGACGGCGCGGCGCCGACCTCCCGCGCCGGCGTCGAGTGTCTCGAGCGCGGCGCGGAGCGAGACGGGATTGGCGTTGTAGGTGTCGTCGAGGATCGCGAGCTGTCCGACCTGCCTCCATACGCACCGGCCCTTGGCCGGACGCGCCGCCTCGAGCCCGGCCGCGACCGCGTCGAGGTCCAGGTCGAGCGCCAGGCCGACGGCCGCCGCCGCCAGCGCATTCTCGATGTTGTGGCGGCCGGCAAAAGAGAGCCGCACCCACCGCGTTCGGCCGTGCGCAGCGATCGTGAAGCGGAGACCGTCGGCGCCCTCGGCGACGGGACCTGTCGACCGGACGTCGGCCTCGACAGCCATGCCGAACGTCATCACCGGGGCCCTCGACAGCGAGCGCATCGCGATCACCCGGGGATCGCCCGCGTTCAGCACGACCATCCCATCAGGAGGGATGGCGCGCACGAGCGAGCTCTTCTCCTGCTGCACGCCGTCGAGCGAGCCGAAGAACTCGGTGTGCGCGCTCGACACCTGCGTGACCACGCCGACGGTCGGCCGGCTGATCGCAGCGAGCGCGGCGATCTCCCCGGGCTGATTGGTGCCGATCTCGAGCGCGACCGCCCGGTGCTCGGGGCCCAGTTTGAGAAGGGTCAGCGGCAGCCCCCACTGGTTGTTGAAGCTCGACTCCGGCTTCAACACGGGCCCGAACGCGCCCAGGATGGCCGCCATCATCTCCTTGGTCGTCGTCTTGCCGTTCGACCCGGTCACCGCGGCGACCGGGACGTCGAAGCGCCCGCGATGCCAGGCGGCCAGGCGGCCGAGGGCGCGCGTCGTCTCGTCCACCAGCACCACCGGAACCGAGGCGGCCAGTTCGTCGGGCACGTTGTGGACGACCACGCACGCGGCCCCGCGGGCCGCCGCCTCGTTGACGAAGGCGTGGCCGTCCAGGCTGTGCCCCCGAATGGCGAAGAACGCCTCGCCCGCGGCGAGGCTCCGGGTGTCGATGGAGACGCCGGTCACCGCCACGGCCAGGTCACCCCCGACGAGGGCGCCCCCGGTGCCGCGCACCAGTTCCTCGATAGTGAAGACCGGCATGCGGCGTCCTATGGGTAGCGCTCCCGGAGCACGGCCAGGGCCTCGGCTCGATCGTCGAACGCGAGCGCCTGCGACCCGATGATCTGGTACGTCTCGTGGCCCTTGCCGGCGATCACGACGACATCGCCCGGGCGTGCCCATTCGAGCGCGGCGCGGATCGCGGTCCTCCGATCCGCCACCGCGACGTGCCGCTCGCGGGCCCCCGCGGGAATGCCGGCCACGATGTCGGCAATGATCGCATCGGGGTCTTCACTGCGCGGGTTGTCGGAGGTCACCCACGCGCGGTCGGCCAACCGCGCGGCGATCTCGCCCATGATCGGACGCTTCCCCCGATCGCGGTCGCCGCCGCACCCGAAGACCGCGGCGAGACGCCCGCCATCGCTCAGCAGTTTTCGCCCGGTCTGGAGCACGCGCTCGAGCGCATCTGGCGTGTGGGCATAGTCCACCGCGACCAGGAATTCCTGACCCGCCTCGACCCGCTCGAAGCGACCGGCGACCGCGCTCACTCCCGATAGCGCCTCGGCCACCGCGGCGAGGTCCATGCCGAGGGCCAGGCCGATGCCGACCGCCGCCAGAAGATTCATCACGTTGTGCTCGCCGACGAGACGCGACCGGATCACGACGGACCCGCGCGGCGTCGCGACATCCATCCGGACGCCGTCGAACCCGGAGGCGAAGCGATGCGGGCGAACGACCGCGCCGGCGCCGAGCCCGAACGTGATCACCGGCACGTCGATTCTCTCGACCATCGCGGGAGCGGCGGCGTCGTCCGCGTTGACGACGGCCGTCCGCCGTCCCTTGCGCCCCGACGCGAGCAGGCGGAACAGGCGCGCCTTGGCGTCACGGTACGCGTCGACGGTGCCGTGAAAGTCGAGGTGGTCCTGGGTCAGGTTGGTGAACACTGCCACGTCGAACTCGATCCCGTCGACCCGGTGGAGCGCGAGAGCGTGGGATGACACCTCCATGGCGACGCCGGCCACGCCCCGCTCCACCATTCGCGCGAGCAGCGACTGGAGCTCGAGCGCTTCCGGCGTCGTCTGACTGGCGGGCAGCCGCTCGGCACCGATGCGGTACTCGATGGTGCCGATGACGCCCGTCGCGCGTCCGCTCGCCCGGAGCAGGGCGTCCGCGAGCAGCGACGTCGTGGTCTTGCCGTTGGTGCCCGTGATGCCGACGACAGTCAGCGCGCGCGACGGCTGGCCGAAGTAGCGGTCGGCCAGCCGGGCGAGGGCCTCCCGCGCCGATGGAACGACGATCACCGCGGGCGCGTCGCCGCCGATGTTTCCGCCTTCCAGGACGACGGCCGACGCGCCGCGTCCGAGCGCCTCGCCGACGAAGCGACGGCCGTCTTGCTTGAGGCCGGCGATCGCGACGAACAGGTCGCCCGGCGACACCTTTCGCGAGTCGTATGCGAGCCCTGTCATGGTGGTCGGCAGGATGCCCCGCACCGTCTTGTCCGGCAGGGCGTCGAGGAGAGCTGACGTCGGCACCGGCGCTCCGCTCATCGGTCCGCCGCCCGCGAGGCCAACTCGAGCCGGCACGGGCTGCCCGACTCGAGCGGCGTGCCGGGCGACGGCACCTGGTTGACGACGATCCCGCGGCCGCTGATCTCGAGCCGGACGTCGAACGGGGCGAGCGCCTCGAGGGCCTGACGCAGCGCCATTCCCTGCACGCGCGGCATGACGATCTCGGGCTCGACGTCGTCGAGCGTCGTCGGGCGCGGCGGGGCGCTGTCGAGGCTCGCCGGGACGATCACTGCCTCCGGCGCGGAGGCCGACACGACGTCTCCTCGCACCAGCGCCACCGGCGTCGTGTCGCGCGGGGGGACGTTCAGATAGCGAAGGGCCTGCTTGCCGATCGCGGCGAAGATGGGTGCCGCCGCCTCGCTTCCCCACTTCTCGTTCTTGGGCTCGTCCAGCATCACGAGCATGGTGAGCCGGGGATCGTCTGTGGGCGCGAACCCGACGAACGAGAGCACGCCCGGGGCGCGGGAGTAGCGCCGC
>Ga0066903_100004778_pt1 | contig 11552 bp, 9 predicted proteins | sample PanSoiMetaGPlot1_FD_67491 | JGI IMG/M metagenome (GOLD analysis project Ga0066903, IMG submission 67491) | Tropical forest soil microbial communities from Panama analyzed to predict greenhouse gas emissions - Panama Soil - Plot 1 (version 2) | ecosystem: Environmental > Terrestrial > Soil >...
CGGCGCCCGGACCTGGAGATCCCGCAAGAGGTGGAGGCGATCTGCCTGCGCGCGATGGAGAAGGATCGCGACAAGCGCTACCCCGACATGGACGCGTTCTATCGGGCGCTCGGCGCGGCCGGCGACATCGCGTTCGAGCCGTCGCAGGTGTTCGTGGCGCCGCGTCTGCCGAAGGCGAGCCTCAAGTACCCGACGCTGGCGGCGGCCAACCTGGAGGCGCGCGAATCGCGGACGGCGATCGCCGTGTCGGGATCGGGCACCTTCGAAGACGAGCGGCCGGGCCGGCCCGACGAGATCCCGGGCGGCGGTCGCAAGCCGATGCTGTTCGCGCTGATCGCGGTCGGTGTCGTGGCGGCGATCGTCGTGGGCGTGCTGGCGATGCGATCTTCGGACAAGACCGCGGCGCCGGCGGCGACCGCCGCGACCGAGACCAAGCCGGCAGCGGTCGCCCCCGCCGCGGTGGCCCCGCCGCCCGCGGAGGCGGCGAAGCCGGCCGCGGAGACGCCGCCCGCCAAGAGCGCGAAGCCCGCCGGCGAGACACCGTCTGCCGAGGCGGCCAAGCCAGCCGGCGATGCACCCGCCGCGAAGCCGGGCCGGAAGCACCACCATTCGAACGACGGCGAGGGTGAAGAGCCGAAGGCGGATCCGCTGCACCACGTGATCCCGGTGCCGGTCGAGACGCCGCCCGACATCAAGCCGTTCCCCACCAACTGAGCACCACCCGGGAGCGGGCGCGATGAGAGGGTTTCCCGTCGAGGTGAGCCCGGAGGCGGCGGCGGCGCACGAGGCCGCGCTGGTTCTCGATCTGCACAACGACCTGCTGACCAAGCTGACGCACATGCCTGGCTACGATTTCTCGCGGGCCCACGCACCGGCCACGTTCTACAACCCGCTGCGGCTGGATCTGGATCTGCCGCGCATCCGCCGCGGCGGCATCGATGCGCTCGGTTGTTTGATGTTCGCCGGCTTCCGCTTCGACAAGTCGCGCAACCGCTTCTGGCGGCAGCTGGCGTGCGCGCGCAGCCTGGCCGAACGCCATCCCGACGCCATCACGCTGGCGCGCACGGCCGACGACATCCGGGCTGCACGCGCGGCGGGGCGGCTGGCGCTGTTCCTCGGCGTCGAGGGGAGCTACGCGATCGACGACGACGTGCCGGGCGGCGTGGCGCGGCTGGCCGAAGCGGGCGTCCGCTTTCTGGGGCCGCTGTGGGAACGGGACAGCCGCGCCGGCACGTCGTGCCGCACGCCGGCCGCGCGCGACGCCGGCCTGACCGACCACGGGCGGATGCTGGTGCGCGCGTGCAACGAGGCGGGCCTCTTGCTGGACGTCTCGCACGCCAGCAAGAAGACGTTCTGGGACATGCTGGAGACGTCGTCGACGCCGCCGTTCTCGTCACACTCGGGCGCGGACGGCGTGCACCGCCATCCGCGCAACCTGGACGACGACCAGATCCGGGCGCTCGCTGCGCGGGGGGGGATCGTCGGCGTCATCTTCGTGGCGGCCTACCTGGGCGGGACGTTCTGCACGCTGGAGCGCGTCGCCGACCACATCGAGCACGTGGCGGCGATCGGCGGCGAAGATTGCGTGGCGCTCGGGTCCGACTTCGACGGATTCCTGCCGCTCCCGCGCGGCCTGCGCGACGCCGCCGATCTGCCGCGTCTGACGGAGCTTCTCTGGCGGCGCGGCTGGCGCGCGCCTCGCCTCGCCAAGCTGCTGGGCGAAAATGCGCTGCGCTACCTAGCCCAAGGTTGAGCCGCGAGATCCGGGACCGGCAATAACATGCTCGAGCTTGCGGCAATTTTCGCGTTGACGTGGTCGGCGATTTGTTGACTGCCACAATCGGAATTCCGCTTTGTTTGGGCGGGAACCCCGCCTATTCTGCTGGTCCTACGGCCAGGCCCCCCTGCCGAATAGTCGGTCAGGTCGGGGCCCGGGCGGTCAGTCAACAGGAACCAAAGGGGAACAGGCGATGCGCATAGCAGCCGGAGTCATCCTGATCATTGCAGCACTCATCAACCTCTTCGCGGCGATCGGATACCTGACCTTGGGCGCTGGCGCGGGCATGGCCGGCAAGCTCACGCAGATGGCGGAGGCGGAGCAGAAGAAGAGCGGCCAGGAGATGACCGCCGAGCAGAAGGCAAACATGGCGAAGGCGGACGAGATGCTCGGGCAGGTGAGCAATTCGGCCGGCAAGTACATGGGGTTCTCCGTGTTCCTGTTCGTGACGGTCGGAACGTCCATTGCCGGCGCGGTCTGCCTGTTCCGCGGCAAGGCGGCCAAGTTCATCCTGGTCGCATCCATCTTGGCGATCGGCGCCGAGGTGATCGGTTCAGTGCTCATAGGCTTCGGGCCGGGGAAGATCCTCGGCTTGCTCGGCGGCATCCTGGGCATCATCGGAGCGCGCGGGATCATGGCCAAGGACGCGGGGCCGGCGGCGATGCCGCCCGCCGCCGCGCCGATGTAACGGCAACGGGCTGATCGAAAACAAAACGACCGTGCGTGCTCGTCGGCACATCGGGGTCCTGATCCGTCACGACCTCCGCTTCACGCTGTCGAGCGCGCGCGGCCTGCTGTTCCTCGTCTTCTTCGCGCTGATCTGGGGCTGGGTGCTCTGGAAGCTGGCCGGGGGGTTCGCGGAAAAATTGGGGACGCCGGAGGCCGGTCTGGCGCTGTCGTACTTCTTCGACAGCAGCATCGCGAAGCTGTTCCAGGATCGACCGGCGACGCTGGCCGCCTACTTCGTCATCGCGGCGACCCTGACGCCGCTGTTCGGGATGCTGGCCGCGTGTGATCAGACCGCCAGCGATCTGGGCACGCGGCACATCCGCTTCCTGATCCCGCGGGTCGGCCGGGCCGAGATCTTCGTGGCGCGACTGGTCAGCGCGACGATGCTGATCACCCTGGCCCAGCTGCTGGGGGGCATCGCCGCGACGATCATCGCGGTGAAGGTGCACGGCGGCGCGGACGTCAGCACCGGCGCGATCATCGGCTACGGCGCGCGGGTGACCGGTCTGCTGATCGTCTATTCGCTGCCGATCGTGGCGATGATGTCGCTGGTGTCCGCGGGGATGGGATCGATCGGGCTCGCCCTGCTGGTCGGGCTGGGCGGTTACGCGCTGATCGGCGTCGCGCTGGGCCTGATGCCGCTCGAGGGCAAGGTGGCGACCGTCGTCAGCTTCCTGGTCCCGAGCGGGCTCAAACCTTACATGCTGCAATCCGAGATCGGGCCGGCGCTGGGCGCGTGCGCGGGCGCCCTGGGCTACGTCGCGCTGTATTCGTACCTCGGGTGGGTCGTGTTCAGCAGGCGGGACACGTGATGGCGGGGCCGGACGCGTTGATCAAGACGGAGGGGCTGGGGCGCGACTTCGGGCGGACGCGCGCGCTCGACAAGGTCGACCTCGTGCTGGAGGCCGGCGCGCCGATCGGCCTGGTCGGACCGAACGGCGCCGGCAAGACCACGTTCTTCTCCGTGCTGTGCGGGTTCCTGCGGCCGACGCGCGGGACGGTCGAGGTGATGGGGCGGCCGCCGCTGCACCGCGATCTGCACGGGCGGGTCGCGATCCTTCCGCAGGACGCGCAGTTCATCAAAGGCGTGCCGGTGCTGAGCCAGCTGGCGATGCTGGCCGAGCTGCAAGGTTTCTCGGCGGCGGCGGCGCGGGAGGAGGCGGCGCGCGCGCTGCAGATGGTGCTGCTGGCCGACGCCGCGCGAAAACCACCCGAGGCGATGAGCCACGGGATGCTGAAGCGGATCGCGATCGCGCAGGCGTTTTTAGGGGCGCCGGAGCTGGTGCTCCTCGACGAGCCGACGGCAGGGTTGGATCCGGCCACGGCCTCCGAGATGAAGAACCTGATCCGGTCGCTCGACAAGGAGCGCACGTTCATCGTCAGCTCGCACAACCTGCAGGACATCGAGGAGCTGTGCGGCTCGGTCGTGATCCTGGATCACGGCAAGATCGTCGAGCACCGCAAGGTGTCCGAGCTGGTGGCGCGCACCAGCTGCCTGACCTTCCGGCTGGAGGCGGATCCGCCCGAGACGATCGTCGGCAAGCTGACGTCGGTGCCGCTGGTGACGCGCGTCGAGCTGGGACGGCCGGGCGAGCGCCGGCTGGCCGTCCACTTCCGCGATCAGGGCGACGCCGGCGGCAACACCACACAGATCGCCGTGCTGCAGGCGCTGACCGCGGCGGGCATCGGCATGATCGAGATGACGCGCGGCCAGTCGCTGCAGGACAAGGTCATCGAGATGACCCGCCCGGCGCAGGGCTAGTCGCTCCGCTCGGCTAACGTCGAGGGCGGAGTGGGACGGGGAGCTCCTCGTCCTCCGCGAGCAAGCTCGGAATCCCGTCGGCCGCAAACGATCGGAGCGGCCGCCTACGCTCCGGCCGAGGAGCTCCCCGTCCCACTCCGCTCCTGGCGTTGCGCCTCGACTCCGCTTCGGTGGGATTCCGAGCTTGCTCGCGCCTAGCGGCGCCGCTTGGCCTGGGCGCGCAGCTCGCGGATCTCCTTCATCGCGCTCTTGCCCATCTGCTTCAGCGTGTCGAGCCAGACTTTTCGGTAGGGGCGCAGCGCCCGCACGATCCGGTCGATCACGGCCAGGTTGCGGAACCATTTCTTGTCCGCCGGGACCAGGTACCAGGGCGCGTCGCGCGTCGCGCAGCGGTTCAGCACGTCCTCGTAGGCCAGGGTGAAGTCGTCCCAGAGCGGGAGCTCGCGCCAGTCGCCGGGGTTCAGCTTCCACGCCGTGCGCGGATCCTTTTCGCGCGCGCGCAGGCGCTGGTACTGCTCGTCTGCGCTGACGTGCAGATAGAACTTCAGCAGGATCACGTCCGCGTCGAGGAGCAGGCGCTCGAACGCGTTGATGTGGTCGAAGCGCCCCTTCCAGACCGATTCGGGGACCAGCTTGTGCACGCGCGCCGCCAGCACGTCTTCATAGTGGGAGCGATTGAAGAGCGTCATGTAACCGCGGCGCGGGACCGCCTTGTGCACGCGCCAGAGGAAATCGTGCGCGTGCTCCTCCTCGGTCGGCACCTTGAACGGCTGCACATACGCCTGCTGCACGTTGGTGAATTCGAGGATCTTCCGGATCGAACCATCCTTGCCGCTGGCGTCGCGGCCCTGCAGGACGACCAGCAGCGCATGCGTGCCGGCGTACGCGAGCAGGTTCTCGAGCTCGGACAGCTCGCGGCCCAGCTTCTCGACGCGTTCGAGGCCTTCGTCCTTCTCGATGTCCTGCGTGTCGGCCGGATCGACCTTGTCGAGGCGGACGCGCCGCGACCCGTCCAGGCGGTGGGCGAAGTGGGCCATCCGCGCAGTGTGCTACCGTGGGTGCAGGCATGCAATCCGCCGCCCTGAACCTGCGCAACCTCGATCGCGTCGAGCTGACGGCGGCGGTCGCGCGGTTCGGCGTCGGTGCGGACGTCGCGGGGCGCCTCTTCGCCCGCGTGCACCGCGACGGTGCGGCCGGTTTCCCATCCGAGGCGGTGCGTGGCCTCTCGAATGCCGCGGCGGCGGCGCTGGATGCTGCCTGCATCTGGCCAGAGGTGGAAGTCCTCGAGCGCCGCCAGGCAAGCGACGGTTTTCTAAAGTATCTCTTTAAGTTGTCCGACGGCCGCGAGATCGAGGCGGTGCGCATCCCGCTGCCCGCGCCGGAAGCGGCCCGCGCGCTCAAGCAGCGGCGCCGGGCGGGGCAGGCGGCGCCGCTGGAGGCGCTGCCGACCGCCAAGTACACGGTCTGTCTCAGCTCGCAGGTCGGCTGCGCGCTCGCCTGCGATTTCTGCGCGACCGGGCGCCTCGGCGGCATTCGCAGCCTCAAGACCTGGGAGATCCTGGCGCAGCTGCGAATCATCGCGCGCGAGGCCGATCACCCGGTGCGCGGCGTGGTGTTCATGGGGATGGGCGAGCCGTTGCTCAACTACGACAACGTCATTCGCGCGGCGCGCATCATGTCGGACCCGGCCGGCCCCGCGATCGCCGCGAAGGCGATATCGATATCGACCGCGGGGGTGCTGCCGGCCATCCGGCGCTTCACGGACGAGGGCCACCGCTACCGGCTGATCCTGTCGCTCGGGGCGCCGACGTCGGAACAACGACGGCTGCTGATGCCGATCGAAGATCGCTGGGCGCTCGCCGACGTGATGGCCGCGATGCGCGCCCACGCGGACGCGCGCGGACAGCGGGTGACGTTGGCCTACGTCGTGCTCGGCGGCGTCAACGCGTCGCCCGCTCACGCGCGCGCCCTCGGCGAGCTGATCGGCGACACGCCGGTGAAGCTGAACCTGATCGACGTCAGCGACGACACCGGCCGCTACCGGCGGGCGACGCCCGACGAGCTGGCGGCGTTCCGTGACGCGCTCGACGCGCTCGGCGTCCCGGTCGTGCGCCGCTACTCGGGCGGCTCCGACATCGCCGCCGCCTGCGGCACGCTGGCGGCGACCCGGCGGGGCGGCGCGCTCGCCGTCGTCGGCTGAAAAGGCGCGGCCCCTCTCCCTAACCCTCTCCCCGCTTCGCGGGGCGAGGGGACCAGATCTTTTCTCCCTCTCCCCGCTGCGCGGGGCGAGGGGACCAGATCTTTTCTCCCTCTCCCCGCTGCGCGGGGCGAGGGGACCGGATCTTTCTCCCTCTCCTGCTTGCGGGAGAGGGCAGGGGTGAGGGCAAGCCGCCCTCGGCGACGTCCGGCTAGCGTCTCCGGGGTTTCGCCACTTCGCAGACGAGCTGGCGGCCGCCGATCTCCTTGCCGGTCAGCGCGCCGATCACCCGGTCGGCGTCGGGCGGGGCGACGTTCAGGTACGTGTGCGTGTTCATGACGTCGATGTCCATGACGTTCGGATTCTCCGCGTAGGTCGTGAGCAGGTCGCGGATCTCCTTTTCGGACGCGCCGTCCTTGCGGCCAAGGTTCAAGTAGAGGCGCGCCACGTCGGCCCGCGGCGCCTCGCCGCGATCGCTCGCCTCGCCCGGGCCTGGTGCGGTGGACTCGAACGGGTTCGCGGAGGCAGGCGGCGGCGCCGACTTCCCGGCGTCGGTGTCGGCCTGGGCGCGCTCCTCGCTCCAGACCTCCCAGAACTCGCGTTCGGCGGGCGGCTGGTCATTGCGCAGCGGCGGCGGCGGTCGGCGCTCGTGCCGACGCCCGGGGCGGTCGTCGCCGTGACCTCCGGCCGGTCCCCGGCTCCGATCGCGATCGCCGAAGCGGGGGCGATCGCGCTCCCCCGGGCGGCCGCGGTCGCGCGGCCCCCGATCGCGCCCACCGAAACGCGGACGATCTCGATCCCGATCTCGATCCCGATCGCGATCGCGATCCCGGTCGCGGTCCCCGTCGCGGTCGCGCGGCTCGGGCGCTGCCGGGCGCGGCGGCGCCTCGCTGGCAAACAGCGGCGCGGGCGGCTTGGGCACCACCGGCATCCCCTCGACCATCGCATACGAATGCGCGAGCAAAGCGGCGACCAGACGCTCGCCGTCGACCGCGCTGACCAGCCGGCGCGCCAGCGCGCGCCACTCGGCGCCCGGATCGCCTTCCAGCGCCCGCCGCAGCACCAGCACCCGCTCGCCCTCGCGGTGCGAGCGGATCTCCGTCTCCGACGGCAGCGCCCGCTCTTCCGGTTTGATCTTGTAGAGCAGCTTCAGGTAGTAGAACGACCCGACCTCGGTCGGGCCGATCAGCGAGATCGCCGTTCCCTTGCGGCCGGCGCGCCCGGTCCGCCCGGTGCGGTGGATGTAGACCTCGGGCGCCTCCGGGAAGGTGTAGTTGAAGACGTGCGACAGGTTCTCGATGTCGATGCCGCGCGCCGCGACGTCGGTCGCGACCAGGAACTTGATGCCGCCCTGGCGCATCCGCCCGAGCACACGCTCGCGATCGCTCTGCGACAGGTCCGACGAGATCGCCTCGGCGTCGTGGCCCTTGCCCCGCAGGAACGCGGCGACCCGGCCGGTCTCCTCGCGCGTGTTGCAGAAGATGATCGCAGACTTCGGCTCCTCGAAATCGAGGATCCGGAGCAGCTCCTCCTCGCGCTGGATGCCCGGGATCGAATAGTAGACGTGGCGGATGTCGTGCACGCTGACGTAGTCGCCCGACAGCTTCAGGAACTCGGGCTGCTTCAGGAACCGCCGCGCGAGCCGCTGGATCCCTTCCGGCACCGTGGCCGAGAACAGCAGGGTCTGCCGCGCGGTAGGCGTCTTCTCCAGGATGTCCTCGATGTCCTCCTGGAAACCCATCGAGAGCATCTCGTCGCATTCGTCCAGCACTGCGCAGCGAACGCGGTCGAGGCGCAGCGTCCCGCGGCGCAGGTGATCCTTCACCCGTCCGGGCGTGCCGCAGACGATCTGGCCGCCCGCCTGCAGCTGCTCGACCTGGCGGCCCATCGGCGCGCCGCCGTAGACCGGGACGACCGTGATCTGTCGGTGCTGGCAGATCTTGGACAGCTCGGCGGCCACCTGCAGCGCGAGCTCGCGCGTCGGCAGCAGCACGATCGCCTGCACGAACTTGTCCTCGCCCTTGACGATGCCGTTCGCGAACGGGATCCCGAACGCGGCCGTCTTTCCGGAACCGGTGCGCGACTGGACCATCAGGTCGCGGCCCTCGGTAATGAGCGGGAACGTCGCCGACTGAACGGGCATCGGCTCGCTGAACCCCATCTCGTCGACGGCGCGCAGCACGTCGGCGTGCAGTCCCAGCTCGGCGAAGGTGGGACCCTTGGGCGCCGGCGCGGCGGCGGGATCGGAAGATTCGGAACCCGCTGCGGGCTCCGAGGTTGCGATCGGCGGGTCGAGGCTTGGGGTCGGGGCAGGTGTGCGGTCGTTGATCGGGTCGGTCATGGTGGTGTGGCTCCAGAAGCGGGCGCGGCGACGGTGGTGCCGATGCGTCGGCTCACCGATTCGAGTCGCTCGCGCATTTGGTCCAGGCGTGGCGCCTGGTTCTTTGCGAATCCTTGAAGTTCCTTGGTGTACGTCTGTTCGGTCGTCTTGAGATCGGCGTGGATGACCCGCAGCTCTTCCCAGCTCTTTGCGAGCGGGCCCTTGCGCGGTTCACCGTAGCGGCAGCGGTGGTCAGCGGCCTTCCACTGGCCGAGCCAGAACGACTCGCTCTCCGCCCAGCGCTGCGCCTCGTCGGCGTCATAGTGGGCGAGCAGGTTGTGGAAGTTTTCCAGGTGGCTCTCCAGCGCCTGCTCGACGACGACCAGCTCTTCCAGGCAGCCCTGCAGATCGGACGCCGATGACACGGCGCCGACCGGCGCGCCCGATGGGACCGCGTTGCGGCGGCGGTAGATGCTCACGCCCACCGATACCAGCATGTAGGCACTGCCGAGCGAGACGAACCCCAACACCAGCCAGGAGAGGAATCGTCGGTAACGGCGAAATTCGCTTGGGGAAGTCGAAGCAGATTGTGCAGGAGGCATTGCCGCGGTGGCGCATCAGCGCGTGCGACGGAGCGCCGCCGCATCACGAAAGCCCCGGTGCGCCGGGGCGTCGCCACGAAACCTACGGGCGCGCCAGCGCGCTGTCAACTCATCCGCGGCGGGACGTCAATTACAGGCGCGGGGACGGCAGATCGCGGCGGTGCCGAAGCCGCAACAATTGGGCGCGGTGGCCGGGCACTCGCTGGACGACGAGCAGAGGATGATCCCGCCGGCGAAGCTGCAGGTCGAGGGCGTCACGCAGCTCGCCGCGCCGCCCAGCAGGCTGAGGCAGCAGATGTTGCCGGCCGAGCAGGCGGCCCCGTTGAGGCAGCTGATCGAGGCGCCGCCCGGGCAAGTGGACTGAGCGTCGATGCACATGGTCGAGGTCGGCTGAATGCAACAGGCCTGAGTGCCCGGGGCGCAGGTCGTCTGGCCGCAGGGGATCGGAATCGGCGTGGTGCCCCCGGTGCCGGCCATACCCCCACCGCGCCCGCCGGCACCCCCGGCCGTGCCGCCGCTGCCGCCGCGTCCCACCGCGCCGCCGCGCCCGCCGGCGCCGCCCCTCCCGCCGATGCCGCCGGTGCCCACGGTGCCGGCCGTGCCGCCGGTACCGCCGCGTCCGGTGGTGCCGCCGACCGAACCGCCCGCGCCGCCGCGCCCACCCGCGCCGCCCGCGCCGCCTCGCCCCGCCGCGCCGCCGGTGCCGCCGCGTCCGGTGCTACCGCCAATCGAGCCGCCCGTCCCGCCGATCGAGCCGCCGGTCCCGGATCCACCTCTGCCGCCGATACTCGTCGAGCCAGCGCCACCGCCCGTGCCGTCGGTGTCGCCGCCGTCGTCCGGCTGGTCCAGCTCGGTGCGGCCGCACGCGGCAATCAGCGCAAAACAGAACAGAAGATAAGGGAGGCGTCGAACGACGGGCATGCGTTCCAGAATCATAGAGCAACCGCCCCGTGGCCGCGGCTCAAATCACCCGCTATTTCACGGGGGCAACGCCACGACCGCGCGGAAATGCCCATTCCCGTCGCTCTGCGTCTGGGCGCGAAGCACGGGCCGCGGCATGCTCATGTCGAACATCCGGATCGTCGCATTCGGGAGCTTGGCCAACGGCACGGTGCCCGCGATGACCACGTCGCCCTCGACCAGGATGGGCGCGGGGAGGCGCGCCGCGTGTGCCAGGTTACCGCTGACCGCGACGTCGAATTCGGTCAGCCGCGGTGTCGCTGATCCGTTCGGCGGATCGTAGTCGAATTGATAGGAGCCCGGATCGAGCGGCAAGGTGAACATGCCGCGCGCGTCGGTCGTCACGGTGGTCGCTGTCGGGCCGGGCAGGCACGGGCTTGTCGCCGCGGCGGCCGGCGTCGCCGGCACCGGTGGTTGCAGCGTCGCCGTCACGACGACGTTGGCGACCGGCGTACCGCTTGCGGTGATCACGGTCCCGGTCACGACAATCCGCGGCGACAGAGGCATGAGGGGAATCACGGACGGGACAGTCGCCATCCCGTTCCACAGCACGGGGACGTCGGTGAAGCAGGCGGTGGCCCAGACCGAGCCGGGCGGTGGCACGACGCTCAACGTGTACGGGCGGGCCGTGCGCGAATCCCCCGGGATCAGCATCAGGTTCGCCGTGCCGGTGTCATCGGTCGTCGCGTCCCGCAGGAATATAGTCGACCCCCGCGTGTCCCCGCCCGTCATCTTCGTGTAGGCGCGGATTGTGGCGCCCGCGATGACCTGGTCCTGCCCAGTCGCCGGATCGGTGCCGTGAGCGGTCACCTGGAAGGAGTTCGTCGCCGAATAAACCGGCAGCGCGATGGTGTAGAGGTTCTTGCTCGTGACGTCGAGCATGAACGGGTCGAACCTGAACCACGGATCGGCCAAGCTGGTCGGCGTCAGATCGACGGTGATCTGAGTTGTCGTGATCGGCTGGCTTCCGATTTGGGCGGGAAGGAGCATCACGAAGCTGCCTGGGGTGGTCGTCCCGCTGTTATCGCCGGTCAACGTTTTAGTGCTGATCAGATCACCGGGCTGAAGTGGGTCTGAGTTCGTCTGAAAGGCGCGCGCATAGAACAGCCCTTTGCCGGCGCTCAACGCGTCGACCAGAATGCCGACGATCGTATAGGAGGTGGCGGGGAGATCGAGCGTCAGCTGCGCCGGGTCCGAGCCGGGGA
>Ga0066903_100004779_pt1 | contig 11552 bp, 9 predicted proteins | sample PanSoiMetaGPlot1_FD_67491 | JGI IMG/M metagenome (GOLD analysis project Ga0066903, IMG submission 67491) | Tropical forest soil microbial communities from Panama analyzed to predict greenhouse gas emissions - Panama Soil - Plot 1 (version 2) | ecosystem: Environmental > Terrestrial > Soil >...
CCCCGTTCAGGGTGGAATTCGGGTGGGCGGACACTTTCAGTTTGGTAATCGGTTCATCCCCATGTCACGGATTTCGGCCCGAAAACGGGCGCCTGTCGGTGGCAGGGTTGTTGCCCCCGGACGTGGTGGAGTTCCACCATGGTTCCATTTCTACTCGTCGCGTTTCCGTTCCTGCTGCTCGTTTATCCCCGCGTGGCGTGGGTCGTCCTTGCCGTGGCCATCTGGCAGATCGTAGGCAGACGCTTCGCCGAAGCACGCTTGAACGCACGCCGCCGCACGAACGTCAACGCCGACTCGGACGCGAGCATCTAGACTCGGCCATCGGCCATCGGCCATCGGCCATCGGCCATCGGCCATCGGCTATCGGCTATCGGCTATCGAACATCGGCTATCGGCTGCGGCAGCGCCAACGCCAGCAGTGTTACCCTGCGTGCAAGTCGATGCTCCGCGACCTTCGGTTCGCTGCTCGTGCGCTGTGGCGCAGCCCGGCCTCGACGATCGCCGCTGCCCTGACGCTCGCCCTCGGCGTGGGCGTCAACGCCGCGGTCTTCAGCGCCTTCGAGTCGATCCTGCTCGCGCCGCTTCCCTATCCGCACGGGACGCGCCTCGTCTCGATCGCCGAAACGAACGCGAGGGGCACACGGGGCGTCAGCGCGTGGATCGCGCACATGTGGACCGGGTCCGGCCGTTCGCTCGAGACCGTGGGCCTCTACACCGACGGCCAGCTCGTGATGACGGGAGACGGCGAACCCGAAGTCTTCCGGGGCCAGCGCGTGAACGCCGGCTTCTTCGACGCGCTCGGCGTGCAGCCGCGGCTCGGACGACTCTTCACCACAGAGGACGACCGGCCGCCCCGCGCGGCGGTGGTCGTGCTCACCTACGATCTGTGGGTGACGCGGTTCGGCGCGGATCCGGCAGCGGTGGGCCGGACGATCACGCTGAACGGCGCGCCGCATCGCATCATCGGCGTGCTCGATCGCGCGTTTCAACCGCTGCGCATGAACAATCCCGCCGAGCAGCCGCGCATCTTCGCGCCGCTCGGGTACGGCGCAGCGGAGGCGGAGCGGTGCCGCGACTGCTGGACCTTCCCCGCCGTCGGCCTGCTCGCGCCGGGCGTGTCGATCGAGGTGGTGCGCAGCGATCTCAGGGCACAGATGCGCCAGCTGCACGAGGCCTATCCAGGAGATGTCGGCGCCGACGCCGACGTCCAGGTGGAGCCGCTGCACGAACGGCTGACCGCCTCGCTGAAACCCGCGCTCGTGATGGCGCTCGCCGCCGCAGGCTTCGTGCTGCTCATCGCGTGCGCGAATCTCGCCAACCTTCAGCTCGCGCGTGCGGCGGCGCGCGCGCCGGAGTTCGCCGTCCGCGGCGCGCTCGGCGGGACCCGCGGACGCCTGGCGCGTGAAGTGCTCGTCGAGAGCCTGCTGGTCGCGGTCGCGGGCTGCGCGGCGGGATTGATCCTCGGCCGCGTGTGCCTCGACCTCCTGGTCTCGCTCGCGCCGCGAGAACTGCCTCGACTCGGCGAAGTGGCGCTCGACGCGCGCGTGCTCCTGGCCGCGACGGCCGCGGGACTCCTGACGGCAATGGCCTCGAGCGTCGCGCCGGCCTGGATCGCGTCGTCAGCAGCGGTGGAAGACGCGTTGAAGTGCCAGGCCGCCCGAATCGCCGGAGGACGCGGCTCGCGCATGCGCGGCGCACTGGTCGTCGTCGAAGTCGCGCTGGCGTTCGTGCTCGTCACCGCGACGGGACTCCTCGTGCGCACCGTCTCGCACCTGCTCGCCGTCGACGCGGGCTTCGACGCCGGACACGTCCTGACGATGACGCCGGTGTTCTCGGGAACGGGCGGCATGGCGGCGAGCGAGGCGCTCCAGGAGAAACGCGCGATGGTGGACGCCATCCGCGCGCTGCCGGGCGTGACCGCCGCGGCGATGGTCAACGAGGTGCCGCTCGCCAACACCACGCCGATCCCGTGCGAGATCGAAGGACGTCCGGCCGCCGCCGGCGACGTCGCGATGCCGAACGTCTTCTGGGTCGAGGGGAACTATTTCGACGCGTTGCGGATTCCGTTGATCAGAGGGCGGCTGCTCGCGCGCGAGGACGGTCCAGAGGCGCCTGCCGTGCTCGTCAGCGAGTCGTTCGCGCGGCGGCGTTTCCCGGCCGCGGATCCGATCGGCCGCCGCATTCGGCTGGACGTCGAGTCCACCGACACGCCCTGGCTGACGATCGTCGGCATCGTCGGCGACGTCAGAAACGAGGGGCTCGATCGCCCTGCCGACGAAGCGGTCTATCAACCGGTCGCGATGAACCCCTTTCACTATTCGCGCATCGTTGCGCGCGCCGGCGGGGATCCGTGGCGGCTGGATCGGCCGATCCGCGACGCGATCCGGCGGATCGATCCGGTGATCCCGGTGTTTCACGCGCAGCCGATGCAGGACTACGTCGCGTCCTCGATGGCGCAGCGTCGGTTCGCGCTGTCGCTGATGACGGCGTTCGGCGCACTTGCGCTCGCGCTCGCCGCCATCGGGTTGTATGGTGTGCTCGCCTACACGGTCACGTTGCGAACGCCTGAGCTCGGCGTCCGGGCGGCGCTCGGCGCGACGCCGATGAACCTGCTCGCGCTCGTCGCCGCGCGCGGCCTGGCGCTCGTCGGCGCGGGCCTCGCGTCGGGCGTGCTGCTCTCCTTCTGGACGACCCGGACGCTGAGCGGTCTCCTGTTCGACGTGACCGCTTCCGATCCGACGACCTTCGCGGGCGCCGCCGCCGTCATCGCGCTCGTCGGCCTCGCCGCCTGCTCCATCCCGGCGCGCCGTGCCGCCAACGTCGATCCACTCTCTGCGATTCGCTCGTAGCGGCGGCTTTGGCACCTCGCACCTCGCACCTCGCCCATCGGCCATCGGCTATCGGGCTATCGGTACGCGTCTGAGGTAGCCTAGAAGGGCCGTGCTGCCCGTCCTCTTTCGCATCGGGTCCTTCGAGATCACGAGTTTCGGCGTCATGGTCGCGCTGGGCGCGCTGTCGGGCCTGTGGGTCTTCCGCCGCGAGCTCGCGCGCGCCAATCTGCCCGACGCCGCTCTCGACGCGGGCGTCTACGGCCTGGTCGGCGGACTGCTCGGCGCAAAGCTCCTCTACGTCTTCGAGCATCTCCCTGAAACGTCGTTCTGGGCGCTGTTCCTCGATCGCGGCGGTATGAGCTGGTTCGGCGGCTTCGTCGGCGGGCTCGTCGCGGGCTACGGCACCATCCGCTGGAAGCGCTGGCCGCTCATCCCCGTCCTCGCCGCCGCCACGCCGGCGCTGGCGGTCGGCCAGATGCTCGGCCGGGTCGGGTGTTTCCTCGTCGGAGACGACTACGGCAAGCCCACGTCGCTGCCCTGGGGAGTCGCGTTCCCAAAAGGGCTGCCGCCGACCCTCGATCGCGTGCATCCCGCGCAGCTCTACGAGGCGGTCTTCCTGGCGTTTCTCGCGTGGATTCTGATCCGGTGGCGGCGGAACGGCGTCCCCGATCGCACGGTGCTGGGACGGTACTTCGTCATCGCGGGCGCGTTCCGCTTCCTGCTCGAGTTCGTGCGCGTCAACGTGCGCGTGCTCGGTCCGCTGACCGTCGCGCACTGCTTCGCGCTCGTCGTTGTCGCGCTCGGCCTCTTCATCCTGCGCCCGTCCGCGAAGTGAGCCCGGCGGGCGATCTGCCGAACCATGTTACATTTGGCCCGCGTTGAGGCCAGCGATTCCTTAGTGCGATGGCGACCTGTCCCCACTGCAAGGGCCACCTTACAGACGGGCATCGATGTCCGCGCCGCCGATCGCTCGTCGTCCTCGAAATCGCGGCGTCGTTCGTCGTGGGCGGGTTCGGCGGGCTGTTGCTGCTCGCCGCGTTCGATCCGCGCGGACAAGTTACCGACATGGACTTCATCGCCTTCGCGGCGGGCGCGCTCGTCGCCGTCGGCATCAATCGGTTCGTGCGAAGTTAGCGGTACCTTCGGCAGCATTCTTGCTGCGCTGCGCCCGACGTTCGAAAAAGGGGGGCGCACGTGTCGGAATTGCAGACAGCGATGGGAGATTCGACACGATTCGTTGCGGACGCCGCCGCGAGCATCCTGTTGCCACTCGCGCTCGTCGCCGATTCCAACGCCAGGTCGCGGGCCCGGCGCGCCGCGCAATTGCTGAAACGCGGATTCCGCGTCGCGATCGCGCGCACGTCGTTCGAAGCCATCGTCAAGGCCGCCTGCGAGATCCCCGATCTGATCCTCGTTGACTCCTCTCTTGGCGAGGGCGCCGACGAAACGGCCGAGCTCATCTCGACGTGTCCGACGACCGCCCACATTCCGATCTTCCGTCTCGCCCCGGGACGCCGGCTTCCCTCGAGATTGCTCGCGCCCGCGCACTGACCTCAGCTTTATCCGAGGGGCTTCGCCCCTCGGACTCCCCAACACGCGCTCTCGCGCGCCGCTTCGCCGGCGCGCTCCGTGCGCGTGGCTCGCTCGCAGTGCTCGCTCGCGTCTTGCCCGAGCAGTCGGATCGCAGCCGGCGGCCGGGAGAAACCACGGCTCCTGGTCGATATACTGCCGGCGCATGATGAAGGTCCGGGCGGCGTTCCCGCTCGCGGGAACGGTCGTGCTCGGCGCCGCGCTCCGGTTCTACGCGCTCGGTTTCGGGCTGGCGTATCCGCACGCGCGGCCTGACGAGAGCACCGCCATCGGCGTCGCCTCCGGGATCCTCGCCGGCGATCTGAACCCGCACTTCTTCAACTGGCCCTCGCTGACGCTGTACGTCTTCGCGGCGGCCTTCGGGATTGCGAGGTTCGCGGGCGTCGCGCTCACGGGCGTGAGCTACACCCTGATCGCCCGGACGGTCGTGGCGCTGGCGGGAACCGCGACGGCGCTGCCGACCGCAGTGATCGGACGGTCGCTGGGCGGCCGACCCGTGGGCACGATCGCGGCGCTCTTCGTCGCCGTCGCGCCGCTGCACGTGCGCGACTCGCATTTTGCGACGACCGACGTGCTCATGACGCTGCTGGCGACGGTGTCGGTAGCCCTGGCGATGCGCGCCCTCGACACGGGGCGCCGCGGGCTCTTCGCTGCCGCCGGCGTCGCGGGCGGACTCGCGACCTCGGCGAAGTACAGTGCGGGCGCGATCGTCGCGCTCGCAGCAGCCGCGCCGGCGATCGCGTGGGCGGTGGTGTTCGTCTCGACATGGGCCGTGGGGTTTCTCGCCGGCACGCCGTACGCGCTGCTCGACGTTCCCGCGTTCAGCGGCGACGTCTCGTACGAGCGCGCGCACCTGAGCGCCGGACACACGGTGCTTCTCGGCCGCGGCTGGCTGTATCACCTGCAGACGACGCTGCCCCACGGGCTTGGCCTGGCGATCTTCGCGGCGGCGGTGTGCGGGATCCCCGTGGTGGCGCTGCGGTATCGCCGGAAGGCGCTCGCGCCGGCGTTGTTTGCGGCGGCGTTCTTTCTTTCGATCGGCGCCGGCCGGACGGTGTTCTTCCGCTATGCGCTGCCGCTGGTACCGATCGCGTGCGTGTTCGCGGCGGCCGCCGTCCACGCGGCTGCCGGGTCGATCGGCGCGCGCGCGAAGCTGCCCTCGTCCGCGCTCGCGCCTGCTCTCGCGATCGCGATCGCCGTGCCGTCCTTCAGCCAGAGCGTGCAGCTCGTTCGTCTGCTGTCGCGGACCGACTCTCGGGCGCTCGCGGCCGAGTGGCTCGCCCCGCGCCTGCGGCCGGAGCACACGCTGCACGACAGCGGCGGAGACTACACGCGGCTCTACCTGCCGTCGGTCGCCTTTCACGAGTGGCGGTTCGACCCGGTGACGCGATCGTTCGGCGATCCCGCCGGCGCGACGCCCGACTGGATCGTGCTCTATGCGTCGCCTCTGCCGGAGTACACGGCGGCGCCGGACCCGCTGCGCGACCTGGTGAACGAGCGATACACGCTCGCGTATCGTGTGGATGGCGTACCGCCGGCGGCCGGAAGCGGCGTTTACGATCGGCAGGACGCCTTCTTCCTGCCGATCGACGGATTCAAGGGTGTTGCGCGGCCGGGACCGACGGTCCTGATCTATCGCCGATCGGCGAATCCTTGATCCTTAATCCCTGATCCTCGGATCCCGAGTCCCCGATCCCGAATCCCTGATCCCGATTCACGCATCCGATCCGGGATCCGCGATTCGGGATGCGGGATGAGGGATTCGCGATTCGGGATTCGAGGATCAGGGATTAGGGATGAGGGATTCGAGCTCTTGGTAAGTGCCCTTGAAGTCAGTCGCCTTTCCGCCGCCGACTTGCCACACGCGGGTGCCGACTTCCTCGATCAGATCCTGGTCGTGCGTCACGAGCAGGATCGTGCCCTCGAACTTCTGCAGCGCGATGTTGAGCGCGTTGATCGACTCGAGATCGAGGTGGTTGGTCGGCTCGTCGAGGACGAGCACGTTCGGCTTCTGCAGCATGATCCGGCAGAACAGCAGCCGCGCGGTCTCGCCGCCCGACAGCGCTTCGGTCGGTTTCAGGCCTTCCTCGCCGCTGAACAGCATCTGCCCGAGCAGGCCGTGGATGTCCTGCCGCGCGGCATCCGGATCGAACTGGTGCAGCCAGTCGACCGCGGTCATCCCCTTCCGGATGAGGCCGGTGTGATCCTGCGGGAAGTAGCCGACCGACGTCTCGTGTCCCCAGCGCACGCTGCCCCGATCGAGATCGGCCGGTGAGGCCGGCAGGCCCGGCGCGTCCGACAGCAGGGCCTTCAGCAGCGTCGTCTTGCCCACGCCGTTGCGGCCGACGATGACGATCTTGTCGCCGCGATTGACGACGGCGTCGAAGCCGTCGATGACCTCATGCGTCTCGAACGCCTTCGAGACGTCCTTGATCTCCATCGCCATCCGCCCCGACGGACGGTTCATCTTGAAGTTGATGTAGGGGCGCTGGATGTTCGACCGCGCCAGCTCGGTGGTCTGCAGGCGCTCGACTTCTTTCCGCCGCGACGTCGTCTGCGCCGATCGGGTGCCGGCCGAGAACCGCGCGATGAATTCCTGCAGCTGCGCGATCTTCTTCTCGCGCTGCGCGTTCTCGGATTCGACGCGCGAGCGGATCTGCGTCTTCTGCAGCACCATCTCGTCGTAGCTGCCGGTGTAGGTGATGATCGTCTGGTAGTCGATGTCGGCCGTGTGCGTCGTCACCGCGTTGAGGAAGTGGCGATCGTGCGAGATCACGATCAGCGTCCCCTCATAGCGGACGAGGAAGTCGCACAGCCAGTGGATCGAGTCGAGGTCGAGGTGGTTCGTCGGCTCGTCGAGCAGCAGCGCCTGCGGGTGCCCGAAGAGCGCCTGCGCGAGCAGCACGCGGACCTTCTGTCCGCCCTGCAGCTCCGACATCCGGCGGTCGTGCAGCGCTTCGGGGATGTCGAGGCCGTCGAGCAGGACGGCCGCGTCGCTCTCGGCCGAGTAGCCGTCTTCCTCGCCGACGATCCCCTCGAGCTCCGCGAGGCGCATCCCCTGCTCGTCGGTCATGTCGGTCACGGCGTAGAGGCGTTCGCGCTCCTCGAGCGCCGCCCACAGGCGCTGGTTCCCCATGATGACGGTGTCGATCACGCGGAACTGATCGAAGGCGAACTGATCCTGGCGCAGCACCCCGACCTTGGCCGGACGCACGACCGCGCCTTTCTGCGGCGGCGTTTCGCCCGTGAGGAGCTTCATGAAGGTCGACTTCCCCGCGCCGTTCGGGCCCGTGAGCCCATACCTCCGGCCCGGCGAGAACGTCGCGGTGACCTCCTCGAACAGAATCTTCGACCCGAACCGCATGGAGACGTCGCTGACGGAGATCATGAACCCTTGATTATACCCGGCAAACCGCGTCCGGGATAGTGGACCGGCTCAGCGCTCGCGGCGGACGGTTGGTTTCAGGCCGCGGAGCGTGCTCCTGCGCAACGCGGTCACGACCGCATCGGCCCGATCGGCAGGCACCTCGACCAGCGAGTACCCGTCGGCGATCTCGATCGCGCCGATGTCGCGAGACGTCAGGCCGGCCTCGCCCGTGATGGCGCCCACGAGATCGCCTGGACGCACGCCGGCGCGGCGCCCAGCCCCGACGAACAGGCGCGTCATGTCGACGCCCCTCTCGCCGCGCTCTTCGGGCAGCCGCCCGCGCGCCGGTTTCAGCGGACGGTGTTCAGGGATGTCGCCCTCGTCGTGATCGCCGCCGCTCGCGTTGTGCGCGAGCTGGACGGCCGCGGCGGCGACGTCCACGATGTCGAACTCCTGCGCCAGCGTCTCGACGACGACCCGCACGTGCTCGAGTCCGCCCGCGACGAGCTGTTCGCGGATCGCGGCACGCGTCAGTTCGAGGCGTCGGGCGCGCAGGTCGGCGACGCTCGGCACGGTGAGCACTTCGACTTTCTGCTTCGTCACCGATTCCATGCTGCGCAGGAGGCGGTGCTCACGCGGTTCGACGAGCGTGATGGCGGTCCCTTCGCGTCCGGCGCGCCCGGTGCGGCCGATCCGATGGACGTACGCGTCGGACGAGGCCGGCATGTCGTAGTTGATGACATGCGACAGCCGCTTGATGTCGAGGCCTCGCGCCGCCACGTCGGTCGCGACGAGCAGGTCCGTCGTCCCGTCGCGGAAACGCGCCATCACGCGGTCGCGCTGGCGCTGATCCATCCCCCCATGCAGGGCTTCGGCGCCATGGCCGTGGGCGTTGAGCCGCTCGACGAGCTGATCGACCTCGAGGCGCGTCCGGCAGAACACCAGCGCCGACTCGGCGTCCTCCGACTCGAGCACGCGCTCCAGCGCCGCCGGCTTCTGCGCGCGCGCGACAACGTAGGCGACCTGGCGGATGCGCGGCATCTTGCCGGCCGTCACCTTCTCGCGCGCGATCGCGATCCGCGCCGGGTTCGTCAGGTGCCGCTCCGCGATCGACAGGATCCGCGCTGGCATCGTCGCCGAGAAGAGCGCCGTCTGACGGGCCCGCGGCGTCGCATCGAGGATGCCGTCGAGATCCTCGGCGAATCCCATGTCGAGCATCTCGTCGGCCTCGTCGAGCACGAGCACGCTCAGCAGATCGAGTTTCAGCGTCTGCCGCCGGATGTGATCGAGCGCACGCCCTGGGGTTGCGACGACGACGTTGGCGCCACGCTGCAGCGCGCGGATCTGCTGATGCATCGACGCACCGCCGAAGAGCGGCACGACGCCGACGCCGCCGCCTCGCGCATACTTGTGGACTGCCTCCGCGACCTGCATCGCGAGTTCGCGGGTCGGCACCAGCACAAGTCCGGCGGTGGGGTGTCGCCCCGTTGCGTCGGCAGCCACGATGCGCTGCAGCATCGGCAGCGCAAACGCCGCCGTCTTGCCCGTGCCCGTGGCCGCCTGCGCCAGCAGATCGCGCCCCTTCAGGAGGATCGGGATCGTTTCGCGCTGCACCGGTGTCGGCTCCTCGTAGCCGAGCGCGGCGATCGCCGCCAGGATGTCGCTGGAAAGACCGAGGCTCGCGAAGCCCGATTGCGGCGTGGCCATCCGAACATTGTCCCCCGCCGGCGGCGATTTGCGCCACACTTGGATCCGCCATGGCCGGATTGGAGTGGACGCTCGCGCCGGAGGCTGCGGGCGTGCGGCTCGACAAGTTCCTCGCGGCGCCCGATCGCCTCGGTTCACGCGCGCGCGCGATGACGGCGATCGAGCGCGGCAAGGTGTTCCTCAACGACGTCGAGGCGGGCTCGACCGACGCCGCGCGTCGGCTGTCGGAGGGGGATCGCGTCCGCGTGTGGGTGGACCGGCCCGGCAGCTCGAAGGCGCGTCCCCGTCCGCAGCGCGTCGCCGACATCGTGGTCCTGTATGAGGATGAGGCGATTCTCGTCGTCGACAAGCCGCCGGGTCTGCTCGCCGTGCCGCTCGAGCGCAAGGCCGACGCGCCGTCGGTCTTCGATCAGCTGCAGGATCACTTCCGGTCGCGCGGCAAGCGCAAGCCGCTCGTCGTGCATCGCATCGACCGCGACACGTCGGGCCTCGTCGTCTTTGCGAAGACGCTGCGCGCGCAGGAGGCGCTCAAGGATCAGTTCAAGCGGCGCGAGCCCGAGCGCGTCTATCTCGCCGTCGTCTACGGGCGGCCGTCACCGGCGCAGGGCACGTGGCGGGATCACCTGGTGTGGGACACGAAGGCGCTGATCCAGAAGGACACGCATCCCGACGATCCGCGCGCGAGCGACGCGATCAGCGACTATCGCGTGGTCGAGCTGTTCGCGGAGGCATCGCTGATCGAGGTCCGGCTGCGCACGGGCCGCCGGAACCAGATCCGGATCCAGGCGCGGCTGCGCGGACACACGCTGGTCGGCGAGAAGCGCTATGTCTACGGTCCGGATGCGATCCGGCCGATCGCGTTCGGCCGGCAGGCGCTCCACGCCCATCGCCTGTCGTTCCTGCACCCCTCGACCGGCCGTCGCCTGACCTTCGAGTCCCCCCTGCCTTCCGATTTCGCCGACCTTCTCGCCCAGCTCCGCCCTACATACAAAAAAAGGTGACAGCCACCTTTTTTCCCGTTTTCGGAAAAAAGGTGGCTGTCACCTTTTTTGGTGCTGCCTCAGGGGAGCTCAGAACAGCGTTCCGGTTTCCCCGAGCATCGCTTTCCGAATGAGCGGCAGCGGCAGCGGACCGAGCCGGATGAAGGCGTCATGGAAGTCCTGCAGCGAGAACTCGGCGCCCTTCTTCGCCTTGTAGTCGTCGCGCAGCTTCAGGATCATCAGTTTCCCCATCGTGTAGTAGCCGTAGGTCGGGTCGGTCGTCCCGCGACGGCTCTCGGATTTCGCCACCGGCCGCGGCTGATAGCCGTCGGTGACGAAGAACTCCTCGGCCTGTTCGCGCGTCATCCCCTGCGTGTGCATCCGGATGCCGGCGATGAAGCGCGCGTCGCGCAGCAGCGCGTCCTGGAGCTGCGCGAGCCGGTACTTCGGATCGTTGGCGTGGAACCCCTCGTCGATCACCATCTGCTCGCAGTAGTGCGCCCAGCCCTCGGCGTTGCTCGCCGCGCCAAGCACCTTGCGCACCTCGGACGGGAACGTCTTGCCGTAAAGAAACTGCAGGTAGTGCCCCGGCCAGACCTCGTGGACCGACACGTTCGAGATCGCCGCGTAGTACCACTGCGTCATGAACTCCGCCGTCTCCTTCGCCGACATCTTCGGGTCGGGCAGCGTCATGTTGTAGTAGGCCTCGGTCGCCACCGCCTCGAACGGCCCCGGAATGTCCATCGACGCGGTCGTCGTCGCGCGGAGGAACGGCGGCGTCTCCTGCACGCGCGCGGGCGCCGCCTGCGGGACGGTGACGATGTGGTGGTCGGTCATGAAGCGGCCGAGCGAGTCGAGCTCGGCCTGCGTCACCGACAGCAGCTTCGCGGCCGGCGGATGATTCGCCTGGACCCTCGCGAGCACCTCCGTCGGCGTCAGCTTCGGGTTGATCTTCTTCGCCGTCTCCGCAAACGCCGCCTGGTTCTTCTCCAGGTCCTGCTTCGCAATCGCGAGCAGTTCGTCGAGCGGCACCTCGATCATCTCGTCGGCCGACAGTTTCTTGGCGTACGCCTCGTT
>Ga0066903_100004780_pt1 | contig 11551 bp, 9 predicted proteins | sample PanSoiMetaGPlot1_FD_67491 | JGI IMG/M metagenome (GOLD analysis project Ga0066903, IMG submission 67491) | Tropical forest soil microbial communities from Panama analyzed to predict greenhouse gas emissions - Panama Soil - Plot 1 (version 2) | ecosystem: Environmental > Terrestrial > Soil >...
CCTGCGCCGGAGGCGCAAGCGGGCCCGGCGCAACCCGTTGCTGTGGACACTCCCACGCCTGCACCGCCACCGCCGAGCACGGAGCCCAGCGCAGCCTTAAAACCGACGTCGGTGCCGCAATTGGCAACGCCGGCGCCGGTCGCCACGGGTAAGAGCTTCGAAGAGAATTTCGGCACCCGCTGGGTGGTCTGGATCGGCGGCCTTGCGCTTGCGCTCGGTGGCGTTTTCCTGGTGCGCTATTCGATCGAGCAGGGCCTGATCGGGCCGGGCGTGCGGATCTTTCTGGGCGCCCTACTGGCAGCCGCACTGATCGCCTGTGGCGAGTGGACGCGACGCCAGGAAAAGCTGTCCGATCTCATTCCGCTGCCGAACGCGAATATTCCCAGCATCCTCACCGCCGCCGGCACGGTCGTGGCTTTTGCCACCGTCTACGCGGCCTACGCCCTCTACGATTTTCTCGGCACCGGGGCCGCGTTCATCCTCCTCGGCCTCGTTGCGCTCGCAACGCTTGCGGCGGCGCTGCTGCACGGACCGGCGCTCGCGGGCCTCGGCCTCGTCGGTGCCGAGGTGACGCCGATGCTTGTCGCCTCCGACGAACCCAATTATTGGGCGCTCTACGTCTATCTCGTCGTCGTCACCGCGGCGGCGTTCACGCTCGCGCGCATTCGATTGTGGCGCTGGCTCGCGATCACCGCGGCAGTGTTCGGACTGCTCTGGATGTTTCCCGGCATCGTCGACGACAGAAGCGGCGCCGTCCCTGCCCACGTCTTTCATGGCTTCGCCGGTTACGCGCTTGCCGCTCTCATGATCGTTTCCGGCTTCCTCTTCGGCCCGCCGGCAGAACCCGGCAAGATCGACGTCGTTTCAAGCGGCGCTCTGATCGCCTATCTCATCGGCCCCGCTTGCCTGGTGATTGCGAGCGGGCACCAGAGCCTCACCCTGTTCGCCTTCGCCGCGCTCGCGGCGGCCACCATCGCCGTTGCCTGGCGAACCGACGCTGCTTCCGCCGCGGTCCCGGCCGCGGCCGCATTGGCCGCTCTGGTGATCGCCCATTGGGCCCTTGATCTCAACATCGAGCAGCTCGTTGGCCCGCCCGGTCCGATGGCCGGCGCTGTGCCGGAGCCTGCACGGAGCGACGCCGGAACCCATCTGATGTTCGGTGGCCTGCTGGCGGCACTCTTTGGCGTCTCGGGTTTTTTCGCCCAAGGCCGGTCCAGTCGCGCGATCGCACCGATCCTGTGGGCCGCTTCAAGCGTGCTGGCGCCGCTCGCGATCCTGATCGCGCTCTACCACCGGATCGCGGGCTTCGAACGCTCTATTCCGTTCGCCGCTTTCGCGCTGCTGATCGCTGCGCTGTTTGCCAGTGCGACGGAGACATTGACCAAGCGCGAGGCGCGCCCGGGCCTCGCCGCCGCCGGCGCGATCTACGCGAGCGGCGCCGTCGCGGCGCTCGCGCTCGCGTTCACGCTGGCGCTCGACAAAGGCTGGTTGACGGTCGCGCTCGCACTCATGGTCCCCGGCATCGCGTGGGTGGAGAAGCGGCGGCCGTTCGCCTTCCTGCGTATTCTCGCGGCCGCCGCCACGGTGCTGGTGATCGTGCGCATCGCCTATGAGCCACGCATCGTCGGCTCCGATGTCGGCACGACGCCGATCTTCAACTGGCTGCTCTACGGCTACGGGATCCCGGCCCTGTCGTTCTGGTATGCCGGCTATTCCCTGCACCAGCGCGCGGACGACATGCCGGCCCGCATGATCGAGTCCGCCGCGATCCTCTTCACCGTGCTACTGGCGTTTCTGGAAGTCCGCCATCTCATGAACAATGGCGACATCTATCGCGATAATACCGGCCTCGCCGAGCTGGCGCTGCAGATTTGCGTTGGTCTGGCCATGACCATCGGGCTCGAATGGGTGCGTGGCCGTACCGGAAATCTCGTTCACAATTTCGGCGCGCTGGTCGTTGCGGCACTGACGCTCGCCGGCATCGTGTTCGGCTTGTTCCTTTTCGAAAATCCGATGCTCACCGGCCGTCCCGTCGGCGGCGTGTTCATCAATCTCATTCTGCTCGGCTACGGCCTGCCGGCGATCCTCGCCATTTCGCTCGCGCTGATCGCGCGTGGCACCCGTCCGATGTCCTATCGGGCGACCGCCGCAATCATCGCCGTCGCTCTCGCATTGTCCTATCTCTCGCTCGAGGTCGCTCGCAGCTTTCAGGGACCGTCGCTCAGCTTCCGCCTCACGTCCGACGCCGAGCAATACACCTACTCCGTCGTCTGGCTGATCTTCGGTGTCGTTCTGTTGGTGATCGGAATGCTGCTGCGCTCGGAACCGGCGCGTCTGGCATCGGCGGCGGTCGTTCTCTTGACCGTCGTCAAGGTGTTTTTCTTCGACATGGCGGCGCTGACCGGCGTCTGGCGCGCGCTGTCTTTCATTGGACTGGGGCTCGTGCTGGTTGGGATTGGGTTGCTGTATCAACGACTGTTGTTTCCCAGTCGGGCGCAGGCGTGAAACGGCGAAGTCTGCGGATCGCGACCGTCGCCGAAGGCATCGAAAGCGAAGACCAGCTCGTTCTCCTGCGCGCGCAGCTGCACTCACGCGCAGGGGTTCCTGTTCAGGCAGCCATGCCCCATAGCGGAGTTGGCATTCGAGCGGTTCGCCGAACGCAGATCCGAGGGCACCGCAGCCGAGACCTATGGCAACATACAAGAACTTGGTAGTTTTGATGAAGATATGGACGATTGAATGATCGACCGAGGCGAAAGGCGGGCTCGAGGCATTGATCGGGCGGCTCGATCGTCGCTCAAAAAAGGCTTTCACGTATTCTCTTTCGTCGTGTGCGTCGATTTGCCCGCGGACGTTTCTGCCCGTCACGTGCAGAATTCGAGTGCTGTCCGTCTTTAGAACAAGACCGCGCTCACCGGGAGAGCTGCGGAAGCTGCGAGCTGCGTTGAGCAGCTGATGCGGGCGCATCTGCTTGGGCGACATTGCGACCGCGATCGTACTTGCTTCGACAGCGACAAGTGACGGCGGCTGATGGCAATTGCCCCGCCGAACCGAAAGAAAGCAAAGAAAGGAAAGGAAATGCTGCACGACCCACGTCACGACCTGCCGGAATGGAAGAGGATCCTGCTGCGCGCGCACGAAATCATCGAGGAGCGCGGATGGTGCCAGCAGGCGCTGCAAAGTGCCGACGGGCGCGTGTGCCTCGAGGCCGCAATCAGCATCGCGGCCTGCGGATCGGCTGTTCTCGAGGACGACTGCGAGCCGTCCGAGGGAGCCGCCCGCGCCTTCGCCGAAATGAAGCTGCGCGCCCAATTTGCTCCTGGTGAAGACCACCGATTGTTTGTTTGGAATGACCGCCCTGGTCGGACCCAGGACGACGTCTTCAAGCTGATCCGCGCGAGCGTGGGTGAGCTGGCACTTGTTGCATGAGCCTGGCGCAAAGCGCCAAGACATGAACTGCGGAGGAGCGCGAGCCGAAGGGCTCGCGCTTTTCTGTTCGCACGGACATTTTCGCATGGACATTATGCCGGATGATGCCGAGTATCCGATCGCTGATGCAGCGTCCGCCGCGACCACGCCGGCTAAAGGCGACAATCTTCCATTCAATTCAAATAGCTTCGATCGCTAGCGCAGACGTGTCTACCCAAGTTGCAGGTTCTGCAAAATAGTGGTTCTGAATACCAAGATTGATTTGCAGAAACGCAAGATCAGCCGCCCATGCTGTCCTGGGATGATTTCCGCTACATCAAGGCGATTGCCGGCGGCCGCTCGCTCGCCGGTGCGGCCGAGGCGCTCGGCGTCAATCACTCCACGGTCTTTCGGCGCCTCGGACAGATCGAGGGCCAATTGGGCTCGCGGCTGTTCGAACGCAGCCGCGCCGGCTACGCGCTCACGCCATGCGGCGAGGAAATGGTGCGGCTCGCCGAGCGCATGGAGGAGGACATCCTCACGTTCGAGCGGCAGGTGACCGGTCATGATCTTCGGCCCTCCGGCGAGTTGCGGCTCACCACCAACGACACGCTGCTGGTGCATCTGCTCTCGGAGGTCCTCGCCGCGTTCCGCCGTGCCTATCCCGAGATCACCCTCGACGTCGTCGTCTCCAATCAGTCGCTCAATCTCTCCAAGCGCGATGCCGACGTCGCCCTGCGCGCGACCGATCGGCCGGTCGAGACGCTGGTCGGGCGACGTCTCGCGGGCATTGCCTGGGCTCTCTACGGACCGGCATCATTGGCGGACAGAAAATTCGATGCAGAGCTGGCGCGGGGAACGCACGACTGGGTCGGCTTCGGCGACAACCTCGCCTCCGTGAAGCCGGCGAAATGGCTCAAGCAGCACGTCGAGCCGCGGCGCATCGTCTACAAAGTCAACACCGTGCTCGGGCTTGCCGAAGCGGTCGCGGCCGGGATCGGGATCGGCCTCCTGCCCTGCTTCATCGCCGCAGTGACGCCGGGCGTCGCCCGCCTGGCGCCGCCCGATCGCGAGCTCGAATCCGGATTGTGGCTGCTCACGCACCCGGACTTGCGCCATACCGCGCGCGTGCGCGCGTTCATGGATTTTGCAGCGTCTGATATTGCCAAGCGGCGCAAGACGATCGAAGGCTTGATCGATGGATTGGGCTGACCATTCTGTTGACATCGGAGGATCATGTGCACGAACCAACCCCCGTGAGTGGCGTTCCCCCGCTCGATGTTCTCTTGTCCTATGACGGCCTCGGATTTCTGCGGGCGATCGCGGACGGCACATTGCCACAGCCTCCGATCGCGGAACTGCTCGGCTTCCGTCTCCTCGACGCCGAATTCGGCAAGGCCGTGTTCGAAGGAATTCCGGAATTTCGCCACTACAATCCGATCGGCGTCGTGCACGGGGGCTTTGCCGCCACCTTGCTCGATTCCGCGGTCGCTTGTTCGGTGCAGTCGACGCTCGCAAAGGGTGAGACCTACACGACACTGGAATTGAAACTCAATCTGGTGCGCGCGTTGACGCAGGAAACGGGTCCGGTGCGCGCGGAAGGAAAAATCATTCACCGCGGACGTACGACTGCGACCGCCGCGGGCGAGCTGCGCGATCGAGACGGCAAGCTCTACGCCCACGCGTCGACAACCTGCATGGTCTTTCCGGTGAAGGGCTGAATCAGAACAAGAGGAATGCGCGAGATGAGTCTGTTCAAATGCCTGGCGGGGGGCCTCACTGCCGCAGCGCTCGCAGTGTCGAGCCCACAGGCAGATGCTCAACCAACGTCAGGCGCGACGGTTCGCTTGGTCGTGCCATACCCCGCCGGCGGGGCCGGCGACGCACTGACGCGGTTGCTCGGCCAAACTATTGCGGAGAGCAACGGCCCGTCGCTCGTCATCGAAAATCGTGCCGGCGCCAGCTCAATCATCGGAACCGAGGTGGTGGCGCGGGCGGCACCTGACGGAGCGACCCTCCTCTTGGTCGAGAATCCGTTCATCCTGAGCGCGGTATTGCGTCCGTCCGTCAACTACAATCCGGTGTCGAGCTTCGAGCCGATTTGTTATGTCGCGGATACCCCGGCCGTTCTCGCCGTGAGCAGCGCGTCCGACATTCATTCGCTGACCGAATTCTTGAATGCGGCGCGCGCCAAACCGGGCGCAGTTTCATACGCGAGCACAGGCCCCGCATCGATCGTGCATATCGCCGGCGAATTGCTCAAACGCGATTCAAAGGTAGACCTCACCTACGTGCCGTACCCAGGCAGCCCGCCGGCAGTCAACGCCGTCCTCGGTGGCCACGTCACAGCCGTCATCGCCAATTATTCCGATCTCAAAGCACAGCTCGAGGCAGGACAGCTGCGTCCGATTGCCGTGCCTGCGAAAAAGCGCATCGAACCCCTGCCCGACGTACCCACCCTAGGCGAAGCCGGATTCCCCGGAATCGAAGCATCGGTATGGTTCGGTTTCGTTGCGCCCGCGGGGACTGCCAAGGACACGTTGGCGAAATTTTCCGCGCAGTTCTCGGCCGCAAGCCAAGCGCCCGAGGTGAGACGCAAGCTCGCTGCCCAGGGGCTGTTTCCGGTTCTGTCGTGCGGCGCGGAATTCGGCGGCTTCATACGCACTGAGTTTGAAAAGTACGGCGAGTTCGCGCGCGAATTTAACCTCAAATTCGAATGAACAATCAGCCGGCGCTTGCCGGCGCCAATAGTACAATTCAGCGGCGGGTGAATTTGTCTCGCGCCCGATCACTCGTCGGAGGAGATCGTCTTTGCCGACTGGACCGGCCGCGGATGCTGGTTCGATGCCGTCAGCTCGATACGGGCGCCGCGGCGGGTGAAGTCGCAATAGGCAAAGCCCAGGCCTGAGATCGAGCCGCGAAAGCTGACCTCGCTGGTCTTGTCGACGTTGAAGCACGGTTCGAACAGCGCGCCGCGAACGGATGCGCATACGGACGTGGGGCTCACCTTGACCGTGCCCGCGGGAAGGCTGACGAAGCGGATGGGACCGGTGCCGCCAATCCTGATGGTGCCCAAAACCGAGCCGTCCGGGAGAATTCGCCCGACGCCGGTCGTGCCCTCGAAGCAGCTATAGGAGAACAGTTTGCCCGCAACGAAGTGCCGAGCCTCCTCCGGTGTCAGTTCCCCGGCCGCGGCTGGAAGAACGGTTGCGATCCCCGCCAATACCATTCCAATGCACCGATACATCGCGGACTCCACGTCGTTTAGTTCCGGATCACCGTGTTAGCAGAACGCCTACAATACCGAATCGAAGAGATGATGCCTGGACTTCGTCGCCAATTTCTGAACGGTTTACCCAATCTTGACCACGAGACGGCCGCGGACCCGCCCTTCCACGATCTGCCGACCACCCTCGATCACGTCCGAAAGTCCAATTTCGGAAGTCATACTGGTAAGTTTGGCCCTATCAAGGTCAGAATCCAACCGTTTCCATGCTTCCCGTCGAAGATTCTGTGGGCACATCACAGAATCGATGCCCAAAAGTGACACTCCTCGCAAAATAAACGGTGCGACGGTCGTTGGTAGGTCCATGCCTCCAGCAAGGCCGCAGGCGGCGACGGCTCCGCCATAGCGAATCATCGAGAGCACGTTGGCAAGCGTGGTCGAGCCGACGCTGTCGATTGCCCCCGCCCAACGCTCTTTTGCCAGGGGCTTGACCGGAGCGGTCAGTTCCTCGCGCGCGACGATCTCGGTCGCACCCAACGATTTCAAATAGTTAGCCTCTTGGGGGCGCCCGGTAGCGGCGCTGACCTGGTAGCCCAGCTTGGCGAGAAGCGAAACTGCGACCGACCCCACGCCGCCAGCGGCACCGGTGACCACGACGGGTCCGCGATCGGGTGTGAGGCCGGCGCGCTCGAGCGCCATGACCGCAAGCGTCGCCGTATATCCGGCCGTCCCCACGGCCATAGCGTCACGCATGGCCAAGCCCGCTGGCAAGGGCACCAGCCAATCGCCCTTGACCCGAGCCTTCTCCGCAAGCGCACCAAGATGGGTTTCGCCGCATCCCCAGCCGTTGAGAATGACCTTGTCGCCGGGCTTCCACTCGGCGTGCGACGAACTGAGCACCGTCCCCACGCCGTCAATTCCGGCGATCATGGGAAAGCGTCGCACCACCGGTGCCTTGCCGGTGAGCGCAAGCCCGTCCTTGTAATTGACGGTCGACCATTCCACCCGGAAGGTCACGTCCCCGTCCATCAGATCGTTGTCGGCGAAATCGGAGAGCCCGACCGACTGGCCGCTCTCGGCTTTGCTGATCACAATCGCCTTGAAGGTCGCCACCACTCATTCCCCTCGTCAGCGGTGGCGCGGCGCGCGCACCTGCTAGCAGCTATAAAGCGCGATCCTCATCCCTCGACAAGCTTATCGCCATGCGTCGGGCGGACCGGTGAGGGCGGCGAGCGCCTGGGGGCTGCGCTGCGCGCGCCGGTAGTGTCCGACCCGGCGATGATTGCGCAGGAGACGCACCGGATTGGGGTCGATCAAGCCGAGCGCGAAGAACGCCCGCAGATCACGCCAGAAGGCGCGCAAGGCGCGCGCGCGCAGATCACGCACCAGCACCTTGACGGCAAAATAGGAGCCCAGCCCGCGAAAGCGCGTGGTGTATTCCGGGCGCTCGGCGACGTATTTCAGGAAACCGAATCCGTGCTCGGACCAGTCATTCGACAGACCATCGTCGGACCACGATTTCTCCCACAGCAATTCGGACAGAAGCTGCACGCCGCCTTGGCGCGACAGGCGGATGAGAAGCTCCCGGTCTTCCGACAATCGCAAGCCAGAGCAGAATCCGCCCACCGCAAGAACCGCAGCGCGACGCACGGTCATGCCCGATGTCTCCACGGGAAAGAGATCACAGGTCAGGGCCCACTCGAAGGCAGGTGCAGCAAGCCTAACGTCGGGGATACGGGCCTCTCGCGGCTTCTCGCGGGTGTAGGTCAGCGACGACGACAGCACACACACGATGCTTGGATCTCCGAGCGCTGCCAGAGACGCAGTGAGGCGCCGAGGTCGATAGGTGTCGTCGGAATCGAGGAAAGCGATGACATCGGCACGCGCCGCCTCGATACCCAGATTGCGCGCGGCGCTCGGTCCGACGTTGCGTTCGGACCCGAGCACCCTGATCCGCGGGTCCGCCAGGCTCGCGAGATAGGATCTCGTGTCATCGGTCGAGGCGTCATCAACGACGATCAGCTCGAAATCGGCGTCCTGCGCCAGCACACTCGCGATCGCCCGCGGCAGGCTTTGCCGGCGATTGTAGGTGGCGAGCACCACCGAAATATCGGGTCGATCGTTCACCTCAATCAGACGCGCGCACGCGCCCTCACCTTGGCGTCGATCCCCTTAGAGCGCAATGCGCCTTGGCGTGCAACCGCAGGCGCAAGCAACGGCGAGCGGAGGGACCGGCTCAGGCCGGGGCGGGCGCGACCCGGGCCACCGGCTTTTCCACGATCGGCAGGTTGATCACGGCCGACAACACGCCGAAAAGCACCGACAACCACCAGACGGCGTCGTAGGAGCCGGTGCGCTCGAACACGAGTCCGCCCAGCCAAACACCGAGGAAACCGCCGACCTGGTGACTAAAGAAGGCGAAGCCGAACAGCATGGCAAGCCAGCGCGTTCCGAACATCAATGCGACGAGACCGGACGTCGGCGGCACGGTCGAGAGCCAGAGCAGTCCCGTCACCGCACCGAAGATGATGGCGGACGCCGCGCTCGCCGGCAGCAACACAAAGGCGACCACGGCGAGGGCGCGGGCGAGGTAGATGACCGACAGGATGTAGCGCTTGGGAACACGATTGCCGAGCCAGCCCGAGTAGATAGACCCCACGATATTGAACAGGCCGATGACGCCGATGGTCCATGCGCCGGTCTGGGTCGAAAGCCCGCGATCGATGAGATAGGCGGGCAGGTGCACGGTGATGAAGGCGAGCTGGAATCCGCAGGTGAAGAATCCGAGCACCAACAGGACGTAGCTGCGATGTCCGAAGGCTTCGGCCAGCGCCTGCACGACCGATTGCGTGACCGGCGCGTCCTTGATCGTCGACTGCTCGGCGCGCGGCGTCGCCAACGCAAGCGACAACGGCAGGATCAATAGCATCACGCCTGCGAAGATGACGAGCGCGGACTGCCACCCAAATTGATCGATCAGCAAGCGCGCCAACGGCGAAAACAGGAATTGCCCGAAAGAGCCCGCGGCCGTCCCGGCGCCGAAGGCAAGCGACCGCCAGTTCTCCGGAACGAGCTTGCCGAGTGCGCCGATGACGAGGGTGAACGAACAGCCCGACAAGCCAAAACCGATCAGCACCCCGGCGGATAGTGTCAGATTCGTCGGCGTGTCCGCATACGCCATCCACGCCAGGCCGAGAGCATAGATGATCGCGCCGACCCACAGCACGCGGACGGTGCCAAAGCGGTCAGCAATCGCGCCGGCGAAGGGCTGACCGACACCCCAAAGCAGATTCTGAATGGCGAGGGCGAATGAGAAGATGTCACGGCCCCACCCCTTCTCCACCGACATCGGCGTGAGGAACTGACCGACCGCAGAACGCGGGCCGAAGCTCAGCAACGCAATCAAACATCCGCACAGAACAACCACCGCCGGTGTGCGCCACACCGCCGGCCGTATCGACATCTCGCTTGTCGTCATTGCATGTCGCTCCTACCTCGCGCGCTGCACGCGCGCGGGCTATCGGATGCTCTTCCCGCATACGTCTTAAGCTCCCACGTGAATCGACCCAAACGACTTTTAGTAATCGGAACGATTTGCCAGACGCATGGCTTCCCGCGGGATGCATGGCAGCTGCGCGGCCTTGTCGGCTGACGTCGGATGATGAGGGCTGGAAACGGAGGGGCAACAGTGCTATATTTGATTTGCTCAAAGTGAGAATAACACCTAGAGGGCAACGCAGATGATGCCGGCCAACGCCGGATGTTTTTGTCACCTATTATGCTCAATACGAGCATAATAACGAAGGAGGCGAAAAATGCCCATCCTCGATACCTTCGGCCCAACCCATCCAGCTATTGCGCCCCAAGCCAGCACGTCGGCCCCCAGCGCCGCGCGAAAGCTCGGCGTGTTGCCGCGCCCGGCGCTTGACTGGAATGACGAGGTTGCTCGAGAAACCGCGCATCTCTATGAGCGGATCAAGACCGTCGTTCCCTCGATCGAATGGCCGTTCTTCGCGCCCTACGTGAAGGCCATCAATTCGCTCAAGCAACAGCGCGGCGCGGTCATCCTTGCTCACAACTATCAGACGCCGGAAATCTACAATTGCGTCTCTGATTTCGTCGGTGACAGCCTGCAGCTCGCGCGCGAAGCGGCCAAGACGAAGGCTGAGATCATCGTCCAGTGCGGCGTGCATTTCATGGCCGAGACCGCGAAGATCCTCAATCCGGACAAGGTCGTTCTGATCCCCGACAGCAAGGCAGGATGCTCGCTCGCGTCTTCAATCACCGGTGAGGACGTACGGCTGCTGCGCGAGCGTTTCCCCGGCGTGCCGGTCGTCACGTACGTGAACACGTCGGCCGAGGTGAAGGCCGAAAGCGACATTTGCTGCACCTCCTCAAACGCCGTGCAGGTCGTCGAAAGCCTCGGCGCGGACAAGGTGATCTTCCTGCCCGACGAATACCTCGCGCGCTACGTCGCCGCCCAGACGGACGTGAAGATCATCGCCTGGAAGGGCCACTGCGAAGTGCACGAGCGCTTCACCGCCGACGAATTGCGCCGCTACCGCGATGACGATCCGTCGATCCAGATCATCGCCCATCCGGAATGCCCGCCTGAGGTGCTTGCCGAGGCCGATTTCACGGGATCGACGGCGCACATGATCGACTGGGTGCGCGGTCGACGGCCGCGACGCGTGGTGATGGTCACGGAATGCTCGATGGCGGACAACGTGCAGGCCGAGCTGCCCGACGTGGAGTTCGTTCGCCCCTGCAATCTCTGCCCGCACATGAAGCGCATCACCCTGCCGAAGATCCTCGACAGCCTGCTCTCTCTGCAGGAGGAGGTCGTGGTCGATCCGCTCATTGCGAAGAAGGCGCGGCGCGCGGTCGAACGCATGATCCATCTCAAGAGCTGACGCG
>Ga0066903_100004781_pt1 | contig 11550 bp, 14 predicted proteins | sample PanSoiMetaGPlot1_FD_67491 | JGI IMG/M metagenome (GOLD analysis project Ga0066903, IMG submission 67491) | Tropical forest soil microbial communities from Panama analyzed to predict greenhouse gas emissions - Panama Soil - Plot 1 (version 2) | ecosystem: Environmental > Terrestrial > Soil >...
ATCACGATTTCGTGATCCCTGCGGCGACTGTCGCGGCGGCTCGGAATAAGCCCTCTCACATGGTGTTTGCCCGAGACTGGCAAATTCAGCTGAAGGGAGGATTTGATGAAATCTGCTTCCGCGATTGCAGCGGTTGCTGTGTTTGCTTTGGGCGCGGCGGCGGTCCTTGCGCAAGAGGATCCGATTGCCGCCCGCAAGGCGTTGATGAAATCAAATGGGCAGGCTGCCGGCGCTATTGCCAAGATGGTTAAGGGCGAAGCGCCGTTTGACCCGGCTGTAACGAAAAAGGCGTTTGCGACATTTGAAGACGCTGCGGCAAAAATGCCTGCCCTTTTTCCCGACAACTCGAAGGTCGGCGGCGAAACGACGGCGGCGCCGAAAATCTGGGAGGATATGGCAGACTTCAAGGCCCGATTCGTCAAGCTTGGCACTGACGCAAAAGCGGCAGACACTCGCGTGAAGGATCTCGATAGTCTTAAGGCAGTTTTCCCGGACTTCGCCAAGAATTGCGGCGGTTGCCACGAACTTTATCGCATCAAGAAGAGCTGAGTTTCACCAAAACCGCGCGATGAGGGCGGGCGATCCGAAAGGACGTTCCGCCCTTCGCTTTTCGGGATCAGAACAACGGAATAGGATCAAGCCGCCGGATGGATCTCATGGTGAGTAGGCTGATTGTTGCAGCGGCGTTTGTTGTCTTGCTGGGGTCGGCCGCATTTTGGTTTCTTACAATACCGGAAACTGTGCCCGCGAGCGCGCTAGGTCCACACGCGCCCAATCTCACCAATGGCAAGGAGATGTTCTACGCGGGGGGTTGTGCGTCCTGCCATGCAGTGCCTAAGCAGGAAGATAAGACCAGGCTTGGCGGCGGGCTGGCGCTTGGTTCACCGTTCGGTACTTTTTATGTGCCCAATATTTCATCCGATCCGAAAGACGGTATCGGCGATTGGAGCGAGGCGCAGTTCGTCACCGCTATGGTCAAAGGAACTTCGCCCACCGGTGAACATCTGTTTCCGGCGTTTCCGTACACTTCATATCAACGGATGAGCTTGGATGATCTGCGCGACCTGTTTGCGTATTTGAAGACTTTGCCGCCAATAATGGGGAAAATTCGCGATCACGATGTGCCATTCCCGTTCAATATCCGCCGCACGCTCGGTATTTGGAAGTTGTTGTTTCTTGACGGCAAGCCGTTCAAGCCCGATACGACACAGTCGGCGCAATGGAATCGAGGTGCCTATCTGGTCAACGGACCAGGACACTGCGTCGAGTGTCATTCGCCCCGCAATGTCCTGGGCGCCATCAAGTCCGGTAAGCGATTCGCCGGAGGCCCAAGCCCAGACGGGCAGGGTGGCACACCCAACATCACCCAGCAAAAGCTGAAAGATTGGTCCGTAAAAGACATTGCCGACACGCTGACGACCGGCATGACACCGGATGCCGATTTCGTCGGAGGGGCTATGGTTGAGGTGGTACGAAATACGTCGCAATTAACTCCAGCGGATCGTGAGGCAATGGCGACTTATATCAAAACCTTGCCCGCGGTCGAAGGGTCGGCGTCGAAAAAATAAGCCGGAGCCTTTTTCACGACGGCTGGGACTTTCGCGGCCGTCGCCGGTATGTATGGAAATGAGTCCGCCATACCCGCCAATTCATCCACTAAAGGCTATCGGCCTTAAGCTCATTTCTGCGCTGCTGTTCGCCGCGATGTCGGCGCTGGTGCGTCAATTGGGCGACGTCGCACCGGTCGGGCAAATGGTGTTCTTCCGTAGTGCGTTTGCGATCTTACCGGTAGTCGTGATCTACGCGATCCGTGGTGAACTCTCCTCGGCGGTGCGCACCGGCAGGCCATTTGGGCAGTTCGGGCGCGGCTTGCTCAGCGTTTGTGGCATGTTTACGAATTTCTCGGCGCTCACACGTCTACCACTTGCAGACGCGACCGCCATTTCGTTCGCTTCGCCGCTTATCACTGTTGCGTTGGCTGCAATCATTCTTAAAGAGCGCGTACGCATTTATCGATGGTCGGCGGTGCTGGTTGGTTTTGTCGGCGTCGTCGTTATGCTTATTCCGCATTTCGATATCGGCGCCTATGCGAAGACCGCCGGCACGGCCGCGATCGTGGGATCGATATTTGCCATCACGTCGGCCATCTGCAACGCCGGCACTGTGATTCAGACGCGGCGTCTTACGCAAAGCGAAACGACGTCTTCCATCGTGTTCTATTTCTCCATGATCTGCGCCATTGCCGGCGCGCTTACATTGCCATTCTCGTGGCATTCGCCGACCGCGCGCGAACTTTCGGCCCTGATTGCGCTCGGCATTCTTGGTGGGATCGCGCATATTTTCTTGACCGAAAGTTACCGCTATGCGGCCGCCTCGGTGGTCGCACCCTTCGATTACACCTCAATGCTGTGGGCCTTGCTGCTCGGCTATTGGATGTTCGGTGAGTTACCGGACACCCTGGTTTATTTGGGGGCGGCGATTGTCGCCGCCGCCGGGCTTTTCGTTATCTGGCGTGAACGGCAACTTGGACTCAAGCGCGCCCGCGAAGCAGAAGCCTCACCTTAGGCCATGAATGCTTTGAAGGTGATGATGGTGCGCGTGTCCTTGATGCCAGGAATGCGCTGCACCTTCTCGTTGACGAAGTGTCCTATGTCAGTCCCGGTATCGACGTAGAATTTCACCAGCAGGTCGTAGTCCCCCGCCGTCGAATAGATTTCGGAGGCGATCTCGGCTTCGGCCAGCGCGTTGGCAACCTGGTATGATTTCCCGAGTTCGCATTTGATCTGGACGAAAAAGGGGGTCATCGAGATCCTCCGATTTTACGCAATCCAGCAAAAACAAAGGTAACTGGCAAGGCGGCCTTGCCTTGGGGAGGCCTGCAGACTACGTATTGAACGGCAATCTCGTGGGGTGTCCGGCCATCGCCGGACTGAGAGGCGCAAGCCAACCCAACGAACCTGATCCGGGTCATGCCGGCGGAGGGACCAGAGATGCATCACCCAGCAGCATCGCGCGACAGCGTGGCGCAGGCCATATCCAGCATCCTTGCCCGCTTGCGCGATCATGGTCCGCGCGTTCACTGCATTACCAACGCAGTCGCTCAAAATTTCACCGCCAATGTCTTGTTGGCCATAGGCTGCGTCCCCTCCATGACCTTGTCGCCGGAAGAGATCGGCCCGTTCGTTGCGGGCGCGCAGGCGCTCCTCGTCAATCTTGGCACATTCGATGCGGAGCGGCGCGAGGCAACAATGATCGCGGTGCAAATGGCGGTGCGGCACGGGCTTCCATGGGTACTAGATCCGGTCTTTGTCGACCGCGCGGCGCCGCGGGCAGCATTTGCACGCGAACTCATAAGCCGACGGCCGACAGTCGTTCGTCTCAACCACGCCGAATTTTCAGCGCTTGTGGGCAATGAGCCATCATCCGCTGAGGCAATGACTTATGCACGCAAGTGCGGAATCGTCTTGGGCCTTTCAGGCAAAACCGACCTTGTCACGGATGGCGTACGCATTGCTTCCATCGACAATGGGCATCCCCTGATGGCGAAGGTCACCGCCATGGGTTGCGCCAGTTCAGCCTTAGTTGCCGCTTGCCTAGCGACTGACCTGGATGTCGTTCGCGCTACAATCGCCGCGCTGGTTATTGTTGGCGTTGCCGGCGAGATTGCGGCCGAAAAATCAAACGGCCCAGGCAGCTTTGCAACAGCCATCATTGATTCTCTCTATGGTCTTGACGGCCCGAAGCTTGCTGGGCGTGTGAAGGTGAGTTGATGGAAATCGATCTACGGCTTTATGCGCTTGTCGACCCAACCGTTGCCGGCAGGCGTGCGCTTGCCGAGCTTGCTGCTTCTATCGCGGATAGCGCCACGCTGGTCCAGTTGCGAGACAAGCACGGTTCGACGCGCACGATTGTTGAGGAGGCGCGCACGCTGCGGACCGTGCTTGAACCCAAGGGCGTACCCCTGTTGATTAATGATCGTGTCGACGTGGCGCTCGCCGCAGAAGCTGATGGCGTCCATATCGGCCAGGACGATATAGCGCCGGCCGATGCGCGACTTCTACTTGGGCGAAGCGGTATCATCGGTTTGAGCGTCAAGACCGTTGAACAGGCCAAAGAAGCACCCCTGCATCTGTTGGATTACATCGCTGTCGGAGGCGTCTACGGAACGACCTCAAAAGAAAACACGTCCACCCCGATCGGCATTGACGGACTCAGAGCGATTGTCGAAGTGATCCGTTCGCGCGAGCGAAACTATCCTATCTGCGCGATCGCGGGAATTAACGCTGGCAATGCCGCCGACGTGATCGCCGCCGGCGCCGATGGCGTCGCGGTGATCTCCGCTTTGTCGCTGGCATCCGACCCACAGAAGGCGGCAAAGGATTTGCGCGTGCTCGTCGATGGTGCGCTCAAGCAGCGAAGGCGTCCATGACCGCGATTGCCGTCACCATTGCCGGTTCTGACCCAAGCGGCGGCGCCGGCATTCAGGCAGACCTCAAGACGTTCGGCGCCCTCGGTGTCCACGGTGCATCGGTAATCACGGCCCTAACTGCACAGAATACGCGAGGCGTCCGTGCGATCCACGACGTGCCGCCGGATTTCATCACCGAGCAGCTTGATGCTGTTTTCGCCGACCTTCATGTCAATGCGGTTAAGGTCGGCATGCTGTCGCAAACCACGACCATTGAAGCGGTGGCAAGAGGTCTCGATCGACATCGGGCCAAAAACATCGTGCTCGATCCGGTAATGGTCGCAACCTCTGGCGACCGCTTGCTGGCTTCCAATGCAATAGAGGCGCTGCGGACGCTGCTTATTCCACGTGCGCTCGTCGTGACACCGAATCTGTTGGAAGCTGCGGCGCTGCTGGAGCGGCCAACGAGCCATTCTGAAGCAGAGATGGAAGAACAGGCGCGTGCGTTGTTGGGCCTGGGCGCGCAATCCGTCTTTCTAAAGGGCGGTCACGGCGACGGACCGGAGAGCGTCGATCTCCTGGTCGATGCAAACAGCGTTACGCGCTTTGCCGAAATGCGAATTGCAACCAAGAATACACATGGCAGCGGCTGCACTTTGTCCTCAGCGATTGCGGCCGGGCTCGCCAAAGGTCTCGACCTAAGGACCGCTGTGAGGGATGCCAAAGCCTATGTCACCGCTGCCATCGCTTCGGCTGATGCGCTCAGGATCGGCAGCGGCCACGGGCCGCTGCACCATTTTCATGCGCTATGGAGACTACCATGACTACACGACGGGATTTTGCTATCGGAGCAAGTGTTGCTGCTGGACTCGTCGCAGCACCCACGATAGCGCGCGCGCAGACACAGAAATGGCGTATGGTTACGTCGTGGCCGAAACGGTTGCCAGGTCCCGGCATGTCCGCCGAGCGGGTTGCCGAACGCATTCGTGCCCTTTCGGCAGGCAAACTGGATATCGCCGTTTATGCGGCAGGCGAGGTGGTGCCAGCCTTCGAGGTGCTCGATGCCGTCGGCAATGGCGTCGCTGACATCGGCCATACGGCTTCATTCTATTGGCAGGGCAAGATGCCTGCAGCTGCGTTCTTCACAACGGTGCCGTTCGGGCTGACGCCCGGCGAGCACGTGGCCTGGGTCGATGCGGGGGGCGGACAGGCATTATGGGACGAGCTCTACGCGCCCTTTGGCGTGAAACCGTTCATGGCCGGCAATACCGGGGTCTGCATGGGCGGATGGTTCCGGCGCGAGCTAAAAAGCCTCTCCGACCTGCGCGGTCTCAAGCTCCGCACTTTGGGGCTCGGTGGAGAAGTCTATCGCCGTCTTGGGGTCACGCCCCAGACCACACCGCCCGCGGAAATTCTCGTCAGTCTGCAATCGGGGGTGATCGACGGCGCCGAATTCGTCGGACCCGGCACTGACATCGCACTTGGTCTCTATCGCGTTGCTCCGCTCTACTACTACCCAGGCTTCAACAAACCGAACGGCACCGGTGAATGTATCGTCTCGCTGAAGGCGTGGAGCGCCCTTTCAGACGAGCTCAAGGCCGTTGTAGCTCACGCTTGTGCGACCGAAGCAAACTATGCTCTGGCAGAGATGGAACGACTTAATGCGCAAGCGCTCGCTGCTCTCGTCAACGAATACAATGTGAAGCTTGCAGCATTTCCGGAGGACCTGATTATTGCTGCGCGCGCCCAGGCCAACGATGTCCTCGCAGAATTGGCCGGACGCAATACTATGACCGGAAAAGTGCACGCCTCCTATGCCGCCTTTCGTGAACGCACGGCTCGCTGGTCGCGCGTTTCCATCGAGTCGGTGCTGCGTGCGAGGGAAATCTAACGCGGCATCTGTCTAGGCTGCTCCGACTTTATCGACAGCGCGTCGGACAAAGAACTGCCTGATCTCACGAGCGGGCCTAGCGTGGCTGAAGAGATAGCCCTGCATTTCAGTGCAGCCAATCGACTGCAGCACTTCCATTTGCTGCTGCGTTTCCACGCCCTCTGCCGTCGAGGTCATATTGAGGCATTTTGCGAGGCCCGCTACGGCATTCACGATTGCGAGAGGCTCCGAACCGTTGGAAAGATCCTGGATGAACGAGCGGTCGATCTTGATCTTGTCGAACGGGAAGCTGCGCAGATAGCTCAACGACGAATACCCCGTTCCGAAATCATCTAGGGCGATCTGCACGCCCATTTTGCGCAGCTCGTGAAGTGTCGCCAATGTGGTGAATGTATTTTGGAGGAGGACAGTTTCTGTTATTTCAAGCTGCAGTTTATGCGGTGCCATGCCAGATTCACTCAGTGCAGTCATGACCATGGTGACCAGATTGCGGCAGTTCAGCTGGGCAGGCGACAAGTTGACCGCCACCTTGATGTGTTCGGGCCAGTTTACCGCTTCGGCGCACGCGGCTTTGAGCACCCATTCGCCAAGTGGCACAATAAGTCCCGTCTCCTCGGCGGTTGGGATAAAATCGGCCGGTGAAACCAGGCCGCGCGCCGGATGGTTCCACCGCAGCAGCGCTTCGAAGCCGTTGACTTCGTTCGTTTCGAGGACCACCAGGGGTTGGTAGTACAATTCGAATTGTTCGCCCGCCAGAGCCTTGCGGAGGTCCATCTCGAGCTCGCGCCGCGCCTTCATGCGCGTGTTCATTTCGGGTTCGAAAAACCGGAAGGTCCCGCGGCCGTCAGCCTTGGCGTCGTAGAGCGCCATGTCGGCGTTCCGAAGCAACTCGTCCGACTCCACGGCATCCATCGGAGCCACCGAGATCCCGATGCTGATGTCGGTGACGATCTGGTGGCCCTCGATCTGATAGGGCCGGATCACGGAGTCGCGGATACGCTTTGAAAGGGTCGCTGCATCTGCAGCCTGTTCCATCTGGGTCATGATGATGGCGAACTCGTCGCCGCCCATCCGCGCAACGATGTCAAGCTCGCGGGTGCAGCCGCGAAGGCGTTCGCCGACCAGTTTTAGAAGTTCGTCGCCGATGTGGTGGCCGAGCGCATCATTGACGCTCTTGAATTGATCAAGGTCGAGGCAGAGCACGGCGAGGCATTCGCCACGCTTGACGCGTTTAATTTCGTGATTCAATTGCTCCAGCAGGAGTACGCGGTTGGGAAGGTCGGTCAATGCATCGTGGCGAGCCATATGTGCGATTCGGTCTTCGGAACGCTGACGTTCTGTCACATCTTCGTGCGTGGCGAGCCACCCGCCGCCGGGGATCGGCTTGTTGACGACTGAAACGGCCCGTCCATCAGGCAAGTTAACGATTCGATTGAAGGTTTTTCCTTCAGCGATACCGCCCTTGAGCTTGGCGACGTATTGATCTGGATCGTCTGCAAAATTCCCAAGCTCGATCCTATGCTTTAGGAGGTCGCGCAGGTAGCAGCCCGGCTTTACGATTTCAGGAGAAAGTCCATACAATTCTATATAACGTTGGTTGCAAAATGTTAGGCGTGTTTCGGGGTCAAACATCAACACGCCCTGGGACATGTTGTTCAAGACAGTCTGCAACAGTTGTTCGCCTTTCCGCGTGATGTGCGGAAAGGCCAAAATATCGGCGCGCGACCGCTGTCTCGGGTGATCCATACTGAGCCCCTGAAAGGCATTGCGACCGAGCTCATCTTTAGGGGGCCTCTATGTGGAACCCCTTATGGAATTGGTCACGGTTTTAATTAAAAGAAACGACGATCTGTGGATCGCGGCAGATTTGCAGAACGATTTAGCAGAATCTGTTGGCGGCTAATTTGGGTAGCTGTGCATCCGTCTGAAGAATTCGCAGTTCAATCGTTTGCGCGGATGAATCGACATGCCTTTGAGGCGACCAAGGTTGTGTCCGTCTCCACCAAGCCTCGGAGCGAACCCGAGCCGCTGCCGCGCGTGAAAGATGCTATGGCAGTGCGCTGGGCGAGGAATGCCCAAAATTCGTCAATCGTGGGGGCTAGTCGACCTGCTCTTTTGACCAAGTGGGGCGGCCTGCGGAGCTTTCAGCGGCGGGCGCGCCGCGGCAATAGCGAATCAGGCGCGGTCTAGCTCTCTGGCCTGATATGAAGGTTATATGGCGTGGCTCACTCGCTTACCGTGCATGCGCGTTGTAATATCAAGCCAAACTTGTTCGCCGTATGCCACCGGCAGATTTCCGTGGGGGAAGCATGCTCAGCGCAGATCCGGATTCAATCTTAGGTCGCATCTACAATTTTCTGGGACAAAATCTTCACCTCGATAAGATTTTCACTGATCTCGGTTTTGATCCAAATCATTTTACCTGGGAAGCTGTAGCCCATCGTGTGGTGGAAATCGCAATAGCGAACATTAATACCGCCAACATGCTCGCATTGGTTGGCGCGATATTCTACGTCGCCACGCTAATGATGCGTACGATCGTGCCGCTTCGCGTGATCGGTATCATCAGCATCACGTTTTTCATTGCCTATGGTGTAGTCGCCGGGGCGGTGTCGACATTTCTGCTTTATCTTCTCTCGCTTCCAATCAACGTAATTCGCCTTCGCCAGATGTTGTCTTTGGTCAAGAAAGCTCGACTATCGGCACAGGGTGATCTGTCGATGGACTGGCTGAGGCCATACATGACGCCCAGACGATACCGCAAGGGTGACACGCTTTTCCGCAAGGGCGACGTTGCAAACGAAATGTTCCTGACTGTCACCGGAAAGTTTCTGGTCGTGGAGATCGGTATTGAGGTTGGTCCCAACCGTATCATGGGTGAACTCGGATTCGTGGCACCGAAAAACAAGCGCACGCAGACCGTCCAATGTATTGACAGCGGCGATGTCCTCACTATCACATATGAAACGTTGCTCGAACTCTACTTCCAGAATCCGGAATTTGGCTACTATTTGCTGAGCCTAACGAGCGAACGTCTATTACAAAATGTCTCACGGCTTGAAGGGCTCGTCGAAGAGTACAAGACGAAATTGGAGCAGCAGCAAATTAGCACACGGGTGCCAGCGCAGCGCTAACGTTTGGCTGAGTTATTCCTAATCGTCTCCGTGACGCAATTCCTGAGATACGTCCGGCTTGCAGGAAAGCGGATTTTCTTGGCCTTCACGTCGGCTTTGCAAGATGCGATCGCCTCCTTGATGGCGCGGTCGTCTGCCTCAGATAGCGTGGGTGCAGCGGACGCGGTCGTGAAAGCTAGTCCCCAACCTAGGGCGGCCGTGAGAATCCCCGCGCGCAAACTGCTGCCGAAACGAAACATGATCTGTTGACCTGAGCACTTCGGCGATGCGAAGACAATGTGCGGTAACGCCGCACTAGGATGAGATCTGTCAATTTTTTCAACGCGATGTTTCACGCGAAGGCTGGGCTGTCTGGCGTTCGACAGCAATAGAACAGCAAGAGAAAAGCTCAGGGGGGACGCAATGAGGACGCGACTTTTAGTGTTGATTGCGGCACTTGCAATAGCGGGTACGCCGGTATCGGCGCAAGTCCGGGACGCCGTCTATCGCGGCACGATGGTGTGCGAGAAACTGCCGTTTACGGTGGGCAATGCTCGCGAGGCTATCGAGGTCATCATCTCCGGAAATGGAAATACTGCGCGCTATACCCATGCTGTCAGGCTGCACGGGACAGCCGCTCCCACGTCCGAAGTTGGGACCGGGGCGCTGAACGGCAATGATATCAGCCTGCAGGGAGCCTGGAAGGGCGGTAACCGCCAATACGAGGCCAAATACACCGGGACTTTCGTAAGGCGCCACGCCACGCTCAAGGGCATTCAAACCTGGAGTGACGGTGGCAAAACTATAACCCGAGCCTGTTCGGGATCCATGAAGCGGCCTTTGCGCGCATTTTTGCCGCGCGAGCGAAAATAAGCCGTATGTCTATGACGAAATCGCGGTAGACGACCCGGTCCGGCTCGCGCATGCTTCTTTATGGAACCAGAACCACCCCGTTTGCAGTTGAGGCGGGCGAATACTTCCTTCTTTTAACTCGAACTTAAAGGGGGACAGCCCTTGCAGCGCACATTTGGCCATCTCAAGCTGTTTTCGCAGGCCGGAATTCTCGGTTGCTGCCTTGCGATGTCAGCATTGCATTTCTCTCCTTCGCCTGTGATGGCGGAGTCAGGTCCCTTTGCCGAATTTGCTGGGAGTTGGTCCGGTACTGGAACGTTGCGTCCAGAGAATGGTGCAGCGGAGCGCATCCGTTGCAACGCCACTTACCGACCGGGCGGGAGGGCGCAGCGTGAAGTCGATCTTTCGCTTCGCTGTGCCAGCGACAGTTACAATTTCGATCTCGTCGGTCAGTTCAGCGTCGACGAGCAGAATCAGGTCAGCGGCCGCTGGACGGAGCGCAGTCGCAGCACTGGGGGCACCGCAGTCGGCAATGCCCAGGGCGACCGCCTTCAGCTTCATATCGAAAGCGCGGGATTTGCCGCCGAAGTTGTCATGGTGACGCGTAATCGGCGGCAGAGTGTAGACATTGACTCCCACGGGGCCGGACAGATCGTCAAGGCATCGATTACATTGAACCGGAGCTGATCAAAAAACGTGGGGCACCCTAAATGACGTCTCTTGTCGCGGCTGCGTGCAAGCTTTTAGTGCCAGCGGAGTTTGAGCGACGACACACCTGCCACCACGTTCAGCGCTGTTGATCCCTGAAGCGATAGCGGCTGGAGGGCGATGGTGCGGTTGGAGCCGCCAAGAAGGACGTTCGCGCCGGCGCCGAGACCAAGGCCAACATCGGCCGACACACCAACATATTCGCCGGCGAGCGCCCCGGCTGGCATGCCGGTTGTCGGGGCGAAAACAGCCCAGCCCAGTGCGCTGCCGTTGCTGATACCAATGCTGAGACCAACAGTATTGATGGCCCCGTCGTAGGATTGAGGGGGCATTTGCGGAACAGCGCCGGGCGCTTGATTGTAGACGCATTGCATCGGCTGGTGGCCGACGATGATGAAGCCAATGTTTGGATCAACTCGACAGGAAAGCGTGCCAACCTGTGCCCAGGTTTGAGCTTCCGCCGGTGCCGCGCAAATCGCTACAAGGATAAATGTTACGAGCAGTAAGCAATTCCGAAGCATGTGCCGCCCTTCCCTTGCTGGAATTCATTCTTGTCTGCATGAACACAACGAACTCGA
>Ga0066903_100004782_pt1 | contig 11548 bp, 6 predicted proteins | sample PanSoiMetaGPlot1_FD_67491 | JGI IMG/M metagenome (GOLD analysis project Ga0066903, IMG submission 67491) | Tropical forest soil microbial communities from Panama analyzed to predict greenhouse gas emissions - Panama Soil - Plot 1 (version 2) | ecosystem: Environmental > Terrestrial > Soil >...
GCCGCCTCGATGATCAGCTTCACCGCGGTCCCTTCCTTCGGGATCAGGGCCGGGTCTGTCTCCAGCTTCAGGTACTTCTCTTCCTTCATCGTCAACGAAGTCTGGCATACGGTCTCATTCGTCACCGGGTAAATGGCGATGAGCGTCCCGGACAGGTCGGCCCCATAAACCTCGTCGGTCTTGGTCGGGTCCGGCTTGGCCATGGCCGAACCTGTGAACCGGAACTTGACGTCGCGCGGAAACGGCTGCTTGGTCTTCGGATCGATCAGGAACCGATGGATGGAGAGCTTCTTGGTCCCACCGCCGTCCGGAATCTCGAGCAGAATCTTGACTTCGGGGCCCTCCGAAACGGTGTCCTCACCGAGCGCCGGCTTACCCGGTTTCAGCCCGATGTCGGTGAGCGCCTTGTGGACGACGCTGGGCATCACGTCGATGGTCACAACGGTTTCATGGGCCTTCTTCCCTTTCGGGTCCGGCCAGCAGGCAACCACTTCGATCGGGTAGATCTGGTCGTATTTCTCCAGCTTCCGCGGAGCGATCTTGGCGTCGATGATGACCGCCTTGTTGTCCTTGTCGATCTTGATGCCAGTCGGATCGGCAGCGACGGCTGGAACGGCGATCGCCGCGACGAGACCGAATGAGATGAAGCGGTTCATGATGCATTCCTCCTGGCGAGCGTCGAGGCGTCAGCCCGACGTGCCTGACGCGAACACGTCGGGCTGACGCCTCGACGCTCGCCTATCCCCGACGGCAACGGGATTTGATTCATTTCGCCCCCAAACACACCACCACACTCGGCTGCCCCGCGTACTTGCCTTCCAGGTTGCAGGTGGCCAGGTACAGGCGCCCGCCGTGTACTGTCACGCCACCGTAGTTGCTCCCCGGCAACTTCAGCGGCTCCTTGCCCAGATCCATAGTCCAGATCGCGTTGCCGGTCTTCAAATCCACCGCGTGGACCACGCCGCCGAGGTCGGCGATGTATGCTGTGTCTCCTACGACGGCCGGGGGCGCGAAGATCGGGCTCTTGGCGTCGTAGATCATCTGCCGCGACCCATCTTTCAGGGCAAATGCCCGCAGCTTGCCGTCAGTGCAGGCGAAGACGGCCGTATCCTTCGTGGCCGAAGCACAGCCGAGGATTCCGCCGGGTACCGACTTCTTCCATTTCTCCTTGCCAGTCGCCAGGTCGAGAGCGACCACTTCTCCCTTTGCCCCCTCCAGCACCTTCATGTCGTACGCGATACTGCTGGTCGTCACGATCACGACGTCTCCGGCCAAAGCTGGCCCGCCCCACGGGTTGTAGGTCAGCGGGGCGCGCCACAATTCCTTGCCGGCCGCCGCGTCGAGGCTAAAGACGGCGCGGTCGCCTTCCTTCTCCTTGTCCAGGAAGGCGGAACTGACAATCACTTTGTCCCCGGCCACCAGGAGCGGCGCGTCCACGTGCCAGCGCTTCTGTCCCTGCGTCCAGACTGTCTTCGGTGCCGGCTTGAGTAGATCTTCCTCCCGCGGCGGGACTGCGAAATCCGGATCCTTCTTCTTTTCGATCTCGTATTTAGCCTGAAGCTCCTTGAGCCGGGTGGCCTGAAGAGCCGGGACTTCCTTGGTCGAAATCTCCTTACCATCGAGCACCACGGTATTGAGATCGAGGCACAACACGCCGGCCGCGCCGCCGCCGACGTACACTCGGCCATTCGCCACCGCGGGCGCCCCTTCGATATGGATGAGCGGGCCGGTGACGACGTAGGCCCAGAGCAGATGTCCGCCGTCCGCGGGCACACAATACAGTGTCGTCCCTTCCGTGTCGTGCATGCCCGCGCCGAAGACCACTTTCCCGTCCGCGACCGCGGGCGAGCTGACAGTCGGGAAGCGAATCAGGGGTCCGGCCTTCGACCAGCTCGGCTTGATCTCTTTTGCGTCCTTCGGGGTCATCGGGAAGCTGTTCATGACGCCGTCGTTGAACTGGCGCAGTGCGGGGAAGAGGACGTCCGTCGCCGTTGGAACCGGCGAGGCCACATATTTCTCCGTCGATTGCATGAACCAGATGACTTCGGGCTTCGCGGGCCCCGCGATGTTGTCGGTGTTGCCGGTCCGCCGAGCGTTGCCGCGGTACGTGGACCACGGGGCCTCGTCGGCGAACGCCGGGAGGGATGCAATAATCAGAACGAGTAGTGCGCGGATCATCATGTTCCGTTGTTAGCTCGTTGCTTGGTCCTTCTCACCGTCCAAATGGGGCTCGCCATTACTTTTTCGGCGGTGCCGGCTTCTCGTCAAACCGCACGCGTGCCGCCTGGGCGGCAAGCGTGATCTCCTTCGTCTGCGTCTTGCCCGATCCGTCGCGGACCTGGATCTGATATGCCCCGGGCGGGAGGACGAATCGCGGGGCCAGGTCGGGCTGTCCGCGGCCGTCGCCGGTCGAGACTCCACGAACTTGTTGCACATCCTTTCCGACCACCCGCACTAACGCCGAGTTGCCGAAGAGTTCGGGCGGCAGATGCACGACCAGCGGCGTCGCCTTGCCCGGCAGATCCTTGTTCCCGAACAGAATCGCCGAGTCCTGACCTTCGTTGGCCATGACCAGGTCGAGCTTGCCATCGCCGTTCAGATCGGCCAGCGCGACCGCCTGGCTGTTGTAGACTCGCGAAGTCAGCCCGATCTCGGCCGTCTTGTCGGTGAACGTTCCGTCGCCGTTGTTCTGCAGGTAGCGGTTCACTCCTCTAAGGCAGCCGATCACGACGTCTGGGTAGCCGTCGTTGTTGAAGTCCCCCCAGGCCGCGCAGGATGCCCCGGGGAACGGCTTGGCCAGGTCGCCGCACTTGTCGGTGATGTCGGTGAAGTGCCCGCCGCCGTCGTTGTGGAACAGCTTACACTTGCCATTTTGTGGGACAAACAAGTCGGGCCGTCCGTCGCGATCGTACTGCACGAACGTCGGTCCGCATTTGGTTGGATCGAACGCGATTCCCGAGTCGGGCATGAGGTCGAAGCGCTTGCCGTTGTTGATAAACAGCATGCCGGTGCCGGCGCCGAACAGGAAGTCCAGTCGGCCGTCGCCGTTCACGTCGGCGACCGCGAGCGTCTCCCCGCGCGCCTCGCCCGCGAGACCCTTCGGCCCAAGGCCCCACGCGGCCGACACGTCGTCGAACCAGCCGATCGCGCCGACCGTCGGCTGCCCGGCCGTGTAGTAGAAGGCCCACTCGCCGCCGCCCTGCGTGATCTTGAGGAGCAGGACGTTTTTGCCCGGCTTGAGGCGAATGGTGACGCGCTCCTGGTCCGGTGCGCAGGCTCGCTGCTGATTGTCCGCGAGCACGCGCTCGCCATTGACGAACACGGCCAGGCCGTCGTCGCTTCCCAGGGACAGCGGCATTTCGGTCGCCCCGACACAGGTGATCTCGCGGGCCACGTAACAGACTCCGTCGACGTTCAGCTCCGGCTTGCTGAACACCGCCAGATTGTTGACCGTGCCGTCCTTGTAATCGGTCTTTTTCCAGGCGGCCTTCCCGCCTTTGCCGTCGTACTGCTTGGAGAAGTCGATCTCTTTTTCCGGCGGGTAGACGGTGTCGAAGCCGGCGTTATTCGCGTTCGGGAACGGGCCGATGAGCATCCACGGGCCGACGACCGGCGGGGCGAGCTTGGCCGCGGCATCCGCTGGCGGGTTGTTGCGATAAAGGCGCAGGCCGTTGAACGGAGTCGCGACCAGGACGTCCGGCTTGCCGTCGCCGTCGGCATCGATCCAGGCCGCGGCCGTTGCGCCGGCCGCGTCGCGGGGGATCATTACCGAGTCGTCGCGGAACTGGCCGTTGCCGAGGTTCGTGAACAACTTCGGACCGTCGGCAGTAGCGAGGAGCAGATCCGGCTTGCCGTCGCCGTTGTAATCCCCCCATGCCGCCGTCCGCGCACCGCCCTTGAGTCCGGGCAACGTCACCTCGCTGAACGCTTCGCCCTGATTGAGGAACAGCCGAACCGACGTGGTCGAGACGATGCAGACGTCGAGTTTGCCGTCGCCGTCGATGTCGATGGTCGAGACGTGGCGGGCCTCGGCGTCGATCTTCGCAAGCGGGCCGATGTGGCTGAAGCCGGTGCCGCCAGGGATGCGGCGGATGTCCTCGCCACCCCAACCGACGAAGTCGCGCTTCAGGTCATAGTTCATCAACTTCGTGCTTGCGCGGACGCGCAGCACTCGGCCGGCGCGCTTGTGCAGCAGGTCCTTGTTGTCCTCCATGGCCGGGAGGATGACCTCGCGGCCCTCCATGATGGCACGAACGAACGGCGGCAACCGGTCGGCCTTACCCGCATAGGAGCGCAACAGGAACGGCTCGCCGTGGCTCATGCCGTACAAGTCGTCGCCGTTCTTGTAAATCTGGTACCAGTAGTTGTCGATGCAGGTCTCGCAAGCGCCGTCCTTGGAGAAGAAGATGGCCGTTTTGCCCGGCTCGGCCCAGTCGAGCACCGTCTTGATCTCACCTTCGCGGAGCTGCCCGGTGATGACGTGCCGGCCGAGCGGTGTTGGGTACTTCCCTTTGATGTCCTCGACCTTCTCGTAGACGATCAGGTTCTTGGACTTGTCGACCGACTTGACCCGCAGGATGGTGATGATGGCCGACTGGTTGATGACGTCGGCCAGGGTCATTGGGGCTTCGATGTAGGCGCGCGCCGGAGTAACAGCGGCAAGCAGGAGGACAAGCGTGAGAAGCGCTAATCGCATTTGAGCGTCCTCTCTCCTCGTTTAGCGTGCGTGCCGCCGGCACGCACGCTAAACGATGGCATTCTCTACTTCGGCAGCTTGTCAAGCCGCTCCTGCGCCACCTTGGCCCACTGGCTCGTCGGGTAGTCCTTAATGACCTTCCGCAGCAGTCGCTCGGCCTGCTCCGGCTTCTTGTCCTCGGCGAGTGCTCGGGCCGCTTCGCACAAGGCGGTCGCGCTCAGCTCGGGGTAGTCGAATGTGTACGGAACGATCAGGAGCGCCGTCGCGGCGTCGCCGTAGCGCTTCTGTTCCAGTCGGCAGAGGCCGATCTGGAGGTGAGCCTTCGCTCCGAGTTCGGTCGTGGTCGCGGCGATCACCTGGTTGTACCAGTTGATCGCGGGGTCGAATTGACCAGCGTTTTGCAAGGCCCAACCGGTGCCGTAGCGGGCGTCGTTCACCCACGGGCTGCCGCCGAACCGATTGATGAGCGTCTCATAGGCCTGGCGGGATGGCTCCCACTTCTTTTCGAGGCCGAGGGCATAGCCGAGACGCAGGAGCGCGCGATCGCTGACGCCGGGAGCGTTTTGATACTCCCCCTTGTCGCGGAAGGGCGTCAGTCGCTCGATCGACTTGGCGGTGTCGCCCTTGGCGAGATAGACCTCGCCGGCCCGGTAGAGTCCCTGAGCAACTAGTGGCGATTTCGGGTTGTTCGCGACCGCGTCGAAGTAGCCGAGAGCCACGTCCCACTCCTTCTTGCCCGCGAAGCAGACGCCGAGGCGGATGCGAATCTTGTCCAATAGCTCCGCGGTGGGAAGCTTGTCGCCCCGCGGCTCGACGTCGTTGGCTTCTTTGAGCATCTTGATCGCGGCGTCGAACTCGTCGCGCTCCGCGAGCATCTCGGCCAGCTCGAAGCGGGCATCGACGGAGAGTAGCGTGTCATTAAAGTTGCTGATTTGATTCTGATACGCGGTACGCACCTTCTGTTCGGACGGCTGTATTGGCACTTCGCTCCGAGCGACTTCAGGAAGTGGCACTGGAGCTGCTTTGGTTCCCGGTGCGGCCTTTTTGTCCGCTTCGGCTTGCAGCGCCTTTTGCTTGTCCTGTTGGAGCTTCAGCCTAGCCGCAGCAACTTCGACTTCCGCGAGTGAGCGATACGCCCACGCGGCTTCGTAGTACATGCGTTCGCGGGCGTCGTTCGCGGGTAGGGCGGACTTGAAGGCGTCCGCGGCCTTTTCGAGGTTCTGGGCCGACTCATTCAGGGCCGCGTTCCCCTGCGCGAGCTGGTTGTTCGCCGCGCCTTGCTGCTCGGGTTTCAGTCCCGGGTTCGCGAGTTGTTGCCGTGCAGTTTCGATTGCCTTTCGACCCTCCGCGATGCGACACTGCGCGCTCCGAAGGATCGCCTCGGCCGCGATCAGTTTATTCGGCATGAGCTGATTGATCGTGTCGAGCGCCTGGCGGGCTTCGGCGAACTTGCCGGCTTCTTGCAGCGCGACTCCGTGGTGATAACGCAGGAGCGCGATGCGCTCCGGATCCTTCTGCATTCCCGACTCGTGCTTCTGCCGCGCCGCGGCCAGAACGTCGGCTGCGGCCTGGGCCTGGTTCTGTTCGCGGAGCAGCGTGGCCATGGCCATGATTGCGAACGGGGCCGTCGGCGAACTTTGCCACGGGTCCTGAGTGAACTGGCGTAGTTCGTTGACCGCCCCGCCCTTATCACCCATCAGAGCCATGCACTTGGCGTTTTCCATCTTTGCCTGGGCTGCCTGCGGTTCCTTGGGAAACTGCTGCATCAGCTTCTGGAACGTCTGCCGGGCGGCCTGGATGATCGGGGCACGCTCCTGGGCGACCGCGATCAACGCCGCTTGCCGCATTTGACAGGTGCCGAGCTTGAGTAACGCGTCTGGGACTTCCGGGGCCTTCGGGTTCGCTGTGATGAAGCCGTCGAGATCGGCCGCGGTTTGCTCGAAGAGTTCCAACAACTTGCGTGTCTCGCCGGCGCCGTTGACGGAGGCCGGCGCCTCGCGCAGACGACAGTCGGCCAGTAGGTATGGCGTGTAGCTCAGCTCGCCGACACGATCGGTATTCGGGATCTTTTCCAGGGTGTCGCTGGCCTTGTCGAACTCACCCTTCTTGAAGTGACACATCGCGAGCCCGTAGCGTGCCAGATTCAGTCGCTCGAACTCACCCCCCTTGTCGATGACCGTTTGATAGCGCTTGGCCGCGTCGTCGAAGAGCTTGGCCAGCTCCGCCTGACGATTCGGGAGATCTTGTCGCTTCTCCGCAGCGAGGGCCACGAAGTACGCATTCTCCGCGAGCCGGAACAGGACCGGGACCCGTAGCGGGCTCTCGGGATACTGCTGTAAGAACTGATTTGCGATCTGATCGGATCGGACATACTCCCCGGCGAGGTGCAGCGCCGCGATCAGTCGCTGCGTGACTTCTTCCGTTCGGGCAGGGAGCGATTTCTCGTTGAGGATTTGCTCGTAGGTGCTCGCGGCCTCCTTGTATTGCTTCGCGAGTTGCTGCGTGTCCGCGGCTTCGAGGAGCATCTCGGCCCGGCGGGTCTTGGCGTCGGGGTCACTCGCAGAGAGCGCGTTCGCCTTGTCGGCCGCTGCGCGCATCGTGCTGACCGCGTTCTTGAGGCCGTTGTCGCGGTCGGCGGCTTTCGCCGGGTCGGTGATGGCGGTTGAGACGCCGGCTTGCGCTTTCCCGAGCCAGAACTGAATCTGATCCGCCAGGCGCGGCTGCTTGTCGAGCATCGGCTGGAGCGTCGCGATCGCTTCCGGGAACATCTTCATCTGCACCTGGCAGAAGCCGACACGGAGCTGTGCCTCCGGCACGAGCGGCGATTGCGGGTACGTCTTGGCAAACTCCTGGAACTTGCCGAGCGCCTCGCCGAACTTTCCCGCTTCGTAGCCAAGGCAGGCGGTAAAGAAGACGCTCGACGCAACGTGGTCCGGCGGTGGATTTCGCAACAAGGCCTCGAGCCGGGCCTTCTCGCTCGGGTTCTTCGCGAAGAGTTCCGGCCGCTTGAGCGCCTCTGCCGCGTCCTTCTTCTGCTGCTCGTAAGCGGCGAGAACGGCCTCGAACGAATGCGCCGCTTCCGCCTTTTGGTCAGTCACCTGATAAACGCGGCCCAACAGGTAGCGGGCGTGCAATCCAAAATGCGGGTCGTCGAACGGCGCGAGCTGCGCGAGCGAGCGGCCCGCGACGAGGTAGTCCTGCGTCTGGAACGCAGCGAAGCCGTGGTAGTAGAGGCCGAGCTTGGCATAGCGGCTTTTGCTCAGCGCGGCGTCTTTCGCAAACGACTCCGCGGTCGCCTTCGCCTCTTTCGATTTGCCGAGACGCAACTCCATCTCGGCCTGGTCGCACCGCGCGCGGGCGGCCCAGTCGAACTCCGGCGGCGGCTTGTCACCCGCGTCCTTCGGCAACTTGGCCGTCAACGCAGCCAGCGCGCCCGCGAATCGCGTTGCGGCTTCGCCCAACTTCTGGTCCGCCCGTTGCTTGAACTGGGCGGCCTCGTTGGGCTTCGCGGCCATGCCGTCAAGTTCGCGCAAGCCTTGGCCACGGAGGCAGAGCCCGGCATGATAGAGGGCCAACGGATGTTCCGGCAGCGCGGCATTGCCGAGGAGAGGATTCAGGCTTTCCAGCGCCTTGTCATAATTACGCTCGGGAGATTCCAGGTAGGCGAGCGCGAGCTGATACCTCGCGGCGTTTGCCTGTGGGTTGTTGGCGAACTTTTGAAGGAACTCGGCGTACCGCTGGATCGCAAAGGCGTAGTTCTGCTCGTTATGCGCCTTGCGTGCGCTCGAAAGGAGCATGTCCGCCTGCTGATCCGGCGGGACCTGCGACCGGGCGGACAGAACGAAGACGGCGAGCGCGAGAAACGCGGACGCGACACGCACAAGCGTCATGCGGGGCGGTCTCCGGGGGATTTGCGCCGCGGGCGGGATGGATCGGCGGCGCAAGGGCGATGGGCAAGGTGGGAACCATTCTGACCGGTCTGGGGGGACAAATCAACCGAATGACCGGAGAATCCGAAGACAAGTTACCCGCGACTAACCTTGACCGCGCATGCGGTTGTTCAACTTCTGCTGCCGGTACACCGCCAAATCTCGCTCCAACAACACCTGCTGTTCGTTGCGAATTCGCCGCAACTGTTGGCGGGCATAAAGGCTGGTCGCGGTGTAGTCGGCCAGCGCGATTACCAACACGAAGAACAAGATGACAAGGAACGCGATCCAATAGATCGCCCAGGCCTTCACGATTTCGCGATCCTCGTCCGTCGGCTTTTCCGGCGGCTCCTGCTGGCCGAGCTTGGCGATTCGTTCCAACTCCGCGACGCCGCCGGACAGGAACGCGCCCGCCAGCATGGCGGCCAAAATGAAGATCAGGAACGCGTTGATCGTCCGCCTCTGGCAGACGCCACGGAGGTATTTGCGGTCGTCGCTCGGAATTGCTTCGCTGCTGCGCAAGCGGCGCCAGGTTCGGATCTGGTAACGGAGTGAGATCCCCGCAATGGCGACAAGGGCCACCGACATAAGAATCGCGATGAAGGCCATGCGGCCCCCGCAACGGATGTGAACTCGAAGGGCTTACTTCACCTGCTGCAGCCAGACCATGATCACCTTGGCTACCGTCGACATGCTCTCGGCCGAACACTTGTCCGGCGTGTCGCTCAGCTTGTGCCAGTGTTTGTAGTCGAAATCGATGATGTCAATGCACGGGATCCCGGCCTTGTTCAATGCAATGTGGTCGTCCAAGACCTCGTGACCCCACGCGTTTTCGAACTGACTGATCCCCAACCCGGCCGCCAGCTTCCAGATGTCTTCCGTGAGCGGCCCGGCCAGCAAGGCCGAGTTGTGCTCGACGCGGAACGTCGCGTCCTTGCCCGCGAACAAATCAAGCAGGATCCCCGCGACGTACTTGGGGCCATCCTTTGCTTTCTTGTACTCAGCCGCAAAATGCTCCGAACCGAGGAAGAACTTGTCCCGGTTGCGATCGTGGATGAACTCCTCCGCGTCGAACAGAACGAAGTCCACGCCCACATCCGTCTTCAGTTCCTTCATGTGGTGGGCCAGTTCCATCATGAATGCCACCGTGGAGGTGCCGTCGTTGGCGCTCGCGAACGGCTTGGTCCAGTCACGGACGTTGGTCTCCTGATCCGCAATCGGCCGCGTGTCGTAATGACCACAGATCATCACCCGGCGCTCCGCCTTCGGCTGCCAGGAGACGATCATGTTGGCCATGGGGACCGGCTTGTCCTGGCTCGGCTGCTTCCCTTCGAACTTTTGCAGCGTGACCGTGGCGCCGTGCTTCTCGAAATGCTTCTGCAGCATCTCCTGCTGCTTGGTCATCCCCTCACTGCCGCTGATGCGGGGGCCGATCTCGCAGAGCGTGGTCAAATAGGCGATTGCCCTGTCGCCGTCGAACGGCCGGGCGTCGACAGGCGGCGGTTTGGCGTCGAGGGAATTGCGGTACACGAGGACGCCGCCCAGGAGGGCGCACACTCCCACGGTCGAGAACAGCCAGACCCGGTGCCTCATGATCCGCTCCGTGGGGAAGGCCCGATGGCCGTATGATAACGGTTTGAACCTTCCGGAGCGATACCGATTGCCGCGCGCGAATGGCCGGAACGGCTGGGCCGCCTTCCCCGATACTTGATCGTCGCCATCGTCCTGGTGCTTCTGATTTCGATGGCACTACCATTCATCATGCGCTCGCGGACGACCAGCGACCGCGTCGGCTGCATGAACCACCTGCGCGAGTTGGGCCTGTTCGGTGTCCGGCACGCCAGTCCACCGGGTCAGCCTCTACCGCCGGGGCCACGAGATGAACTCCCGCCGGGCACGTTTGAAAACTCGAGCTTGCCGCCCGACCAGCGGATGAGTTGGTACGTCTACACGCTCAACATCTTGGATCAGGGCGCCCCCAACATGGGAGAGAAGAACCGCCGGCCGGCCGGGCTGGGAGACCTTCTGACCCAGTTCAATCCGACCGGCGCGTGGAACGCGCCCGGCAACATGGAATTGGCAAACTATCGACTAACAACAGCCATTTGCCCGGCACAAGTCCCGAACATCCCTGCCGGTTCGCCCTGGACGACGAACTACATCGCGAACGGGGGAATCGGATTGGACACGGCGAAGCTGTCGATCGCCGACGCGGGCCCGAAGGCCGGAGCATATCGCTACGACGGCCCGACGCCGGATTTGGCGATCCGCGATGGCCTGCGCCAGACGGCCCAGATCGTCGAGACGAATACCGCCCTCGGCCCATGGCTCCAGGGAGGACCGAGCACGCTCCGCGGACTCGATCCATCGGCCCTTCCCTACCTCGGCAAAGATCGGCCGTTCGGTGGCTGTCATCCGGGCGGAGCGTATGTATCCATGTGCGATGGCTCGGTTCAGTTCATTACGGAGACCATCGACCCGGCCGTGTTCCGCGCCATGTTCACCATCGCCGGCGGGCCGGACGATCGGACCATCGAAACGCCGTGAACCGTCTCAGCCGAATCCTGCCGTTCGTCGCGCTCGCCGCGGTGCTCGCGATCGGTGTCCCGCTTTTTCTGCGCACCCCCGTCTGGGTAGATGTCACCTATCACGACCTGAGCGCCTGGAACGTGCTACGCGGTGGGGTGCACTACCGCGACGTGTTCGAGACGAACCTGCCCGGAATGGTCTGGCTGCATTGCCTCGTTCGCCCGGTCGTCGGCTGGAGCCATGAAGCGATTCGGGCGGTTGATCTGATCGTGATCGGCACGGTCGTCCTGATCCTGGCACAATTGATAAAGCGATCGGGGGTGTCATTAACCGGGCGCGTGTGGTTCCTGGTCGCGGCGGCGCTCTTCTACCTGTTCGAGACCGAGTTCATCCA
>Ga0066903_100004783_pt1 | contig 11548 bp, 9 predicted proteins | sample PanSoiMetaGPlot1_FD_67491 | JGI IMG/M metagenome (GOLD analysis project Ga0066903, IMG submission 67491) | Tropical forest soil microbial communities from Panama analyzed to predict greenhouse gas emissions - Panama Soil - Plot 1 (version 2) | ecosystem: Environmental > Terrestrial > Soil >...
ACTACCCCGTCCACTTCGCCTGCGAGGTGAAGGGCTTCGACGCGACCGAGTGGATCGAGCGCAAGCAGGCGAGGCGGATGGATCGCTTCACGCACCTGATCCTCGCCGCGGCCAGGCAGGCGGTCGCCGACTCCGGGCTCGAGATCGAGAAGGAGCCGGAGCGAATCGGCGCTGCGATCGCGACGGGCATCGGCGGCCTGCAGTCGTTCCAGGACTGTTACGACGTGCTCGTGGAGCGCGGGCCGGACCGAGTCAATCCGTTTTCGATCCCGGCGATCATCCCGAACCTCGGCGCCGGCTGGGTCTCGATCGAGCTCGGCACGCGCGGGCCGCTTCTCTCCGAGTGCACGGCGTGTGCCGCTTCGAACATGGCGATCGGCGACGGGACGGACGAGATTCGGCTCGGCCGCGCCGACGTGATGCTCTGCGGTGGCACCGAGGCCGCCGTGACCCAGGTCGGGATCGCCGGTTTCGGCGCGATGCGCGCACTCTCGCGGCGCAATGACGACCCCGCCCGTGCCTCTCGTCCTTTCGACGCCGAGCGCGACGGCTTCGTGATGGGCGAGGCGGGCGCGCTGCTCGTGCTCGAGGAACTCGAGCACGCCAAGTCGCGCGGCGCCCCGATCTACGCCGAGGTGGCGGGCTACGGCCTCTCGTCGGACGCGAAGCACATCACCGACCCGGACCCGACCGGCCCAGTGACGGCTTTCAAGATGGCTCTGGGCGAGGCCGGGGTCGGCGTGGACGAGATCGACTACGTCAACGCGCACGCGACGTCTACTCCGGTCGGCGACTCCTCCGAGACGCAGATGCTCAAGTACGCGCTCGGCGAGGAGAACGCCTACAAGACGCCGGTCTCGGGGACGAAGGGGGCCACGGGCCACTGCCTCGGTGCGGCGGGCGCGGTCGAGGCGACGTTCACGATCCTCTCGATCCGCGACGGCAAGCTGCCGCCGACGATCAACTACGAGGTCGAAGATCCGACCTGCGATCTCGACTACGTGCCCAACGAGGCGCGCGACGCCGACGTGAAGGTGGCCGTGTCGAACAGCTTCGGCTTCGGCGGTCACAACGCGTGCGTCGTCTTCAAGCGGTTCGAGGAGTAGCCGGCGCGGAGGTAGGTTCTCCGCGTGGAGCGGTGGGCGACGTTCGACTGCTACGGCACGCTGATCGACTGGAACGGCGGCATCGGCCGCGAGCTCGAGAGGCTGTTCGGCGCGTCCCACGGTGGCGAACAGCTCCGTAGGTACCACGACGTCGAGCCACAGATCCAGCGAGAGGATCCCGGCAGGAGCTACCGCGAGGTGATGGCGGTCGCGCTCGCCCGCCTCGGCGCCCCCGCAGCGGAGCAGGACGCTCTCGGCCGCTCGCTGCCGCAGTGGGAGCCGTTTCCCGAGGTGCCCGCGGCGCTCGAGGAGGCTCGGGCTCGCGGCTGGCGGCTCGCCGTGTTCTCGAACACCGACCGCGACTTTCTCGACGCGTCCCTTGCGCGGATCGGAGTCGAGTTCGAGCAGACCGTCGTCGCGTCCGAGATCGGTTCGTACAAGCCTGCACCGGCCCATTGGGTCGAGTTCTTCGCACGCAGCGGCGCCGATCGCCGGCAGCACGTCCACATCGGCGCCAGCCTCTTCCACGACATTGCTCCCGCCTCCGCGCTCGGCCTGCGGACGATCTGGGTCAACCGGCTCGGCGAGGAGCCCGAGCCGCAGCCGGACGTCGAGCTGCACAGCCTGGCCGGCCTGGCAGACAGCCTCGACTCGCTCGTGTCGGCGTGAACGTTCGCCCGGCCACGAAGGACGACATGGCCGCGATCGCGGAACTGTTCGGTGCGCAGGAGGAGTCGAAGCTCGGCCGGCCGTCCCACTTAAGCGTGGACGACGTGAACGGCTGGCTGCACACGGCCGCCTTCGAGACGAACACCTGGCTCGTCGAGGAGGACGGTGCGGGACTCGTTGCGGCGGCCTTCGCGGAGCTGCACGGAGATCGCGGCTATGCGCTCGGTGCCGTTCATCCCGAGGCGGAGAACCGCGGGCTCGGCTCGCAGCTGATCGAGCTCAGCGAGCGGCGCATGAACGAGGAGGACGCTCGGCGGATTCTCGCGTGGACGCTTGCCGCCGATGCGCCGGCCGCCGAGTTGTATGCCCGCCACGGCTATCGCGAGGTGCGCCGCTTCTGGGAGATGGCGATCGACCTCGAGGACGAGCCGTCGGAGCCCTTGGTTGCGGTAGAGACGTTTCGCGAGGCAGACGCGTCTGCCTTCCACGCCGCCAACGAGGAGGCGTTCGAGGATCACTGGGAGCCGCATCCGCAGTCGTTCGAGACGTGGTGGGCGCGCCAGCGGGCGCGCTCGAACTACGACCCCTCGCTCTGGTTCCTGATCCGCGACGCCGACGAGGTCGTGGCGATTGCACGCAACGAGCAGCGTGCGAGCGGCGGTTACGTCGGCTCGCTGGGTGTGCGCAGGGCGTGGCGCGGCCGTGGCTACGGTCGCGCACTGCTGCTCCACAGTTTCCGCGAATTCCGGCGGCGCGGGATGACGCGCGCAACGCTCGGCGTCGACTCCACGAATCCCACGGGCGCAACGCATCTCTACGAAAGCGTGGGGATGCATGTCGATCTGGAGATGATCGTCTGGGAGAAGCTGCTCGCATGAGGGCGAGCGAGTGAGCCTGCTCCGCGCGAGATGCCCCGACTGCCGGACGCTCACGGCCGTTGCAATCGACGAGGGGTACGAGTGTCATAGCTGCGGCCGTTCCTTTGCGGCCGGTCTCGTTCGTGTCCCGCGGGCGTGGGGCGACGGCGGCGAGGCGATGGTCGAGGCCGCGTCGCTCGCACTCGACTACCCGGAGGTCGCCGTTGTGGAGGAGGAGACGCTCGCGATGCAGACGCTCGCGGTGGCCTCCGACCTGCCGGCGCGCCCACTCGTGCTCGGCGGCTGCTGTTGCGCGCACGTGGGTGCGGTCGAGGGGCTCAACGCCCGCCACGGGCACGTCGCAGTCCTCTGGCTGGACGCGCACGGCGACCTCAACACTCCAGAGTCGTCTCCCTCGGGCAACGAGTGGGGCATGCCGCTCCGCACGCTGATCGACCGGGGCACGATCGCGGCGGCCGATGTCGCCCTCTGGGGCGCGCGCAACCTCGACCCGGCCGAGGAGGAGTTCATCGAGGTGTCGGGGATCGGCGACGATCCCGGTGCATTGCTCGACCGCGCCGACGCCGTCTACGTCGCTCTCGACGCTGACGTGGTCGATCCGGACGAGCTCGCGGTCTTCATGCCGGAGGCCGGAGGCCGGTCGCTCGGCGACGTCGAGCAGCTGCTGGCAAGCGTGCGCGAGAGCGGCAGGCTCGTGGGTGTCGGCTTCACGGGCCTCGCGCCCGACCCCGGGAATGTCGAGAAGCTCGGGCGGCTGGCGGCGGCTCTCGGGTACTGAACGGGTCGCAACCGGCTTTCGCGGGTAGAGGTCTAAGCTGGCGACGTGGCGAAGATCGACGTGTCGGTCGAGACAGGGGATCAACCGGCGCCTCCGCCGGATCACCCGAACACCTGCCCGAGCTGTCACTCGCATTACCGCGACGACGAGCTCGAGCGGAGCCTCTGGGTCTGCGAGCAATGCGGCCATCACTTCCCGATGCGCGCTCGCGCGCGGCTCGCCTCGCTCGCCGATCCCGGCTCGTTCGTGGAAGAGGCGACGGAGCTGCACTCCGAGGATCCGCTCGGCTTCTTCGACCTGCGGCCTTACACCGAGCGCCTCGCCGAAGCCGAGATGAAGACCGGGCTCGCCGACGCGATGGTGATCGGCCGTGCCACGATCGACCGCCGCCGTTGCGAGCTCGCAGTGATGGATTTCGCATTCATGGGCGGTTCGATGGGCAGCGTCGTGGGAGAGAAGTTCTCGCGCGCCTGCGACTCGGCGGCAGAGGCGGGGATGCCGCTCCTCACCGTCACGAGCTCGGGCGGCGCCCGCATGCAGGAAGGGATCCTCGCTCTCATGCAGCTGCCGAAGACCGTGGCGGCGGTCGAGGATCTGTACGACTCGGGCCAGGCGCTTCTCTGCGTGATGGCGCATCCGACGACCGGCGGCGTGCTCGCGAGCTTCGCGACCCTCGGCGACATCGTGCTCGCCGAGCCCAACGCCCTGATGTCCTTCGCCGGGCCGCGCGTCGTGCAGGAGATCACCCGCGAGAAGCTGCCGGACGACTTCGGCCGGGCCGAGCAGAACCTCCGCTACGGCCAGATCGACGCGATCGTGCCGCGTCCGGAGCTGCGCCCGACTCTTTCCCGCCTTCTGAGGCTGTTCAATGCCCCCGACTGAGCACGAGCTGCGGCTGCGTCAGCGGCTCGGGCGGCTGAGGAACCTTCCGCTGCTCGGCGGCGCGAAGCTCTCTGGCGAGCTCGAGCGGTTGCAGCGGCAGATCGCCCGGATCGGTGAGGAGGCCACCGACGAGGAGATCTGGCGCAAGGTGGAGCTGGCCCGCCACGACGACCGGCCGTACACGCTCGATTACGTCGAGCGTCTGCTCGACGACTGGTTCGAGCTGCACGGCGATCGGGCGCTCGGTGACGACGGTGCGATGATCGCCGGCCTCGGCAAGCTCGACGGCCGCACCGTCGTCCTCGTCGGCCAGCAGAAGGGACGCGACATTCACGAGCGCGCGAGCCGCCGCTTCGGGATGCCGAACCCTGAGGGGTATCGCAAGGCCTGGCAGGCGATGGAGCTCGCCGACCGGCACGGGTTCCCCGTCGTCACGCTCGTCGACACCCCGGGCGCCTATCCGGGAGTGGTTGCCGAGCAGCACGGGCAGGGTGCGGCGATCGCGCATTCGCAGATGACGATGGCGCGCCTCAAGGTGCCGACCGTGGCCTGCGTGATCGGGGAGGGAGGCTCGGGCGGCGCCATCGCGATCGCGCTCGCCGACCGCGTCCTCATGCAGGAGAACGCGATCTACTCCGTCATCTCGCCGGAGGGCTGCGCGGCGATTCTCTGGCGTGATGCCGGCCAGGCAAAGAAAGCGGCGGCCGCCTTCCGCCCTGACGCGATCCACTGCCTCGAGCTAGGCGTCGTGGACGAGATCGTCCCCGAGCCCGTGGGCGGCGCGCACATCGATCCCGACATGGCGGCTCGGCTGCTCGGAGAGGCGCTGCGCGAGTCCCTCGCCGAGCTAGAGGGGATTCCGGGCGACGAACTTCGTCGTCGCCGGCGTGCTCGGTTTCGTTCCCTTGGCGTCTTCGCGTGAAGGAATTTGAAGTAGTTTTAAGCAGATTTGGACGTGGGTTTCGGAGGCGCTGTCCACACCATCCACAGGCTTATCCCCGCCATGTATTCGTTGTGTAAACGGCAGGCATACAACTCGAAACCGGGAAATCCGGGGTGAGCAAGCAGCTCTCCGAGTACGAGCGGAAGCGGAATCGCAGGCAGACGCCGGAGCCTTTTGGGGGCAAACGCGGCAAGGCAACGGGGCCGATCTTCGTCGTGCAACGGCACGACGCGCGGCGACTCCACTATGACTTCCGGCTCGAACGCGACGGCGTCCTCGCCTCGTGGGCGGTGCCGAAGGGCGTGCCGCTCGAGCCGGGCGAGCAGCATCTCGCGGTCCACGTCGAGGACCATCCGCTCGAGTACGGAAGCTTCGAGGGCGAGATCCCGAAGGGGAACTACGGCGCCGGCACCGTCGAGATCTGGGATCGCGGCACGTACGATCTGCTCGAGGAGAAGGGCGACGGCGGGCTCACGGTGCGGCTCCACGGGAAGCGGCTCGAGGGGACGTGGGCGCTCGTGCCGGCGCACCTCTCCGGCGACGAGAAGAACTGGCTGATCCTGCGCAAGCGGGACGACGGGTCGACGCCTCGATCGCGTGCCTACCGGCCGATGCTCGCGACCCTGACGGAGCAGCTGCCGCGCGGGGAAGGCTGGCAGTTCGAGCCGAAGTGGGACGGCTACCGCGCGCTCGCCTACATCCGCGGTGGGGAGGCGACATTGCGCTCACGCCGCGGGAACGACCTGACGCAGCGGTTCGCTCCCGTGGCGAAGGAGCTCGTGAAGGCGCTCCGCACGCCCGACGCCGTCGTCGACGGCGAGGTCGTGGCGCTGGACAAGGGCGGGAAAGCGAGCTTCTCCGCGATGCAGCAGGGGAGCACGCTGCTCGCATACGAGGTGTTCGATCTGCTGGAGGCCGACGGGGAGCCAGTCGTCGACCTGCCTCTGTCCGAGCGGAGAGCCCGGCTCGAAAAGCTGCTGGCGCCTAACCCGGTCGTCCAGCTCTCCGGCGCCTTCGAGGACGGCGAGGCGTTGTTCGAGGCTGCGAGCGAGCAGGGACTCGAGGGCGTGATGGCGAAGCGCCGGTCGTCGCGTTACTCCGAGGGCGGCCGCGGCCGCGACTGGCTGAAGATCAAGACGCACGGGCGGCAGGAGTTCGTGATCTGCGGTTACACGAAGGGCCAGGGGCGGCGCAGCGGTAGCTTCGGTGCGCTCGTGCTCGGAGTTCGTCGCGGCCGCGAGTGGGAGTGGGTCGGCAACGTGGGCACCGGCTTCGGGGAGCGCGAGATCGGCGAGCTGCTCGGGCAGCTCGAGCCGCTGCGGCGCGACGCGTCGCCGTTCCCAGTCATCCCCAAGATGCCGAAGGTGAAGAAGGGCGAAGTCGTCTGGGTCGAGCCCAAGCTCGTCGCCGAGATCGAGTTCGCGGAATGGACGCATGACGGGCACCTGCGTGCGCCGTCGTTCCAGGGGCTGCGCACCGACAAGGCGGCGCAAGACGTGCGACGCGAGCGGCCGCGCGAGGCGACGGAGGGGAAGGTGAAGCTCTCCAACCTCGACAAGATCTTCTGGCCGGACGAGGGGATCACGAAGGGCGACCTGATCGACTACTACCGCGGGGTCGCGGAGGTGCTCGTGCCTCACCTGAAGGCACGGCCCTTCACGATGCGCCGCTATCCCGACGGGGCGTTCGGCAAGGCGTTCTTCCAGAAGGACGCGCCGAAGGGCATGCCCGAGTGGATCCCCCGCTTCCACGTGCAGGTCTCCACGCGTGAGCGGCCGCCCAAGAAGCGCTGGATCGACGCGCCGATCGTGAACGACGAGGACGCTCTGACCTGGATGGCCAACATGGGGTGCATCGACATGAACGCGTGGTACTCACGCGTCGACCGGCCCGACAGGCCCGACTTCGTGCTGTTCGACCTTGATCCATCCCCGGACGTCGGCTTCGGCGAGGTCGTGCAGGTCGCGCTTCTCGTCAAGCAGGCGCTCGATGCGCTCGGGCTCGTCTCCTTCCCGAAGACATCGAGCGCGGAGGGAATGCACGTGCTCGTGCCGGTCGAGCGCCGGTACACGTACGGGCAGACGCGAGAGTTCTGCGAGATCGTGGCCGGGGCGCTCGCGCGCACGCAGCGTGGGCTCGTCACGACGGAGTGGTCGAAAGCGAAGCGACGCGGCGTCCTCATCGACGCGAACCAGAACGGCGAGGGGAAGACGATCGCGTCGGTCTACTCGGTCAGGCCGCGGCCCGGGGCTCCGGTCTCGACGCCGCTGCGCTGGGAGGAGGTCGACGAGTCGCTCGACCCGACGGCTCTCACGATGGAGGTCGTGCTCGAGCGGGCCCGCCGCCACGGGGATCTCTTCGCGGGCGTCCTGACGACGCGCCAACGGCTCGAGCCTGCCTTGCGTGCCCTCCGATGAGCGGGACGATTCTCTGGGACGTCGACACGCAGGTCGACTTCATCGAGCCCGGCGCGAAGCTGTACTTCCAGGGCGCGGAGGAGGCGAGGCCGGCGATGGCGCGGCTCGTGGAGGCAGCGCGCGCCGCCGGCGGCGTTCACGTCGCCTCGTGCGACCAGCACGAGCTCAGCGATCCCGAGATCTCGGAGGAACCGGATCTCGACAGCACGTGGCCGCCGCATTGCCTGCTCGGCACGCGCGGCGCCGAGAAGATCGCCGAGACGAAGCAGCTCGATCCGCTCCCGCTGCCACTCGTCCCCGTTCCGTCGCCGATCCTGCGCCACCTCCTCGCGGACCGGCGTGAGATCCTCATCCCGAAGAAGCAGTACGACCCCTTCACCAACCCGAACACCGAGACGATGCTCGACGTGCTCGACCCCGACGAGATCCTCCTCTTCGGTGTCGCGACGGACATCTGCGACGACGCTGCAGTACGGGCACTGCTCCGCCGTGGCCGCAAGATCGCTTTCGTCGAGGACGCGGCGCGCGGGGTCGACGGGTCGCGGGTGGCGGCGTGTATCGCCGCCTGGCGCGAAGCCGGCGTCCGCCTCACGACAGCCGAGGAGGCGGCTGTGTCACTCGGCTAAGGGATGCGTTCGCAGTTGCCGATGAGACGCTAGATGGTGGGGCACTGGTTCCATGCTGCGGCGGACTTCGCCACGACCTGGCTGCCGCTGGCGTTCTTCGTCGTCATCGCACTGACGGCCTGGCTGCTCTGGAAGACCGCCGGGATGATGCCGCGCATCAAGCCGGCGAACATGACCGTCGGCGCCAAGACCACAACGAGCTGGGCCGACGTCGCCGGCGTCGAGGAGGTCAGGGGCGAGCTGATGGAGGTCGTCGAGTTCATGCGCGACCCGAAACGCTTCGAGCGGCTCGGCGCGAAGGTGCCGAAGGGAATCCTCCTTTACGGCCCGCCCGGCACCGGCAAGACGCTCCTGGCCAAGGCCGTCGCGCACGAGTCGGGCGCGAACTTCTACAGCGCCTCCGCCTCGTCGTTCGTCGAGATGTTCGCCGGCCTGGGCGCCGCACGCATCCGCAAGCTGTTCAACGAGGCGCGGAAGAACTCACCCGCGATCGTCTTCATCGACGAGCTCGATGCAGTCGGCGCCCAGCGCTCCGGGCAAGGCTTCAACCGCGAGCAGGATCAGACCCTAAATCAGCTCCTCGTCGAGCTCGACGGCTTCGAGAACACGAGGCAGGTCGTGGTCATGGGTGCCTCGAACCGCATCCAGGACCTCGATCCGGCACTCCTTCGCCCCGGCCGCTTCGACCGGTCGATGCTCGTGCCACCGCCGGACCTCGCCGGCCGAGAGGCCATCCTGCGCGTCCACACGCGCGGCAAGCCGCTCAACCTCAGTGATGTCGATCTGGCGCAGGTCGCACGGCAGACGTCCGGGCTGACCGGCGCCGAGCTCGCGAACATCTGCAACGAGGCGGCGATCAAGGCCGGCCGCCGCGGTGCGTCGGCGATCACGCAGTCCGATTTCGACTGGGCGCTGGAGCGGGTGGTCGCCGGCCTGCAGCAGCGCAAGATGCTCACCGAGAAGGAGCGCCGCATCCTCGCCTACCACGAGGGTGGGCACGCGCTCATGGCGCACCTGATGGGCTCGGTGATGGAGCTGCAGAAGGTGACGATCGTCTCGCGCGGGAACGCGCTCGGCTACGCCTTCTACCTCCCGGAGGAAGACCGCTACCTCCACACGAAGGAAGAGCTCGTCGACCGCATGATCGTCGCGCTGGCCGGCCGTGCCGCTGAGGAGGTCGTGTTCGGCCGCGTCACGAACGGCGCCGCCAACGACCTCGAGAAAGTAACGGAGATCGCGCGCGCGATGGTGTTCGAGTGGGGCATGTCCGAAGCGGTCTCCTCGCGCACGCTGCGCGCCGACAACTATGCGCTCTCGGAGACGACGAAGCGACTCCGCGACGACGAGCAGGCTCACTTGACCGACGCAGCGTACGAGGAGGCAGTGCGGCTCCTCCGGAAGCACCGCGTCCCGCTCGACCGCGTCGCGGCTGCGCTGCTCGAGAAGGAGACGCTCGTTCGCGACGAGCTGCAGGCGCTCGTGGAGGACGTCGAGCCCGAGTCGCGTGCGTCCGAGACCGTCGGCGTGCCGCGCGTGGTCGCGAGCGAGCCCGGCGACCTACCTTCCTAGGCGCGGTCAGCCGCCCAGCTGTGACAGGTCGAGTGCGTCCTTTGGCGCCGAGACCGAGAACGACTTGTTCCAGTCGCCGAACGTGATCGTTCCGTTCTTGTTCCCTCCCTTTGAGACGACGGCCACCGGATAGGGCTTGCCGGTTGCGGCGACGTAGAGGGTCGCGTCCTTCGTCGAGTCGTGGATCGCGACCACGTCTTGTCCGCCGTAGGTCGTCGCGCCCTGGTTGACGAGCTTCCCGTGCTTCGCCGCGAGCTGTTTGAAGAACGCGTCGGTATTGGTGAATTCGTCGAGCTGCCCGAGCTGATGGCTCGATGCCGGAATCTTCAGCCACTTGCCGTGGAGGAGCTGGGCGGCTGCAGCTCCCGCGAAGTGCTTGTAGAAGGCGTCGGTGCCATGAATGTAGGTGGTGCCGCCGGCTCGGATGAGGTCGAATCCCAGGCCGCCGAGGCTGATTGAGCCGTTCGCTTCGTTGCCGCCGATGGTCAGGTCGACATGAATCGGCTCCTTGTTCGAGAAGCCGCTGCCCGCGACGTGCACCGAGCTCGCTGAGCCGGCCGTCACCTCCGCGTCTGAAAGCACCTGGGTGGCCGACAGCGTCGCCTCTCCATTCGAGCTCGAGCTACTGGTCTTGTTGCTCGAGCCGCCGCCGCAACCGGCGAGCAATACCGCCGTGGCGACGAGGATGACCGCGCGTGCACGCACCAGACGATCCTCCCACAATCGGCTCCGTTCGGCTAGCCGCCGAACTGCGAGATGTCGACCGCGCCGCTCGGCGCGGAGAGCGACACCGACTTGTTCCAGTCGCCGAACGTGATCGTTCCGGACTGGCTCCCCCTTCCGCCGACGATGGCCACCGGGTACGGCTTGCCGGTCGCTGCGACATAGAGCTTGCTGTTGTCCGACGTGTCCCGGATGGCCACGACGTTCTGGCCCTTGTACGTCGTCTTGCCGTCGTTGACGAGCTTGCCGTGGTGGGCGCTGATCCCGGCGAAGAAGGCGCCGAGGCTCGTCAGGGGAGCGAGCGACCGGAGGCGTCCCTTCGTGGCGGGGGCCTTGAGCCACTTGTTGTGCAGGAGCCGCGCGATGGCTGCGTTGCCGGCGAAGTGCTGGTAGAAGGCGTCGCTGCCACGGATGTACAGCGTGTCGCCGATCCGGACGAGGTCGAACTTCAGGCCGTTCGTCGACATCGAGCCCTGTGCGCCCTTGCCGCGAGCCGTCGACAGGTCCAGGGTGATCGGCGTCCCGCTCGAGACGATGTTGCCCGAGACGTGCGCCGAGCTCGCGCTCGTCGCCGCGGCATTCGCGTCGGCGAGGACGCGAGTGGCAGGTCTCGAAGCTTCCTCGTTCGGCTTCGCGGTCTTGCCGCTGCTCCCGCAGCCCGCGAGGAGCGCGGCCGTGAGCAGTACAGCGAGAACCGAGGCGCGCATCGTCGGCGCGAGTCTTTCAAATACGATCGCCAGATGGAGACGCCGAGCTCGGTGCATCACGTCGGTCTCGCGGTCGAGGATCTCGACGGTGCGCTCGACACGTACGAGCGGCTGTTCGGCGCCCGGCTCGAGCAACGTTCCCGGGTGGACGAGCAGGGCGTGGAGGCCGCGTCCATTCGAGTTGGGGAGAGCCGGCTCGAGCTCCTTGGCGCACTCGGTGAGGACACTCCCGTCGGTCGCTTCCTCGCGA
>Ga0066903_100004784_pt1 | contig 11548 bp, 8 predicted proteins | sample PanSoiMetaGPlot1_FD_67491 | JGI IMG/M metagenome (GOLD analysis project Ga0066903, IMG submission 67491) | Tropical forest soil microbial communities from Panama analyzed to predict greenhouse gas emissions - Panama Soil - Plot 1 (version 2) | ecosystem: Environmental > Terrestrial > Soil >...
GCGTAGCGGTACGACCAGAACAGCACGCGGTCGAACTCGCGTCCGTGCGCGCGCACGTATTCGAGGAGCTCCGGTGCGTCGGGACCATTCTCGCGGAACCATTGCTCCTGCTCGTCTGGCGACGCGCGATCCGCGAACACCCGATCGGAGAGATCCATGAACCGGTGCAGGTGGCGTTCGCGTGCGACCGGAAACCGGACCACACGCAGGGAACCGAGCCACGACTCGCCGGGGGGGTAATGGTTGCGCCACGTGATGTGATCCTTGGCGCAGGTCGTGACGATGGTGACGTCGTGGCGCGCGGCCAGATGTTCGGAGACGAGCCGGCAGTGGCCTTCGGAGCCGCCCGCGACGTCGGCCCCGAACCGGTGAACGACGCACGCGAGCTTCATCGTGTGACGCCGGGTCCAAACGGACCCGGCTTACGATGACTTCGTGTCACGCGCAATGTGGCGGCGCAGCCGCGCGTTCTCGATTGCCAGCTCCTCGATGCACGCGAAGAGCACGCGGTTCAGATGATCCTGGCGCCGGAAGTTCTCCTGGCTGTACTCGAACAGCCACCGCGTCAGCGGCAGCAGCAGCCGCCGCTTCGCCAACAGGATGAAGCGGCCGACAGCCGGACGATGCGTGGAGAGCTCGAGGTTCGTGCGGAGCTTCCAGTCGACGTCGCTGTCGAGGAGCTCGGGCAGCAACATCGCCTCGAGATCGCGCTCCTCGACGGCGCGCGTCAGCACCGCGTGCACCGCCTCGAAGATCGCTTCGTCCTCGTACTCGGCGGCGCCCCCCCGCTTGATCAGATGCCGCCGGAGACGCGTGCGGACTTCGCGCTCGATCTCGCCCATGACGGCGTCGACGCGAAGCTTCGGCTCTCCCATCCGGTCACTTCGCGGAAAACGCGAGCAGCACGTTGCCCGCGATGCCGCGCCACAGCGAGTAGCCCGAGTTCGTGACGACCAGACCGTCGGCGATCGCCGGGCCGGCCGAGTCGAGCGATCCGCCCTTCGCCGCGACCTTGTTCACCGTGTCGTACTCGCGGACGGTGTTGAAGTCCCAGAGAATCGACCCGTCCTTCGTCGAATACGCGCGCAGGTGGCCGTCGACCGATCCGGAGAACACGACGCCGGGGATGACCGACGCGGGCGCCGACTGCGCCCCCGTGCAGCCGCGGCCCGTGTTGCAATCGAGCTTCGGCGCCGGCGTGTGCCACACCTGCTCGCCGGTCGCGAGCTTCAGCGCGAAGAGACCGCCGGCCTCGTTCGGTGGCGCGAGGACGTCAGACACCGGGATGTACGCGTTCTCCTCGTCCGCGGCCGATCCCCACTCGATCCCGCCGAGCGCGCCGCCCTTGCCCGCCTTGAAGTGCCAGAGCTCCTTGCCTTCGTTGTCGGGATCGAGGCCCCACACGATGCCGGATTTCTGGCCGATGACGATCACGCGCTTACCGCCCGGCAGGTTCCGCAGGATCGGCGCGTTGCCGAAGTCGAAGTCGGGTCCCATCTCTTTCGGGCAGTTCTCGACGCCGGGCCGGCAGCCGACGAGAAACGCATCGGCCGTGGTCGCCTGGTTCCACCACAGGATCTTTCCCGTTTTGATGTCCATCGCGATCACCGAGTCGCTCGTCTTCGCCGCCGGATGCGTGTACGCGTTGCCGGTGCCGACGTAGATCGCGCCCCGCTTTTCGTCGATCGTCGGGCTGCCCCAGACCGCCGCGCCCGCGGGCGCCCACTGCCGCGTCCCCTTCGAGTTCTGTCCGGTCTGCACCGGCGTCTCGGTGATCGTGTAGCTCTTCCAGATCTGATTGCCGTCCGCCGCCTCGAGCGCGACGACGCTGCCGCGGAAGGTGCAGCATTCGTAGGTGAGCTGCGAGCCGGGCACTTCCTCGACCGAGGCGACCGGCACGTACAGACGGCCGTTGTTGAGCGTCGGCGCGCCGGTGACGCGCGCGAAGGCGTGCGGGTCGACCTGCTTCTTCCAGATCACTTCACCTGTTGCGGCATCGAGCGCGTAGACGTTCGCCTTCAGGTCGCCGACGAAGACGGCGTCCCTGTTTCCGGCGCGGCCGATGCTCGGCGCGGCGCGCACGCCGGTGGCGGCCTTGAACGCCCAGTACAGGCAGCCGGTGCTGGCGTCGAGCGAATATAGCGTGCCGTTGTCGCTGCCGACGAACACGCGCCCGCCGACGATCACGGGGTTGCCATACGCCTGCGTGCCGCCCGGAAACCCGAACGCCCACTTCAGCTTCAGGTTCGGCAGGTCGGCGGCGGTGAGTCCAGGCCTGGGCTGATAGCGCGCGTTGGTGGCATCGACGCCCCATCCGTTCCAGGCCGGCTTCTGGGCGAGGCTGCCGAAGGGCTCGGGCTTCTCGGTACACAACCCGGCAATCGGCAAGAGCGATGCGGCCGCGAACGGCTTGCCCGCCAGCAGCTCGGCGAGGCGCCGCCTGTCGGCGGCCGAGATGTTGATGGCGTTTACCGACATGCTGCCGGTCGTCATCGCCGTCAGGATCGCTTCGGGCGTGCGATCCTTCAACGCTGCGCGCGGCGGCGTGCGTCCTTCCGGATTGTCATGACAGCTTGCGCAGTTCGCCTTGTAGAGCGCCTCGGGATCCGGCGCCTGCGCGAAGATGGTCCGGCTCGAGCCGAACAGGACGTAAGTCAGCGTGCACACCGCGAGCGCCAGCGTGGCAGCGTGACCCAACACATCCCGAATCCCGAATCCCGAAACCCGGACAGTCACTGTTTTTTCGCCGTGAACGTGCCGTTGGCGAGGCCGGCGATGTCGACTTTGCCTTTCAGCGAATCCTTGCTCTCCACGGTGCCCTGGTAGGTGCACTCGAGGTTGTTGCCTTGCGCGTCGACGGTGAACTTGAACGTGAACTCCTGGCCTTTGATCGTGCCGGTCAGATCCGCCTCGCCGAGCTGGCCCGAGTAGTGGCCCGTCAGCTTCTCGCCGTCCTGCTTCAACGTGATCGTCGGCGTGCCCGATCCCGCGCCGGTCTCGACGTTGAACGTCCACTTGCCGGTCACGTCGGTCTTCGCCTGGCCGGCGCCCGCGGACAACGCCACGGCAAGCGCGGCCAACATCGTCAACACGACAACCTTAGGTTTCATGGTTGCTCCTTGGCGGGTCCGGCCCGGCCGGACACCACATCCCGCGTCCGCCTGATGGCGGACACCACGTACATTACACCCTTCGTTCGTGGCGTCCGGCTTCAGCCGGACCTTACTGTCGTCGCAATTCCGGCAGATCGCGGTCTGCGTTCTTCCAGTATTTCTCGACGAGCGCGCGCTCGGATCGCGACGTCGCTTCGTCACCATCGTGTGCGGCGACGAGCGCGAGGGCGTAATGAGAGCCGGCGTAGTTCGCGTCGTGCGCAACCATCTGACGCGCCGTCGATCGAGCGAGTTCCCAGTCGCCGGCCTCGCGCGCCGCGCGCGCGATCGCCTCGAGCGTGAACAGCGCCTGCGTCCATGCGTCGGGACCCGCCGCGGCCCGCACTTTCCTGGCGACTTCCTCGAGCATCGACCGGCCCTTGTCCCGCTGGCCGGTCCTCAGAAAGAACTCACCCTGCAGCGCCTGAAGCGGCACGGCGACCAGCCCGCCGCCTTCGGCGCCGCGTATCGCGCGCAGCGCCGCGTTCGCTTCGTCGGCCGCCGCCTGGAACTGTCCGAGCGCCAGGCGAGCCTGCCCGGCCGCGACGTGCCCCATCGCGCTCACGACCGGCGAGCGGTGCGCGGCCATCGTATTGGCCGCGTCGAGCGCCTCTTTCGCCCGCCCTCGCGCGAGGAGGAACGCGGGCCACTCCCGCTTGTTGAACTCCTGCACGAGCAGCGTCGAGGCGATCCCGAAAGAACGCTCGAACAGCGGTTCAGCCTCCGCCATCCGTCCGACGTATTGATAGGACGTCGCCAGGAGATCCAGATTGTGCTGGTAGTGCCAATCGTACTCGACCGGAATCTTCTCGGCGGCGAAGTACGCCTCCGCCAGCCTGTCGGCGGCGCGGAACTCGTCGATCGCCTCGTCTATCCGGCCCACGCGCCGCAGGTCGTGGCCGTGCATGTGCCTGGCGTGCGGCACCTCCGGCGCCATCTTCGCATAGGTCGCGCCCTCGGCGAGCGCATCGGCGATGCGGCCGCTGTTCTCGTACGCGTGCGTCAGGTAGTGGTGCGCGGCGAAGTGTCCGGGCGCCAGCGTCAGCGCCTTCAGGTAGAAAGGGACCGAGCCGGCGACGCTCCCCTGCCCCCGCTCGGCGGGATCGGGCGATTCCGCCAGCCCGCGCTGCAGCCAGAGCTCCTCGTCCTGCGGGAACGCCGCGAGCGCCGAATCAAGCGCTGCGCGATAGGCCGCGAGCTTCGTTTCGTCGCGCGGCGCCGCCTCGGCGGCCATCCGCAGCGCGCACAGCTCCACGTGGCGGCGGTCGTGCCCGGCCGGCGCGAGCGCCTGCGCACGCTCGAGCGCGGTGCGCGCCGCGGCCGGAGCGTCCAGCTCGGTGTAGGCCGTCGTCAGGCCGACGTGCGCGAGCGCGAGGTTCGGATCGATCCGCAGCGCCTGGTTGAACGAACGCGCCGCCTCGAGCCAGACGTACGAGTGCAGGTAGGCGAGCCCCTGATCGTAGAACGCCCGCGCCTCCTTCGAGGACGTCGACGCGGCGTCGTGCGCGGCGCCGATGCCGCTCCGCAGCGCAACTGGACGCTCCGCCAGGGAATGTTTGAAGTCTGAAGTCTGAAGCGCGCCGAAGACGGCGAGCACCAGGACCGCCCACGTTGTCACGGTCCGTCCAGTTTACCGGAAAGAAAAACGGGCGGCAGAGGCATGCCCCGCCGCCCGCAGACTTCAGACTTCAGACTTCCGACTTCAGAAATCGAAGTTCAACCCGAGCTTGAAGAAGCGCGACTGCAGCACGTTGGTCGGCCGCAGGAAGAGCGACGATGCGGCGTTCGAGAACGTCGTCGTGACGGTGAACGGCCAGTTGCTGTTGAGCACGTTGTACGCGTCGAAGTCGACGCGGAACCGATAGCGATCCAGCCGGAAGCGCTTCGACGCCCGGAGGTCGAGCTGGTTCAGGTTGAAGTTGCCGTAGTTGTAGCCGACCGGGATCAGGTTGAACGTCCGCGTCGTCGCGGCGTTCGCGTAGCCGCGGCCGAGGTTCGTCGCCGACGCCGGCGCCGCCCACGTCGCGAGGATGCTCGGCGCCGCGCCGCCGTTCTGAATACCGCGGCTGTACTGATAGGTGCCACTGAACACGATCTCGCCCGGCAGCGTGTACGAGCCGAGGAACTTGAAGTCCGGACGATACGGCAGATCCTGGTGGCACGCGGTGCCGCCGCCGATCGAGTCGGGATAGACCTCCGAAACGGTCGTCGTCGCGCCGGTCAGGATCGAAAGCACACCGTAGTTGACCAGGTTGCACTGATCGAAGATGCGCTTCTGCGCGTTGACGCCGGCGTTGAACAGGACGCCCGCCCGCGGGCGCGCCGTGATCGAGACATCGAAGCCTTCGTAGATATTCGTCTCACCGCCGAAGTCGGACGAGAACGTCAGCGTGCTGCTCGGCGGCGGCGCCGCGGCGACCGCCGACGGCTTCAGATCGTAGAGACCGCAGACCTGGTAGCCGCCGCCGTTCGGGAGGTTCGGATCGTTCGGCGCGTTGACGCAGAACGGTCCGTCGTAGCTGCCGTTCGCGATGCTGAAGCGGTTGTCGACGGTGATCGTCTGGTTGCCGAACTTGCGCCGGTACCAGCCTGCCGCAACCGAGACGCGCGGCGCGATCTCGTGCTGCCCGCTGACGGTGTACTCCCAGTTGTAGCCGCGGATGCCCCAGCCCTCGAGCACCGCGGGGTTGGTCGTCTGCGTCGTGGGAATGTTCCTTCCGAAGTTGGCCGTCGAGGTCGAGTTGGTCAGCTCGTTGAGCTGAATGTTGCCGTTCCCGTCGAACGGCTGACCGTTGCCGTCGAGATCGCGCCACGCGCGCGTGTCGCTGAGTCCGATCGTGTTCTCGGGGTTGTTGTTGTCGGTGAGGCTTCCGGCTGCAAGACCTTGCCCGGCGACGTAGCGCGCGACGCTCGCCTTGATGGCGGTCCTGCCGTTACCGAAGAGATCGTACGAGATGCCGATGCGCGGGCTCAGATCCTTCTGATTGAGCACGCGGCCGACGCAGCCCTGCGCGAGATTGTTGATGCCGTCCGGGCACGCCGAGAACGTGGCCGACGGATTGAACGTGCCAGCGGGCAGCGTCTCGGGATCGGCCGCGCTGATGAACCAGTCCCACCGCAGCCCGGCGTTGATCGTCGCCCGGTTGATCGTCCACTTGTCCTGTACGAAGACGCCGCTGTCGTTCTTGATCGAGTTCTTGCGATCGGTCGGAATCCGGAGCGTCGCCGACGAGGGCGCGCCGGCGTTGAAGGTGACCGGCTGGACATCGCGCGTGTACTGCTGCGTGAGCCGCCACTTCGCCTGGCTGATCGTCGCGCCGAACCGCAGCGAATGGCTGCCGGTGACGAAGGAGGCGGCGATCTGCTCCGTGAACAGCTTCGAGAAGTGGTCCGCGGGATTGTTCCACGCGTTCGAGTTCACGTTGGTGGCCGAGTCGAGAATCGTGTAGAGCGGCGGCGTGACGGCGAACACCTCAGGCTGGTAGTTCTCCTGATACTCCTGGTCGTACACGGCGAAGCCGCCGTCGAGCAGAAGCTTGTTGGTCTGCGTCCGTGTCCACTTCGTCACCGAGACGAAGCTCGTGGGCGTCGCCTGAATGGCCGACGCCTCGGGCTCGATGTTGGACGCGATGCCCCAGTGATTGCGCACCTTGTTCTGCTCGTCGTGGTAGTACGAGACCTTGTCCTTCTCGCTGACCTGCAGCGACACGCGGCCCGCGATGCTGCGAATGTGGCCGTCGTCGATCCCCGGCCGCGTCGTGTCCGGCACGTACGGCACAAAGCGGCCCGGAACCTGCGAGTTCAGATTGAAGAAAGTGCCGGGCACCGTCTTGTTCACGCCCCAGTAACGGAACGTGGCGTAGAACCAGGCGCGGTCCTGGGCGATCGGGCCGCCGACCCCGGGGTTGAAGTCCCAGATCTTGTCGATCACGCTCACGTTGGTCAGCTTGTTGTTCGCGTTGAAAGTCGTATCGCCGTACAGCTCGGTGCGCGTGCACGGCTGTGCGACGCCGCCCACGAAGCCGGGCGAGTTGCAGTTGTCCGACGCCCAGGATTTGGGCGCGTAGTTGCCGAACACGACGCCGTGGAAGCTGTTGCCGCCGTCCTTCGGCACCATGTTCACGCGCATGCCGCCCTGCCCCATCTCAGCCGAGTCGGCGCCGGTGACGTAGCTGATTTCCTGGAAGCTCTGATCGTTCCAGTAGACGCCGCTGTACGCGCCGTTCGCGCAGAGGTTGTTGAGCCGCATGCCCTCGACGGTCTGCACCGTGTCGCCAGACCCGCGGTACTGGAGCGGCGACTGCTGCAGGTTGCCGGAGCCGCCGACGTCGCGCGAAAGCGCGCCGCCGCCGCCGACCGAGATCGAGGTGCCTGGAATCATGATGCCGACCGCCTGGATGTTGCGGCCGGTCGGGATCGAGTCGAGGACGTCGCGCGTCATGACGGTCCGCGTCGTGATGTTCTGCACGTCGACGACCGGCGACTCCGCCGAGACGGTGATCGTCTCTTCGAGCGCGCCGACCTTGAGGTCGGCGTTGATCGTGGCGGTGAAGTCGGAGGTGAGCTCGACGTTCTCACGCTTCACCACGCTGAAGCCCGGGAGCGTGAACGTGACCGTGTAGGTGCCGGGGCGCAGCGCCTCGATCTTGTACTGGCCGCTCCCGTCGCTCACGGCTGAGCGGACTCTTTCGATCAGCGCGGGGCTCGACGCCTCGACCGTCACGCCGGGCAACACGGCGCCGGACGCGTCCTTGACCGTGCCCGCTATGGCGCTGGTCTGCGCCGACGCGGCCGCGGGCAGCAACATCGCGAGTGCCGCTCCGCAGATGATTCGTGAAAACGTGCGCATGCGTCTGTCTCCCTCCTGAGGTGTCGATTCGCGTAGCGCGAAGGTCCGTCGTATTGTGCAGCAGTCGTGCCGCCCCGAACTACGGAATCTCGGGCATTTTTGCGGTTTTTTTTCGTGCGCCGCGGCGGCTCCTCCAAACTTCCGTATCCGGATTCACGATTGGTAAATCCACCTGTTGCGTGACCTACCGACCGGTCGGTCGTGCATAATAGCCCGGCCAGCATGACCGCGAGACCGGCTCGAGTCGTCTCGATCGTGCCCGACGCCCGACGGACTCAGATGTACCGGACGGTTGCCCAGATCTTCCGCGACCGGGGGTTCGACGCGACTTCCGTCAGCGACATCGCGCGGGCGCTCGGCCTGACCAAGGCCGGCCTCTACCACCACTTCGAGAGCAAGGAAGCGCTGCTGTTCGAGATCATGATGTTCGGGCTCGACAAGGTCCGCGACGAGGTGATCGTGCCGGTGCGCGCCATCCGCGACCCCGAAGAACGGCTGCGGCAGCTCATTCTGCGCCACGGACGCATCATCACGCGCGGCCAGGGCGCCGTCGCGCATCTGAGCGACGAGATCCGGGCGCTGCCGCCCGCCGCGCGCCGGCAGATCGAGCACCGGATGCGGATCTACTTCGATCTGGTCCGCGACACGCTCGGCGAGCTGCAGGCCACCGGCCGGCTGCGCAACATCGATCGCACGGTCGCGACCTTCAGCCTGATTGGCATGATTCTCTGGCTGCCGCGCTGGTTCAGGCAGGACGGACGGCTCACAGAGGAGCAGGTGGCGAAGGAACTGTCGACGCTGGCGCTCGGCGGCCTCGTCCGCCGGCCGAAACCAAAACGTCTGTAGCCCGGGCCTTCAGCCCGCCAGATGGCCGCCGGCAGCTGAAGAGCTGCAAGCTGGCTTGCAACGTGCTCTCGGGGTTGCCCGCGACTCAGCGTCGACGCAGCGCCCGCACGTAGTTGACGACGTTCCAGATGTCCGCGTCGCTCATCCGGGCGGCGTAGCCTTCCATGTCGGCCGAGTTCGGCACGCCTTCCTTGATCACGGCGAAGATCTCGCCGTCGGTGCCGCCGTAGTCCCACTTGTCGTCGGTCAGATCGCCGGGTGGCACCGGACCGGTGGCGCTGGTGCCGTCGCCCTGCCCTTCCGGTCCGTGACACTTGACGCAGAGCCGCGTGTAGGACCGCTTGCCCGACGCAATCGACTCGGCGCTCGCGGCCACAGGGTTCTTGATGGTCGCCGCCTGCGGGTTGCCGCCCTTCTTCGGCGCCGTCGGGGACTGCGCAAGCAGCGCGCCGACGATGCCGGCACTCAGCAAGATCCTCAAGTCGTCAGCTCCTGCGACAAATCCTCAAATCGCGATGCACAGGTATTTGATCTCGAGGAACTCCTCGATGCCATATTTCGATCCCTCGCGCCCGAGGCCCGACTCCTTCACGCCGCCGAAGGGCGCGACCTCGGTCGAGATGATGCCCGTGTTGATGCCGATGATGCCGTACTCGAGCGCTTCGGCGACGCGCCAGACGCGGCCGACGTCGCGTCCGTAGAAGTAGGCCGCGAGGCCGAATTCCGTATCGTTCGCAAGCCTGATCGCATCCTCTTCGTCGGTGAACCGGAACAGCGGCGCTACCGGACCGAACGTCTCCTCGCGCGCGACCGCCATCGCCGGCGTCACGCCCGTGAGAATCGTCGGCTCGAAGAACCGTCCGCCGAGCGCGTGACGCTTGCCGCCTACGAGCACCTTCGCGCCTTTTGCCGTCGCATCCGCAATGTGACTCTCGACCTTTTCGACGGCGCGGTCGTCGATGAGCGGTCCCTGCGTGGCGCCGCTCTCGGTGCCCGGCGCGACTTTCAGCTTCTTCACCGCGTCGGCAAGCTTCGCGGCGAACGCGTCGTAGACCGAGTCCTGCACCAGCAACCGGTTCGCGCACACGCAGGTCTGCCCCGTGTTGCGGTACTTCGACATGATCGCGCCCTCGACCGCGCCGTCGAGATCCGCATCGTCGAACACGATGAACGGCGCGTTGCCGCCGAGCTCGAGCGAGAGCTTCTTCACCGTGCCGGCGCACTGCGCCATCAGCACCTTGCCGGTCGCGGTCGATCCGGTGAACGACAGCTTGCGCACCGTCGGGTTGCCGGTGAGCTCCGCGCCGATCTCGGCGGCGGCGCCGGTCACGATGTTGAGCACGCCTTTCGGCAGGCCGGCGCGCTCGGCCAGCTCCGCGAGCGCCAGCGCAGAGAACGGCGTCTGCGAGGCCGGCTTCAGCACGACGGTGCAGCCGGCGGCGACGGCAGGGCCCGCTTTGCGCGTGATCATCGCCAGCGGAAAGTTCCACGGCGTGATGCACGCCGCGACGCCGATCGGCTCCTTGACGACGACGATGCGCTTGTCGGGCTGGTGGCCGGGGATGGTGTCGCCGTAGACGCGTTTGGCTTCCTCGCCGAACCACTCGAGGAACGCCGCGGCGTACGCGACTTCGCCCCGCGACTCGACGAGCGGCTTGCCCTGCTCGGCGGTCATCAGCTGCGCGAGATCCTCCTGGTTCGCCATCATCAGGTCGAACCAGCGCCGCAGGACCGCCGCGCGCTCCTTCGCGGTCTTTTTGCGCCACGCCGGGAACGCGCGCGCGGCGGCATCGATCGCCGCACGGGTTTCTGCGCGACCGAGTCTGGGCACAACACCGATCATCTCGCCTGTCGCGGGATTATCGATGTCGATCGTCGCGCGTCCCGAGGCGTTGACCCATGCGCCATCGATGTAACAGGCTTCCCGGAACAAACGCATATCGCTGAGCGCGACACCTGGGCCGATCTTCGTACTCATACGGACGATTCTACTGAAGGAAGGAGGGGCCGCCAACGCGAGCTTACTGGCGAAAGCGATTTCTCCAATACTCGAGCATGCGCACCTCGTCGGCCAGCATGCCGTTTTTGCTGACGTGCGACATGCCGGCGATGTCGGCGAGGCCGTTGACTGCCTCCCAGCGAACGTCATCGTCGGGGTCGTCCAGCGCGCGAACGAGCGACGACACGGCCCCCCGCGACTTCATGGCTCCCAATCCCCTGACGGCGGCTCGTCGAGTGAGCACGTCGTCGTTTCGTGCCAGTCGGGACAGCGCCGGAATCGCTTCGTCTCGATGCGAACCGGATCCGAGGACCGCGCGCATGTTGCCGACGATGTAGTCGGATGGATCAAGGCCCTTCCGATTCAGAACCTCTTCCGCGAGCGCCAACGCCGGCGCGTACCCGATGTTGATCAGCATTACCGCGCTGGCCAGGCGGACGCGATCGTCCTTGTCTTCGAGGGCCGAACGTAGAGTTGCCGACGCGATCGGCGTGTTCAACTCGCCGATGTGGTGAATGGCTTCCTGTCGCGTCTGGCGCCATGTTGACGTCGACGTGACCAGCGTGGTCGGGGACCGCGGCCACGATGCGGCGACGATCCGACAGGGGTTGAGAAACCGCGGGATTCTACCCTTCGTCGCGAGGCGCCGCACGGCACACGGCAGCGGCTTGGGCCGGTGGCGCTGGGTTGTCGAACGGACGT